>OGSD01003855.1_pt1 | contig 10798 bp, 6 predicted proteins | sample 1553571 | NCBI WGS metagenome assembly OGSD01 (sample SAMEA2580072, study PRJEB22360) | human gut metagenome | biome: human gut; feature: human-associated habitat; material: faeces | place: Denmark | collected 2008/2010 | reverse complement strand
AAACACCGCCGCCGCAGTTTTCGGTGTGTATTTCAAACTTCAGAGCTTCGTTTTCATGCCTGTTTTCGGACTTAATAACGGTCTTATCCCTATCGTTGCCTATAACTATGGTGCAAGAAAGAAAAAGCGTATCACAGGTGCAATAAAATACGCCATGATATATTCTGTGTCTATCATGATAGTCGGCACTATCATAATGCAGATTTTCCCTGCACAGCTTCTGAAACTCTTTGACGCAAGCGATAATATGCTAAGCATAGGCGTAACAGCCCTGCGTATAATCAGCACACACTTCTTCTTCGCAGGCTTTGATATAATCATAATTTCATCATTGCAGGCTCTTGGCAGGGGACTTTCCTCTATGCTCGTTTCATTTACAAGACAGCTCGTTGTGCTTCTTCCTGTGGCGTATCTTCTTTCCCTTACAGGCAAGCTTGACGCTATCTGGTGGGCGTTCCCGATAGCCGAGGTATTCTCCATATTGGCGTCGCTGTTCTTCCTTAGAAGAGCATACAACGCTGAAATAAAACCAATGGCAGACTAACTAGGAGGTATTTTTATGCGGCTTATTTTTATCAGACACGGCGATCCCGATTACGTTCATGATACCCTTACAGAAAAGGGCAAGCGTGAGGCAGAGCTTCTTGCACAGCGTGTAAAGAATTGGGACGTTTCAAAGTTCTATGTTTCTCCCCTTGGCAGAGCGCAGCTCACAGCGGAATATTCCCTGAAACTTCGTGGGGATACAGCGGAAACTCTCCCATGGCTGAGAGAATTTAACGGCATAATACCCACCTCTGACGGAGGACATCGTATCCCATGGGATATGTACCCCACCGAGTGGGCGGATAAAGAGATATACTATGACCGCAATAATTGGTTCAAGTCCGATTATATGCAAACAGGCAATGTTGAAGAACAGCTTAAATGGGTGCATGAGGGTATTGATAAGCTTCTTGCCGACCATGGTTATATCCACGAGAACGGTATGTTCCGCATTGAAAAGCACAGCGATGAAACCCTTGTGTTCTTCTGTCACTTCGCCGTATCAATGGTGATGATAGGACATATCCTTGGCATTTCCACCATGAATATGTGGCACGGCTTCAATATGCAGCCTACCTCTGTGACGGTCCTCGGCTGTGAGGAGCGTGAGGGCGACTATGGCTTTTTCAGATGCCACGTCATAGGCTGTACAAAGCACCTTGCAGGCGGCAATGAACCTATCTCCAACGCAGGCTACTTCACCGACGTTTTTCAGGATTAAATAAACCCGTAAGGGTGACTTTTTCGCTCGCATATTATTGCATACAAAAATATCCTCTATCCGCTCTGTTATTTCAGGGCGGTTATTTTATTGTGCGAAACCTTAGTTTAAGATAATATAACAGTTAAAGAAAACGTTTTCTTCTAAATATGACTATCATTAGATAACAACATATTCATAATTTGTGAAAAAGCACAACAAAAGCTTCGTGTTTTCGTTGATTTTTTAGCTTGCTTTATGTAAACTAAATGCTTTTACCCCCTTGACTTTATTTTGAAAAGGGCTTATAATATCCCATAGCTTAAAAGAGTATGGGTTTCATATTTTTATATGTGCCTAAGAGAGCATGAAGATTAGAAGAATAAAAGGAGAGTGAAAGAATATGTTCCAGCTTCAATGGATATGGCACAATCTGAAAGGCTACCGAAAATTCTATGTAACAGCCCTTGTGCTGTCTATCGTATGCAACGCCTTGTATCTTACCACACCTTATTTCAGCAAAGAGCTTGTGGATAAGTTTCTTTCAAGCAAGGACGCACTTTTTAATCTTGAGCATGAAAGAAAGCTGTTCTGGCTGCTGCTTGCAGGCATGGTGGGCTTTACCCTGCTTAGAACTATCTGTCAGTACACCTGCAACATGACCTATGAATTATCATCTCAGGGCATGATATACAGAATAAGGACACACCTTTTCAGACGTATCGAAAATCAGGATATGGAGTTTTATGACCGCAACCGAACAGGCGACCTTATGACAAGGCTCACAGGCGACCTTGATATGGTGCGTCATGCAGTGGCATTCGTTTTTAAAGGTATGCTTGAATCATGTTCGCTGTTTATAGCCTCATCAGTTTATTTCTTTATGGTAAGCTGGAAAATGGCACTTCTTCTGCTGGCTGTTACACCGTTCATATTCGGCGTGGTGGTGCTTCTTGATAAAAAGGCAAAGCCGGTCTACGTTGACCTCCGTGAGAAGCTGTCCCAAATGAATACCGACGCTCAGGAGAACATCTCAGGCAACAGAGTTGTAAAAGCCTTCGCCCGTGAGGACTATGAGATGGAAAAGTTCCAAAAAGCCAATAAAGAGTATTCTGATGCCAACAAAAAAGCGTCACTGCTGTGGCTTAAATTCTTCCCTTATATGGAAGCTTTCGCAAACGCCTTGTCAGTTGTAATGCTCCTTGGCGGTGGATTTTTCCTTATAAAAGGGGAAATAACAATGGGCGAGTATGTTGCTATCTCAGGACTTATCTGGGGCATCGCAAACCCTGTCAGAAACCTTGGTATCTATGTGAACGATATGCAAAGGTTCATGGCTTCCGCAATGAAGGTCATCGAGATATACTATGCAAGACCTATCATCACCGACCGTGAAGATGCAGTTGACCAGACAGAAAGGCTTCACGGAGATGTCGAGTTCAAGGACGTTACCTTTAAGTTTGGCAAGCATATAGTCCTTGACAACGTGAACTTTAAGATAAAAGCAGGTCAGACAGTTGCCATAATGGGCGAAACAGGCTCAGGCAAGACCTCGCTTATAAACCTCATACCAAGATTTTACGATACCAACTCAGGAGAAGTCCTCGTTGACGGTGTGAATGTAAGAAAGCGTAAGCTCTCACAGCTCCGCTCACAAATAGGTATGGCAACGCAGGACGTCCTGCTTTTCTCTGATACAATAGACGGCAATATCGCATACGGCGACTCTGATATGTCCGAAGAGGACGTTAAGCACTATGCAAAGCTTGCGGCGGCAAACGAGTTCGTTGAGAAAATGCCTGACGGCTATGAAACTATCGTTGGCGAGCGTGGCGTAGGTCTTTCAGGCGGACAAAAGCAAAGACTTTCCCTTGCAAGAGCCTTAGCCATAAAGCCTGCCATTCTTATCCTTGACGATACCACCTCCGCCGTGGATATGGAAACAGAAAAGTATATTCAGGACAGCCTTAGAAACCTCGACTTCCCATGCACAAAGATAATAATAGCCCAGCGTATCTCCTCCACCAAAGACGCTGATATGATAATAATCCTCGATGACGGCAAGATAACCGAAATGGGTACTCATGATGAGCTTATCGCCAAAAAGGGATACTATTACGAGGTGTTCAAGCTGCAGAACGATGGCTTCGGAAAGGAGGCGGTCTAAATGGCAAGAAACCGTTATGACGTTGACGAAGTCCTTGAGACCCCATTTGACTTCGCCCACCTGAAACGCTCCTTTGTGTATATCAAAAAATATAAGGGCAAAATGATAACCGCCCTTGTGCTGAGCGTGTTCGCCGCAATATCAGGACTTCTCGGACCGCTCATCACCCAGTATGCACTTGATAACACCATACCGCAGAAAAATATGGGACAGCTCGTCCTGCTAACCCTCGCATTTGTCGGCACTATAGCCGTGTCCATAACATTCTCCACTATCCGTTCAAGGATAATGACAGTTGTTGGTCAGGATATAATCTTCGATATCCGTACCGACCTTTTCAAGCATTTGCAGGAACTTCCATTTGAGTATTACGATAACCGCCCACACGGCAAAATTCTTATAAGAGTTGTAAACTATGTAAACTCCGTGTCGGATATGCTCTCAAACGGTATCATCAATGTTATACTCGAGTGCCTTAATATGCTTTTCATCATGATTTTCATGTTCTTTGTGAATGTGAAGCTGTCATTGGTGGTGCTTTCGGGTCTGCCGATATTTGCAGTCATAATGATGATGATAAAGAAAAGACAGCGTAAAGCATGGCAGGACGTTTCAAACAAATCCTCAAACCTTAACGCCTATTTGCAGGAAAACATCACAGGTGCAAGAGTGACCCAGATATTCACCCGTGAGGAAGAAAACGCCCAGATATTCGACAGACTTTCCGAGAAATATCGTAAAAGCTGGATAAACGCCGTGAAATATTCTCACCTTGTTTGGCCTGCTACCGACAACGTTTCTACCCTTGTGAGAGCCGCAATATTTGTGGTGGGTCTGCTGGTGCTGACCCCTGCGGCAGTGAGCCTTGGAACTATCGTTGCCATGACAAGCTATGCTTCAAGCTTCTGGCAGCCTATCATGAACCTGTCAAACATCTTCAATAACTTCATCAACAATATCGCCTACCTTGAGCGTATCTTTGAGACCCTTGACGAGCCTGCCACTATCGCAGACAAGCCGAACGCTCAGGATATCGGTGATATCACAGGCGAGGTAAAATTTGATGACGTTACATTCAGCTATGAGCAGGGCAAAACAGTTTTGGAGCATATCTCCTTTGACGTTAAGCCGGGCGAAAGCGTTGCCCTCGTCGGACCAACAGGCGCAGGAAAATCTACAGTAGTTTCTCTCCTGTCAAGATTTTATGACCTGGACAGCGGTAAAATAACCATAGACGGCAATGATATAAGTCAGGCGACCTTGCATTCTCTCCGCTCACAAATGGGCATAATGCTTCAGGACAGCTTTATTTTCAGCGGCACTATTTACGATAATATCCGCTACGGCAGACTTGACGCAACGGAAGAAGAAATAAGAGAAGCCGCAAAGATAGTCTGCGCAGACGAGTTCATAAGCGAAATGAAAGACGGCTATATGACCGAGGTCAACGAACGTGGCTCAAAGCTTTCAGGCGGACAGAAACAGCTCATCTCCTTTGCAAGAACGCTCCTCTCCGACCCGAAAATACTTGTCCTTGACGAAGCAACTTCATCAATAGACGCACGAACAGAAAAGCTCCTTCAGCAGGGACTTCAAAGACTTCTTGTTGGCAGAACTTCATTTATTATCGCACATAGACTTTCCACTATCAAAAACTGCGATAAGATAATGTATATCGACAACAAAGGCATTGCCGAGTGCGGCACACATGACCAGCTTATCGCAAAGAAAGGCGAATACTACAAGCTTTATACCGCACAGCATGTGGACGAATAAAATAGCATAAAAACACGGGCGAACACTGCATCACTGCAATGTTCGCCCGTTTGTTATATCGCTTTGTAATTACGTTGTTTATCTTTGCTTTATCGCTATCTTATCCAACGTTTCCCCTACCTTGTCATGGATAACAAGGTCGCAGGAGCCGTCCATGGAAGTCTTGTCCCGATTTATCAGCACAAGATTATCCCCTTGAAAATATCTCACCATTCCAGCCGCAGGATATACTGTCAGAGAAGTGCCTGCAATAATAAGCGTGTCGCACTGAGATATCTCTCTCACCGCCTCCGTCACAGTTTTATCATCAAGCCCCTCCTCATAAAGCACAACATCAGGCTTGATTATTCCGCCGCAGGTGCATTTCGGAATGCCTGTGCTGTTTAAAATATCCTCCGCAGTGTAGAATTTTCCGCAGTCCATGCAGTAGTTGCGGTGTACGCTTCCGTGAAGCTCCAGCACCTTTTTGCTTCCTGCCGCCGTGTGAAGTCCGTCAATATTCTGCGTGATAACTGAAGAAAGTATGCCTGCCCTCTCCATTTCCGCAAGCTTGTAATGCGCCTTGTTAGGCTTTGCCGTCAAACAAAGCATTTTGTCACGGTAAAAATCATAGAACGCCTTTGTGTGCCTCATGAAAAACGTGTGGCTGAGTATCTGCTCAGGGGGATAATCATATTTCTGATTGTAAAGTCCGTCCACCGACCGAAAATCAGGTATGCCGCTCTCTGTTGATACTCCTGCTCCTCCGAAAAATACTATCCTGTGTGACTTGTCAATTATCTGCTGCAGCTCCATTTTTATCACTCCTATGAAAAATGCGGTCTATACCGAAGCACAGACCGCATTGATTATTCACGATATTAGTCGATCTTAACGATCCAGCCAAACTCGTCTGGTATCTTGCCCCACTGAATGCCTGTCATTGTATCATAAAGCATCTGTGAAACAGGGCCGATCTTGTTGTTGTTTATCTCCATTACCTTGTCGCCCCACTTGAGATGACCAACAGGTGAGATAACAGCAGCAGTACCTGTGCCGAATACCTCGTCAAGCTTGCCGTTGTCGTAAGCCTCAGCGATCTCCTCGATAGAGATCTTTCTCTCGCTTACCTTATAGCCCTTCTTCTTGCATATCTCGATAGCAGACTTTCTTGTGATACCAGGGAGAACAGAGCCAAGAAGCTGTGGCGTAACAACTTCGCCGTCAATAACGAAGAAGATGTTCATTGAGCCAACTTCCTCAACATACTTTCTCTCAACACCATCAAGCCAAAGTACCTGCTCGTAATCCTGCTCGTGAGCTTCTTCCTGACCTGCAAGTGAGATAGCGTAGTTAGCGGCTGTCTTAGCAAAACCTGTACCGCCTCTTACAGCTCTTACATACTTGTTCTCAACGTATATCTTAACAGGGTTAAGACCGGTTGAATAGTAAGCGCCTGAAGGTGAAAGAATAATGATGAACAGATAGTGGTCAGCAGGCTTAACACCTACATATGGGTCAACTGCGATGATAAATGGTCTGATGTAAAGGGAAGCGCCCTCTGTGTGAGGAACCCAGTCCTGCTCCATTTTAACAAGAGTTTTCAGAGCGTAGAGCATATCCTCTTCGTTTATCTTAGGAATTACCATTCTCTCAGCAGAGTTGTTCATTCTCTTGAAGTTCTCCTGAGGTCTGAAAAGCTGAACAGAGCCGTCAGCAGTACGATAAGCCTTAAGGCCTTCAAATATCTCCTGACCGTAGTGCAGGCACATAGCAGCAGGGGAGAGTGAAAGGTCGCCGTAAGGCACGATCCTAGCGTCATGCCAACCCTGACCTGCGTCATAATTCATAACAAACATATGGTCAGTAAAAATGTGACCGAAACCAAGCTTTGTCTCGTCAGCTGGTTTTTCCTTTGGAGTAGTGGTACGTTCGATCTTGATATCTAACATACAGATCCTTCTTTCTTAAATTAATGATCGGCTCGGCAAGCGAACCTTTACCACATATATTATAATACTTATTGTGATCTTTTTCAAGAGGTTTTGCAAAAAAAATTCCTTGTCATAGGAAAAATATGCAGGATAACATTTTGAAAACTGCATTTTTATACAACTGTATGAAAACTGTTGAGAAATCGTCATAAAATTGTCTTTATATTGTAGGAAATACTCCTTGAAAAAAAGGTGATAGTGTTGTATAATAGGGTAAAATAAATGTAAAACGAGTATATTATAATAAGGTTATATAAGGAAAGGTAATATTATGAACGATAGAGAAAGAAAGGATAACGAGCTTGGTATAGATCTTGATATGAAAGGTCTTACCCTCGACAGCGATGAAGCCGCAAAGCCGCAGGCGCAGAACCGCCCTATGAGCCATGAGGATATGGCAAGAATGATCGCTAAAAATATGGCAATGCAGGACGGCGGCTTTGACGAGCCTATCACTCCCGTAAGAGGAGTTTCAGACTTTGGCGAGGAAACTGTCAAGCCTAAAAAGCCCAAAACGACTGAAACACGCAGTAAAAATGCAAAGTCTGCATCAAAGCAGACTTCAAAGAGCGGCTCAAACAAGGGCAAAAAGAAAAAAAAGAAGTCCTCGTCAGGAAAGACTGTCGCAATAGCAATATGCTCAGTTGTTGGTGTTATGATAGTCGCCGCAGGTGGCTTCTATCTCTGGGGCATGAATTCGTATAAGGATAGATTTCTTGGAAATACATATATAAACGGCATCGAGGTCAGCGGAAAGACCAAGGCGGAAGCCTATAAGCTCGTAAGCGAGCAGGCTGTTATCCCAAAAGCCATCACCGTTACAAAGAAAGACGGCACAACATTTTCCATAAAACTGTCTGAAATAGGCTATAACGATAATACTCAAAACCTTATCACACAGTATTATACTCAGCAAAACCACTATTCATGGTTCTCTTCTGCCATGAAGCGTACGGATTTCACTTTTGAATCTAAGTTCAAGTATGATAAGGCTAAGCTTGAAAAGGTGCTGAAAAGAAAGGTGCTTGACTCTCAAAGCACAAAAGATCCTGAAGACGCCTATATCAAAAAAGGCGACGACAACAGCTATGTTGTGGTAAAAGAAACCACAGGCGACGCTGTGGAGGAGAATAAGATAGACGAGCTTTATTCCTATGTGGAAAATCAGATTGACGACGGTAGCTTTGACGTTGATATCTCAAAGGCAGATTGCTATAAAAAGCCTGCCATAACAGCGGATATGCTTGAAGAGACCTGCAAGAAGCTCAATAACCTTAACGATATCGAAATAACATTCGATTTTATCTACACCACCGAAACTCTCACGGGTGATACTATCATGGATTGGATAACCTTTGACGAGGATAACGCCGAAGCCGGCTATACAGTTGATGAAGATAAGGCAATGGCATATGTTGAAGACCTTGCAGATAAGTATGATACCTATGGCAAGGACAGAGAGTTCAAGACCACAAAGCGTGGAACTATAACTATCTCCGAGGGCCAGGGCTGTTACGGCTGGTGGATAGACCAGCAAAAGACCTGCGACCTTATCGTGGACCTTGTTGAAAAGGGAGAGTCTGCCGAAACAGAGCCTGTCTACTATGTAAACCCTGACTCAGCCTATGAGTATACCTGCAATAAGGATTGGCGTACAGCCGATAAGGATTACGGCAACACTTATATCGAGGTAGACCTTACTGCACAGCATTTGTGGTATTATAAAGACGGCAAGCTCACAATGGAGTCTGATATAGTTTCAGGCTATCCAAGCAAGTCAAGAAATACCCCTGGCGGTGTTTATAAGCTTTGGTATAAGGAAAAGGGTAAGACTCTCAGAGGCTCAGCAGACGGACAGTCTTACGCTTCCTATGTTGACTATTGGAACAACGTTTCCACTATCGGCATAGGACTTCACGACGCATCATGGCAGAACGGCAACTTTGGCGGTGAGCGTTATAAGTCAAGCACATGGGGCTCACACGGCTGTATAAATATGCCTTTAGATAAAGCAAAATACGTTTATGAAAAAATAGATATGGGTACTCCTGTATTTATGTATTGGTAAGAGATAATAGCAAGGCAATACGGACAACTCGTATTGCCTTTGCTTTTAGTTTCAGTTAGGAGAATTTATGTATATTACAGATGAAGACAACCCACGCCTGCCATTTCTGCGTGATAAAACTTCAAAGCTCACCACCTCACCGGGCTGTTATATAATGAAAGAGATAATCTATATCGGCAAGGCGAAAAATCTCCGCAACCGTGTGACATCTTATTTCAGAAAGGGTCAGGATCATCTGCCAAAGGTGTGGAAAATGGTGTCCCACGTCTATGACTATGACTTTATCGTCACCGACTCTGAGTTTGAAGCCCTGGTGCTGGAGTGTTCTCTTATAAAGCAGTATACCCCAAAGTATAATATCCTGCTGAAAGACGATAAGGGCTATAGCTATATCAGGGTCACAAATGAGGACTATCCACGCCTGCAAGCCGTATTGCAAAAATACGATGACGGAGCAGAGTATATAGGACCCTATACAAGCTCGTTCGCAGTAAAACAAGCAGTTATCGAAGCCAATAAAGTCTTTATGCTCCCTACCTGCACCCGAAAATTCCCGCAGGATTTCAGAAAACAGCGTCCCTGCCTTAATATGCACATAAAGCAGTGCATGGGCGTTTGCACAGGAAAGTTCTCCAAAGAGGAGTATAATTCTATCGTCCGTCAGGCGGTGGACTATATCCGAAACGGTTCGTCAGATTCAGTTGAAAGGCTCACCGAGGAAATGAACAAAGCCGCTGAGGAGCTTGACTTTGAGCTTGCCGCAAAGCTTCGTGACCGTATCCAAGCCATACAAAAAGCCGCTGAAAGTCAGAAGATAATTAATGACGATATTCGTGACACTGATATAATCGCCATTGCTCAAAATGGCGAAATGGCTTGTGCCAGCGTTATAATGTATCGTGGGGGCAGACTTTTTGATAAGGCTTCCTATTTCCTCGGCGAAAAAGACGACAGCGTAAAAATGCGTGAAGATTTTCTCATGCAGTATTATTCCTCCAAAGACAGCATACCGAAAGATATCCTGCTTGATGAGGATATCACAAACGGCGAGATAATAGAGAAATTTCTCCGCCAGAAGTATGACCATGCCGTGAATATCTCCACTCCGAAAAGAGGACAGTTTCTCCGCCTTACCACCCTTGCAAAAAGCAATGCCACCGAGTATCTCTCCATAAAAGTCGGCAGAACGAGCCGTGAGATAACCGCCCTTGAAGAGCTTGCCAAAGCATTGGGACTTCCCAAGACTCCGAAATATATCGAGTGCTACGATATATCAAACCTCGCCTCTGCAAATATGGTAGCAGGCATGGTGGTCTTTGAAAACGGCAGACCATGCAAGAAGTATTATAAAAAGTTTTCTATCAAAACAGTTGCAGAGCAAAACGACTATGCCTGTATGCAGGAGGTCATAGAACGCCGCTTCAGAAACTACTTTGAGAAAACAGACGAGGGCTTTTCCATTATGCCCGACCTTATTTTGCTCGACGGTGGAAACGGCCACGTCAATGCCGTTGAGCCTGTCTTAGAGCGAATGGGTGTGACCTGCCCATTGTTCGGTCTTGTGAAAG
>OGSD01003848.1_pt1 | contig 10803 bp, 8 predicted proteins | sample 1553571 | NCBI WGS metagenome assembly OGSD01 (sample SAMEA2580072, study PRJEB22360) | human gut metagenome | biome: human gut; feature: human-associated habitat; material: faeces | place: Denmark | collected 2008/2010 | reverse complement strand
TTCAAAATATGCCTCAAAGGGTTAGTTAGTTTAGTTAGTAATGAGGCATATTTTCATTTTGTTTAAAGGTGTTTAAAGGGGATAGGCCATCGGAATGAGTGATTCATTTCGGTGGCTTGTTTTTTGTTACTTTTCATTAAGAATGATGAGGCAATCGCATTTTGATGACACGCCCGACAATAAGAGCTATAATATAGAATACGGCAAAACCGATAATAGAAAAAACGAATGGCTTTTGTTCATTGAAGGTACGTCGTGGAGGAATGACAGTGTAAGTTTCTGACGTAACCTGATTGGTTGGCTGTGTGGCAGGAGAGACCTTTAGTGTTGTTCCTGTTGTTTCCATTTGACAGCTATCTGTTGCAGATATTGTATCCTCTGTTATTTCTGTAAACATATCTTTTTCCCTTTTTATTTGTATCTGAATTCTTGTAATTGTTATCAGTTATAACATAGTACATAGACTTTTGTTTAAGGGAGCAAAGATTGTTGCAAAGGTAATTAAAAAAGTAAATGATGAATCAAGGGGAGGCATTCTTTTTAAAAGATTTGATGTAGGTCAATTTTTAAGGCCTTTCTTTCTTGTTGTCTTTTGATAAGAGTGCCATGTCGTGTGAGTTCTTTAGAGAGTTACACGGATAATATTTGTAGGCATTATCCGTGTAGTAGTGTTAGAGTAACAATTATTCGGGTACGTAAATTATTTCCCCGTTATCCAATTCATAGGCGATACCGACTTTCTTGCCACGTTTCCCTTCTTTTTTATCCTGGTCCTCCGAAGGAGTATACCGATTGATTTTTTCTCCTTCTTTGGTGATGATTTCCATATTTTCCTTACCCGGATTTTTCACCATGGTGAAGTCTTCTTGCGAGAATACCTCAGTCATGTTGTAGCGGCTGACAAGGGCAACCATTAAAGCTACTGCAAATACCATAGCAACGTCAAACAAGTTGGATACTACGCTGATGGGGTCGGAGTCTTCTTCTTTTCGTAATAGGTTATGTTTCATTTCTCAGTAGTTTTAGTAGTACGGTTTTCGTTCAGAAGTTCAGCGATAAATTCGAGATTGGTCATATCTTGCAGATACCAACGTTGCTTAACCTGCTGTGTGAGAAACCCGACGGCACCTGCTACCAATCCGACCACGGTCGTGGCAAAGGCAATCTGCATATTATAAGCCATGGAAGCAATATCTCCGCTTGCCAGTCCGGCTAGGGCAGGGCCCATTGGAATCAAAGTACCCATTAATCCTAAGATAGGGCCTAGTTTGGTCAACGTTTTTGAGATTGCAAGGTCTTTGTCGGCTGCAATCTCAAAGTTAGCCAATAAACGTTGTACTTGTGCGGGAGTGTCACGGGCATCCAGTACCTGACGCATATACATAATAACGAGTGAACGCGACTTTTCCGGTAACTTGGAATTTAGTTCTCCTACTGTTTCAGAAGTTAGTTTCCCCAGTTCATTGCGGAGCAAAGCTTCTGTTTTGCGAATGGACATATACTGTCCGTAGAAACTGCCTGCAAGTAACAGTGCTCGGCAGAAGAGAATGATTAATAATACGATGACAGGAACAAGTAATCCTGTTGAAATCCAATATAAAATATCTGATATAAAGTTCATTGTTGTTGATTATTTAATAGGTAATTGATTCTTTTTATTGCTTCATGCTTTTCTGTTTGTTTCTGTTCCGAAAGTTCCACCAGACAAGACCGATGATTCCACCGGCCAGAGTGATAACCAAAACGCCTGCCAGTGCTTGCCAGTCTATTTCGCTGACACCTGTCGCCGAAGTTCTTCCGTTGACGGTGGCTACAATTCCTAGGATAGCTACCAGTGCATTAGTGAGGAAGAACAATTCGAGGCGTAATTCCTTCTCCGGTAACAAATAGAGCAATAAATATCTGCCGGAAGGAATTGCTATCAGGATAAAACCGGCATAACTCCAGGCTATTGTCTGAAAGGAAATGCCCGGAAAGGCGAATATCAGGTATATTAACCCGCTGAATAGAACCGGGAAAATCAATAATCCAGGAAACCAGCGGAGAAAGCGGTACATCACAATCATACGAGGTTTGACCGGATAATCGTTCGCCACGTGGACAGCCAGCATGGCGTAAGCCATTTGCACGCAGACCTCCACACTAAGCAATACAGCTGTATCCAACATCAAAGGCTGATTACTAAGCCAATTTGCTATCTGGGTTTTAGACTGTTCAATAGCATACGGCCACATTAATCCGGCAAACGCAGCGCAGATAGCGGCGATAACACACACCGCTATTACTTTCCAAAATGTTTGCTTCAGCAGAAAATTAAATGCTGTCAGAAGCATAAGTACAAGGACAACTGTATTCATTTTTGCTAATTACAAATTATGAGTTACAATTACATTTGGCTGCTTTTACGGCGTTTGCGTACAAAGAGGATTAAAGCAAGTAGGACAATGATAACAGCAATACCGACAGCTACATTGCTTAATGTATTTGTTTGTTCTTCAGTAGTCTGGTTCATTTCTTCTTTTTTCATCACTACTCCTTTGTCATTTCCGCTTGCTTTTGCTTCACGGATTTTGGAGATATTCTCTTTGTATTGTGCTGCTGTTGGCGCATCTGCTTTAGAAGCAATATAATCGCGTAGTTTTGCATTGTCGCAGACGAAGCCCGAACAGGACGGACGATAATTGTTGACTATCTCCGTATGTAACTTACTCAATTCTGCTACTTGTTCTTCGCTGGCTTTCCATAATCCTTTGCGGGCACTTTCGAGCATGACAGCCGTCATTTCCTCGAGAGCGGCAGGATTCTGTTGTTCAAAGTATTTCTTTACTTCCAGGTTAAGCTCGTCTTTTACATATACATTATAGATATTATCCCAAAGTTCTTTATCAATGGCGGCAGGTTTCATCACATTCCAACCATAAGTGTTGGTGATAACTTCTGCAAATTCACTTGCGGAAGAAGCTCCTCCTTTCATTTTCTCTTTAATATAGACCGGATTGAGAATAGTCGTACGACTTTCTACACCGACAGCTTCTTTAAGTTCCTGCATTTTCATGTTATTACGATTGCGATAGTCGCTGAGGTAAGCGTCCGGATCTTTACCGGTCACATTGCGAACGGCAAGATTCATGCCTCCCATAAACTCATATACATGGTCAAGGCTTAAGGCACCCCAAGTATTGCTTTGACGTGGCTGTACTACTACATCTGTACGTGTCAATGCTGCTTCAAAAGCAAATTTTTGGAAAACTTCCCAGTTCTTTTCACTACCGTAATAAGCTCCCATATTATTGAGATAGGTAGTAGCAAGTTCCGATTCATTTTCCCAACGGTCACCGGATTCCACCATTTCCTGAATACCGGTACCGTACATACCGTTTATTCCTCCGAATATGCGGAAAGTTGAAATCTCCCGGGCGTCTTTCGGACTCAATCCTTTTTCTGTCAATACCCGTTCAGCCTCAATTACACTTGTCGCTACTTGGTTCTCGTATTTATCATCTTTGGCACCGGCAGCCATTTCTACCGCACGGTTAATCAGGAAAAGACGGGAGGCGGCAAGGTCACGAAGTTGTCCGGAGGTCTGAACTACCACATCAATACGCGGACGACCCAGTTCTGCCGAAGGAATCAATTTTAAATCGCTGACACGGCCGAAAGCATCACGAACAGGTTCTACACCAAGCATATAAAGGACTTGAGCAATCGTTGCTCCCCCGGTCTCGATGAACTCGGAGGACCAGAGTGTATAGCTTACTTTCCGTGGTATAGAATCGTTATGACGTTGTTTGTACGTATCAATCGTTTGTTTGGCTAAAGCAATCCCTTTTTCCCATGCCGATTCAGTAGGAGTCGCTTCAGCGTTGATAGCGTACATATTGCGTCCGGTAGGCAATGTATTCGGATTAGCTATGGGGTCACCTCCCGGGGTAGGGGTGGTGTAGCCTCCTTTCAATGCATTCATCAGACTAGCCAGTTCTTCTTCAGGACTTGTCAAAAGTGCATTTTTATAGTTTCCTATATTCTTAATAGTGCGTTCCACTTCTGTGACAGCCAAAGAAAACTCTATATCTTCTTTGCTATACTCTTTAGGAGCTTTTCCCGGATCCATGTTAGTGCCCATTTTCTTCATGGCTTCTTTCATGCTTTCGGGAATTTTCCCATGAAGGGACTTTTCACTTTGCTGTGCAGGATGTCCTCCCATTTTCTTGTTCTTATCATCTTTATCTTGTTTGGCTGCGGCAGCCATCATCATCGCCATCATTCCTTTCGGAGCATTCCGGTCAGCTTCTATTTGGCGTGCTTTAGCCAGTTCCTGAGGAGTAATTCCGGCAGTACGGCAGATCAGTTCGTCTGTTGCCTGTGCAGGATTGGTTATCAGCTTTTCTACTAACTGGCGGGCAGGATTTAGATATTGCTGTGTAAAAAGACTCCGGTGTTTGTTGATAGCGTTCGTTGCTTTTCCACGTTGCTTGTCAAGAGCCAAAAGGCTGTATGCGATAGGTTCTGTTGCCATTGCGTAAACAGAAGAAGTAATCCGTTCCGGTTCATACGGAACACCCATAGTATAAAGTTGCCCGGTGATTTTTTCTGTGGCCAATTCTTCGGCGAAGTTTTCTACACGGGCGATTTCATCCTCTGTATAAGGCTTGTTGGTGATGCTGTCCAGACCTAAATCCCGGTGGATTCCCATTTTTACTGTCAATGCTTTGATGGCCAGCGATTCCTGCTCTTTATTCTCTTTTGCGGAGTTATTGTAAATCTTGATTTTCTCCATAAGCTCACGATAGATACCGCGCACGCTACTTTCGAGGAAAGGAGGAGTAAGGTAAGATTGCAGTGTCGCATACGAACGGCGTTTTGCCATCATTCCTTCACCTACATTTCCGATAGAATAGAGATAAAAGTGAGGAACAGCTCCGACCAGACGGTCCGGCCAGTCATTGCTGCATAGGGCAACTTGTTTTTTAGGAGTGAATTCCAAACTGCCATGTGTTCCGAAATGAATGAGTGCATCAGCTTTGAAACCGTGCTGCATCCATAAATAAGAAGCGATATAAGTATGCGGAGGAGCAGCATTCGTTCCATGAACTACCTGAAAAGAATTGTCTCCACTTCCTGCTGCATTCTGTGGCATTAACACGATATTACCGAACTGTAACCGGGCTACGCCCAAACATCCGTCCGAAGTGACCATATAGTTTCCGGGAAACTCTCCGTCGGCAGCAACGACTTCTGCATATTTTTCAGGACGAAGCGATTCTTTCACCCAGCTTTCATATTGTTCTTTTGTAATTAATTCCGGATTTCCGTTTTTCATGAACTCGTCAAAAGCTCCCTCTGCATACGAGTTGAATACTGCACCTTGTGCTTGTATCATTTTTGCAAGTTCTTGTGCATTGGCAGGAAGTCCTGACACATTATAACCTTCCTGTTTCATGCGAAGCAAGAGATTGTAGAGCGAAGGTACTACTTCCATTCCGGCAGCCGTCAAGGCATTTTGTCCCGGTCCTTTGTAATAGTAGATAGCAACCTTTTTGTCTTTATTAGGCTTTGTTTTCAGATTCAGATAGTTGTTGATAGTGGAAACGAATGTTTTCAGTCGTTCGGGAATGGCGTATGAGTGGCGTAATCCTTCTTTGTCTTCATATTGTGCAAAAAGGGCAAAGGGGCGGATAGCACCATCTATTTCCGGTGTCACAATGCTTTGTGACATAAAACCACCGGACATACCCAACGGATCGTTTTCCCATTCATCCACAAGGCTGTTGATCGTGAGTGGGGCAAAAAGCAGAATATTCTTAGTTTTCAGATAATCTACCATTCTATCCCCCATGCGTCCGTGAGCCATATTAATAACAGCGTCAGGCTGCACTTCATCAATAAACGACATGAATCTTGTCATTGACTGAACCGGATAAACGTTGTAGCCTTCTTTTTCGAGAGCTTTGATGAGGTCGGTAGCATCTGCCATTTGTCCGGTAATTATAATTCTTCGAGCTCCTTCTTTGTAGAGGTTGTTGTCTTTCATAAATTTCTCATAGTCGGTAACTGTGAGAAATTCCAGCTCATCGTCCGGATTACTGATTCCGGCATGATACAACATATCGCTCGGCCTTTCTACCGGGTCTTCCATTTCAGTTGTGGAATATGTTTTTCCATCAATGGCTTTACGGATGTAGTTCAACATATTCCTGTAGTTTGTTTTTCCGCCATTGCTCAGATAGCGGCGTATCAGATTCTGTTGTACACTATCGAGGTTACAGATATTGTTGGTAGGATTGGTGGCCATTGATGTGTACACAGGGACACCTTTGTCTGCTGCCTGCTGTATTTGCTGACGCTGTTCTTCAACGATACGCAGTCCCATGCCGTTAACAAATACCATATCATAATTTGACAGGCGGTCGAGGTTGGCAAGCGATACTTCGCTGAGTTTGATGAATGAATTGTCATTTGCTTTCGATATGCTTCCCTGCTGTATGGTCTGGAAGTTGACGAAAGCAATCTTTGTGGCGCTGAACCAGGCATTCCAGATAGATATGCCTATCAGGACGGCTGCAACGATGCACACACCTAAGATGATTTTACTTTTCTTTTTCATTTCTCTTATTTTTAGCTTTGTATGTAGTTTTATTGTTGTTTATTTTTTGAAGAACCGATCTATATCCAACGAAAGACCTAGTGTCAGATTAGCTCCTGTCGTAGTGGGTGAATTGAAATAATAATAATCCGGTACATAGTTAAACAAGTTATTAATAGCCAGATTCATATTCACACCTTTGAATACTCCCACCGAGAAGGTTAAATCCCAAATCATATATCCCGGGTACGTAACAGCAGAGCTTCCGGCAGCAGGGTTGTTGAAGCTATCGTTGTATACGTTTGTTTTTACTTCTGACAAGATGCGTCCGTTGAGTGAATAATTGAAATCTACTTTATCTAGGTTTTCGCCCCAGTCTACTCTTACAGTTGCCGTATGCGGGCGCGTATCTGTGAATTTTTTCTGCCCGTCACGCATAAATTCATGGATGTAAGTGTATGACATACGAAATCCTAATCCACAGGGGTATTTGGCAGAGATGTTAGCGTCCACTCCTGCAATGTCCACTTTGTCGGTATTGGTATATATTTGTCCTTTGGGATCATCGCTGTAAACTGTGTTAATACGGTTGTGTACCAGATTATAATATCCTGTTACAGAAAAATTGTAACGGTTTTTTGTGTACTCGGCAGACAGGGAGAAGTTGTGGCTTGTTTCTGATTTAAGATCAGGATTTCCATAAATCATCATCATGTTTGCCATATTGAACACCATATACATTTCTTTTAAAGTCGGTGAACGGAATCCTTGTGAATAAGAACCTCTCAATGAACAGTTACCAATCTTATACATCATTCCCAAATGCGGGGATAAATGACGAACATTGGAATCGGAGAAATAATCGAACCGTAATCCGGCGATTACATTTAGTCTTTCAGTCGGATTCCAGTCGAATTGTCCGAAAACATCTGCTGTATGCATGATATAGTTAGCGTTATCAGTGAATTGGTAAGACATCAGATAATCGCGAAGGTAATCGGCTCCGACAGTCAACGTATGTTTTTCATTGAAAGTGTAATTATAAAGAGCGTGTACATTATGCTGCACATTGCTATAATCACGTACATCATTTTTATAGAGTACCTGGTAATCACTTTTGTCATATTGGTCGAAAGTGTAACCGACTTCAAGATTACTTAATGTGTTGAATGTATAATTTGCTTTTAGCCCACCGTTGAAATCCCGGTATCTGTCTTGAGTGTCTCCCGGTTTATTACGTTCACGGAAATAATACCCGGCTCTTGCGGTCAGTTTAAGTGTTTCCAATGGGTGATAGATCAGCCGTTCCTTGAAGTTCCATACTCGGCTTCCGAATACAGTTGAGAAATCTCCCGGATTATCTACGCCATACGTATCTACATTATTATATTGTACATTGGTCAGGCTGTTGAATTTACCTGCATTGAATCCCACAGTACCACCATATCGATGGTCATTGTGCTCGGAGAAGCGTGAATTAAGATTTAAATTCCATGGGTCATCCGATTCGCGTGTAATGATGTTGATAACCCCTCCGATAGCGCTTGAACCGTAAAGGGTGGATGCTGCACCTTTCACAATCTCGATGCGTTCTACATTATCAAGGTTCAGACGGTCGTAGTCTACGTTATTTAGCGTTTCACCGGCCAAACGTTCCCCGTCTACAAGAAATAATACAGAGTTTCCGCCGAAGCCTTGCATATTGATAGAGGTTTGCTGGTCCATAGCAAAAGTGAATTCAATGCCGGGAAGTTCAGTCTTTAACAAGTCGGCTACATTATTGGCATTTACCTTTTTAATATCTTCCGAGGTAATCACCCGTGTAATGATAGGTGCATCTTTCAGCAGTTTGGGAGTACGGGTACCGGTAACTACTACCGTTCCTAAGTCAAATTGATCTTCGGATAGACGGAAACTTAGTTTTTTGTTTTCGTCCGTTGTGAATTTCTTTTCTGCTGTTTGATAACCTACGTAAGAGGCGGTAATGATATACACGCCAGTTCCGGGTAGTTGCAATGTATATGTTCCGTCGGATGTGGTGACGGCTCCAGTTCCTTTTCCTTTTATAGAGATTGTGGCGCCGGGAAGGGGTTCCCCGTTTGTATCAGTTACACGTCCGCTGACATAATTACTGGATTGTTGTGCAAATGTGGAGCAAGTTGCTATAAAGGAAAATAATAATATTATAAATGTAGGTTTCATTCTTTGTTATTGTTTTCTTAGTTATTTTCTTCGAAATCAAATGGATATAGGAAGTCGAAGTCGATGTATCCCTTTATACCTTTGGCATTGGTATAGTTGGTAAAACGAATGGCTGCATAGGTGTTGTTTTTCAGTCGTATCAGGTAGACCTGATTGGACATTGTGTAGATAGGTGGCATAGTCGAAGTATCTACATTCAGCCAGGTGGATAGGATACTGTTATAATAAGAGTCGGTATAGACAATGTTTCCTTCCATCATGCCGGACATATCAATAGCAATTTTGTCCGTTGTCCATTCATCTTTAACAAAGTCTTTGTCATCAGGCAATTTTCCGTTTGCTTTCAGGGCATCAAAACTTGTGTAGCTCGTTTGGTAAGCTGCCCCTTCATTCGTTTTTATATCATAGCGATGAATGGCGATATCCCAATTATCGGGTATTTCGCTTTCATATTCTTTCCCGATTTTGACTGTGGTAACTTTACGACCGGAAAAATCAATATATGCCCACTCTGTGTACTCAACAGTTTTGATTTGTGAGAAACTATTTTCTTTGATTTCCATTTCAGTTTCTGTGGGGGCGTCATAAATATTCTCAAATAATCCATTACAAGCTGAGAGCGACATAGCCACTCCCAGTATCATTGTATATTTAAAAATAGTGTTATTGCTTCTTTTCATTTCTTTCATTTAGATTGTTTATTCTGCACTTGCTGTATCACTTCCTGTAAATACTGTGGAAATAGCTATCGGCATACTACCTGGCTTGAAGTCAGTGTTAATAGTAGCAGTACCGTCTGCTGCGATTGTACCGCTCAGGCTTTCTCCTGTGATAGCTTTTCCATTGCTGTCGGTAGATTCATATTCTCCCAAGCTGAGTGAATAGGTTCCGTTTGCTCCGGCTGTTACATTGACTCCACTGATAGTGAAATTACCTAAACTCATATGACCACCGGCACCTGACAAGTTAGCGAAACCGCTTAAAGTAATGTCTACCGTTGTGTCCGATACACGTTTGATAACAGCTTTACATTCATCAGTTGTGCCGTAGGATGTATCTCCAACACTGATAGACAATGAACTGTTATACTGATAGGTAGCAGCTATATTATAAGTTATCGGTGTTTCTCCTTGCATGAACACGATTTCCATTTCTCCCATGGGTGTCGGAATATCTACATTAGTCTTCAAGGTTAACACTTTGGATTCATTTACACTACCTTCCAGTGTGTAGTTATAACTACTACCTGTGCCACTGCCCATGGACATCACCACTTCACCTGAACCACTGAAAGATTTCGAGGAAAGTTTTAAATTATTCAGGCGGAAATCACCTGAACCGGATTTATATACCAAATTAATGCTACCGTCTTCGTTACCGGTTATTGTTGCGCTGGATTGATCGCCCAACAAATAGTCTGAGAACATATCGCATTCACCGACTGAATATCCATTATAAGTGCCGGCAATTTCCTTTGCAAGATTTATATCGTTGTCGTCACCGCAAGAAACAAATGTTGTTGAAAATGATAGTGCCATAAGAGCAACTGTCCAAAAGTTTAAAATTTTCATACTTAATATTGATAGATAATGATTAATAAATTTTTCAGTTGCAAAGGTACGGGGAACTGAAATGTGGAAAAATACCCAAAAGAAATGAAAAAGAGTTGAGACGTTAATCATATGTAGGTATTATAAAAAGTTTGAACCAATTCTTTTCACTTTGGAATTTGAAAATGAGGAAATCCCGGCTTTTTCATTTAAGCTTTGAATTAGTCGTTCGATTCTCCTACCCATGCCACTGCGGCATGAGGGGAAATCCCGTTATTGGTAATCACTAATTTATGAATATCTCAAATCTGAATTTTTCTCATTTTTGAGCTGGAAAATGCAACACGTCAGTGAAGCTTACTGATAGTCCCCTTATTATCTCAGCGTGCGTGAATAGTCTGTTTTTCTTCTGGAATACTTGACAAACGACTTTTTATTTTGTATCTTTGAAGAAATAAAAGTGATAAA
>OGSD01003847.1_pt1 | contig 10807 bp, 10 predicted proteins | sample 1553571 | NCBI WGS metagenome assembly OGSD01 (sample SAMEA2580072, study PRJEB22360) | human gut metagenome | biome: human gut; feature: human-associated habitat; material: faeces | place: Denmark | collected 2008/2010 | reverse complement strand
TAAAGTATATAAATATTTTATTGAACGGACAAAAGAGCCGACATATTTTCCATTGACCAGTGGAAATGGTACATATCAGATCTCTGTATATGAAAATGTGCAGGACGATGAATACAGTGTTTTGATGATGGATAGTTTTGAGGTGAAATTAAAAAATAAATTTCTGCCATTTTTATATCCTAACCAGTATGTAGAATTTACAAGTAAGACGAAAGCAGTAAAGGAAGCGAAGAAACTGGCAAAAGATTCCAAAGATGATCTGGCGATCGTCAAAGCTGTTTATAATTATGTGGTCAAGAATGTAAAATATGATGATGAGAAAGCAGAGAATGTTCAGAGTGGATATCTGCCATCGGTAGATGAGACATTGAAGACAAAGAAAGGAATCTGCTTTGATTATGCTGCGCTGATGACGGCAATGCTGCGTTCGCAGGGAATTCCGACCAAGCTTGAGATCGGGTATTCAGGGGACATCTATCATGCCTGGATCAGTACCTGGCTGAATGAAAAGGGATGGGTAGATAATATCATTCAGTTCGACGGGAAAAGCTGGGAGTTAATGGATCCGACACTGGCAGCGAATAGTGATAACAAGGAAGATGTGAAAGAATATATTGGGAATGGAGAACATTATGTACTTCAGTATAGTTATTAAGAAGGGATAGAATATGAAGAAGAAACTTAGCAACGAAGAACTGATCACATTTTGTGGTCAGATGGCACTGATCTTGAAATCTGGGATTTCATCGCTTGAGGGGATTTACATTATGGAAGATGGAGATGCTCAGACAGAAGGCAAAGAGATATTAAAAGAGATCCGTGAAGAACTTGAAATGTGTGGAATGCTTTATCCTGCAATGGAGAAAACAGGGGTTTTCCCAGAATATGCACTTCATATGACGGAGATCGGAGAACAGACAGGAAGACTGGATGAGACGATGGAAGCATTGGCAGCGTATTACCAGAGGGAAGAAGAGACATTAGATGCGGTCAAGAGTGCAGTGACTTATCCGGTTGCGATGCTCGGGATGTTGTTAGTGATCGTTGCAGTATTATTTATAAAAGTTATGCCAGTATTTGAACAGGTATATATGCAATTAGGGCAAGAGATGACAGGAGTTGCACGTCAGTTATTGAATATTGGAGGTTGGATGAGGCAGTCAGCAATTGTTCTGGTAGTTTTGGCAGTGGTGATCTTGATCATAGTATTTTTCGTTATTTTTTATAAAAAGGCAAGAATTGAATTTATCTCGAAGATACAAACCATCGGATTTATGAAGAAAATCGCATGGAAACGTGCAAGAACAAGATTCGCAAGTGGAATGGCGATGGCTTTAAAGAGTGGACTTGACATGGATGAAAGTTTGTCACTTTCTGAGAAACTGACAGATTATGAACCATTGAAAATGAAGATTCAGCAATGTCAGGAACAGATCAAAGAAGGAGAAACATTTCCGAAAGCATTGAAAGAAGCACATATTTTTGATGGAATGCAGGAAAGATTGATGATCATTGGTTATGAAACGGGTGCCGTAGATGAGGTAATGGAACAGGCAGCAGATCTGTATCAGAAACAACTGCAGGATCAGATTCAGAAGATGATCGCTGTGTTAGAACCGACGCTGGTAGGAATCTTATGTGTGATCGTAGGGATCATTTTATTATCTGTCATGTTGCCACTAGTTGGTATTATGGCTGGAATTGGATAAGGGAGGCAGATTTTGAGAAATCGTTTTCAAAAACAAAGAAAAATTGACAATAAAATTCGAATTTTCCTGCCAGTTATGATCTGTGGCATTATGGTGGCTGTGTTATGGAATAGCAGCAGCCAGATTTTTCGGGAAACAAAGAAAAGACAGGAAGAAAGTCTGAAAGAAGCCGTGATCAAAGGGGCGGTACAATGTTACAGTGTAGAAGGGCGATATCCAGAAAGTCTTTCTTATATGGAGAAACATTATGGATTGGAGTATGACAAAGACGAGTTTGTGATCTCATATGAGATCATTGGGTCTAACCGCATGCCACAAGTTACGGTGATCCCATTGAATGAGAGGTGAGGTTTTTGGAGAGACAAAGACATATGACAGATCAGATGTTTCTTGTGATCTTATTTGCAGTGTTTGCAGTTTGTGCGTTTTCCTTGAGTATGATCGGGGCGAATATATATAGTCATACAGCTTCTGTGATGAATGAGGATTATGAGGAACGGATCGATATTTCTTATGTAACAGAAAAGATAAGACAGTGGGATGAAAAGGACAGCATCGAGATCGGCAGCTTTCATGGACGCACAGCCCTGATCCATACAGAAAAGATCAATGGGAAAAAATACAATACATATCTCTATCAAGAGAAGGGTGCGTTGAGAGAATTAATGGTAAGAGAAGGTCTGGATACAACAACGATGCAGGGAGAAAAGATCGTGGCAGCAAAAGATTTTTCTGTAATAGAAACAAAACAGCTGTATCATATAAAGATTCAGGGAAGTGATGGCAAGATATATCAGAACTGTGTATACAGACACAGCAGGAATTAGGAGGAAGTATGAGACAAAAAAGCAATGGAACACACCTGATCCTGATGGAATTAATGATGGTATTATTCTTTTTTGCAATCTGTGGATCAATCCTGCTTCAGGTATTTGTAAAAGCTCATAACATCAGTGCAAAAGCAAGAGAAATGACAGAGACAAAAAATTATGTAACACAAGCTGCAGAACTGATAGAAGCGGGTGCTTATGACATCAAAGATTTTCAAGAATATTTTACACAAATAGATGGTAAAGCCGGAGATTATCAGTGTTATTATGATCAGGATTGGAATGAGATAAAGAAAACAAAAGCCCGTTATCATATGACGATAAAGCTTGAAAGGCAGCCAGCGAAAGTTCTGGGAAAGATTACGATGTGGAGGGAAAACCAACAGATTTATCAGCTTGATATTTTAAGATACAGGCAGGAAAGGAAAGATAATGAAAGATCGTAAAATGCCATTTTTAGGGATTGGAGCAGCTTCGATCGTGCTCGTGTTAGCTATGGTATGTTTAGCAGTTTTTGCGGCTTTGACACTTTCAAGTGCCAAGGGAGATCATACGTTAAGTAAAAAGAATTTGGAACGTACGTCGGCTTTTTATCAGGCATCCAATGCGGCGAATGAACAAGTTGGAGCGATCGATGAGAAACTATGGAAGTTGTATCGCAGATCTAAGGATAAAAAAGATTATATGAAAAGGGTTGGACGATCGTTTACAAAAAGCAAGGGGATTTCATATAATAAAAAAGAGAAAACAATTGCATTTCAGGAAAGTATCACAGACACACAGCAGTTATCTGTGAAATTGCAGATTTATTATCCGAAGAAAAAGAATGATCTGTGTTATGAAGTGATCAAATGGAAAAAAGAAGCTGTTGGGGCATGGAAGAAGGATGATTTCCTTCCGGTTTATAGAAATAAGTAAAAGGGGCCAGCATGAATATTGAAGAATTTTTAACATTAGCAGCAAAAGAGGAAGCCTCAGATCTGTTTATTGTAGCAGGGCTTCCATTGACGATGAAAGTAAATGGAGTGATGCGTCGCATCAATGAAGAAAAAATGATGCCGCAAGATACGGAAAAAATAATCCGGGAGATTTATAAGAAAGCGTTAGACAGAGACATAGATCAACTGTTGAAGACAGGGGATGATGATTTCTCATTTGCAATTCCTGGATTGTCAAGATTTCGTGTCAGCGCATATAAACAGAGAGGATCCTTAGCGGCAGTGATCCGTGTGATCGCATTCCGCCTGCCAGACTATAAGCAATTAAGAATACCAGAGCAGGTAATGAAATTAAGTGAATTAAACAAAGGACTTGTGCTTGTAACAGGACCAGCGGGAAGTGGAAAATCCACGACACTTGCATGCATGATAGAAGAAATCAATGAAACAAAAGAAGATCACATCATCACATTGGAAGATCCTTTGGAATTTTTACATCAACATAAGAAAAGTATCGTCAGTCAGAGAGAAGTAAACATGGATACTGTAAATTATGTTACTTCCTTAAGAGCCGCATTAAGACAAAGTCCGGATGTGATATTGCTTGGGGAAATGAGAGATTATGAAACGATTCAGGTAGTTATGACAGCTGCAGAAACAGGGCATCTGGTATTTTCAACACTTCATACCATCGGGGCAGCGAATACGATCGAACGTATTATAGATGTATTTCCACCAAATCAGCAACGCCAGATCATGATTCAGCTGGCTTCTGTATTACAGGCAGTGATCTCTCAGCAGCTGATACCAACGATGGATGGAACATTGATTCCTGTGTTTGAGATCATGGAAGTGACCCCGGCGATCCGCAATATGATCCGTGAAAATAAAGTGCATCAAATAGATGGTTTGATCTATTCCTCTACAGGGAGCGGAATGATATCTATGGACCAGTCATTGATCAATCTATATAAAGAAGGACAGATCAGCAAAGAAACTGCGATTTTATATGCATCCAATCCAGAAATGATAATAAAAAGGATCCGCTAAGAAATATGGTCAGAAACAGGCTGAAATCCATCGGAATTTATTGACAAAAAAGTGCGAATATTGTACGATAAAAATATATTATAGGGTGAGTGTCTCTCACATGGAGATTGAGAGATAAAAGCAAAGAGTATAGATATTAATATTAAGAAGGGGCGAGAGTTATGAAGAAGAAAGTCATGGTCGGATTGGTGTCCGTGGTAGTAGCTGTTGCATTGGTTTTTGGTGGAGTCACATTTTACAATAACCGTCAGCAGGAGAAGTTTGAGAAGCAGATGACTTCCTATGAAAGCGTTGATACTATGCAGCATCCAAGCGAAGCAACAACATCAATTGATGGGATTCAAGTACCGCTTGGCAAGAAACCGAAGGTAACGACGAAGAAAACAACAAAGAAAAGCACAAGAATCCAGAAGCTTAAGAAGAAAGCAAGCAGAAGCAAAATAACAACAAGAAGGACAACAAAGAGAAGAACAACAACATCTCAGAATCATTCCAGACGTAAGGTTGTGAATACAAAAGTTGTCAAAACACAGAAGGATTATGACAAGAAGGGTTCTAAGAAGAGAACGATCAAGACAGTCGTTCAGACAACGATCAAGACAACAACGGTTGAATTGAGTCAGATGTCTGGTGTTTCTGGAACAACATTAAGAACGCTTGGTTCTCAGGCAGATGGTAAGATTTTGAATGCATTTGAAGATCTGAAGTTTAAGATGGTGATTGATAAAAATGCGGAAGCGACAGGTGTATTTAGCGTTAAGAGCCATAAGATCGCACTTCAGAGTGCGAGATCTTCTGTATTACTTCACGAATTAGGACATTTTGCTAATTTCCTTGCAGGAGATAAAGTTGGAACGAGTCAATGGAAGTCAATTTACAATGCTGAGAAGAATAAATATGATGGATATAACAAAGCATATGCGATCAAATCAGCATCTGAGTATTTTGCAGAATCTTACAAGGATTATAAGGAGCATCCATCCGCATTAAGATCAAAGAGACCAAGAACTTACCAGTTTGTTAAGAGTACGATTGATGGAATTACAGACAGCGATGTACAGAACATCAAAGATACCTATGGAGAATACTGGGGATTATAGGACGATACCTGAAGGAGTACTTTCTCAGAAAGTACTCTTTTTTTTGCCAATTGCCTGTGTTGCTCTGTAGAATGTGAAAGAATGTATAAACAAGGGATATTTTAAAAAATTAAAGGAGAAATAAGATGTTAAAGATCAAGGAATACGTCAAAGCAGAAAGTCTTGAGCAAGCTTATGAGCTGAATCAGAAGAAGACCAACTGCGTGATCGGTGGCATGTTGTGGCTTAAGATGGTCACAAGAAATGTACAAAAAGCAATTGATCTGTCGGGTCTTGGACTTGATCAGATCGAAGAAAATGATGAGGAATTTTCAATCGGAGCAATGGTAACACTAAGACAGATTGAACTTCATGAAGGATTAAATACATGGAGTCAGGGAGCGGTAAAAGAAAGTGTGACACACATTGTCGGAGTGCAGTTCCGTAATCTTGCGACAGTAGGTGGAAGTATTTTTGGAAAGTTCGGTTTTTCTGATGTATTAAGCTGTTTTCTGGCGTTTGACAGTTATGTGGAGTTACATCATGAAGGAATCATTCCATTAGATCAATTTGCAGCAAATAAATATCCAAATGATATTTTAGTGCGTCTGATCATTAAGAAGCATCCGCAGGAAAGTGTTTATCTTTCTCATAGAAATACAAAGACAGATTTTCCAGTTTTGACCTGCGCTGTTTCATTAGGTGAGAAAGAGGCATATGCGGTTGTCGGTGCAAGACCATCCAGAGCTTGCAGAGTCAGATTATCAGATCAGTGGATGGAACAGATCAAAGATGATGAAGGAAGAAAAAAACTCGCAGATGAAGTGACAGGTCAGATGAATTTTGGAAGCAACATGAGAGGAAGTGCTGCTTACCGTGAACAGTTATCAAAAGTCTTATTAAGAAGAGGCTTTGAACAGTTAGAAGAAAGGAGAGAAAAATAAACATGGAGATTACATTTACATTAAATGGAAAGAAAGTAACCCCACAGATTGATGCAGACACTCTCCTGATCGATCTCGTCAGAGATCTTGGTTGTTACAGTGTGAAACGTGGATGCGAGACATCAAATTGCGGATTATGTACGGTATTTATGGATGACCAGCCAATCTTATCATGTTCCATTCTTGCAGCAAGAGTTGATGGACACAAGATCGATACCTTAGAAGGATTGCAGGAAGAAGCAGCTGAGTTTGGAGCTTTTATTGCGAACCAAGGGGCTGAACAGTGCGGATTTTGTAACCCAGGAATGATCATGAATGCGATTGCATTATTTAGAGAGATTCCAGATCCGAGTGAAGAAGAGATCAAAGAATACCTTGCGGGGAATCTTTGCAGATGTTCTGGATATGAAGGACAGCTTCGAGGAATCTTAGACTTTTTGGAATATAAGAAAAATAAAGATGGAGGTGCCGAATGAAAGTAGTTAACCAGCCGATCATGAAAAAAGACGCTATGGCACTTGTGACAGGGAAACCTGTATTTACAAACGATAAGGCACCAAAAGAATGTCTGATCGTGAAATTACTTCGAAGTCCATATGCGAACGCAATGATCAAATCGATCAACACTCAGTTTGCTATGAAAGTGCCAGGGATTGAGGCGATTTATACATGGGAAGATGTGCCACAGGAACGTTTTACGATGGCAGGACAGACATATCCGGAATTAAGCCCATATGACAGACAGATTCTGGATCAGCATGTCCGTTATGTTGGAGATCCCGTTGCAATCGTTGCTGGGGAGAATGAAAAGTGCGTTGATCAGGCAATCAAGATGTTACGTGTGGAATACGAAGTATTGCCAGCAAACTTAGATCCACGTAAGGCAATGGATAAAGATACACCGCTAGTGCATCCAGAAGATAACTGGAAAGCATTATGTAATATTGGTGCAGATAATAAGAAAAACCTGTGTGCAACAGAAGAAACACACGAAGGAGATGTCGATGCGGTATTAGCAGATTGCGACGTGGTTGTAGAACATACATATCATACAAAAGCAAATCAGCAGGCAATGATGGAGACATTCAGAACTTATTGTTTTATTGACGAATATGGAAGATTGAACGTTGTTAGTTCAACACAGATCGTATTCCATGTACGAAGGATCTTATCCAATGCATTATGCATTCCAAAATCAAAGATTCGTGTATCAAAACCAAGAATTGGTGGAGGATTTGGAGCAAAACAGAGTTCTATCTCCGAAGTATATCCAGCATTTGTTACATGGATGACAAAGAAACCATCCAAGATTATTTTTTCAAGAGAAGAATCTCAGATCGCATCTTCACCAAGACATGAGATGCAGGTAACAGTTCGTGTCGGAGCAAACAAGAATGGAAAGATCCGTGCGATCGATGTTTATACATTATCCAATACAGGAGCCTATGGAGAACATGGTCCAACAACGGTAGGGTTATCTGGGCATAAATCAATTCCGTTATATCGAGATCTGGAAGCACATCGTTTTGCATATGATGTTGTGTATACAAATCGTATGTCAGCTGGGGCTTATCGTGGATATGGTGCGACACAGGGTGTGTTTGCGCTGGAATCAGCAGTCAGTGAACTTGCAGCTAAGATAGGAATGGACCCAACGAAGATCCGTGAGATGAACATGGTCCGTGAAGGCGATGTGATGCCAGCATATTATGGAGAAACAGCAAACAGCTGTGCTTTGGATCGATGCCTTGCACGTGCAAAAGAGATGATCAAATGGGATGAAAAATATCCATGCAAAGATATGGGAAATGGAAAAGTTCGAAGTGTCGGACTGTCAATGGCGATGCAGGGTTCCGGTATTTCAGGCGTTGACGTTGGTTCTGCAACGATTAAATTAAATGACGATGGATTGTATACACTTTCTATTGCAGCAGCGGATATGGGAACTGGATGCGATACGATCTTGGCCCAGATGGCGGCAGAATGTCTGGAATGTTCTATTGATGATATCATGGTCAGCGGAGCAGATACAGATACATCACCATACGATTCTGGATCTTACGCATCAAGTTCTACCTACGTCACAGGAAAAGCAGTGGAACGTGCCTGCGAAAAATTAAAGGGACATATTTTCAATAAAGCAGCTGAGATGATGGAAGTTGCAGATACAGATACTCTGGAATTTGACGGAAAGAAAGTCAGAGATGCAGAGAGCGGCAAAGAAGTTTCATTAGTGGACATCGCAACAGCATCTATGTGCAACAATAATGAAACTTTCCAAGTGACAGAGACAAACAGTTCTCCAGTATCCCCACCACCATTTATGGTAGGAATGGTTGAGATTGAGCTTGATAAAGAGACAGGACATATTGAAATCTTAGACTATGTTGCAGTTGTAGATTGTGGAACACCAGTCAATCCAAATCTTGCAAGAGTTCAGGTAGAAGGCGGGCTCGGCCAGGGAATCGGAATGGCATTGTATGAGGGTGTTGATTACACACCAAATGGATATGTAAAACAAAATTCTTTCATGCAGTATAAAGTTCCAGCAAGAGTCGATGTTGGAAAGCTTCGTGTAGAATTTGAGAGCAGTTATGAGCCAACAGGACCATTTGGAGCAAAATCTATCGGAGAGATCGTTATCAACACACCATCTCCAGCATTAGCCCATGCCGTATTTAATGCAACCGGATTATGGATCCGAGAATTGCCGATCACCAGTGAAAAGATCGTTATGGGATTATTGGAGAAAGAATAATATAACATGGATAAAATAAAAGCAGCGGTCATTTATCTTGCATCAGGAAACAGCAAACGTTTCGGTCAGGAGAATAAATTATTGCAAATGATCGGAACCAAGCCAATGTATCGTTATGGATTGGACCGATTGATCGATCTATGCAAAGATCATGAAGGGTTTGAGATCATTGTTGTCACACAGTATCAGGAAATTATGAAGCAAACACAATACGACCCAATAACGACAGTGTTTTGTCCAGAAAGTAAATATGGGATTTCATGGTCGATCAAAGCAGGGATCAAAGTAGCGAAAGATGCAGAATTCTATACATTTTTCGTAGCAGACCAGCCCAATATGAAAAGAGAGACAATCGAAAGATTTCTCTCTTTTATGGCAAATGAATCTTGTGAACTTGGCTGTGTCAGAACAGAAGAAAACCTTGGGAATCCAGTATGGTTCTCAAAGAAATATAAACGAGAATTGTTATCGCTTACAAAAGATCAAGGTGGCAAGAAAATCCTAAAAAAACATATAGAAAATGCCAGATTTTTCAAGGTATTGGAAGAAACTGAACTTTGCGATATAGATTATCCAAAAGAAATGCAAGCAATGCTTGCAAAGCGAGGCAAAAGTAGTTAAAATATTATTTAAAATACAAAAGAGCGTGGAGGCCAAGTGATGGAATTATTAAAAGAGAGAATTCGAAAAGATGGAGTCGTGAAAGAAGGAAATGTCCTCAAAGTAGACCGCTTTTTGAATCATCAGATGGATGTAAAATTATTCCGTGAAATTGGAAAAGAATTAAAAAAACGTTTTGAAGGTGAAAATATTAATAAAATTCTTACAATTGAAGCATCAGGAATTGGAATTGCATGTATAGCAGCAGAAATTTTTGACGTACCAGTCGTATTTGCAAAGAAAACACAGACAAAGAATATTGCTGGAGATGTATACACAACAAAAGTAGAGTCATACACACACGGAAGAGTTTATGATATCATTGTATCTAAAGAATTTTTAGGAGAAGGAGATCGAGTTTTACTGATCGATGATTTCCTTGCCAACGGATGTGCACTGCTCGGCCTGATCGAGATCGTCAAAGAATCCGGAGCTACCCTTGAAGGTGCCGGAATCGTGATCGAGAAAGGTTTCCAGAACGGCGGACAGAAGATCCGTGACATGGGTGTTCGTCTGGAATCTCTTGCGATCGTTGACTCTATGACTGATGATTCTCTGACATTCCGCGAGTAATTTTTTACCGTCCACAGTAAAATTTATCGCAAAGCGCACAAAACAACAGCCGGAACAAAGTCTTAATGCTCTGTTCCGGCTGTATTTTTGTATCTTTACTTATTATTTCTTTGCCTTTTCGGTCGGTGTTGGTGTCTCCGTAGCGGTTGGCTTCGGCGTAGAAGTCGGCTTCTTTGTCGGCTCCGCCTTTTCCGTTGGAGTTGGTGTTTCTGTCTCAGCTGGTGTCGGGGAAACTTCCTTCGGTGTTTCCGTTGGAGTCACCGTCG
>OGSD01003839.1_pt1 | contig 10821 bp, 7 predicted proteins | sample 1553571 | NCBI WGS metagenome assembly OGSD01 (sample SAMEA2580072, study PRJEB22360) | human gut metagenome | biome: human gut; feature: human-associated habitat; material: faeces | place: Denmark | collected 2008/2010 | reverse complement strand
AAGCGCAGTACAATCTGGCCATGGACGGCGCCCGCAAGGAGGACAAGGAGGCCGCCGCGGCCCGCGTCCGCCAGGCCGAAGGGGCTGTCAGCGAGGTGGAGTCGTACATCAGCGACGCGATGGTCTATTCGCCCGTCACGGGCGAGATCTCGACGATCATCGCCGAGGAGGGCGAACTGGTCGGCAGCGGCTATCCGGTGGTGGCCATCCTCGACATGAGCGACCTGTGGGTGACCTTCAACGTGAAGGAGACGCTGCTTCCGGGCCTTCGGATCGGGACCCGCATGAACGGCTACGTCCCGGCGCTGGACAGCGACGTGGAGTTCGAGGTGACCTACATCTCCCCGCAGGCCGATTTCGCAACGTGGTCGGCGACCCGCACGCAGGGCGGGTTCGACATCCGCACCTTCGCCATCAAGGCCAAGGCCGTCACCGAGGCCGCGAACATGCGCCCGGGCATGAGCGTGCTCGTCGACTGGGACCAAATCGGAAAGTAAGCGATGCCCGGATTCCTGCACAACACCTGCGCCGTGATGCGCCGCGAGACGGGCCGGATAACCCGTCAGCCGATGTATTTCGTGCTGATGATCGTCCTGCCCGTGGTGTCGTTCGCGTTTTTCGCCCTGCTGTTCAACCAGGGTGCAATCCGCAACATCCCGATCGCCGTCCTGGACCAGGACAACACGACGCTTTCGCGCAAGGCCGTGCAGATGATCGACGACACTCCGACGGCGATGGTGGCCTACGGCATTCAGGGCATGGACGAGGGCGAGCGGCTGATGCGCGAAGGGCGGATCATGGCCATCGTGCAGATTCCGGCCTTCTTCGAGAAGAACATTTTGAGCAACAGCCAGACCCGCCTCGAAAACTACGTCTCGGGAACGAACATCACGGTCAACGGACTGCTGTCGAAGGACATCCAGACCGCCGTGACGACCTTCACGGCCGGCATTCAGCTCCAGGTGCTTATGAAGCAGGGGCTTACGCAGCGGCAGGCCATGGCGCAGCTGATGCCCGTGCGTTTCGACAAGCACGTGCTCTTCAATCCGCACATCAATTACGGATACTACCTCTCGCCGAGTTTCATGCCCATGATGCTGATGATCTTCGTGGTGATGGTGACCGTTTTCGCCATCGGCACCGAACTCAAGCACGCCACGACCCGCGAATGGCTCGGCACGGGAAACGGTTCGGTCGCGGCGGCGCTCGCGGGCAAGGTGCTGCCCATCACGGCGGTGATGTTCCTGATCTCGCTGGTGATGCTGGTGATCAACTTCAAAATCGTGGGAACGCCGCTGAACGGCAGTCTTGCGGTGATTCTCGCCGGCACGCTGCTCTTCATTTTGAGCTACCAGTCGATCTCGGTGCTGATCGTCTCGCTGCTGGCCAACCTGCGCCTGTCGCTCTCGATCGGCGGCGGATATTCGGTGCTGGCCTTCACCTTCTCGGGACTGACGTTCCCGATCATGGCCATGTGGGAGCCGATGCAGTGGGTGAGCAAGATCTTCCCGTTCACCTTCTACACCGATATTTTCGTCGACCAGATGCTCCGCGGCACGCCGTGGGTCTACTCGCTGCCCGACCTCTGCTACATGTCGCTGTTCATCGTTTTACCGCTCCTGTGCCTGCCGCGCCTGAAAAGGGTCTGCACGGAGGAAAAATTCTGGGGGAGATTGTGATATGAGCCGATTTACGAAACAAACAGCCTCTTACTGGAAACAGCTCGGATCGGTCGTCCGCAACGAGTTCCGGACGATCTTCAAGGACGGTGGCGTGATGCTGATTCTGATTTTCGCCCTGATCATCTACGCCACGGCCTACTCGCTGGCCTACGGATCGCAGGTGCTCCGCAACGTGCCGATCGGCGTGGTGGACGAATGCCGCACGCCGACCAGCCGCAGTCTGATCGACACCTTCAACGCCGGGCCGAACACCTATGTGGCCTACAATCCGACCTCGATGGAAGAGGCCAAAGAGCTGTTCTACGGCCGCAAAATCTACGGCGTGGTCTACATTCCGTCGGACTACGGGGAGAAACTCTACGGCGGCGAGCAGGCCAACGTGGCGATCTACGCCGACGCCAGCTACTTCCTGATGTACCGCCAGGTTTTCCAGGAGGTCGTGACCTCGATCGGCAAGACGGGGGCGATGGTCGAATTCCAGCGCCTGATCGCCAAGGGGGCCAACATCCCGCAGGCGCAGGCCACCACCCAGCCCGTGATCTACCAGTCGCACAACCTGTTCAACCCCTATCTGGGCTACGGCACGTTCGTCATGCCGGCGATCATCATGGTCATCATCCAGCAGACGATGCTGATCGGCATCGGCATGATCGGCGGCACGTGGCGCGAATTCGGACTTTACCGCAAACTCTGCCCCGCAGGGCGGCGGCGGATGTCGACGCTGCCCATCGTCCTGGGACGCGGACTGGTCTACGCGCTGATCTACGCCGTGACCTGCACCTATATCCTCGGCCTGCACTACCGGCTGTTCCACTTCCCGATGAACGGCGCGACGGGAGCCGTCATGCTCTTCATGGCGGCATATCTGGCGGCCTGCATCGCCATGGGCATCGCCGTTTCGACGCTGTTCCGCTACCGCGAAAACTCGCTGCTGCTGTTGCTGTGGACCTCGATCCCGGTGCTGATGCTCAGCGGCGTGTCGTACCCGCGCCAGGGCATTCCCGACTGGCTGTTCAACCTCGGACAGCTGTTCCCGAGCAGCCACGGCGTCAACGGCTTCATCCGTATCCAGACCATGGGGGCCTCGATCCCCGAGGTTTTCGCCGAAATCAAGTGGCTCATCATCCTCACGGTCGTTTACGGCGGACTGGCCTGCATCGGCATTCACCAGGTGATCGGCCGCGAACAACGGGAACATCCCGCCCGGAAGGAAAACGGGGACGAAGGGCGCTAACGGCTCCGTACACACGCAAAAAGAGACGCCGGATTTTGGTCCGGCGTCTCTTTTGTGAGTAAACGGCAGTCTAAAATTTATCGGGATTTTCCTCCTTATACTGCTTGTAGGAGATATACGACAGGTATCTATCCACCGTCGCCTTGTCGGTGGCGATATGCCCGACAACCCGGCAGTAATCCTCGTAAACGCCCTTCGAAGTCTGTCCACCCATGTATGCAAAGGGTTGCCGGCCTTTCATCACGAATACGCCGTCCTTATAATAGAGCAGTTCGAGCGTCGTCCGGGCGGCATACTGATCATAGTTGGCGGTCTTCGCACTCTCTTCGATCCCGGGATTATAAAGGGCCAATGTATTCTTCATTTCACCGCTGACACTCCATTGATTGCCTTCCGAATATACCGTCGGGCCGGGAATATGCATAAGCGTAAAGAATGTACGGCATATACCAGTGGGAAGAAGCATCATGCTATTCATGAGAGCCGCTCCGTCCATAACGCCACTCTCGGTTTTTCCATTCGTATAGGTTATATCGATGTCGTCAATCAGCCAGACACCCCGCTGTGCGTCCGCTATGAATACGGTCATATCGATTTTTCCATCGTAACCGATCATCAGTTCGTGGATTTTCGCCTCCACCGAAGTTTTAGGAACAAACTCGGGATCACCTTCGCATGCCGACAGCATCGCCGACGACAGGACTAAAATTGTTATCAACTTTTTCATAAGAAATCATGATTTAAATTACTATCAATACGGGGTAAACGGATCGATGTTATCATCTGCAATCCATCGAAGATATATCCATTGCCAGAAGCGACTCCATTTCCAGGAGCAAAATAGCCATCACAACTGCCATCCCAGCCCCAATTATAATGGACCAGATTGGTTGTCTGAACGGTAGAATTTGTCAGCACATATTCATAGTGAGGAATCAGACCGGGTTCATCGTTATCTACCAGCCTCTCTTCGTAATATTCCGTACCGATACGCGAATAGATATATCCATCGGCAATCCAAGCGTGGCCTCCTTCTGAAATATCATTCGCCCTTACATAAACGGGGTGTGTTTCGTCCAAATTGGTTCTAATTGAAGCTATCTCATAGCTTGCAAGGCCCGAAGCGCAACTATAGCCAAAAGAGATCATACAACTGGGCACATTAGATGAAGCAGCACCACTTCCTGTCCTTTTATCATTCTCATATTCTGGATAATATCTCATCCCGACCCGTTGTCCGATTTCCCGCATCAGTGCGGGCACTTGGTATACGTATGGATAACTTATCATCGAAGTCCAGTTCAAAGCGATCGTTTCTCCCGCATGCGGAGCATCGGTGTAGGTCGTCGTGATCGAAGCCGGGAAACGGTAATAGGCCATAATCTGTGCAATGGCTGTCGCCACGCAGCCGGAATACCCATTGCTGCAATAGTCTCCGTAGGGAGATTCCTGCCCCCATCTGACCGGAATAAGCGGGTCGCAGGAGCGGGATTCATTGACCTCCACCGTCTTGAATTTAGGCGTAGTGCGTATCGTGTCGAACTTCGGCGGCTTTATCACGGCCAGACTTTGCGCCATGGCGTCCATATAGAAATCGAAATTCTCCACGCCGGTCGGTTCGCCGTAGGTGTAGTTTCCCTTTTCGGCGACAGCCAGCACAGGATCGACGGCGCGGTTGGCGGCAATGACCGAAAATCCGTCGTTGTTCTCAAAATTGAAAACATACATCAAAGTGTCGCTCCCGGCGCCGCTGCGCGTGGACGGGGTAGTGACGCATTGGCCGCGTTCGCTGCGGATCGAACGGGCTGTGGCCGAGCGGGTCTGGCCCCGGTCGACAAGGGCGATGCTCTTCCGGGCAAGGGAAAGGGCCTCTTCATAACTGCGCGTCGGCAAGAGCACAGTAGGCCGAGCGGGCTGTTCCGGTGCGACGGCGGACGATTCGTCGTCGATTTTCGCACACGAAACGACACAAATCAAAGCAAGGGCAACCAATACGGAGGTCCCCGCCTGTTTCATTGTACTTGTTTTCTCCATGGCATCATCATTTAATCTGTTAGCACATATGTTGTTCGCCCAGAGCGATTTGGCGGAAAACAACCGCGAAAGGCCATCATGCGGAGATACAGTCACATACAAATATCGATAAAATTTTTAGTATATACAAGCATTTTACCGAAAATTTAAAAAAAAATCTGCAATTTATAAAGATTCCATTTCCGCTGCCGGAGACCTGAAAAAAAGCAGGTTGACGGAGATCGCTCTCGTCAACCTGCTCAATCCGGCCCGGGACCGGTTTACCGCGGTCCGTGGAACATCCCCGGAGGAGGTCCGCCCGGCCCGCCGGGTCCCATGCGGCGGGAACCGGAGGAGGACTCGACACCGTCGTAATCCTTTATATTGCGCGAACCCTTCTTGCCGAAACGGCGCAGGTTGTAGTTGAACTGCACCATATAGTAGCGGCCGATGACGCTGTTGGTCGAGTTCTGCGTGTAGCCCGAACCCGTCGAGCGCGAGAAGGCCTGGTTCTGGTTGAAGAGGTCGTTGACGCCGACCATCACTTCGCCGCGCTTGTTCCTGAAGACCTTCTTGCCCAGCCAGACGTTGCACAGGAGGTAATCCTCCGAGTAATCGTTCGTGAAGCCGATATACTGCGAGTAGGCCGCGCTCGCCGTGAAGGTGAAGCCCAGCGGGAAGACCACCTTCAGGTTGCCCTGCGCCGTGTGGTTGAAATAGCGGTTCTTCGACTTGTCCGCGTTCAGCGAGTTGGTGGCCTCGTTGTAGGTGCCGTTCCACGAGAGGGTGAAGTCGACGTTCTCCGAAATGTTGCTGCCCAGCACGGCCCGGAAGTCGTATCCCATATTCTTGGTGTCGTTGCGCTCGCCGCCCGAGATCATACCCGTCGCCGCGTCCACCGTGCCGCCCAGCATGCTGGGGGTCTTGGTGTAGATGACGCCCGCCATGACGTTGAAATTCGATTTGAGGAACCCGATCGGCAGGCCGTAGCTCAAGTGCGTCCGCAACTGCCAGTAACCGTCGAGATTCTCGGTCGTCGAGTAGAAATTGGGCGAATAGGCCTGTCCGTCGATGGTGATGTCACCGGGTCTTTGCACCAGATGCTGGGCCGTGTAATCCAGCGTCGTGTTCATCGAGAACATCCACATGAAGGTCCGGCCCTTTTCGACGTTGGAGTTGGTGTAGTGGAAATTCACCCGGTGCGAGTAGGTCGGCTTCAGGTTCGGATTACCGTGGCTGATGTTCTGGGCGTCCGATACGTCGTAAACGCTTTGCAGGTCGGTGATCGACGGGCTGTCGGTGTAGGACGAGACGAAGAGCCGCAGCGAGTTCTCGCGGTTGATGTTCAGCTGGCCCATCATAAAATAGGTCATGTTGTTGTAGGCGTGCTTGATCTTCTCGGCATCGTCGCGCACGATCTGTCCGTCGAGGGCCGAACGCTGGTAGTAGACGTTGGCGATGAACGTGTTGCGCTCTTTCGAAAAACGGAATCCGGGACCCACGCTCTGCGTCAGGTAGCCGCTCTCGTAGGAGTTCGACAGCGAACGGTCGGGGGTAAGTCCGGCGGTCGAGAAATCGTCGCCCGTGATATAGGAACGCTTGTCGCGCTCCTGCGAGTTGTACGACGCACGGTACTGGAAGCTCAACTGCGCGTATTTGGCCACCGGCTCGGTGTAGGTGAAGCTGCCCCGCAGGCTGTACGACGACGACGGCGCCAGGTTGCGCAGGTAACGCAGTTCGGTGTAGTTCGCCGGGTCCCAGACGCCGGTCACCGGGTCGACCGCCGGCCGGTCGGGCTGGGTTGCGAGGATGTTCGACCACGAGTTCGAATTGTTCGTGTTGTCCGAGTAGCTGAACGATCCGTCAAGGGTGATCGTGCGGCCGTTCTTGCCCAGCTTGGCCCGGTAGACGGCGCTCGTCCCGACGTTGTAGCCGTGGCGCAGGGCGTCGCTGAAGTTGTCCGTGCGGCTGTACCCGCTGCCGCCGTCGGCGGGTGCGCCGTACTGCCATCCGGTCGTGCTGCTCCACGGATCGTTGGACTGGTAGCTGAAGCGCGGGCGGATCATCAGGTTCTGGTTCTCGGAGATTTTCCACTCCAGACGGGCGTTGAACCGGTGGTTGTAGCCCTTCGTGTCGGAATAGCCGTTGGTCGACAGCGTATCGGGGATCATCGGGGCCTCGTACCATTTCTCCACCGTCGAACGGTTCTCGGTATTGGTGTTGTTGAAGAAATAGCTGCCCTGGAACGTCACCTGATTGCGCTTGCCCCACGTATCGGAGTAGTTGACGCCGATGGCGTTGACCGACGCCACGCCGCTCTGCGGGCGCACCATGTAATTGCCCATGCCGCCGCGACGTCCGCCACCGCCGCCCGAGACGCCCAGAATGTCCTCGAACGAGAAATTCTGCTGGTTGACGTTGTTGAACAGGCCGATGAATGAAATACGGCTGTCGCCGCTGAACACGTTGGCATTGCCGCCGGCGATGTATTTGAACTTGTCTTCGGTCTCGGTGTCGGCGTCGTAGCCGAATCCGGCGTAGAGCTTGCCGAACTGGCCCTGCCGCATGCCCGGACGGGTGACGATATTGAGCGCCTTGTAGCCCTCGCCGTCGTCCATGCCCGAAAATTCGGCCGCGTCGGAGAGTTTGTTGTAGACCTCCACGCGATCGACGGCCTCGGCCGGAAGCGACTTGATGGCCGTGGTGACATCCTCGCCGAAGAACTCCTTGCCGTCGACGAAGACCTTCTTGACCGTCTCGCCCTGCGCCTCGACCGTGCCGTCGGTGACGGTGATGCCGGGCATCTTCTTCAGCAGCCCTTCGACATCGGCGTCGGCCACGACCTTGAACGCTCCGGCATTGTAGCTCACCGTGTCGCCCTTCTGCGAGGTGCGCAGCGCCTTGGCCTCCTTGACGACCGTTTCGATCTGCACGCCGGGCTTGAGTTCGATCCTGCCGATGTTCTGTTTGCCGGCCGCCACCCGGAAGGTGGTTTCGTAATTGTTGTAACCGAGGAAGGAGACGGTGAGTCTGTATTCGTCGTAGGGCAGCGAAGGAATCGCCACGGCGCCTTTATAGCCGGAAGTGAAATACTGTTTCTGATCCGGAGTCTTGACCGGAGCGACCTCCAGCACGGCTCCGGCAACGCTTTCGCCGGTATCGGCGTCAAGCACCGTTCCGCTGACCGCACCCTTTTGGGCGAATGCGGCCACGGCGAAAAACAGGAATAGGGTTGAGAGTAGTAGCCGTTTCATCTTAATGTTCTGTGTACTTTCTGATTTTGCGCATGCGAAAATAACTTTTTTCCCGCATACAGCCCTCCGACAAGGGGTGAATCGACAAAAAAAGGGCGTCAGCCGACAACCGACGCCCCGACTGCAACAAACCGGTCGATTTTCCTAACCTCACTTTTTCTCCTTTCCGGAGCGCGGTCCGTCGCATTTCCTGTCCCCCGCGCAGGGGGCGCACTTGCGGCCTTCACGCACGGCGGCCTTGTCGCCCCGGCCGTCCTTCATCCGGGGACCGCGGTTCATGCCGTGACGCGGCCCCTGCATCTGCTTCCACTGCTCGAACTGTTCGGGCGTGAGGATGCCTTTCATCTTCTCGGCCTGCGTCTTGCGGTATGCGCGCATCTGCTCGGCCTGCGCCTGCATCTCCTTTATATCCTGCAGGTTGACCTCATAGAGCTGCTTCGACTGCTTTTCGCTGAGGTTCAGCTTCTCGGTCATGCGTTCGGTCTTGCGCTGGGCCATCTGCTCGGCCGTCGGCCGCTCCTTCATCATCGGAGCCTTCTTCGAATCCTGCGCAAAAGCGCCCGTTCCGGCCAGCAGGCACAAAGCCGCGGCGACTGCAAAAATTCTCTTTTTCATAATCTCAAATATCAATGGTTAATTCAATCCGGCAATCGGACCCGTTTCGGTCCCCTTACGATGCAAAGGTAAGGCCAAACCGGAAAAACGGAACGGCAATGCGGGTCAAACGCCCGAAGCTCAGGGTCAAACGCCTATTCGGCGGGTTGAACGGACGTGAGCCACGCCTTGAATTCGGGGACGCGGGCCTTGGAAATGACGATGCGCTCAGGAGTTTCGAGCACGAGACTCAACGAAAGACGGCTGCCGAACCACACGGCGATCTCCTTCACGGCGCGGCGCGCCACGATGAACTGGCGGTTGGCGCGGAAGAAATCGGCTTCGGGCAGGACGGCCTGCAGCGCTTCGAGCGTCTTGTCGAGCGGATAGGACGCCCCGGCGAAGGTATAGGCCGTCACCTTCTCGTTGCAGGTATAGCAGAATGCGATATCCTCGCGTTTGAGCGGAATGATCTTGTCGCGGACATGCACCAGAAAGGTCTGCTCGCGGCGCGCCGCGGCCAGCGTGCGCACGCGCGAACCGTAATCGCTGCGCTCGCCCGCTGCACGTCGGCCGCATTGAGCGGCTTGAGCAGGTAGTCGATGCTGTTCACCTTGAAGGCCTCCAGCGCATAGCGGTCGTAGGCTGTCGTGAAGATCACCGGCGCCGTGACCTCCACGGCGTCGAATATGCGGAACGAATCGCCGTCGGCCAGGTGGATGTCCATGAACAGCAGGTCGGGCTGGGGGTTGGCGCGCAGCCAATCGACGCTCTCCTCGACGCTTTCGAGCGTATCGACGACACGGATGTCGGGAGCCGCCTGTTTCAGAATGGCTTTCAGGTTCAGTGCGGCGGCGGTTTCGTCCTCTATGATCAGTGCTTTCATCCTGCAAGGGGGGTATGCAGCGGCATCCGCACGACGAACTCCTTGTCGGTGTCGATGATTTCGATGTCGCGGCCGGTTATCAGGTGCCAGCGGTTGCGCAGGTTCTCCAGTCCGATGCCGGTCGAAGGTTCGGGTTCGAGCTTCGGCACCTTGGGATTGGAGACCACCAGCCAGCCGTTCTCGGTGCGGATCGAAATATGGAACGGCTTGCTGCGGGTTATGGTATTGTGCTTGACGGCATTGCCGATCAGCGGCTGCAGCGAGAGCGCCGGAAGCGTCCACGTGCGGTACTTCTCCTCGATGTCGATGTCGAAGAAGAGCTTGTCGGCATAGCGTATCTTGAAGAGGTAGCTGTACGCCTCGACGAATTTCAGCTCCTCGTCGAGCGTCATCAGCGTACTCTGTCCGTTCTGGATGATGTAGCGGAACGTATAGGAGAGCTGGTCGATGTAGGTCAGCGCCTTCTCGTCGTGCTTCTCGCGCACGAGCATCGCCAGCGAATTGAGCGAATTGAAGAAGAAGTGGGGGTTGATCTGTCCCACGAGCATGTTGTAGCGGGTCGTGAGGTTCTCGTTCTTGAGCCGCTCGTTCTCCATGACGACGGCCTGCTGCTTCGAATTGAGCACGTAGACCCAGCCGTAGAGCATCGACACCGCCACGGCGAACGAACACTTCAGCAGCAGCATGTAGTCGAAAATATGGTCGCCCATGCAGTTCAGCATGATGCGTCCCGAACGCCACTCCGTGACCGGCGCGACCATATACAGCGCGGCGGCGGCCAGCACGCACCATATGCAGTGGCGCACGAAGCGGCCCGGCGTGTACCTGCGGCGGACGGAGGTGAGGATCGAAAGCATGATGAACGAAACGACCAGATAATAGAAGAGCTGCAGCGCGAGTTCCGTCGTTTTCGAAGGCCGGTTGAAAAGCGTGCTGTAATCGAACTCCTCGCCGTTGCGCATGCGCAGTTCGGTCATCACCGGATGCGCCCCGTGACGGCGCGGCGCGGCCAGATTCGCCACCAGACGGTCGCCGTCCTTCAGGTTCATCCGGTAGATGCGCTGCATCATCACATAGACGCTGTCGCCGTTCTCGTAGACGATGTAGCCGTGGCCGTCGGGACTTACCCCCAGCCGTCCCTCCCCCCCCAAGGAGGTG
>OGSD01003834.1_pt1 | contig 10833 bp, 9 predicted proteins | sample 1553571 | NCBI WGS metagenome assembly OGSD01 (sample SAMEA2580072, study PRJEB22360) | human gut metagenome | biome: human gut; feature: human-associated habitat; material: faeces | place: Denmark | collected 2008/2010 | reverse complement strand
GAAATGACACATGGTGTTGATGCTTCAAGTGGACCATTAGGACAAGGTATTCCAATGGCAGCTGGAATGGCAATGGCTGAAAAATTTTTAGCAAGTCAATATAACAAAGAAAACTTTGATATTATTGATCATTATACATATGTTTTATGTGGTGATGGTGACTTGATGGAAGGCATTTCTTATGAAGCCGCATCTTTTGCAGGAACTGTTTGAAAAAGCGGGCTTTCACACGTTTTATGTTACGCCCAAAAAGCAAAGCCTGCTGAAAAATATCAAGGAAATGCGCCGGGTGATTCAACAGGGACACTACGACGCGGTGCATGTTCATTTTGAAGAATGGTCGTTTTTGTACCTGTGGATTGCCAAGCTGTGCGGCGTGAAAGTGCGCGTTTGCCACGCACACATGGCGTATATGACCGGCGCTTCGGCCAAACCGCACTATCGGCTGTTCCGCGTGCTGCTGAATCGCTTTGCGACGCTCCGCCTGGCGTGCTCCAAGGATGCAGGCGACCACCTGTACGGCAAGCATCCGTATACCGTGCTAAAAAACGCGATTGAGGCAGAGAAATACGTCTATCATCCGGAAACGCGCCGACACATCCGGACGCAAATGGGGCTGACGGACAAGTTTGTGGTGGGCGTGGTCGGGCGGCTGACGTATCAGAAAAATCCGCAGTTCACCGTGGAAATTTTCGCGAAAGTTAAAGAAATAAGACCGAACGCGGTGCTGATGTTCGTCGGGCAGGGCGAATTGGAGGAGGAAATCCGCCGCATGGTGCAGGCGAAGGGGCTGACGGATAGTGTGCTGTTCCTCGGTCTGCGCACCGATGTGCCGGATTTGATGCAGGCGATGGATGCGTTTGTGCTGCCGTCACGCTTTGAGGGATTGGGCATTGTCTATATTGAAGCGCAAGCCGCAGGCTTGAAAACTTTTGCGACAGCGGAGGTTGTGCCGCAGGAGGCATGCGTTGATGAATCGCTGTTCACCTATCTGCCGCGAGAGGCAACCGCGCAGCAGTGGGCAGATGCGATGCTGGCGGCGGATACCACCCAGCGGGAGAACAAGCTTGAGGTGATTCAAAGCCACGGCTATGACATCCATCAGGAAGCTGAAAAACTGAGAGCCCTTTACCTGAAAGGTAAGGCAGAAGGGGAAAAATGAGGTACTTCAGAAATCCGAATTTTATTTCGTTCTGTTTTTTAATCCTGATTAAGCCCGGCTGCATCAGCGGCATCCCCGTGCTGGGAATACTTGACACGCTGCTGAACATGATTCGCATCATGCTGGTGCTATTTACACTCATCGTATTGTTCAAAAACGCGCAATTACTTCCGGTTAATCGGCTATTTGGCGTAACAATGCTGGTGGTTGCGTCGATTCTCTGGGAGCCAATCTCCACGCTTACTGGTGGCGGCAGCATTGCGGATTTCGGCGCGCTGATGAATGACTTGGGCATCGCACTGGTGTGCTATATTGGGCTGCGCGCGGGATACGATTCCTTCATCGAAGGTGTCGCAAAAGTTTCGGGCGCATATGTGCTCATCAACTGCCTGACCGTGATTTTGTTCCCGGCAGGGATGTATGCAACAACGAAGTATTCGCAAAACTTCTTCCTGAGTTACCGGACAGCGTGGTTCGTCATTTACCTGCTGGCGTTGACAACCACGCTGCTTTGGAATGCAAACGTTGGTTCGCGCTTCACAAAACGGTTTGCGATTGCCGTGGCTGTCGCGGCGACTCTGTCGATGATCTTGCAGTGGACGGCGACGGGGCTGTTCTGCTTTAGCATCGGCGGTCTCGTGCTGCTCTACTGCACATGGAAAAAAAGGAATCCGTTCAAGATTTCGACGGTGATGCTCACGGAAGCGGCGGCGTTCTGGGCAATCGTCATTGCCCGCCTGATGGACATGTTTTCGTTCCTTCTGGTGAACATTCTGCACAAGGACGTGACGCTGACGTTCAGAACGCGCATCTGGGATAACGCACTTGCAGCCATCCAGCAGAATTTACTAACAGGGGTTGGACGACTGGACGCAGCGCAGATGGAAGCTATTCTCGGCTATGGCGTGTCACATCCGCACAATCGTTACTTGTATGTCACCCTTTGCTTCGGCATCATTGGGCTGGCTTTATTCCTTCTGATTGTTTACTATGCAAACAAAGGCACAATCAACCCGCATAGGGTGCGTGAAGGCAGAATTATGATGGCTGCCTTCATTGCTCTGCTGAGCGCTGCGCAGGTGGAATCGCTCTCTGCCACGGGCGGTTATGCGATTCCGCTGTATCTCATTGCTGCGGCGCTCCATTGCAGGGAAGGCAGAAGAAAGGAAATGGGGGAGACTCTCCGCAGCACATGTTGACGGCGCACGGAAAAACAACTATTTATAGTAGAAAAATCTAAGTGCTGAGACGGGATGCGCGTCGTGAAGGGAAATTAATATGGAGAAGAGAGTAACTTCCGCATTTGGCTGGAAGTTTTTTGAAAGAATATCCGTACAAGGAACTAACTTTCTGGTTACGTTATTGCTTGCCAGACTGCTTACACCGTCCGACTATGGAACAGTGTCAGTTGTGACAATTTTTATTGCGTTAGCAACGACATTTGTTCAGGGTGGATTTAACACAGCGTTAATTCAGAAGAAAGACGTTGATGGCAATGATTATCTCACGATTCTCGTGTTCTCTGAGATTGTCGCAGCGGCGCTGTATCTTGTGATTTTTTTCACTGCACCTTTTATTAGTAATATTTATCATACACCGGAGCTAAGCAGCCTCCTGCGCGTTATGGCAATCGTTCTATTTCCGGGGGCGTTTAATGCGGTGCAGGTTGCCTATGTAACAAGAGATTTGCGTTTCAAAGTGCTGACCATTTCAAGCTTTGTGTCCGCTTTGCTGGCGGCGGCTGTCGGAATTGGCATGGCGGTCGCAGGATTTGGCGCATGGGCACTGGTGATACAGCAGTTGGTGAACCAAACCGCGACCTGCTTTGTCACATATTGTATTGTTCGGTGGATTCCTAAAGGAAGATTTTCAGTCCAGAGCCTGCGGCGACTTTTGCCGTTTGGCGCAAAAGTGTTCGCATCCAATTTCATTGTCGCCCTGTTTCTTGACATAAGAAGCTTGCTGATTGGCCAGATTTATTCATCAGAAGCTCTTGGATTTTTCAATCGTGGCAAGCAGTTTCCGCAAGCCGTTATGGAAAGTGTGAATGGCACGATTCAGACGGTGTTACTTCCCGTTTATTCCAAAAAGCAGGATTCTGTTAGCAGTGTCGCGAAAATGGTTTCCAAAACGGTGAGAATATCCAGTCTCCTGTTGTTTCCTATGATGGTTGGATTGGCAGCGGTCGCTGAACCGTTGGTTTCACTGCTGTTGACGGACAAGTGGCTGGAATGCGTCCCGTATTTGCAGATTTTCGCTATTGGATACCTCTTTCAGGCGATACAGCTGGCGATTATTCAAGCGATTAAGGCGATTGGCGACAGCGGCACACCGCTAAAGCTGGAAATCATCAAAAAATGTGTGGAAGTCTTTTTCCTGATTGTTACGATTCGGCAAGGCGTGCTGATTTTCGCGTCTTCCTTGCTGATTTGCAGTGTGATTTCTCATCTGCTGAATATGTTCGCAGCCAAAAGAATTCTAAACTATACGGTTAAGCAGCAATTGATAGACATTCTCCCGGCCACCCTGTTTTCGGCAGTGATGGCGGCTTGCGTCAAGTGCGTTACTCAGCTTTTGAATGGCGCATTTGTAAGCCTTGTTGCAGGAATTGCAACTGGCGTGGCTGTCTACCTTCTGCTGTGCATGCTGTTCCGCGTTCCCGAAATCAAGCAGCTGAAAAATAAGCTATTCAAACGAAAGTATACTTAAAGCGATGATGGTAGAAAGTGGCGGGAAAACGTCATGTTTCATAGCTGCCGCCACAAAATATGGGAGGAAATACGCTATATGAAGGGGATTATCCTTGCGGGCGGCTCTGGCACGCGCCTTTACCCGCTGACGAAAGTAACGTCAAAGCAACTTTTGCCGGTTTACGATAAACCGATGATTTATTATCCGATGTCTGTGCTGATGAATGCGGGCATTCGCGATATCCTGATTATCTCCACGCCGCAGGACACGCCGCGCTTTGAGAATCTGCTGGGGGATGGCCGGCAGTTCGGCGTGCACCTGACGTACGCGGTTCAGCCGTCGCCGGACGGGCTGGCGCAGGCGTTCATCATCGGTGAGGATTTCATCGGCAGTGACTCCGTGGCGATGGTGCTTGGCGACAACATTTTCAGCGGACATGGACTAAACAAACGGTTACATGCGGCGGTGCGGAACGCGGAAAACGGCAGGGGCGCCACCGTCTTCGGCTACTATGTGGATGACCCGGAACGCTTCGGCGTTGTTGAGTTTGACAAGGCCGGAAAGGCGATTTCCATTGAAGAAAAGCCGGCGCATCCGAAAAGCAACTATTGTGTGACAGGCTTGTATTTTTACGACAACCGCGTGGTTGAGTTCGCCAAAAACCTCAAGCCGTCCGCCCGTGGTGAACTGGAAATTACGGATTTGAACCGCATTTATCTTGAGGATGGCTCGCTGAACGTTGAACTTTTAGGTCAAGGATTCACTTGGCTGGATACGGGCACGCACGAGAGCCTGGTGGATGCGACGAACTTCGTGAAGACGGTGGAGCAGCATCAGCACCGTAAAATCGGCTGTCTGGAAGAAATTGCGTATCTCAACGGCTGGATCAGCAAAGAGGAGCTGATGGAGGTCTATGAAGTGATGAAGAAGAATCAGTACGGGCAGTACCTGAAAGATGTCATGGATGGGAAATATCAGGAACGTTTGTACTAAGAGGAGAAGCACAATGACGATTATTGTTACTGGCGGCGCGGGTTTTATTGGCAGCAACTTCATCTTCCATATGCTCAAGAAGTACCCGGACGATCGGATTATCTGCCTTGACAAGCTGACGTATGCGGGCAATCTGTCCACGCTTGCGCCCATGATGGATAACCCGAATTTCCGCTTTGTGAAGGCAGATATTTGCGACCGGGAAGCAGTCTACAAGCTGTTTGAGGAAGAACATCCTGATATTGTTGTCAATTTTGCGGCGGAATCGCATGTTGACCGCTCGATTGAGAACCCGGAAATCTTCCTGAAAACCAATATTATTGGTACGGCGACGCTCATGGATGCTTGCCGCAAGTATGGCATCCAGCGTTACCATCAGGTTTCGACAGACGAGGTGTATGGCGATTTGCCGCTTGACCGCCCCGATCTGTTTTTTACCGAAGAAACGCCGATTCACACCAGTTCGCCGTACAGCAGTTCCAAGGCAGGCGCTGACCTTCTGGTTCAATCGTATTACCGCACCTACGGTCTGCCGGCGTCAATTTCCCGCTGCTCCAACAACTACGGGCCGTATCATTTTCCGGAAAAACTGATTCCGCTGATGATTGTCAACGCGCTGGCGGATAAGCCGCTGCCGGTCTACGGCGAAGGCTTGAATGTCCGCGACTGGCTGTATGTGGAAGATCACTGCAAGGCGATTGACCTGATTATCCACAAGGGCCGCGTGGGCGAGGTTTACAACGTCGGCGGGCACAACGAGAAGCAGAATATCGAGATTGTGAAAATCATCTGCAAAGAGCTGGGCAAACCCGAAAGTTTAATCACGCATGTCGGCGACCGCAAAGGGCATGATATGCGCTACGCCATCGATCCGACAAAAATCCACAATGAGTTGGGCTGGCTGCCGGAAACGAAGTTCGAGGACGGTATCAAAAAGACGATTCAATGGTATATCAACAACCGTGAATGGTGGAAGACAATCATCAGCGGCGAGTATCAGCATTACTACGCGAAGATGTATGGCAACCGCTGAACCGGAGGAAATGAACGTGAAGTTTTTTGTAACGGGCGTTGGCGGACAGCTGGGGCATGACGTGATGAATGAGCTGCTCAAACGCGGGCATGAAGGTGTCGGCTCGGACATTCTGACTGCTTACAACGGTATCATAGACAATTCGCCGGTGTCAAAAGCGCCGTATATACCGCTGGATATCACAGATGCTGACGCGGTGGAAAGGGTCATCACGGCAGTCAATCCCGACGCAGTGATTCACTGCGCAGCATGGACGGCAGTTGACTTGGCGGAGAATGCGGAGAATCAGGAAAAGGTTCGCGCCATCAACGCGGGCGGAACGCAGAACATCGCAAATGTATGCAAAAAGTTAAATTGCAAGATGACTTACATCAGCACGGATTATGTGTTTGATGGGCAGGGAACTGCGCCGTGGAAGCCGGATTGCAAGGATTACAAGCCGCTGAACGTCTACGGTCAAACGAAACTGGAGGGTGAATTGGCAGTCAGCCGGACGCTCGATAAATACTTCATCGTGCGCATTGCGTGGGTGTTCGGCTTGAATGGGAAAAACTTCATCAAGACGATGCTGAACGTTGGCAAAACGCACGACACCGTCCGCGTTGTCAACGACCAGATCGGCACGCCGACGTACACGCTGGACTTGGCACGCTTGCTGATTGACATGAACGAAACCGACAAGTACGGATACTATCACGCGACCAACGAGGGCGGTTACATCAGCTGGTACGATTTCACGAAGGAAATCTATCGGCAGGCGGGGTATACGACGCAAGTTGTGCCCGTGACAACCGCTGAATACGGGCTGAGCAAAGCGGCGCGGCCGTTCAACAGTCGGCTGGACAAGAGCAAGCTGGTGGAAGCTGGGTTTACGCCGCTGCCGACGTGGCAGGATGCGCTGCACCGTTATCTGCGGGAAATTGGGCAGTAAGGAGAGCACCAAATGGGACAGATTCGAGTCGAAAAGAACGTGGGTGGCATTGCGGGACTTTGCGTGATTGAACCAGCGGTTCATGGAGATGCGCGCGGCTACTTCATGGAGACGTACAACGAGCGCGATATGCGGGAGGCGGGCATTGACGTTCACTTCGTGCAGGACAACCAGTCGATGTCAACGAAGGGTGTTCTGCGCGGACTGCACTTCCAGAAAAAGTATCCGCAGTGCAAACTGGTGCGGGTTGTGCGGGGCACGGTGTTCGACGTGGCAGTGGATTTGCGCGCCGATTCCGAAACTTATGGGAAATGGTACGGCGTCACGCTGTCAGCGGAAAATAAGAAGCAATTCCTGATTCCGGAAGGCTTTGCGCATGGTTTTCTTGTGCTGAGCGACGAAGCGGAATTCTGCTATAAGGTTAGTGACTTCTGGCACCCGAACGATGAGGGCGGCTTGGCATGGAATGACCCGGCAATTGGCATCGACTGGCATGTGCGGGGCGAATATCGCGGCAGCGCAAGTGCGGATGGCTGCACGCTGGCGGACGGCACGCCGCTGAATTTGAGCGAGAAAGATCAGCAGTGGCTGGGGCTGAAAGATACCTTTAAGTTTTAAGACGAATATTATCGTTGGAGGAAGCTGTGGCAAACGGGCACTTCCTTCTTTTTATTTTGCGGCAGTGGGAAAAATCGGCCATCAGCGTACGGAAAAAACACAAATTCCAAACGGAAAACAAAACTTTGCATAAAATGTTCGGAAAAACGCTTGACAGCGGCGGAAGAATACGGTACAATAAAGCGTACCCAAACGGCGCGAGATGTGCAGTCTGGGAAATCGGCGAAAGGGGAGGAAACGTCATGACGAAGTGCAAGGGTGCTGTTATGATGGGTTCTCTTTCTTTCCGGGGACAAGCAGTTGCAGGAGCGCACCGTTCAGGGGACTGAACAGGCGGCGCTCTTTTGTTTGCCTGACGGCGAAGGAGGTTTCGACTTTCATGAAGAAAGTTGCAGTCATCATGGGCAGCGACAGTGACCTGCCGGTGCTGAAAGGGGCGTTTGAGCAGCTGAAAAAGCTGGGCATTCCCTTTGAGGCGCATGTTTATTCGGCGCATCGGACACCTGCGGAGGCGGCGGCGTTTGCCGCATCCGCGCGGGAAAGCGGTTTCGGCGTGCTGATTGCGGCGGCGGGCAAGGCGGCTCATCTCGCAGGCGTCATAGCCGGACATACCACGCTTCCGGTTATAGGTCTGCCGATAAAATCCTCGACTATGGACGGATTGGACAGCCTGCTTTCTACAGTGCAGATGCCCGACGGCATACCGGTAGCGACAGTTGCGATAAACGGAGCAGGAAACGCGGCTATCCTCGCTGTACAGATGCTCTCGCTCAAATATCCTGAGCTGAAAACCAAATTGGCAGAGAAGAAAAAAGAGATGCTCGACGGAGTGTTGAAAGCGGACGAGCAGCTGCAGGACGAGATTAAAAATATTTGACAATTTTTTATAAAGAAAGGTTATTATCATGGAAAAGACAACGATGCTGTATGAAGGAAAGGCTAAGAAGGTTTTCGCTACAGATGATCCTTCAAGTGTAATAGTAGAATACAAGGATGACGCTACGGCTTTCAACGGTCTGAAGAAAGGTACGATCGTAGGCAAGGGCGTAGTTAACAACAAGGTTTCGAATCACATGTTCAGGATGTTGGAAGCTAAGGGAATACCAACTCATTATGTAGAAGAGATCAGCGATCGCGAAACTATAGTAAAAAAAGTGGAAATAGTCAAAATTGAGGTTATTGTCCGCAATATCGCAGCGGGCAGCCTTTCCGAGCGTATCGGTCTGCCGGAAGGTACAAAGCTTCCTGTCACTGTTCTCGAATATTGCCTTAAGGATGACGACCTTGGCGATCCGCTTATCAATGATTATCACATCGCGGCTCTGGGCGTAGCTACAAAGGAAGAGATGGAGAAGATTTCTTCCATGGCTTTGAAAATCAACGAGATTATGCGCGACTATCTAAAGGAAGTAAACGTAGATCTTATAGACTTCAAACTGGAGTTTGGTCGTTTTGACGGAGACATTATCCTCGCTGACGAGATATCTCCCGATACATGCCGTTTCTGGGATTCCAAGACAGGCATGAAGCTGGACAAGGATCGTTTCCGCCGCGATCTCGGAGGAGTAGAGGACGCGTATCAAGAGATACTGCATCGCTTGATGGGCGGCTCAGAGGCGTAATTTAAAAGGTAGGAGTAAATAATGCTAAAATGCAGAATGCAGCAATGCAATCGCTGCGCAGAAGGCGTGTACCTGAGAGCCAAACCGAATGACGACGCAATGCAAGAGGAATGCGGAGTATTCGGAATACTCATGAGCGACAACAAATACGACCCTGCCGAGGCATGTTATATCGGACTGTATTCTTTGCAGCATCGTGGGCAGGAAAGCGCCGGGATAGCGGTTTCCTATGGCGACGATATGCGCCTGCATAAAGGCATGGGGCTTTGTTCCGAAGTCTTTAAAGACGGCATGGAGAATATAATGGGCGGCACGATAGGCGTCGGCCACGTGCGCTACTCCACGACGGGAGACAGTCAGGTGCTTAACGCACAGCCGCTCATGATGTCTTATAAAAACGGCAAAATGGCAATGGCGCATAACGGAAACCTCGTAAACGCACATATTCTCAAGAATAAGCTTGAGGAAGACGGCGCGATATTCCAGACTACTATAGATACGGAAATAATGGCGTATCTTATTGCTAAGACGGCAAAGCTTGGCCTGGTCGAAGGTATTAAGAAAATGATGAGCATTGTGCGCGGCTCTTATGCTCTTGTAATCGCTACAAATGATTCGCTCATAGGTGTGCGCGATCCTCAGGGAATCCGTCCGCTTGCATTGGGCAAACTGGACGACAGCTTTGTTCTTTCCAGCGAGACATGTGCATTCGATGCGATTGATGCAGAATACATACGTGATGTGCGCCCGGGCGAGATAGTAGTTATCACAAAAGAAGGTTTTAAATCATATCAGACGCACAACGAAGTTGATACGAAGCTCTGCATATTCGAATATGTTTATTTTGCACGTCCGGATTCCGTAATAGACGGAATAAGCGTGTATAAAGCGCGCGAAGAGATGGGCAAGCGCTTGGCGCAGGCGTTCCCGAAGGATGTGGATCTTGTCAGCGGCGTTCCGGATTCCGCTACTCCGGCGGCCGTCGGTTATGCGGAAGAGTCCGGCATTCCATATAAGTTGGCTCTGTCTAAAAACAGATATGTAGGCCGTACTTTTATCCAGCCGGAACAGTCCTTGCGTGAGCGCGGGGTTAAGCTCAAGCTGAATGCAATGGAGAGAAACGTCAGAGGGAAAAAGCTCGTTCTCATAGATGATTCAATAGTTCGCGGAACTACCAGTAAGAAGATAGTAGAAATGCTCAGGCTCGCAGGGGCGAGAGAGGTTCATATGCTGATAAGCTCTCCCCCTGTGGCGTTCCCATGTTATTTCGGCATAGACACTCCGTCGCACGATCAATTGATAGGTTCTCAGCACAGTGTAGACGAGATTTGCCGCATAATCGGAGCGGATTCGCTGCATTATCTCTCTAAAGAGGACATGCTCAAAACAGTCGAAGGGGCAGGATGCAACTTCTGCACGGGATGCTTTGACGGAGAATATCCTGTCGATATCCCCAAGGAGTGCGAATGGACGCAGAAGCTGGATCTGACAGAAGCGCTGAAAACAGACGAAAGCAAATAAGGAGAAAATTATGGCAAAAGTAATTGCTGTATACAATAGAAAAGGCGGTGTCGGTAAGACGACCAGCCTGTTGAACTTAGGGGCAGAGTTTGCTCTTTTAGGGAAAAAAGTCCTCCTTGTAGACGGGGACTCACAGATGAACCTTACTCAATATTTTTTCTCTGACGAACTTGATATAGAGATTGGGATTGACCCAAGTGAGTGTATTTTGAGCCAGGGCCGAACAAAACCAGGTGTAGAAAATCTATACACCGTCCTTGAA
>OGSD01003824.1_pt1 | contig 10854 bp, 11 predicted proteins | sample 1553571 | NCBI WGS metagenome assembly OGSD01 (sample SAMEA2580072, study PRJEB22360) | human gut metagenome | biome: human gut; feature: human-associated habitat; material: faeces | place: Denmark | collected 2008/2010 | reverse complement strand
CCCCGTCAACGGTGGTGAGGGGGTGGGCTTTGCCCACCCCGCCGCAGGAGACCAGCACCGGCGGCTCCGGGTTCAGGAGGGTGCTGCCTTTCCAGCTCTGTTTGCTCATCCGTGATACTTCCTTTCGTAGGGAGCCCATGTGCGCTCGCTGATGATGTAGCGGGGGCGGGCCTTGGTCTCCATATAGATTTTGCCGACGTATTCGCCGATGACGCCCAGACACACCAGCTGGACGCCGCCCATGAAGCAGACGATGCAGATGGTGGAGGCCCAGCCCGCCACGGCGCTGCCCAGAACAGCCTGCACGATGGCCCAGATGACACCGATGAAGCTGATGAGGCTGACCACGATGCCTGCGCCGGTGATGAGGCGGATGGGCTTGTTCGACAGGCTGGTGATGCCGTCGAAGGCGAGGGCCAGCATCTTGCTGAGGGGATAGTGGCTCTCGCCGGCCAGACGCTCGTGGCGCTCGTAGTAGACAGTGTCGCTGGGGTAGCCCACCAGCGGCACCATGCCCCGCAGGAAGATGTTCACCTCGCGGTAGTCGGCGAAGCTCTCCAGCACCCGGGTGCTGATGAGCCGGTAGTCGGCGTGGTTGAAGACGATGTCTGCGCCCAGCGCGTTCATCACATGGTAGAAGCCCTCGGCGGTGAACCGCTTGAAGAAGGTGTCGGTGTCCCGGCGGCTGCGCACGCCGTAGACGACCTCGGCGCCGTCCAGATACTTTTTGACCATCTCGTCCATGGCGTTGATGTCGTCCTGGCCGTCGCAGTCGACGGAGATGGTGATGTCGCAGCTGCCGCTGTGGAGCGCCTCCATCAGCCCGGCCAGCACGGCGTTCTGGTGGCCGCGGTTCCGGCTCTGGGAGATGCCGATGAAGTGCTCATCCTCAGAGGCGAACTTCTGGATGAGGGACCAGGTGGCGTCGCGGGAGCCGTCGTTGACGAAGAGCACCCGGCTCTTCTCGCTGATAAGGCCCGCTGCGGCGAGGTCGTTTATCTTTTTCAGGAACATGGGGGCCGTGATGGGCAGCACCTGTTCTTCGTTGTAGCAGGGAATGACGATCCATAAAATCGGTTTGGACATGATGAAGTTCTCCTTCTATATAAGGCTCTCCCAAAGGGAGAGGCTGTTACAGCACCATATGCCGCAGCGCGTCCGGTTCCAGCAGCTTGAAGCTGCTCTTATAGGTCTCGAGCAGGCCGTCCCGCTGCATCAGGCTCAGCTCCCGGGAGAGGGCGCTGCGGTCGCAGTTGAGGTAGTCGGCCAGCTGGATGCGGGAGTAGGGGACGGTGAAGGTGAGGCTGTGATGCGCCTCGGCTTCACTGAGCAGGTAGGCGCACACCTTGGCCCGCAGGCTCTTGAGCAGCAGCAGGTCTACCCGGCGGGAGAGCAGGAAGTATTTGTTGCTGATGGAGCGCACAAGGTTCTGCAGCACCCGCTGGCGGGCCGGGTCGGCCCCGGGCAGCAGAAGCTTCTCGTAAGGCACCAGCAGCACCTCGCAGGGGGCCGAGGCCACCACCGTCACCGGGCTGGAAAGGCTCGAGCCGCCCAGCACGTCGCCAAACACACCGCCCGGCCCCATCTGGCTGATGGGCAGACGCGCCCCGCTGGCGGCGGAATGATAGGCCTCGATGGCACCGGAAAGCACAACGCCCACCCGGCGGTTCGGCTGTCCGGCCAGCACGAGGGTCTCGCCCCGGCTGTAGGTGCGCAATACGGCCCCCACTTCGCCCAGCAGGACCCGGAGCGCTTCGGCTTCCAGCCCGGCGAACAGAGAGGTGGATTGTAACAGCGGAAGATAATTTTCCATACCCATTCCGTGAGGTTTTCCCCGGGCCCTCACCGCCCTTCTGCGATTCCGTTGCGTGTGCAACGGTATTTTTTCTCCTATTATAGTAAACTTGAGGGCGTAAAGCAAATGGTTTTGCAAATTTTTTGCGGGAAAATTTCTCCCAATGAAAGTGAGGAGCTAAATCCTATGAAAAAACTGACATCCCTGCTGCTGTCGCTGGTGCTGATGATCAGCGTGCTGGCCTGCGGCGCATCGGCCAAAACGAGCACCAAAGTGCGCATCGCCGGCCTGAAAGGCCCCACCACCATGGGCCTCGTCAACCTGCTGAGCATGGAGAAGGACGGCACGGCCTCCCTCGACTATGACCTGCAGCTCTACGGCGCTGCCGATGAGATCGTGCCGAAGCTCATCAAGGGCGAACTCGACATGGCCGCTATCCCGGCCAACCTCGCCGCGACCCTCTACCAGAAGACGAACGGCGGCATCCAGGTCATGGCCGTCAACACGCTGGGCGTCCTCTACGTCGTGGAGAAGGGCAATACCGTCCACAGCTTTGCCGACCTCAGGGGCCGCACCATCCTCTCCACCGGCAAAGGCACGACGCCTGAGTACGTCCTGCGCTATCTGCTCAGGAAGAACGGCCTCGACCCCGACAAGGACGTGAAGATCGAATACTACAGCGAGGCTTCTGAGGTCACGGCCCAGATGGCCGCTGCCAGGAAGGATGCCATCGCCGTCCTGCCTCAGCCCTATGTCACCGCTGCCCAGATGAAGGACAGCGGCCTCCGCGTCGTCCTCGACCTGACCAGGGAATGGAACAAAGTCTGTGACACCCAGCTCATCACCGGCGTTACCGTGGTGCGCACCGAGTACGCAAAGCAGAACCCCAATGTCATCGCAGCTTTCCTGACCGACTACCAGAAGAGTGTCAAGGCGGCCAACGAGGACATCGACGGCACCGCCGCCCTCTGTGAGAAAGTCGGCGTGGTGGCCAAGGCTGCGATCGCCAAGAAGGCCCTGCCCAAGTGCAACATCGTCTACCGCAACGGTCAGGAGATGAAGAAAGACATCTCTGCCTACCTGCAGGTGCTCTACGATGCCTCTCCCGCCGCCGTGGGCGGCAAGCTGCCGGACGATAACTTCTACTACACCGAGCCGTCCGTCCTACGCAAGGTCATGGCGGCGATCCGCAACTCTGCAAAGTAAGCTTTGAAACAAGAAAAACTGCCGCACAGCCGTGCGGCAGTTTTTCTTACATCAGAAGGCCCGCGCCGATGCCGATGAGGGCCGGCAGCAGCCAGCCAAAGCCGAGGCTGCTCAGGGGCAGAGCGTTCATCAAGGTGGAGAGGGGGCCGAAGGGCAGGGCGGCAGGGATGCTCTGGATGGCCGTGAAGAGGATACTCAGCCGCCAGACCGATGTCCGCTGGAACCGTCCGGGCAGGAACTCCACCACGATGAGGATGATGGCGATGGGGTAGATGGCGTTCAGCACCGGGACGGAAAGGCTCAGGATGCCCGCAAGGCCGATGTTCGCCAGCAGCATGCTCATCAGCGCGAAGAAGGCTGCAATGGCGGGGTAGGGCAGCCGGGGCAGAAGCTCGTGGAAGTATTCGCCTACGCTGGCGATGAGGCCGACACAGGTGTTGAAGCAGGCGATGACGAAGATGGCGGCCAGAAGCACCTGTCCTACCCGGCCAAACAGGCCGTCGGCCAGTGCCGTCAGGACGGCGGCACCGGTGTCGCTGCCGGGGAAGGCAGCACCCGAGATGCCGCCGATGTGGGTCAGCATGGCGTAGACCACCAGCAGCATCCCGCCCGCGATGAACCCGGCCCGGATGGTGCCGCGCCGGACGGCAGCTTCTTCCGTGATGCCCACCGCCTGAAGGTTCAGCGCGATGACCGCGCCGAAGTTGAGCGCTGCCAGCGCGTCCATGGTCTGATAGCCGTCCAGCACGCCCTGTGCGGCGGGAAGGGCGGCGTAAGCCTCGGCAGGCGTGCCGTAGCCGGGCGCGGCCGGGCGGAGGATGCAGCCCGTGAACAGCACCACGATGAGCACCAGCAGGGCAGGGCAGAGGATGCGGCCCAGCCGCTGGGTCAGCTTTTCGGGCTTGAGAGCCACGAAGTACGCCGCAGCAAAGAACACAAGGGAGTAGATGAACTGTCCCGGTGTGCTCCGCCCCACCAGCGGCGTCAGCATCTCAAACGAGGTGCTGGCCGTGCGGGGGATCGCGAGGCAGGGACCGATGGACAGATAGACCAGCACAGCGAACACCTGTGCGAAGCGGGGATGGACCCGCCCGGCCAGCGCAGGCAGACCGCCCGCCCGGGCCACTGCTGCCACGCCCGCGATGGGCAGACCGATGGCGCTGACGGCAAAGCCCACAAAAGCGAGCCAGAGCGCCGTCCCGGCCTGTGCGCCGAGGAAGGGCGGGAAGATGAGGTTGCCTGCCCCGAAGAACATCGAGAACAGGGTGAACCCCACCAGAAGGAGCTTTTTGCCCCGGAGGGCCTGAGCGGAATCGTGCATGGTCATCTCTCCCATCTGTGCGCGGAGGCACGTAGAATAAGGATTACTTTATTCCAGTGTAGTGTTTTATGACCTTCATGTCAAGAGAAGAAAAGATGAAGGATTGTATTCTCATACATGATGTGATATTCTGAAAGCGAGAAAACGAACAGGAGCAAAGAAATACATGGATAAAACAAAAAAACGCCGCATTCAAATTTTGGCGGCGTCGGTGTTCTGGCTGGGCGTCTGGCAGGCGGCGGCTGCGGCCATCGGGCAGGAAGTCTTTCTTGTCTCACCGGTGCAGGCCATCGGTACGCTGGTGGAGCTGCTGCCGCAGGCCGAGTTCTGGCAGCGCATCGGTTTCAGCGCCGGGCGCATCCTGCTGGGCTTCGGGCTGGGCGTTCTGTCCAGCGCGGTGCTAGCGGTAGCCGCCGAAAAGTGGGAGTGGGTGGACGCCCTCCTCGCCCCTGTGATGCAGCTGGTCAAGGCTACTCCGGTGGCGAGCTTCATCATTCTGGCGCTGGTGTGGGTCAGCGGCTCGTCGCTGTCCGTCCTGATCAGCTTTCTGATGGTGCTGCCCGTCCTCTACAGCGCAGTGCGCACCGGCATCGGGAGTGCGGACCGCCAGCTTCTCGAAATGGCGCAGGTGTTCCGTCTGCCTCTGGGGCGGCGTCTGCGGGCGGTCTGGCTCCCGGCGGTGCTGCCCGCGTTCCGGCAGGGATGCAGCGTGGCGCTGGGCATCTGCTGGAAGAGCGGTGTAGCAGCAGAGGTCATCGGCCTGCCGGACGGCAGCATCGGCGACGCGCTTTACCGGGCCAAAATTACCCTTTCCACCGGGGAGCTGTTTGCCTGGACCTTCGTCATCATCCTGCTGAGCGCCGTATTCGAAAAGCTGTTCCTCGCGCTGCTGGATAAAGCGGTAGCGGCAGTTCTGGGCGAAGAGGGGGCTGAAAAATGAGTGAAACCAACAACAAACTGGAAATAAAGAATCTGTCTAAACGATTCGGAGAGAAGATCCTCTTCGAAAACCTCTCGCTTACCGTGGACGGCCCGGCGGTGCTCTGGGCGCCAAGCGGCTGGGGCAAGACGACCCTGCTCCGCATCCTGATGGGGCTGGAAGCGCCCACCTCCGGCAGCGTGGAGGGCGTGGGCCGGGTCGGCGCGGTCTTTCAGGAAGACAGGCTCTGCCCCCAGCTGACCGCCGAAGAGAATGTGGCGCTGGTGCTGACCGCAGAACAGTACAAGGTCAAAACACAATACAAAGAGCAGATACGAGATGACCTTATACAATTAGGACTGGATGACGAGGCCCTTGCCCTGCCTGCCCGGAAGCTCTCCGGCGGACAGAAGCGCCGCACCGCCTTGCTGCGCGCTCTCTGGGCCGAGAGCGACACCCTTCTGTTCGATGAGCCCTTTACCGGCATGGACCCCGCCGCCATGAAAAAAGCCGCAGCCATGCTCAAGGCACGCTGCGGCACAAAGCCCACCCTGCTGGCGACCCATGATCAAGAAGCCATCCGGGAGCTGGGGTGGAAAGTGATCGAACTGGGCTGAAACGAAAGGAGCCTGACCATGGAGAAAAAGACGAGCTGCCTGCTCTGCGTTCTTACCGCGCTGCTTCTCGCTGTGCTCTATCTTTGGGCCGCCCTCCGCCCGGGCGTCTGGCTGCGGGATGCCTTTTTGTACCGGCAGGCCGACGGCAGCTTTTCGGGCAAGGATGCGTATGCCGCCTACACCATGCAGATCGCCCAGACAGGAAACGGTGCGGAAGTGGAGTTCACGGTGGACGGAGAGACGCGGCACTATCGGCTCGAATCGAAAGCCGAGGGCATGAGCGACCCGGGCGTAAAAATTGAGCAGGACGGAGTGGTCATTTTTATCGGGACCGCGCTGGGCGACCCCGGCGATGCCATCCTGTGGAGGGAAGACGATGGGGGCCTTGCCGACGAGGTGAACGTCATCTTCAACGGCGAATACCAGAGATCTGACCTCTGGCCCAGCTGTAGCTGGCTCTATAATGTGGCCGTCGGCGGGCGGCGGGAGACCCGGGGCAGCGTGGCGTTCCTGCTGCCGATCGGGGCGCTGGTGGTGCTCCTTGTGCTGGATGTCCGGTTCCCGCTGCTGTTCTGGAACCTCCGTCACGGGCTGGAAGTGTACGGCGGTGAGCCCACCGACTGGTATTACGCGATGCAGAGGGTGAGCCGCATTGCCAGCGTCATCGGTGTTTTTGTGCTGGCGGCGATGAGCTTTGCTGTTCACTGAGGCTCACAGCAGCTCGGCAAGGATGCTGTTCTGTACGATGAGCCCGGCAGGCGTGAGGGCGAGGGTGTGGCCGTCAAAGTTGGCGTAGGCGCTCTTCACGCAGTTTTGCACAAAGGCCAGCTGCGAGGTGGAAAACTCCCTGCCATAGCGTTTTTTGTATTCGTCGAGGCTCAGACCTTTGCGCAGACGCAGCTGCAAGATGAGATAATCCTCCGCACCGCAGCCGCCGTCCATGACGGGCGCGGCCTCGTCCCGCAGAAAGGCTTCGGTGTCGGCGGGGTAGTAGAACCGCTTGCCGCCCATGCAGGAGTGGGCGGCGGGGCCGATGCCCAGATAGTCGCCGCAGTCCCAGTAGATGAGGTTGTGCTTTCCCTCATAGCCCGGGCGGGCGAAGTTGGAGATCTCATACTGCCGGTAGCCATGATGTTCCAGCTGCTCGACGGCGTAGAGGTAGAAGTCTGCCGCCTCGTCGGAGGTGGGCAGACCTTCGGGGGGCGTCCGGCCAAAGGCGGAGTCGGGCTCGATCTTTAAGAGGTAGGCGGAAATGTGGGCCGCGCCGCCATCCTCGATCAGCTCCAGCGTCTCGTCGAACTCGGCCTGCGTATAATGGGGCAGGGCCAGCATGATGTCGCCGCTGATGTTCTCGAATCCGGCACGGCGTGCGGCGGCGAAAGCGGCCCGCGCCTGTTTTGCCGTGTGGGGGCGGCCCAGCGTCTTGAGCTGGCTGTCCCGGGCCGACTGGACGCCAAAGGAGATGCGGTTGACGCCCGCCTCCCGGAATGCCCGGAGGGAGTCTTCGGTCACGGTCTCAGGGTTGGCTTCCAGCGTGATCTCGGCCCCGGGCAGGGGCTGTGCGGCGGCGATGAGCCGGGCGGCGTCTGCCGGGTCCAGCAGACTGGGCGTTCCGCCGCCGAAATAAAGGGTGTCCGGCCGCAGGGGCGCGTCCGGCGCAAACCGGGAGAGTTCCCGCAAAAGGGCGTCCACATAGGCCCGGGGGACGCCGCGCTGGCCGGGGGCGGAGTAAAAATCACAGTACCGGCATTTGGAAAAACAGTAAGGAATATGCAGATAAAGTCCGAGGGACATCAAATATCACAGCCTTTTTCATGAATCGTTCATTTCTATGCAGTATACTATATTTCGTAGACCGGGGCAAGGCCGAGGTCGATGCCCTGATTTTGAATGGAGGATTCCTTATGGATTACAACAACTATGACCGCGGCTATGCGGAGCCTTCGATGAGCGCATCGGACTATATGACCCGCACCTACCGCTGGATGGCCGGCGGCCTGCTCGTCACCTTCGCAATGGCCTATATCACGGCGACTACGTCCCTTATCTATCTGGTCAATTCGCTTTACTTCCTGCTTACCATCGGTGAGCTGGCGCTGGTGTTCATGCTCAGCGCCCGGGTGCAGAAGATGTCCATCGACGGTGCAAGAGCCGCGTTCTTCGGATACGCCATCTTAAACGGCATGGTCCTGAGCTACTACTTCCTGATGTTCTCGGTAGGAACGCTGGTCATGGCTTTCCTCGCCACGGCGGTCTATTTCGGCCTCATGGCTGTGTACGGAACCACTACCCATAAAGACCTCACCGGCTGGGGCCCCCGCCTGATGATGGCTCTGGTGGCCATGATCGTCACCAGCCTCGTGGGCGCGCTCTTCGGCTTTGGCTTCGGTGCCTCGGTGCTCTACTGCGGCATCGGTCTGGTGGTGTTCATGCTGCTCACCGCCTACGATACCCAGAAGCTCCGCCAGATCTACGCCTACTATGCAGGCGACGCCGAGATGGCCGAGAAGGCTTCCATCTACGGCGCACTGACCCTGTATCTGGACTTCATCAACATCTTCCTCTACGTCGTCCGCCTGCTGGGCATGAACAGCCGCAGCCGCAATAACTAAATAGGACTTTAGGCCCCGGTCATCCGGGGCCTTTTTGTGTCCTTTCGAATAAAGGATGAATAAACCCCGCTCTGCCGCTCCAAACTACCACCAAAGAAACGATTCCGTACACAAAGATGGATTGGAGTAACGAACGATGGAGCAATTCAGAAAGTTTTTGCGGGACAAAGCCTTTGCGCTGGTGCTCACCGCCTGCCTGCTGGCGGCGGCAGCGGCCGGGGTGTGGGCTGTGCGCACCGTGCGCAATGAGCTCAAACAGAATCTGGACGCGGTGCGAAGCCCGTCCAGTACCGCCCCCGGCATCGACGAGGGCATCAACACATCGCCCGGCGTCGCCGGAGAGGAGGAAGCCGAATGGCAGCAGCAGAACGCACCCGCAGCAAACAGTGTGGCCAATGTGCCAAAAGCCGACAGCTCGTCCGGTGGGGCTGCGTCCTCTTCTGGTGCGCGGTCTGGGTCTGGTTCGGTGCGCGAACCCTCCGCGCTGCAAACCGAGTCCTTGCCTGCCAGCAGTTCGGATGCGCCTGCCTCCACGCAGCCTGTCTCGGGGCGCGTCTTAAACAGCTACAGCGGCGATGAGCTGGTCTACAGCAAGACGCTGGGCGACTGGCGCACCCACAACGGTGTGGACTACGCCGCCAGCAGGGGCGCGGAAGTGACCGCCCCGGCGGCAGGCAAGGTGGTGGAGACCGGCACGGACGACAAGTGGGGGCCTGTGGTCGCCATTGAAGATGCTTCCGGCAGGATCTGGCGGGTCTGCGGCACGACGGACGCCAAGGTGAAGAAGGGCGACACCGTCTCGGCCGGGCAGACCATCGGCAAGGTGGGCAGCGTGAGCTGCGAGTGTGCCGAGGAGAGCCACATCCACTTGGAGGTCATGGAGGGCGAAAAGTATCTCGACCCCATCAAGGCCATGAAATAAGCAAAATTTTCCGGGCAGGTGCAGCAGAACGCTGTACCTGCTTTTTTCACATTGCTTTTGGCGGTCGATTCTGGTATGATAAACTAGAATAAGTATGAAGACAGAAGAAAAAGCGGAGGAAACGAAACATGAAGGTCTTAGTGGTAGGCGGCGGTGCTGCCGGCCTGATGGCGGCGGGCGCGGCCCTGCGGCAGGGGCATGAGGTGACGGTGCTGGAACATATGGAAAAACCGGCTCAGAAAATTCTCGTCACCGGCAAGGGCCGCTGCAATGTGACCAACGACTGCACCGCAGAGGAATTTCTGCACCATGTGCGGACGAACCCCCGCTTTCTGTTCTCGTCGCTGGGGGCTTTCCCACCGGCCAGGACGATGGAGCTGTTTGAGTCTCTCGGCGTGGAGCTGAAAGTGGAGCGCGGACGCCGGGTGTTCCCGGTGTCCGACAAGGCCGAAGAGATCCGGCAGGCTCTTCTGCGGTACGCAGACGGAGCGGACATCGTCCACGACGGGGCAAAAAAGCTGCTGCTGGAGGACATCGTGCCCGAGGCAGAGCCCGCCCCGGCGGCACCGGAAAACCCGCGCCACCCCAAAAAGAAAAAGGCAGGCCCGGCACTGCGGTGCATCGGTGTGCGGGGCACCTCCGGCCGGGAGTACCGGGCGGATGCCGTGCTGGTGGCCACCGGCGGCGTGAGCTACCCCACCACCGGCTCTACCGGCGATGGCTACAGGCTGGCGCAGCAGGCCGGGCACACCCTTGTGGAGCCGGTGCCCAGTCTGGTCAGTCTTGTGAGCCATGACGCGGACTGCAAAAAGATGATGGGCTTGGCGCTGAAAAACGTCACCCTGACCCTGTTCGAGGACAACAAGGCCATTTTTGACGAGCAGGGCGAAATGCTGTTCACTCATTTTGGCATCAGCGGCCCGCTGACTTTGAGCGCATCCAGCCATCTGGGCGACATGAAAAAACACAAGTATCATGCGGAGATCGACCTCAAGCCAGCCCTCAGCGAGGAGCAGCTTTACGACCGCATCACGCGGGATTTTGCCCTGCTGGCAAACCATGCGGCGCAGGGCGCGCTGGTAAAGCTTTTGCCGTCCAGTATGCAGCCGGTGATGGTGGCGCGCTGGGGCATCGACCCGGCTACCAAGGCAAACCAGATCACCCGGGAGCAGAAGAGGGAGCTGGTGCAGCTGATGAAGCACTGGCGGGTGTCCATTGATGCCCGGGGCGATCTGGCCCACGCGGTGATCACCAGCGGCGGCGTGTCCGTGCGGGAGGTGGACCCCAAAACCATGCAGAGCAAAAAGGCGATGGGCCTTTACTTTGCAGGCGAAGTGCTGGATGTGGATGCCTATACCGGCGGCTACAACCTGCAGATCGCTTTCTGTACGGCGCAGAGCTTTGCGAGGAATCTGGACGAAACCTCTCAGTCTCGCTGACGCTCGCCAGCTCCCCTAGTAGG
>OGSD01003820.1_pt1 | contig 10869 bp, 18 predicted proteins | sample 1553571 | NCBI WGS metagenome assembly OGSD01 (sample SAMEA2580072, study PRJEB22360) | human gut metagenome | biome: human gut; feature: human-associated habitat; material: faeces | place: Denmark | collected 2008/2010 | reverse complement strand
TTAATTGGTTCCTTTTGGCGCCGTTAATGGTTCCTTTTGGCGCCGTTTCCTCTTTTAATTGGTTCCTTTTGGCGCCGTTAATGGTTCCTTTTGGCGCCGTTTCCTCTTTTAATTGGTTCCTTTTGGCGCCGTTAATGGTTCCTTTTGGCGCCGTTTCCGTTGGTATGCTGTAAAGAGTGCCCGCCAGTCGTCCCTGGCCTTCGTTCTGTATCAGAAGAAGGCCGGAGGCGGCTATGGCGTCTTTATACTCTGGAAGGTGCCGACGACTAACGCCGGCTTCGGCGGCCAGGTAGTGGTCGCTTATAAATACCGGCTTCCAGCGGTTGCGGTTGATGAGGTTTAGAAGGTAAAAATATACCATCGACGCTGGCGCGCTGAGTGGCTCCTGGGCGTATCTGTCCCAGAAGTCGTTTATAAGGTTTATATAAGTGCGCTTCGGCGTCATCGGCTGGTGGCTTTAATGGGGCGCCGTCGTTGCCTCCGGCGCCCCGGGTCGTGTCGTGTTCCTGCTTTAGTAGTTCTCTACCAGAATAAGTGCGTAAAGCTCTGTAAACTGGTTCGCGGCGTAGCGTGCTACGGCGGCGTTCTTAAAGCAAAGCCGGGAGCCGACGTCCGCAGACGCATCCGTGGGAGCGTTATGCGTAGTCGCAGACGCGAGGCCGGCAGTCGTCTGGCCTGGTCGCGGCTTAATCCAAAACCAGGGCACATACTTGTATTGGTCGGTGTCGTTCCAGTCCGGCTTCCAGCCGTCGTTTAAGGCGGCCGTTATGGTTTCCAGCTTGCGGCGGGCTATCTCGTCGGCTCTGAAGCCTGCGGCGGCCATTGCCTGCTCGTCCATCGGCTCGACGCCTAACACTCGGCAGGCGTCCTCGTAGCTCTTTACGTTGTCGTAGGGTTCGGCTACTTCGATTTCTACTACGGCCAGATCGAAGATTCTAACGTCGTCGTTCTCGTCGATGTAGTCCCGGGCGGCGTCGTTGGCCTCCTGGAGACTGTCGTAGGTGCCGACGATGTTACGGCCGTCTCTCTTGCTCTTGTCTTGTACTCTGAATTTCTTCATAGCGCGATATTTTGGTCGATGTTGAAGTCTTTGGAAGGTTTGAAGGCTACGACGTAGCGGGCGGGGATCTGTATGGTCGTGCCGGCGCTGATGTTGCGGGCGCTCTTGGCCTTGCGGTGCTTTATCTGGAAGGTACCGAAGCCGCGGAGGGTTACTTCCTGGCCGTTATATATGGCGTCCTTTATTACGCCGAGGGCGTGGGTTATCACGGTGGCGATGTCTTCCTTGCCGAAGTTGCAGCAGGGGGTTGTTTGAAGGCTCGACTGCACGGCCTTAACTAATTCGTCTTTTGTCATGGGTGCTGGGGGTTATTTGTTGTTGGTTTCGGGGGGTTGTCTCTTTGGCGACGTACTTAAATACGTCTACAATCGGGGTCTCGCCGACGTTAACGAGATCCCAGTCGGCTACGGTGCCCTTCATTCCTTCGTTGAAGCGCTCGCGGGCGGCGCTAAGGTCTTGCGCCTGCACCAGTATAGACGTAGGAGCCTGGCGCTTCTCTGCTCCGGTTTTCTCGTTGACTGTCGTAAATACGACTTTGCAAAGGTACCATTTGCCCGGATCGTCATTGTTTAGAATTGTGTCCAGGGAGGTGGCCTCGTCCAGCTTTTTGCCGTCGCGCTTTATTATAGCCATCTCGATGTCACTGTTCGACTTGTGGAGCGCCATCATGGCGGCGCTGGTAAAAAATACCTCGCTTATTTTGCTGGGCTTAATGCCGGTTACGGCTACGTCTCCGCCGGTGCTATAGGGCGTTATCTCGTGGATAATTTTGGCTTCGGCCTCAGTGAAGGATAAGGCGTCTACGAGGTAGGTTTCCGTTACCTTGCCGGGCTGGCCTGGCTTGGGGTATTTTACTTTACATTCGTACCATTTAGCCATTGGTAGTTGAATTTAGAAGGGGTTAATATTTAAGTCTATTTTAAGCCCTGGGCGGGCGATGTGGGTCGGCTTGCCGGTTGCCTGCTCTACGGCCTTTTTGAAGCGGCGCGCGTCGCCGTTGCCGGCGCTGACGTGGATAAGCACTACGTTATTTACGTGGCTTAGGTCGTTGGCCTTCAACGTAGCCAGGCACGTGTCGAGGCTTAGGTGGCTGGCTCTTACTCGCTGGGCGCGCTGCCAGGTCATTCCGTTGGCGTTCTTTTCGACGTTGCGGGTTAATAGGTCTGGGGCGTAGTTGCATTCGATAAGTACCTGGTTAAGCCCGGCGAAGGTCGGCCGGATGTAGTAAGTATCGGTAGCAAAAAGGATCCCGCCGGTGTCGGGGTGCCAAATGAAGAAGGCCAGCGGCTCCGCGGCATCGTGCTTGGCGGCGAAGGGGTAAACCTCGAAGCGGCCTAACTGAAGCGGGTAATAGTTCCTGGCGCTGTCGAAGTCAATTACGCGGGGCTTGTAGGCGCTCCGGATCTTGCCTTCTATCGCGCGGCAGGTGCCCCGGCTGGCGTAGACTGGAAGGCCGTAGCTTAGGACTTCGTTAACGTGCCCGGCGTGGTCTCCGTGCTCGTGGGTAATAAGGCAGCCGTTAACTTTGGCTACGTTATGCCCGAGCGCCTCCAGGGTCTTGCTGAAGTGGGCGCCGGCTTCAATCAGAAGGGCTTCGCCTTCGTTCTGTATTACGTAGGCGTTCCCTTCTGAAGAAGATGCAATTACGGTTAATTCCATCGTGCCGGTTCCGGTTTAGAAGTCCATTTTAGGCTTGGCGGGGTTCGGGGCTGCAGCCTGCTGGGGCTGGGCGGCCGGTGCAGCCTGGGGCTGCGGCTGCTGAGCATGAGGCGCCTGGTTCGGTGCCTTGCGGCCTATCTGGGCGCCCTTGTTGGCCTCTGTCTCTACTTCCTCGGCTACGACGTCTATAGGCGTCGAGCTGTCCTCGTCGGCGTCGCCGAAGTCGCAGCCCGTGATATACTCGTATAGGGCTTTTTTTGCGCGGCGCTCGGCCTTGCCGCGGATCTGGTCGGGGCTGCTGTAGCTGTCTTTCTTGACGGTCGCCGTTATCGTAAATGCGTTCTTTTCGCCGCCATAGCTATATGTTATTTTGCAGGGTATCTCGGCGAAGCCTTCAGCCTGGCTCTTGTCGTAGCCGGTTTCGATGAAGTATTTAACGCCGAGGCGACGCAGGAGCGCTGTATAACCCTCTTTTGTCGGGTACATCCTTTCTGCTATGATGTTAAACTGGTTGCCGGTCGGCATGAGGCCTACTGTTACGGCGTCGATGATGGCGTCTCTGACGATCTCGCGGCCGTAGGGCTGAAGCGGGGGACGGTTGCCGCGGGCTTTGCCGGTGTGGTCGGTCAAAAAGCCGATTTTTGTGTTCATCAGCGGCATAAATACGGCGTCCATTACTTCGTCGGTCAGCGCCTGGCGAAGAAGGCTAACGACGTTTACGGCCTGGAAGGCGGCGCCGAAGTTGTTAAGGGTCTGTAGCCCTTCTGCGCTCTTGCAGGCGAGCTCGAATTGTTTGCGGGCGTTCTCTATGGTCGCCGGCAGGGTCGTGGGGTTTTGGGGTGTTGTGCTCATTTGCGTTTTTTGTTGTGGGGTTTATGGTTCTTGTTATATCTCGCTTTGTCCTCCAGGTGGCGCATCTGAAGGGCGGCGGCCGCTGCGATCGATATGATGCCGGGGAAGTCTCGGTTATATACCAGGGCGCCTACTGCTTCGGCCAGGGGTGCGTTGTTGCCGCGGATCTCGTGGATTACGTGCTTGGTGCCGTCGGGGTTCGGGTGCACTGCGATAATTATCGCGGCGGCTCTGCTGTCTCCGTCTATGCCGGAAGCGTTGAGGGCGTCTTCTATCGCTTCGGCCAGGGGATCTATCCAGGCGGGGCGGTTGTTACTCTCCATCTCAGTCTCCTTCCTGGCTCTGCTCCGTCTCCTGGTTGTCGTCGCCAGCCTGCTCGTCGTCCTCGTCGAAGTCTCCGGCGTGGATTACTATTGTGCCTTTGCCCTGGGCGGCTGCCTCGCTGGCCATCATCTGTGCCGCGTGGGCTATGTGTGGCGCGAAGGCATTGCCGGTTAATACTTGCTTCATCGCTATCGCCAGGGCTACACTGTTGCCGCTGAGGCCGATTAGCGCCTGGGCGTCGTTGCCTTCGTCGCCGGTGCGCTCGACGGCTATAACTATGAAGGCGCGGCGGTTGTCGGCCTTGTCGTTGAGCTGCTCGCCGATGGCGCTGGCCATGTTGCTTACTTCCTGGAGCCATGCTGTCGGCTCCTTCTTGGTTGCGGCCTGCTGGTCGCTGGGGTTGGTCTTCTGTTCCATATAGCTGTGGGTTTAGAAGGGTTAATAAATTGGGTTAATTCAATCTTAGCGCCCGAGCCTGGACTTGCACCAGGCCGCCGCCGTGCTGGTCGCTCCTGCGACTTCCGGCGCGCTCTCGCTGTCTGAGCTACTCGGGCAGATGGCCGGCGGCTTGCAAATACGCCGGCCTAATTCACTTAAATAGAATTGTTCTCGCCTCCCGGCGAAGGGCGCCGCCGCTGCGGCTCTCCCGGTTATTGTGCTGTTACGGTCAGGGGCTGGCCTTTGACAAATTGAAGGCGTATAACCTGGGCGCCCTCCGGCGTCTTGAGCTCGGCTACGCTTTCGCAGTTGTCTACGAAAATAGGCGCGGCAAACTGGTAGAAGCGTGTTAACGTCTGGATCACGTCGAGCCCAGCGTTTATCTGGCCGGCGGTGTTGACGTCCTTGTAGGCGACGCCGTTAACGGTGGCTATGCAGGCGGGCTGTTTGTTGCCGTTTACGAGGGTCTTGAACATCTTAAACTGCACCAGGGCGAAGTGGGCGTTAACGCGCTGCTCTACGGCGTCCATTATGGCTATCGTTAAGGAGTCGGCCAGGCTCAGCTCCTTCTCGATGTCAGCCTTCTCCTGGGCTAACTTTATGGCCTGGCGGTCGAGCTCCTGCTGGCGCTTCTCGTTGGCCTCTATAATCGTGCGGAGGCCTAACTTGCGCTTTACTTCGTCGAGCTCCATCTGGGCGTGGCGCTTGGCGTCCGGGTGGGTGGCCGGCGCTTCTCCGGAAGAAGCCGCCAGGGCGGTCTGGTATTGCTGGCGAAGCTCTGCTATTTTGGTGGCTGCCTCCTGCCAGCTTGGAAGGTCGGCGGGGTTAACCTCCGGAAGAAGGGCGACGGCCGGAAGGTTGGCCAGAAGGATTTGGGCTTGGCTCAGCTCGGTTTCGAGGGTGGCCTTCTTGGCGTCGTTCTCGGCGATCCCGGCCTCGTAGGTCTTTAGCATGTCGGCGGCCTCTTGGCGTAGGCGCTTGACTTCGGCGGCCTTCGCGCGGCCTTCTTCCTGCCAGCGGGTGAGGGTGGCTACTTGGCCGTCGTTAAATTCGGCCTCGCCTTTGGAGCAGGCGGTGGGGTCGGTGCACTGGTGGCCGTATCTGGGGCAGACTAACGAGCCGGGGGTGTAGCTCTGGTTATATAGCTGGCTAAAGCGCTCGCGGAAGGCTACGAGCTCGGTGTCCTTTCGATCGGCCTCGGCTTTTATCTTTTCGGCGTCCTTCTTTAATCCCTCCAGCGACATACGGCCGCGGTCGTTCTGGGCTATGCGCTCTTTTATCTCGTTGACGCGGGCGGCGGCTTCGTCGTGGCTCTTGCGGGCGCGGTGGTTGGCATCCTGCCTCGACATCTCGGCGGCGTGGATTGCCTGCTGTTGGAACTTCTCCTGCTCGTTGATCTGGCTCTGTATCTCGGCGGCCTTCTGGTACTGTAGGCGGTTTCTCTCGGCTATGCTTCCGGCCGCGGCGTCGAGGTCGGCTATTGTCTTTTCGAGCTCGGCCTTGCGGGTCTGAAGGGCGGCGTAGTCGGGGGTCGCCGGGGTGGCGCGCTGGAGCTCATCCTTGCGGGTGGGTATCGCGTCGATCTCGGCGGCTATTCTTTTGCGCTGTGCTCCCAGGCCGGTGCAGTACTGCTCCAGGGTCGCTCCCTTCGCGCGCTGAAGAAGGGCGGCGTAGTCGGGATTAGCGGCGGCGATCTCGGCGGCGCTGACTTCTCCGGTTATCTCGGTTAGCTTGTTGCGCTGGACGTCCCAGGGTAGCGCCAGAAAGGCGTAGGCGTCCGTTATTACGTTGAAGATGTCGGCCGGTATGGTCTCGGCTACTTTGGCGTCGTACTCCGATTTTTTAACCGGGATATCGTTCCAGAAGTAGTCGGTATGGTGGCCGGCCAGTTTTTGGTCGGTCTCGCCGGCGGCGGTCTTCCAGTCCTCGGCGTAGGTTCGGCGCGCGCGGGTCTGGCTTACTTCGCCGGTCTCATGGTCTACCAGGGTAAAGTCGGCTTCTACGGTGTGGTCGAGGTGCGGTATGAAGTTGCCGGCCTCGTCGACGGTTTTAATACTGAATTGCTCGACGCCGGCGGCGTTCTTTCCGAAGAAAAGCCAGGAGAAGGCGTCGGCCATCGTTGACTTGCCTACGCCGTTGTCGCCGGTAATAGTGGCGCCGGTATCGCTAAAGCGAGCTTCGGCCTGGCGTATGCCCTTGAAGTTGTAAAGGGCGAGGCGGTTAATAATCAGTTGTCTCATGCTGCTGATGCTTTAAGTGGGTTTATTTATTGGCCGAGCGGCCGTCGTTGTTCTCTTTAAGAAGGGTTAAAACCATGTCGGCGTCGAAAATCAGAAGGTTCCCCAGCCGGGTCAGTGCCGGTTCTATTACGCCGCTGGTGTTAATCTGGCAGGCGCGGGTTACGCTGCAGCCTAACAATTTGGCCAGGCCTTTAAGGCCGTAAACGTGGCGTTTGTCCTGGTGGTCTTCGCCGGCTTTGGCGCTGGCTACTTCGCTACGTACCCAGGCGCGGGTCAGGTCTTCCAGCTGGCCTACGGTGAGGTCTATTATCCTGGTGGCGTCGTTTATCTTTGCGGGCATGGCTTAAAAGTCTGAAGGGTTAAATAAATTGTTCTCGAGGCGGCGCCCTCTGATCGTGCGGGTAATTACTCGGGTCGTGCGTGCCGGTCTTAAATCGTAGGAGGCTGTATGGGTCGCGTTATGGAAGTCGAAGGGCAGGAAGATTGCCAGAAGTGCCAGGGCTATAAATGCGCGCTTTAGCGGGTCGAGGCTCGGGCTTACGCCGCATTTGGCACAAAACCAGTAAACGCATAGCTCCGTGGCCTTCTGGATTCCTATCTTCTCGTATATGTGGCGGGCGGTGTTCTCGACTGTCCGGGGCGATATGTTAAGAAGGTCGGCGACTTCCTTTTTAGCGGCTCCCCAGGCTAAGAGCTCGGCGATCTGCTGCTCCCTCCTGGTTAATACGGCGCGAAGGTTCAGGCGTCCCATATCTCGGTTATTCCTCGAAGGTTAAAAACCTGCTGCACTCTGGCGGCCTGGTCGGCTCTGAGTCTTCCCTGGCCGTTACGGTAGGCGCTGAGGCCGCTGCGGCTTGTTATCCCGAGCGCCTCTCGAAGCTCGCCTATTACGTTGCTATAATCGACGTGCAGCACTTGTGCCAGGCCGCGGTTAAATCCCTTATATTCGAGGGTGGTGGTTAACGCCGGCGCGGTTATGGTCGGCGCGGTCATCTTCTCTATTACTGCGGCCGTCCCTTCTATGTTGTCGGCGGGGAGCACTCCGGAAAATTTTTTATTTGTGCGGGTCATCTTTATGCTGTCTTTAATGTTATCGAAAAGGAAGGAAGGCGCAGGCGCTCTCTATTGTCTGCGCCTTCCGGAGGTGTTGTTCCCTCCCATCACCGGTTTAAGGGCTTGCGCGGGTGATGCCCGCTCCGTTGCCGCCTATTTGGTCAATTTGTTTTTATGGATGCCAGCACGTAGGCGGCTTCAGAAGCCAGCGGGGTGCCGGGGTTGTTGTGCTTTAGGTGGTGCAGGATACCGGTCAAAAACTCGGTAAACTGGTTAATCTCGCTTTGAGCCCTCAGTGCGTGCTTCGGGTCTTCCTGGGGGCGTCCGACGAGCCAGGCTATAAGGCTGCGGCGTTCCTCCTGGGCTTCGTGTACCTTTTCGGCCAGGCGGCGGAGGCTGTGTCCTTCCTGGTAGGCGTAAAGCATTGCCAGGGTGTCGTCCTTCAGCTTCTGGGCGAGGCGCCGGGCGTGAAGCCATTTATTTTTGCCTTTTTCGCTGGTGGCCATGTTGGCCATCTCGTTATAGTGATCTACCCAGTGGGCGTGGCGGTTATATTCTCCTTTGAGTTGGCCTTCTACGTAGTCGAAGGCGGGGCGGGTTGTCGTCTTTGTCATGGCTCCTGGTATTACTGGTTAATACTCTTGTAGGCCTGGGCGTCGATGCGGGCGGCTTTAAGAAGCTCGCAGACGTCTCCGGCGTTCTGGCTGGGGTCTATCTCCTGGAAGGCTACGCCGTCGCAGGTGAGGAAGATCCGGCCGTTACGCTCTTTAATCTCGAAGCGGTCTTTAAGCTCGCGGGCGCGGGCTTCGGCCTGGATGGCCTGGCGACGGTCGCGCCAGGCTCTGAAGGCTAATTTTATCCGGGTTAACCAGCTGGCCGGTATGAAGGCGGCGCGGGTAGTGTCAGCGATTGCTATGGTGTTTTGTGCTGTCATCGTTTTGGGGGTGTTGAGGGGTTATTATGAATGTTGGCAGATATAGTCTTCTATGAAGGCTTCGCGGCTGCATCCGACGTCGCCGTATTCGTTTAGCTCCCTGCGGTAGGCTGCTAAGGCTTCGCGCTCCAGGGCTGTCTTATACTCGCGGCCGCTAATGGCGTCGAGTTCGGCGTAGACGTCGGCGGGGTTATACTCCTGCCAGGCGCCGCTGGTGGTTGGCACCAGCTCAACTTCCGAGAAGGCCATGCCTTGAAGGTCGCGCGGCCTTACGCCGTTGTCGCCGCAGAAGGTTTCGGCCGCTTTGGCGTCGCTCCACTGAAGAAGGTAGAAGGCGCGGTTAAGAAAATAGAAGGGTTCATTAATCGCTACGCAGAAGGCGGCGAAGTGGCCGGGGGCTTTTACTTTTACTACTTGCATGGTCTTGTCGTTTTTTAGTGAGCGTAGAAGGTTATTTTAAGGCCGCGGCGCAGCTTGCATACTACTTTGTCGAGCATGTCGCGGAAGGCGCGGGCTATGAATTTGGCCGCCAGGTCGAGGCCTATAAGCTCCAGAAGGCCGCTAACGCCTACGAGCTTGTTAATGCGGTTGCCGTTCTGATCGACGCCGTAAACCTTAATAAGCCAGTTACGGTTGATCTCTGTTACTGTGTAGTTCTTAATCATCTTGTCTTCTATCTAAGTGTTTTTTGTTATTGTGTGCCTCGGCAAAAATCGCTAACTTTGCGCTATCTCCTTGAACACGATGCAAAGTTAGTGCTTATTCTTTGTTCGACAAAATTTTTTAGCGAGAAAATCGAGCGCTAACTAAGCATTTTAAGAATTATTAACAATTAGACGATTTATGACTATCCAGGAACGGCTAAAGGAATTTATACAATACTTAAATATCAGCGAGAGAGAGTTTTGCCGAAGTATCGGCGTGAGCCCTTCTTACGTGCAGGCTGTAAGAAATAAAATAAATGCCGCTACTCGAGAGGCGATGGAGGGCGCTTATCCTTTGCTAAATACAGAGTGGGTGCTTACTGGCCGCGGTGCTATGCTTTTGGACGCTCCCCGGAAGGTTGCCGCGGATCCGGAAGAAAAGCCGGCCGAAGTAGCCCCGGCGCCGGCCTCGGCCGATGTCGCCTCGCGGCTCCTGGCTCTGGTCGAAAGTCAACAGCAGACAATAGCGCAGCTTACTGAAAATAATAGCCGGCTTACTCGCCTGGTCGAAGAATATAAAAAAGCGCCAGCCGTAGCGCCGGGGATCCCTGCCCCTGCGGCTGTCGATTGACTATAATAGGAGGCCTTTGGTTTCCGGAATTTTGTAATAACTGAAGTAATGAAGGAATTTAATAACGATCCTATCTTTGAAGCCTGGCGTAATGCTATGCGGATGGATAGCCAGGTGCGTGGGCTTCTGGACAAAGCTATAAAGGAAGGCGGGACGGTGGAAGCCCCGAAGGCTGTAAACTCCCAGGCTGCTGTTTGGCTACTGGGGCGCGGCTGTATAGTAACCGAAGGCTACGACGACAATAATTTTTATTATTATATCCCGGAGGAAGTCCCGGCCGAATTGGTTAACGAGTGCCATTCTTACTGGGCTGACCAGGTCGCGCGGTTTGACGATGTTAGGGGTGCGTTAAGGAGGCTTCGTTTGCGGGCTATTTCTTGCGGTTTCGATATAAATAAAGTCGTAGCCCCTGGGGCTGAAGGCAGCGCAGATAGCTGGGAGTTATATGCAAAGGAGCTTAGCCGCTGCCTTGACCGTGCGGAAGCAGCCCCAGAGATTGCGCCGGTTCCTACGCCGGCAGCTCCGGCGAAGGCCAGCGGCGCCGGTGTTGTAATTACGCTTCTGCTGATGTTTCTGTTTGCCATCTTCCTTACTTGGGCTTGTTTTATTAGTTAACTCCCATATATAGAGATATGTACGCGGGCACGCGCGAGCAAATTGGCTGTATTATGGTGGTACGGCGAAAACGCGCAGAAATGGCCTTATTTTGGCCTTCTTTGCCCCGAGGTAATAAAGTGTACCAGTTAAGCCCGAAAAGGCCGTAGGCGCAAAATTTGAGAAAAATAACTATGGAAATAGATGTAAATACCTTCTACCATTGCCGGCCGCTATATATCTACATGCCGCGGCCGCTGTTTGACGCTCTGGAGGCGGCCTTCCTGGCTGGCCAGGAGCGTGCCGTAGTCTCCGAAGCTGACTACTATAGTATGAAGCAAAAAGCCCCTGCCGACGTATGGCCAGAATGAGCCCGGCGCCCTCGGAGGTATGGAAGGGGGAGGGGCGCCGGGGCCTTGTCGCCCGGGCGATAGAGAACT
>OGSD01003808.1_pt1 | contig 10905 bp, 10 predicted proteins | sample 1553571 | NCBI WGS metagenome assembly OGSD01 (sample SAMEA2580072, study PRJEB22360) | human gut metagenome | biome: human gut; feature: human-associated habitat; material: faeces | place: Denmark | collected 2008/2010 | reverse complement strand
TTTCTCCTCACATAAATCCTTGTCTATGCACTTCTTATCGTCATTCGTTTTATTGCAATTTTCAGAAGTAGTGCCCTATCAACACGGCATATTTGCGATATGCAGTTTGCGGATGCTGCTTGCGCATTAAAAACACAAACTGCTATAAAGTAATCCCTTTAACTCACACCGTTCCCGCAAGCACCTTCCTTTTAGATAACCGTTCCTCTTTTCCTAAAACCGGCAGACCGTTATTCCTGATCTCCGGGCAAGCAAAAGCCCTCGGGCGACAGCTTCGCCCAAGGTCATTTCAAATGCAATGTGGCCGCAATGAAAACCAGAACATCATGCTACAGCTCAAGCACCACATGTGCATTGCTTCTAGTATGCAATATTTCATATTTTTGTAGAACCTCAACAAGCCCACTTCATTTTCACCTTTGCGCATCACGCCAGCAAGGGAAACAGCAGTGGGCTTTTTATTTTGATCTATCATTCGGGTTTCCTCATGATCTATCACATGATTGTTCGCAAACAGACATAAGCCCACTGGATTCACCTCCTTACCGCAATCAAGGCGTATCCTTCCATCACAAAACAGAGGATACCAGTTCTTCTACGTGGCCGTCTGAATTCTCTTATTATTCTATCATGGTTATATCTGGGAATCAATAGAAATCCGAGGAAATGTATCCATCCATGCTTTAGAAAAAAATGCGATTCAGCCAGAACTTTTTTGCACATTGCCCAGTTTCGCATGAAAGCTCCAGATGAAATCATCGATGGACAAAATGTGTGGTCATATAGCTGTCCAAGGCGCTGGAGAGTGCAGTCAGGTGTGATAGCCGCTCCGATGTAATGATAGCCGTTAAATAGAACGCGCCCCTCGCACTGAAAAGCCGGTTTATGCCGTCACATTGGTCAGGAGTTCTGACGAGGCATATCACACCGTATCACATAGTTTTTACCCCCTCCCCTGCTGCTCCTATTATGTAGGTATAGTAAGCATTCCGTCAATGCAGCTATCACCTGCTTTGGATCAGGCTATTTTTTGCGCTAAAAAAGCCCCTGCCAATCACATTTCTGTGAAAGACAGAGGCCTTCTGCTGCTAGATTTTAACCAGGTCTGGGGAGATGGAACAACTATCTTATTCTACCGGGTCAGCGTCCCCTTCCAGATTTTTAACTACCCCCGGGGTGTCTGACATGGCGTTTTCCTGCTCCATTCTGGCGCATACCGCTTCGTAGATATAGGCGTTTACGCTTTGTCCCGCCTGTTTCGCTGCCTGCTGGATAGTTACTTTTTCTCCTTTGGGAACCGATAGCTCCAAACGGTCATAATTATTTTTCACATATTTGTGAACTGCACGCTGTTGTGCTGCACTCGTCTTTGCCATTATTTTTCCTCCCGTACATTATAGTGTTTATTATAACATCTGTGGACTATTCTCGTGAATATACAATTTGCACAAATTAACGCCCAAATCATTGTACAACATTCCATCTTGATATATTCCCGTGAATAGTTTATACTCATGCCATCGGGAACACCGGTTCTCACATCCGACCATTCACCAACAATTTGAAGAGAGGTACACACATGAGCATTAACGTTTTACTGACCCTTGTCGAGCAGTACAAGGAGGCCGCCCAACTGATCGAGGCCGCACAGGCTGAGCAGGAACAGCTGAAGATCCAGATTCGCGAAGCACTGGCTGAGCGCTCCACCAACTATCTGGAAGTAGGCTGCCACAAAGTCCGCCTGTCCGATTTCTCCAGCACCCGACTAGACAGCAAAGCCATCAAGGCCGTAGCTCCCGATCTGTACGACCAGTATAGCAAAACGGTCACCGGCACCCGCCTGAGCATCACCTGAAAAAGAAAAGCCCTTGCAAATACCGCCTAGGAAACTGCATTTACAAGAGCCAGTAAAGACCGCTGGGGAGCGGTTCAGATTACAAGACTATTATAGCCGCTCCCCTCTTTTTTGTAAAGAGAATAGGAGTTCATAAGATGAAACAGACTGTCAAAACCTCCCGCGCTGCCGGTCAGCTGGAAAAGATGTTCCGCGAGCTCAACAAGCACTACTTTGCAGGCAAGCTGCCCGAGCCCATCATCAGCCTGAAAAAGACCCCGTCCGCCTATGGTCATATCACCTGTTCCAAAGTCTGGCAGGCAGGCGGTGAGAACAAGTATGAAATCAATATTTCGTCGGCTACCCTTGACCGCCCCATCGAGGAGACCGCTTCCACCCTGCTGCACGAGATGGTGCACGAGTACTGCATGGAGACCGGTATCAAAGACACCAGCAACAACGGGGTCTACCACAACCGGCGCTTTAAGGAGCAGGCCGAGGCACACGGCAGCAGCCAGACCGGAGCGCCCAAGCCTCCCAAGGCAAAGAGCAGCACCCGGCGGTGGGTATGTCCCAAGTGCGGTACCATCATCCGGAGCACCAAGGACGTGCGGGTCATCTGTGCGGACTGCATGGAGCTGTTCGTGAAGGCTGACTAATCACAGCAAGACAGAGAGCGAGGGCACGAGTGAGAGTAGTGCTATATATAAAATTACTGGAGGCTCCTCATGGATCCTTATAAAATCGCTATTGACACCTTTCTTGCCGAGACATCCGAGTGCAAAGCCAGTGGGTGCGCCGTTTTTTCCGGGGCAGACATCGCGTTCCAAGACATCCAGCTGCACACGCACCGGAACAAGTCAGAGCTGCATTTCATGGCCGGACACACCATGCTTTCCATCCCCCTTGCCAGCATCCTGAGTATTGAAAAGCTGGTATTGCGGGATATCCAGTCCACCGAGTATGAGATCATCACCAAAGAGAGCGGCACCATTACCCTTGACGTTGTTTAAAAATGCACCCGTAAAGACAGAGATCCGCCGGGCTGTGAGAGGACGCCCATTATTTAAAGGAGAGCAGCTATGACCATTATATCAGAACGTTTGCAGCACCTGCGCCTGACGCACGGCTATACCCAGACCGAGCTTGCCCGAACCATGGGTGTGACCCGCCGGGCAGTCTACGCATGGGAGCACGACAAATGTCCCGAGATCCCTCATCTGATCCAGCTTGCCCAATTCTATCAGGTGTCGACCGATTATCTGTTGGGGCTGACGGAGTGAGGTGCTCCCCGCCACCGGAGGCCTTACCGGAGACTTTTTTCCTGCTATAGTGCGGTCAACCATCAGTCCGCGCGACAACAGCCACAACTCTCCATATTTTTAAAAGTGCACTTGTAAATCCAACTAATGGAACATATTGCGTTCCTTCCTACGCGAAGCGTTCATTGACTTGTTGATTGTCAAATTGTATAATAATCTTAGCGGTCAACAAAGATTATTTGTCAATGAAGAGAACATATGAAAATCGGAAAACTAAAAGTTGATGACGTGGACTATAAAAACGGAAAGGCTAATACTTGGGGCTTTTGGAGCGCGAGAGCTCTTTCCGGTGAAGGACAAAGATTACTAAAGATATATCCAGAATATTATGTATTAAAAAAAGACTGGGCAAACAAAACAAACGATGACTTTTATGCGTCTGTTGTCTATGCGTATATGGTTGATTGTATTTTAAAAGAAAACAGCAACAATGAAGAATTGATGAAACGATATATTGATGCTACTGATTATTGTGAAGTAAAGAATCCGAATAACACTAAAGAAAAATCTTATCGTAAAATTAATTGTAGATTTTTTGAGTTATACGAAGATTATCTTGTTGAACAAAAATACCCGGGTATTCACGATAGGGTAAATGCAGAACACCAACAAAGAATAGAGGAAGGGAAAAAACGCTATAAAGAATTACAAGCACAAAAACAAGCAGACGAATGGCGTGCCCAAATTCAAACTCAGCAAGACCTCGCCAGCGGCAAGCGTGTCGTCTGTCCCTACTGCAAGTCCACGAACTCTGAAAAGATCAGCACTATGAGCCGCGCTGTGTCTGTGTCTCTTGTGGGCGCTGCCAGCGGGAAGATCGGCAAACAGTGGCATTGTAAGCAGTGCGGGAGTAATTTCTAATCGCCTGCCCCTGACCCAAAACAAAAGCACCCTGCCATTCAACATCGAGTGACAGGGTGTTGTATTATGTGTGTCATAACGTCCGATTCTATCATCTGTATATTATCCCCACAAGTGGTTACGCCGCCGGGCAGAGAGTACCGCATTCTAAGCGGACTTTTAAAGAGCAGAGCACTCCCGGCGGATTTACGGCTTGATGATTGAGTTTGTTCCATTTCTGGAAAATAGGGTTATAACTAGAATACAGGTCTTTCTCTACTTGTGTGGAAAAGGTTGATGGCTGAATTTTCAGCTGTGTGGCGAATCCCCATCAATCCGGGGGTTGCTATTTTCCCAGCCTGTTGTGGAATCCTATCAATAAAGGAGTCATCAATTTAGTGACCCCCTACATATTACTCAATTGTGAGCGATAGGTTCAAAGGTCGCGTTTTGCTACCTTTAGAATCAAAGGGTTGTAGATTTGTGGACACCCGGTCATAGCACACTTCTGCGCACGTTGGACATTTTTGGCCATCGTCACTTGTGGCAATGGGAGTGTACCAGACAGTACAGGGTAGTACCCCCTCATGCTGCGAACGAAACGCCGAACGTCTCGACCCACTTTCAACATCGTTCAAATTGAACGGTGTTGAGGGTGGTATTACGAAGGTACGTAATATTATTACATATAATCTGCGCGGTGTTATGGAAATCTGCCGTCTGTCACAAGCTAAGTTTGGGTTAGGTCGTACCGTCTGCTCAAAATTGAGCGGGGTTCAAAGCTGGGTGTCGCATTTCACGACTCCCTTTCCGGCGGGTATCGTATCACCAGAGGGTGTCCACAGTGCAGGCATTCTTATATTATACGGTAACACGATATATTCCGTTCGAGGTATACTTTTTAATGGTATCATATCAAAACAGAATCATACCGCAGCAGATGTTTTTCTCAATTATTTGAGATATTTCACTCTGATCAAATCGTCGCCCATTTCTGATATGCATCCTTTTAGTGAAGGATTGATAAAGAGGAAGGTATTCGCTGGCGCTCATACCATTTAGATCAACTCCAATCTTGAAAAAGCTCACAGGTTCGCTTAGTCAAGATTTCCGTTGGCGTGATCATGTTAACCGAGCGTTTCTGTCCCGTCCTCATGCTTCGGCCGTTCAAGAAGCACTCGGCTAACACAACCACGCAAAAAATCAAATAAAGAAGTCGAATATAGAGCGACATCAGTGCCTATATTTTTCACTGTTCTATATAGTAGAGTGAATTTCGTAGGCATCATTTTTCTAATTTTGTCACCCACCAGACCATTTTCTTTTGTCCTGCTTCAAATCGCTTCTGTTTACTTCTAAGATCATATCCATAGTGCTGCAGCCATTGACGTGCGCAGGTATAGCTTGGCAACGATTTCTCGGCGTGTCCATCTGTCTTGTTGTAGATGTGCCCCACCTCAAAGAAGATTTTCTGCCAATCTTGATAGTAGCGTTCCTCATTCAGATGGTCATCCAGATACTCAAGCAGCGGCGGTTCAAGGCGCTCTACTTTTGCAAGCAGGCTTTCATCGATTTTTTTCAGCATCTCTGTCTGATACCCCTGTTCAAGCATTTGCAGCAGGAAAACACGTTCTACACGAGCCTGCAAGGTCGCACGCTTCCGCCAGCAGTATTCACCTTCCCGTGGGTCCAGAACGACTGTATGGCTTTTTTTCAGTATTTCCACTGTTTCAGGCTGATGCAGGTATGCCTTCCATGCCTTCCTATCATCAAACCATTTTCGATATGCCTTGACCGGTCCCAACTGATACTTTTCGATTTTTTTAAGTTCTCCTTCCAGACGTTCTTTGGGGTAATGCAGCAAATATACCGCACAGGTATCCCCCTCATCCAAGGGACGTTTGCGGCCAAGGATCTGCGCATTAACGAGCGGGTTCCACAGTTCACTGACAATATATTTCAGCGCACGGTCTTTCATATCCACGCCATTATAGAGGGTCGTTGTGGTCAGTGTGACCTGATGCTGCAGAACATTGCCCACGAGCACATCATCCAGTTTGTCAAATTCCTCCGCTTCCTGACGGTATTTGGAGCACAGGCACACCACATTCTCTATGCCATCTGCTTTCAGAGTGTCCCGCAGTTTTCGCAGCTTGGCGATGGTATTCACAAAAACGAGGATCTTTTCTCCCGGCTGTACCCGGCGGATGATATCCAGCTCGTCATCGTCACGGTAAAAGAACTTCACGCTTGACACAAACCGATAATCCATCGGCAGGCGATAGTGCTGTCCCTCCGGGATCATATTCCGCAGCTCCCAATAGTCAAAGAAGGGGCGGGCGGTTGCGCTCATAAAGATGCAGGTCTTCGTTGTCCACAGCTCTTTAATCGCCTCATAGCTTGCATCCACATGATCGTTGAAGCTGGCATCTGTTACCATGTAGTGATACTCGTCTGACACGATATAATCAAACGATCTCAGATAAGTTTTGGCGGCATCTTCATTCCTTTGCAGGAAGGTTTCCAGCCACTGGTATGTTTCAACACGGATGGTGTGCTCATACTTGTTATCTATGGCGGGTTTGTTGACAATTCCTCCAAGCGCGGGATCATAGTCCTCGTAGGATACCTCTATACTCCCCAAACGGTTCACATCGCGCTCGATCTGGTTGCGCAGAGCTTCGCGATTGCACAGGATCAGGATACGCTTACGATGTTCATATGCCCACGGCAGCAATGTCTTCAGAATAAAATAGGTCTTGCCGGAGTTCGTGCCCGCATCAAGCACCACGATCCCATGCCAGTTCTTGTAATCCTCGCCAACAAGATCTGTGATGTACTGTTTTGCAGGCTGTGGAGTTGCCCCGGCGGTTTCCGGTTCTTCCTCCGGCACAATGGGATCAAGCTGTTCGTCGGTATCCTTTTTCTTTTTGCGAGCGGCCTTAATACAATCCAGAATCTCCTGCAGTTTTTGCTGTCGTTCTTCTTCCGTCAACGAGGCAGGGTCAATGTGCTGCTCCTGCTCATACTCCCGTTGTGCCTCAACCAACTTCAGGTAAAAACCATCGAACGGCCAGCGCTTCTCTTCATCACTCATATTGATCCGCGTCTCCTTTTTTGATTTCACTATACCATATCATCTCGTTCTGCTCAAGGGATGTTGGCCCATTTTCACTTTCTCTCCCCCTTCCCCATCTTGATCTTATCTCCGTGGCGATTTTGGCTGGTCAGCTGCTCTAGGGGATTCAGGGCGTCATAGTTGGCTCTCAGGTCGTCCGCATACAGTGCCACATACCGCCGGGTCATGGTAAGGTCAGCGTGTCCCAGCAGCTTTTGCAGGCGGAACGGGTCGCCGCCAGCTTGGATATACAGCTTCGCATAGGTGTGCCGGAACAGGTGCATAGAGGTCTTATCCACGCCTCTGCTATGATTATAATTCCAAATCGCATTCCCGAGCGAATTCAGGGTCATCTGGTTGCCATACTCCGAGACAAACAACGGGGCTGTAGGGTCGCTGGTACGATGTTCCAGATACTCCTCCATGATCTTGACCAGTGCCTTAGAGAGCGGCACGATTTGCTGATTACGCGCCTTCATGTGGCGGAAAAACACTGTCCCGGCGGAAAGGTCCAAATCTCCGATCTGCAGGTTGAGCAGCGTGGATGTACGGCAGCCGGTACCAAGCAGGAAGTTGACAATGACCCAATTGCGGTATTCGGCAAAGGAGCAGGTCTTGCAGTCCGGTTCCTTCAGCAGCTTCTGCAGCTCGTCGGTGGTGTAGGGTTCCTTGATTGGATCATCTGCACGCACCAGTCTGATCGGATACTTTTCCAGATAGCCTTTTTCCATGCACCAGTACAAGAACGCACGCACCATGCGGAGGTTCGTATTGATGGTCGTATCATGGAGCTGCTGGTCCTTCATATAGAAGATATAGTCCTCCACCGTTTCTTCTGTGATGGTATGAATGGGCTGTTCCGTATCCCCCAGAAACCGAAAGAAGCTTCTGCCCTTTGCGGCGTAGAAGTCGAGTGAGCCTTGGGAGAGGTTCTTGAGCCGGTTGTACTTTTGGAACCTTTCAAAGGCCTGTTGGATGGTGGGGTTTGCCTTGGCAGCAGGTCTTAAATCACGGTTACGCACGAGAGAGACTCCTCCTTTTTTCGCGAAAAATCCCTCTCGCCCGCTCAACACTTCCAGAAAATGGAATGAAAAGAAAAAGCCCAGAATCATTCGAGTCAACGAACAATTCTGAGCTTTCACATGCCGCCGACGGGGGTCGAACCCGTACTCTGTCTCCAGAAAGGGATTTTAAGTCCCTCGTGTCTGCCAATTTCACCACAGCGGCGCAAACCCGGCTTACAAAGCCCTGCTGCCCTCTGGCTTGGGAGGGAACCGGGAATAACAGGTGTGAGGTAAAATGTCATCCAAATGACTTGCCGTCACTTGAAGTAACATGAAATTCAGCGATATTTATGATACAATAGTTTCCGTACTTTGTCAAGAAAAACCGCTTATTCGGTGCTGCTTACACCTTGCCGCCGTGCAGCTCGGCGTACATCCGGGAGCGGCACTCGGCCACTGCGGGGGTCATATTGACGTAGTGCTTGTGGGGGCACTCCAGACGCAGCTCGCTCTCCCAAGTTTCCTCGGTGAGCTGCTTTGCAATATAGGCCTTCTTCTCCGCAATAGAGGGCAGTTCAATGGCCAGCTTACCGCCCAGAATATGCGGCACCAGCAGCGGACGCACAGCGGTGGGGGTAAAGTTGATGGTGCGCTCGATGGCGTCCGAGTCCAGATTGACCATGGTGACCGGCTTACCGGCCTCGATGACCTCGCCGTCCATGGCAATCAGGTCACACTGCGCCTGACCGTTTTCGTCGTACAGACGCCACGGCATCTTCTTGCCCGGGATGATGGCCTTGCTGGCGGAGTCCGAGCACTTCATCTTGGGAGTGTAGCTGCCGTCCGGCTTCTTCACCGCCACCAGCTTGTACACACCGCCGAACACGGGGTCGGAGGCAGAGGTGATGAGGTTTTCGCCCACGCCGTAGGAGTCGAAGTGTGCGTGCTCGTACAGCTCCATATTGGCGATCTTTTTCTCGTCCAGACCGTTGGAGGCCACCAGCTTGATATAGGGCTTGCCGGCGGCATCCAGTGCCTTGCGCAGCCGCTTGGAGCCGCGGGCAAGGTCACCAGAGTCGATGCGGGCGCTCTTGACGCGGCGGTTGGGGTCGTTGGGGTATTTCTCAATGAGATAATCGTCCAGCTTGATCAGGTTGGGCAGACCGCTTTCCATAATATTATAGGTATCCAGCAGCAGGCTGACCGAATCCGGGTAGGTATCAGCAAAGGCCTTGAACGCATCGAACTCGGTGGGGAAAAACTCGATAAAGCTGTGCGCCACGGTGCCCACGGCCTTGACCTCTGCGCCGAACTTCATCTCGGCCAGACAGTTGGCCGTGCCGATGCAGCCGCCCAGCACTGCGGCGTAAGCACCATCGTTACCAGCGCTCTCGCCCTGTGCGCGGCGGGTGCCGAACTCCATGACGCTGCGAGGGGTGTGGGTGTTCAGACCGGTAACGCGGGTAGCCTTGGTGGCGATCAGGCTATGGAAGTTCATGGTCTGCAGCAGGTAGGTCTCGATGAGGATCGCGCCCACCAGATCGCACTCGATGCGCACCATCTGTACATGGGGGTAGCAGACCGTGCCTTCGGGCAGGGCGTACATATCGCCCTGCCACTTGTAGGTGCGCAGATACTCGCAGAACTCCTCGCTCATGCCCTTGGTGCGCAGCCAGTGGATGTCCTGCTCATTGAAGTGATAGTCCAGCAAAAAGCGGGTCAGCTTGCGCTGGCCTGCGCTGATGGAATAGCCCTGATTGTCCGGGTTTTTGCGGAAGAACATATCAAACACCAGCGTGGTATCCTTAAAGCCATGCAGGAACAGGCAGTTTGCCATGGTGAATTCGTAAAAATCCACCACCATCGCGGGGTTATCGTAGTCCTCATCGGGGATATAAGGCTCAACCTTGATCTCGTTCATGAATGTTTTCCTCTCTATTTATACCCGGCGTCAGTTCTTCCCTACTGCGCGCCGCCTGCCGCTTGCCCGGCAGGGGGATCTGCCGCCCTGTCATGACAGAGCGTTTCTATCATGATAGCACGATTTCCCTGCCTGTGCAAGTATTTTCGCGCAAAAAGACCGCTGCACAAACGCTGTGCAGCGGTCTCTGCGCTTATAACAAATAAATCAGGCTCAGCCGTTCATAATGCTGGGGGTGGCGTTCTTCAGCACAACGTCGTGGCTGCCGCCCTCCACGATGGAGGTGGAGGAAACAACGGTCAGCTTGGCCTTCTGCTGCAGCTCAGGGATGGACAGAGCGCCGCAGTTGCACATGGTGCTCTTCACCTTGTACAGGGTGGTCTGCACACCGTCCGCCAGAGGACCGGCGTAAGGCACATAGCTGTCCACGCCCTCCTCAAAGCTCAGCTTGGTGGAGCCGCCCAGATCGTAGCGCTGCCAGTTGCGGGCACGGTTGGAACCTTCGCCCCAGTACTCCTTCATATACTGGCCGTTGATGCGCACCTTGTTCGTGGGGCTCTCGTCAAAGCGGGCAAAGTAGCGGCCCAGCATCACAAAGTCTGCGCCCATAGCCAGCGCGAGGGTGATGTGGTAGTCATGGACGATGCCGCCGTCGGAGCAGATGGGCACATAGATGCCGGTCTCCTTGTAGTACTCATCGCGTGCCTTGGCAACCTCGATGACAGCGGTAGCCTGACCACGGCCAATGCCCTTGGTCTCGCGGGTGATGCAGATGGAGCCGCCGCCGATGCCGATCTTCACGAAGTCTGCGCCAGCCTTGGCGAGGAAGCGGAAGCCCTCGGCGTCCACCACGTTGGGCAACCTGA
>OGSD01003807.1_pt1 | contig 10905 bp, 6 predicted proteins | sample 1553571 | NCBI WGS metagenome assembly OGSD01 (sample SAMEA2580072, study PRJEB22360) | human gut metagenome | biome: human gut; feature: human-associated habitat; material: faeces | place: Denmark | collected 2008/2010 | reverse complement strand
GTAAATCCTTGTGTTCCATGTTTCAGTGCAATGATCACGACCAAAACAAAAGTACCTACAAACAGATTTTCCAGAGAGCCATAATCTGCTGCTGAACTTCCGCCTCCGAAAGATCCGATACCAACAGAGATCAGTGAAAGTCCAATAGACAGTACCACTGTACCGGTAACAACTGCAGGGAAAAATTTGCGGAGTGGTTTCAGAAATCCACCAAGTACTGTTTCAAACAGACCTCCTATAAAACATGCCGCCAGGACTGCTCCATATCCTGCAACCCCACTTCCCATTGTGATCGCAACACTTCTGCAGACACCGATGAAACCGGAACTCGTTCCCATGACGATTGGTAGTTTTCCGCCGATCGGTCCGATCGTGTATACCTGGATCAGTGTTACGATTCCTGCAACCAGCATGGCATTCTGAAGGAGTGCCACCTGAATACTGCTTCCTGATTCAATGCCGCACACTCCTGTAATGATCAGAAGTGGAGTCAGGTTGCCGACAAACATTGCCAGAACATGCTGTAATCCAAGCGGAATCGCAAGTTTCAGCGGTGGCTTTCCGTCAAGGTCATACGGTGTTGCAGTGTTTTTTTCTTTTGTTTCCATTTAGTTTCTCCTTTTCTCCTCTCTCGTTCGAGCCCTGATAAAATCAGCGGACATGTTACCGGCACTTCCACTATACACGTGTATGAACAAAGCGGACAAGTCCGCTTCAAACTCCCTGAATCCCTCAATCTTTGAGGGACTTGTTACGCTTTGCGCGCCAGATGCGGTCTGCTTCAGCAGACATATTCCTCATGCATCTGGTCGCATCCTCGCGGAGCGTTTTTATGTAATAGGAACATTACGGAGTAATTTCCTATTACATAAAAAATCCGTCTCAGGCTTATCACCTGAAACGGATTTTTTTATTGCTTATTTTTTTTCTGATCAAATATCAGTTCTTTTTGCTTCCGAAACGTTTTTTTACAAAAACTACAATTGCTACGATTGCTGCCAGAAGAATAATCACGAATGGAAGAATCGGTGTATTATCTCCTGTCTTACCTGCAGTCTTAGCTGTAGAATTTGACGAACCAGATGTTTAATTTTATGCTAAAATATCATATTTGTCGAAATTATGTGCAATTTTGTGTGCAATTTACATTATCATACAGTGTATTTACGAAAACTTTACGAAACTCCATACTTTTCCCTTATTTCAGTGCCAAAATCAACAATAATTCTTTATGACCACCTGTAGGTTTTCTCTTCCCTGAAAAACATTAATTTCAGGATAATATGTAACAGATATGGTATCATGCGCCTGTACAAAATCCACGAATTCCTGTGCTTCTCCAAAATATACTGCATCCATCTTTATTCCATTTTCATCTATAAGAAGCATCTTTGCCACATTCCTGTTTCTGCCAAAAACACGAATCCCCACTGCCCGAAGATTTTTCTGTGCAAACAAAGGTTTCGAGTTTCCTTTACCAAATGGTTCCAGCACCTTTAACTGTTCTGTCAGTTTTTTGGAAAGATAGGAAATCGGCATTGGCACATCGATCATAATTTTTGGAATCAGATCCTGTTCTGTAAGGGTACAGTTATCATTCAGACGTCTGCCGAAAAGTTCTACATTTTTTTCCTCCATTGAAAGTCCGGCTGCCATCGGATGACCGCCAAACTGCGTGAGCAGATCACTGCATTTCACCAGTTCCTCATACATAGAATATGCCTCGATTGACCGCCCGCTTCCCTTTACTCCGTCAGCTCCTTTCGTCAGTACGAACACCGGCTTATTATATGCTTCACGGATCCGTCCTGCAATAATACCAGCAAGGCTCTCATGACAGTCTGGAAGATACACTACCAACACTCGGTCCTTACCGAGATTATTTTCCTCAATGCTCTGGATCGCCTGTTCTTTTCCTTGCTCTGTCATGGCTTTTCTGCTCTGATTCAGATCATACAGATCATCCGCAAGCTTCATTGCATCTTCCATATTATCCGCAAGAAGCAGTTCCAGAGATCTTGCTGCTGTATCAAGCCGTCCGCTTGCATTGATACATGGGCCAATAACAAACCCTACATGATATGCCGTAATCTCTGCACTTTCAAGATTATTCACACAAATCAGTGCTTTCAGCCCTTCAAAAGAAGTAGAAGAAAGTTTTTTCAGTCCTTCCTTTACAATGATCCTGTTCTCTCCCTGCAGATCCATGACATCACCTACTGTTGCAATTGCTGCCAATTCAAGAAAATCCCATATCTCATCACTGTCAATCCCCAATCTTTCATATAACGCCCAGATCAGTTTCCACGCAACCACCGCCCCGCAGATATTTTTATTCGGATACAGACAGTCATTCTGTTTCGGATTCACCACTGCATCTGCTTTCGGAATGATCCAGATTCTTCCATCCTCTGTATCGCGGAAAGGAATATCATGATGATCCGTAACGATCACAGTGAGTCCTTCTTTTTTTGCGTATTCTATTTCAGCCGCAGCTGCAATCCCATTATCACAGGTCAGTATCGTATCAATTCCATCTTCCAGTGCTTTATCGATCAGCTGCTCATGCATTCCATATCCGTCTTTTACTCTGTCCGGAATGTAAGTATCCACATTTGCATTAAGTCGTTTCAGACCTTTCAACAAAATGCAGGTAGCTGTCACGCCATCTATATCATAATCTCCGATGATTCGGATCTTTTTTTTCTGCGTAATTTTTTTCTGAAGGATCTGCACTGCACGTTCCATATCCTTCATCTTCCATGGGGATGGAATTTCCGCAAGTGTTCCATATAAATAGGAACGAATCTCTTTCATATCCTGTATATCACGGTTTCGTATCAATCTCGCTATCACAGGATCAATTCCAAATTCACTGCCTATTTTTTGAAAATCTGCTTTCTTATTATATACCATCCACTTTTCCATAATGATCCTCTCTGTTTATCAACCTATCCATTATTAAAACACAAATCCCGGGGCAGCAGTCTGTCCCGGGATCTGAGATGTGTTACTGTTCACTCCGTTCACAGCAACTTAATTGTTACTTTTTATGTTTCGGATTATGCATCCTTATTTTCATCTTTGGAAGCATTTTCTTTTGCCGCTGCTTCCTGTGCCGCCAGACGTTCTGCTACTCTCTTGCGGTTTTTCTTTTTCGGCTGATCTGAATTTTTCTTTCCGGATTTTGTATCCTGGCTGTTATTATTCTGTTTTGCAGAAGCTGCAGTATTCTTTGCTGCTACAGCCTGTGCAACAGGTTTCTTATAATAGCGTTTCATTACCAGCCACAGAGCACCTGTGATGCATACAGAAGAGTAAGCTCCACAGATAACACCTACCATCAGAGGAGCTGCGAACTCACGTATAGAAGATACACCCATGATGTACAAAACAGCTACCATTACGAAAGTTGTGAAAGAAGTGTACATACTTCTTGTAAGTGTCTGTGTGATACTTTCATTAACGATCTCTTCAAGGTTTGATCTGCTTCCCTTCGTATTCTCACGAATACGGTCGAAGATAACGATCGTTGCGTTGATGGAATAACCTACGATGGTAAGCATGCAGGCAATGAAGGTATTACCTACGGAAATTCTGGAAATTCCATAGAATGCAAATACAACCAGTACGTCATGCAGCAGGGCAAGTACTGCACTACTTGCGAAACGGATATCTTTGAAACGGAACCAGATGTAAGCAAGCATGCAGAGTGTAGCCACAATCACGGCAACAACTGCATCTCTTCTCATCTCGGAACTTACTGTAGAAGAAATACTTTCTGTTGTGATCAGAGAATCATCTACATTAAATTTCTCAACAAGTGCATTATCCAGTTTCTCACGTTCTTCCTGAGAAAGCGTACGCGTCTTGATAACTACCTGATTTGTTCCTACAACTTTAGTCGGCTGTACATTCTTATCACCTGTAACTTCTTCAACGACAGGAGTTACTTCAGAGTCAATCTGCTTGATATCCATGTCTTCGTTGAATGTTACAGTTGTTGCAGTACCACCTGAGAAGTCAAGTGCATAGTTCAGAGCTGTTCCATCTACGTTGTGATGGATTGCCATTGCAACCGGACCACTTAAGATCAGAATGATGGAAATAATGAAAAATACTTTTCGTTTTCCAACAACATTGAATACTTTACGCTGTTTTGCACGACCGTAGAATTTCTCATCATGGAATCCTACTGCATAAAGAGCATTCATAACAAAACGTGATACAACCAGAGCTGTAAACATGGAAACTACGATACCAAGAGCCAGTGTATAAGCAAAGCCCTTAACAGTACCGGAACCAAGCCACATCAGCACGAGAGATGCGATCAGGGTTGTGATGTTTCCATCGAAGATTGCGCTGAACGCTTTTGAGAAACCGGATTTAATAGAAGCTCTTACAGAGTTTCCGGCTGCGATTTCTTCCTGAATACGTGCGTAAATGATAACGTTCGCATCAACCGCCATACCAATACCAAGAATGATACCTGCAATACCCGGAAGAGTCAGTGTGATGTCAAATGCATTCAATGTAATGAGTACGATCGCTGTATACAGGATCAGTGCCACACCGGCAACAACACCCGGCAGACGATACATAATAATCATGAAGATGATTACAATAACAAGACCGATCAGACCAGCCATAACACTGGTGGAGATTGCTTCTTCACCAAGCTGTGCAGCAACTACGCTGGAACGAAGTTCTTCCAGTTCGATGCTCAGAGAACCGATACGGATATAGGAAGCAAGATTCTGTGCTTCTTCCACACTGGACATACCAGTAATCTGTGCCTGTCCACCTGTGATTGCTTCGTTTACCTTCGGTGCGCTTAAGATCTGATTGTCATAAACGATCGCAATCTGTTTTCCTACGTTTGCTTCTGTAGCATCTGCAAATTTTGTCTTACCTTCATCTGTAAGTGTCAGGCTGACTGCATACTCTCTGGAGCTGTTTTTGTCAGACTGGAATGCACCACCCTGGGCATCTTTTACATCTGTACCTTCCAGAACGACGGATCCGGATTCACGAATCTCGTCCAGACTTCTTGCCAGTACATAACCGCTTCCTGTACTGGAGAAGTTTGCATTACCGTCATCATCTGTCATTGTGATAAAACACAGAGAACCCGGTTTTCCAAGGTCATTCAGAATCGCATCTGCATCTGTAACACCAGGAATCTCTACAGCGATACGGTCGCTTCCTTCTTTGTACACCTGTGCTTCTGTACTGTACTGTTCAACACGCTTCTGGAGTTTATAAACAGTATCTGACATGTCTTCTGCACTTGGGTTGCTGTCTTTTGCCTGATAGGTGATACTTACACCACCAGACAGGTCCAGGCCGGTCTTAATGTTTTTTGCAGAACCGGTACCTGTTGGTCCGAGGCCAATCCCGGCCGTGTAACACAGAAAGACTGTGATAATGGCGGTCAGAAGCAGCACAACAATTCCTTTGCTTTTCTTCATTGTTCTTTCCCTTCTTGCATTATTTTATTCCGCTAATGCGGCCTTTATCATGATTGCGCACTCCACTCTCTTACGCTGAAGTTCGCATCCGATACCATAATTGCCATTTATATCTTTCTGAAAATGATAAGCATTGGCAGCACAGCCACCACTGCAGTAAAATCTTGCGAAGCAGTCTTTACAAGCTTCTTTTGTGTAAACATTACATTTACCAAACTTATCACGGATCTCCGGATGTGTGATTCCCTCATCCACATTTCCCATAAGGAACTGCTCTTCACCAACAAACTGATGACACGGATAAAAATCACCCCAAGGAGTTACTGCAAGATACTCGGTTCCTGAACCACATCCTGAGAGACGTTTGTAGACACAAGGTCCACCGGTCAGGTCAATCATAAAGTGGAAGAAGTTGAAACCTTTTCCGGCTTTTTCTCTGGCGATCATTTCTTTTGCCAGTGCATCGTATTCTTCCATGATCTGAGGAATATCCTCTTCTCTGATTGCATATTCCTCTGTATCAGCTGCAACTACCGGTTCAACAGAAATCTGTTTGAAACCAAGATCTGCAAGGTGCAGAACATCTTTTGAAAAATCGAGATTATGATGTGTAAATGTACCACGCACATAATACTTGTCCTGATTTCTGGATTCCGCAAATTTCTGGAATTTCGGAATGATCAGATCATAACTTCCAGCTCCTTTGCGGAAAGGTCTCATATAATCATGAACTTCTTTACGTCCGTCCACACTGAGAACAACATTTCCCATTTCTTTATTACAGAACTCCATAACTTCATCATTGAGAAGAACACCGTTCGTTGTCAGTGTAAAACGGAATTTTTTATTATGGAGTTTCTCCTGCTCTCTTCCGTATGCTACCAGGTCTTTGACAACCTGCCAGTTCATCAGAGGCTCTCCTCCGAAGAAATCCACTTCCAGGTTCTTTCTGGATCCGGAATTGGCGATCAGGAAATCAAGAGCTTTCTTTCCTACTTCAAAGGACATCAGTGCTCTTCTTCCGTGATACTCTCCTTCTTCGGCAAAACAGTATCGACAGGCCAGATTACAATCATGGGCAATGTGCAGGCACAGTGCCTTTACTACTGTCTGCCGATTCTCTGTAAATTCATCAATAATATTTTCGTATATATCTCTGGTAAACAACATACCCTGTTCTTTCAGTTTTTCACATTCAGAAACGGAAGTACGGATATCAGCCTCAGGATACTGGTCTTTTAATTTATCAACGATTTCCTGCTCTGAAAGTCCCTCTTCCATAAAAGGAAGAACTTCGTATGTTACAAGGTCTACCAGATGAATACATCCACTGTTAATATCCAGAACAATGTTATAGCCATTGCTCTGATATCTATGAATCAGACTCATCTTTCTGAAAATCCTTTCCTGTAACTTTTTGTTCATAAGAATAAGCAGCGGATTTCACTCCGCTGCTTACTGAATGTTCTGAACCTGCTTATTTGTTCTCGCAGCTCTGATTTCCTACAGTACAGGAAGTTTTGCATGCTGACTGGCAAGATGTCTGACATTCACCGCATCCACCTTTTTTCACTGTGTTCTGCAGGTTCTTTGTATTTAATGTTTTGATATGTTCCATTATATATCCCTCCTTATGTATAATTATCTGGGCATAGTATAGCATAAAATCAGCCTAATTAAAAGCATTTTTTTATCAGGAAAGCATCCCTCCAAGGGTTCCTCCTCCAAGACACATAAAAAATGTAGTCACCAGATGTTGGAAGCTCATATCCCACTTTCTCTGTACTGCAAAAGAAACAGCTGCAAGTAACACAAAATAACATAAGCCTACCAGAAATCCCCACCGATATTTATCCTGACGAAGTATCTTTCCTGCCAAAAATCCTCCTGCCAGGCAGGACAGCACATAAATCACTAAAATTCCTACCGTAACCGGCCCTTTCCCTATGTCAAGTTTGAATACCAGTAATGCCAGCAGGAGCAGGCAGACACCCGACAGAAGATATGCCAGAAACAATGATCTCAAAATTGCCTTTACCTTCATAAAAAAGCCCTCCCATATTGAAATATATGGAAGAGCTTTGCTTCATATGTGCAAAATGCTATGCAAAATATTATTTTTTCTTCTTAAGATAAACGAGTACTGCTACAATTACCGCAGCTGCGATGCCAATGATCACAAACGGAAGGATCGGAGTATTATCTCCAGTCTCAACAGCTCCTACAGAATTCCCCTTACTGTCTGCTTCACTCTGATCAGCAGAGTCAGAAGTACTGTTCTGATTTTCAGATGTGGATGCCTGAACAGATGTATTATTCGCTGAACCGGATACTGTATTACTTGCATTATTTGCGGTACCGCCAGATGTACTGCCGGTATTTGTGGAAGCTGCTGCTGTCGCCTGCGGAGTCGTTGTCGCGGTAGAAGTTGTACCGGAAGAATAGCTTCCATCTTCAATTTCTTCTCCTACAAGTGCCTTGCTTCCTGCAATTCCAAACGGGCTGAAAGAGTGTGTACTGAATACCATTGTACTGCCCTCAACACTTGGCACGATTGTTTCCATAGCACCACTGTCCAGAAGATGCTCAATTGTATAATCATATCCGGCCTTAACAGGAACTGTCACACTCAGATATTCACCATCTGGGATCTCATACTCTGTATTGTTTTTCAGATCCCATAATTCAAAATCATAAGATTTGAATACATTTGCTTCTGCTTCATTGGTAAATTCATAATTCTCACCACTTGCAGCCCTGAACTGTACGTACCATGGAAGATTGATCCCTGATACAGAAATGCCATTGCATGTGTGATTTTTTTCTGCTATCTGTGCTTTTTCTTCATCAGACGGCTCTGTGTCCTCCTCAACCGACTGAGCTCGGTCATCTGCTGTGATATCTTTCTCTGTTCCATCAAAAATATTGTCTTTATCAGCCTCCGGAGTCACTGTAGGTTCCGGTGTATCTGTCACTGACGGTGTATCTGTCACTGACGGTGCCTCAGTAACTTCTGCGATATCTGCAGGTCCCGGTGTCTCAACGGCCTCTGGTGTATCTCTATTTTCTGACGGAGTTACTGTTACAGCCGGTGCTTCCGTATTCTCAGTAATAATATTGTCTGTATTATCATTATCCGGTGTTTCCGTCACTTCTGTGCTGTCTGTATCTGCGTTACTCTTATCCTCTGTGGACTCAGAGTCTGCTGTGTTCTCTGTATTTTCCGGGTTTTCCGTTACTTCCGGAGTTACTTCCGGAACAGTAGTTTCCGTATTTTCTTCAGTATTATCTGTCGTGCCGGCCTCTGTGTTTTCTTCTGTGTTTTGTGTCGTATTCTCAGTATCTGCAGCTTCCTGCTCTGTCTGAGCCCCCTCATAATCTGAATCCTTACTGATACTGCTTACAACAACTGTCACACTGCTGTAAATTGCCTCTGACTGCCCATCCCAACCAGAAATCTTCGCCAGATCAGCAGCATTATACGGACGAAATACAACATCATAAGTCTGCACTCTCGCTGACGGTACACAAGACCCATCTGCCCAGGAAAGTGTTCCATAATCACTCTTCGGAAGTGAAATATCTGAAAGAGGAACTGGCTGATCAATCGTAACATTATTCGGGATCAGACTGCTGACCTGTACTGTCGCTGTATCGTCTCCCATTACTGTTGCAAATGAAAACTGACTTGTTACAAGTGCTGCGGTAAGTGCTGCAGCAGCAATAAACTGCACGTTCTTCCTCTTTTTCATCATAATCCTCACACCTCAATCTATATTCATTACTGCCAGACAAAGCCATTATATGCCGGCAGCTTCATATTATTTATGTAATCTTTAAACCAAAAATGTAACTTGTTTCTATATCATATATAATTCGAATTTAAGTACTGTAATATAAAAATATCTATTTTGTCGTATATGAAACTTTTATCTTTTCGTAACTAATTTGTAACACAATATTTTATTTTACGACACAAGCATTATATCACAGTTCTACTTTTTTCGACACCCCCAAATTATTTTTTTTATATTTATCAAGATTACATCATTAGTGAGAATTGAGTGACTATTCTGTTTACTTCTGCAAGAACTTCTTTTATTCCTCTCTCAGACTCTGTCCAATTATCTCTGGTAATGCCATCAACACAACATGGGCATACCCGAAACTCGGTGTCCGGATATGCCCTCTGATAATACATTAAGGCTCTTCTAGCATGATAATTTTTGCAACAAATAATTGCCTTCCTTATATTAATACCAGCCTGATCTGTAACTTTTCTGGAAAACTTTGCATTTTCCCAGGTAAATGTCGCCTGATCTTCCTTCAGAACAGCATCCGCCGGCACACCATTCTTCATCAGTACATCCTTTAAAAATTCCCATTCCGTCTGATACTCTCCATTGTACCGTTTCTGACCAGTCAGTACTCCGCCAAATCTGCCTGCAGAAATACTGTATTTTCCACTTGGCAGTACAAATGGAGCATATTTTTTCGCATACAGCTGTGCCGCTCTCTCTGCCATCTGTGAATAACCATTGCCGGGTACAAAAATAATATCCGCTTTCTCTGGCTTATTTTCTGCAAAAATGAACTTACTTGTTTCTTTTATGAACTCTTCGTACATATTCGATACCTTCTCTTTTGGTTTATTTTGTTACAATGACCGTACTATATCCTGCATCTCTGAGGCGTTGTTCCATATTTATTGCATTTCCAATCTGCTGAAATGCACCAACCTGTACTTTATATAAATCATTTTCATTCAACAGAAATGCCGGATATCCCTGATCTGTCAATTGATAAAGCATACGGTCTGCATTCTCTCTGTTCCGAAATGCGCCGGTCTGTACCCGATAATACAAAGGAGCTTCTATCGTTTCTTCCGATAACGTTCCTAGAATTGCGCCTGCAATCGCCTGTGCTATTTCATCTTTTTTCTCATCATATAATGCATTATCCGCATCTGAGTTTATAAATCCGGTTTCAATGAGAAGAGCAGGCATTCTGGTTCTTCGCAGAACGACCAGTCCCGGACGTTCTTTTACTCCTATTTCTCTGAATCCAAGTTCCCCCAGTGCTCCAACAATATTTTGTGCCATCTGATACTTAATTCCACTTTTGTCATATACCAGAACTTCTACGCCCTGATATTGATTATCTTCAGGGCTGCTATTCCGATGAAAAGAGATAAAATAATCTGCACCTGACTGATTTGCGATTCTTGCCTTCTCAAATGGCGTCTGGTAAATATCTTCTGTTCTAGTATATACCACATCCACACCATTGTCTTCAAGGATTTTTCCTACCGCTTGTGCAAGTGCAAGATTATCATCTTTTTCATTTCTTCCATTATATACAGCACCGGGATCCGTTCCGCCATGTGCTGATTGTAGTTTACGCAAATTTTGATATGTATTCCCCAGTATATATG
>OGSD01003802.1_pt1 | contig 10919 bp, 8 predicted proteins | sample 1553571 | NCBI WGS metagenome assembly OGSD01 (sample SAMEA2580072, study PRJEB22360) | human gut metagenome | biome: human gut; feature: human-associated habitat; material: faeces | place: Denmark | collected 2008/2010 | reverse complement strand
GAGGATGGTATTAATAAAAAAATTCCAGCATCATATGTTGATTTCTTGACCGACTTTTCAAATGGTCTAAATATCCTTGGAGATACCCTGTGTCTGTTTGGATATCGCTCTAATTATATGAGAACTGTTGATTTTTCATGGCAACCTTATAGTTTAGTAAGTTTAAATAAGTATGATAAGCCAAGAAATTCAACAGAAGATATGTTGTTTATCGGCAGTTATGATTGGGATGGTTCTCTATTATATATGACTACCGATGAGAAAATACACTTTTGTCATACTGATGACTCAACAAGTTTGTTTGTATGGGATTCGCTTTCCTCAATGTTAATCAGTGAACTGAAACGCCTTTATAATATTTTCGATTCTTCTGGTATTCAAATTGATGACACGCAAGCCACCACACCTATTTAATGAGCACTTGATGTTGCGATGAACAACTAACAGAAGAACAACAGTATGGGAAACGGCAATCTTTGGCGAGTTACATATTCCTACAACCTCGGAAGTCTTCTTGAAAAAGTTCCACCTGTACGGTTGAAGTTAATCATGATTCTGTCAACAACCCCGATTGTCACTCCCCACATGTGCATTGCCTCGTAGCAATACCAATACACATTCATAATTGCGAGTATGATACTCACTGCACGGAAAAAATCCATAATTTTTCCCAATGCTCTCAAATCGTCTTCTTGTGCCATTGTTTTTCTATTTTGAAGTTATACTTTGATTTTACATAAGGCTGGCTCTTTTCATTGTTCAAGAAAGCCAACCTTGATGAAACAACTAAAGGCTTCGCCCTTTTCGCTTCTTTTTCTTTCTGCGTAGTTCTCTGTCGAATGCTGCTTCCTGTGCCTCGTTGGAAGAACCTTCTCCAGCCATGAGCCCAAGACCACTTCCATATTCATCGAACAAGCCAGAACCATGATATTCCTGTTCCGGCATTGTGCCATCTTCCTTCGGGATGGTAAGTGGTATCGGCTGCTCATTCTCGTAAGGTAAGGTGAAGTGCTCCTGCAGGGCATTGGCAGAAAGATTCGTTCCAAGCCTTGAACCATTGAAAACGCTTTGGGTGCGGTGGTCAATGAATGTTGCTCCGTAGATACGGCCGTCAGCTGTATGGCGGAAAACAACATCAATGCCCTTTGCTTTCAGCAGTTCTATGAACTTATCCTTATGGTACGTCTGCTTTAATACTGCCTCCACACTATGTTTGGTCATCTCGGAGAGTTTCTTGTCTTCCTTGAACTTCTTGGCTGAATAAGCGAACCGCTTTTCTATTGCCTCCGCACCGACAGACTTATCTATCTTGGAAGCCTTGAAAGGATTTCCAACTTTGTTGCCCTGTCCGTCCGTGGCAGAATAGACAAAACCATGATACTCACGACCGCCAACTTCGCCTCTGACCTCCTCCAAGGATATATTATATAAGGAAAGAAGTGCACGGTATTCGCCTAAGGACTGGAACCTGTAGGTGGCGCAGAGTGATTTCACGGTGTTGGCAACCTGCTTCTTCACATTGCCTTGGCTTACATCCACCTTGCGGAGTGGATTGTCTGCCTGGCGTTGCTTGCGGTCTGCCTTGTTGAGATTGTACTTCTCCTCCAAGTCACGGGTGATAGACTTGCTCTTATGGTAGTTGTATCGGCTATCCAAACACTTGCCGTTTTCATCCACTCGGATGGTCACGATGTGCATGTGATGACGGTCGATGTCCTCATGCTTGTAAACCATGTATGGCTGGTTGCCATATCCCATGCGCTCCAAGTATTCACGGGCGATGTTCTCCATGTCCATATCCGTCAGCACATCATCGGGATGCGGATTCAAGGATATATGCACGACAGGCTTCTCTGTTCTGATGTGCGGAGAAAGGTATCGCAGGAAATCACGCAAGGCATTGGCGATGCTCGTCTTTCCCGAACAATCATCGAAAATTTTGTTCGTTGCCAAGAGCTTTCCCTCTTCCTTGTTAATCTTCTCACCATTGTATGCCAGTGCGCCATACAATGAACTTCCGAAACTTATCTTTGCGACCATCTTTCCTCAAACTTACGGGTTAGTTCAACAATATCACGGGTAAGAGAGACCAGTTCCCTGGTGCAGTTCTTCAGCTTATAGAGCAAAGCCATCGCCTTTTTCTCTGAGAAATGACAACGGAGTTCCTTGACAACCTGGTTGTAGTTGTTGCCAATCATTCGGTACTGCGAGTGAAAAGAAGAAAGCTTGGTGTAGTATTCCACCAATGTCTTGTCCTCGCGCAGCACCTTGAACGGCTCGCCGAAGATGCGTGCCTTGGCAAAGACAGCCTTTGCCTTCACATCAGTCTGCTCATACATGACGAGGAATTTCATCCACTCGTCATCGTCGAACCGAAGCATCACATGGTGCGACTTCGGGTTCAGCTTGGGGATTCGTCCCCCTCGTTTTCTTTCTGTGTTCATATAAAATGGATTAAGTGGTACATGCGGCAATAATGGAATTGCACAAACTATCGTCAGATTGGAACATGGGGAGCCCGACTTCGGAGAGGCTACCAACCCGGTAGGGCAAGGTCTTTGGAGAGTAACTCCAAAGGTTTTGAGTAACTCAAAACATACCTTGCTATGTCTTTGTGTTCCTTGAAAATCCATGATAATCTTCAATTCGGCCTCGGTTGGCAAACGCCAATCGTCATACACCGTTCCATCCTCTGCAACCTCCACATAATTAGCGCAATGCTCCCGTGCAACCCTCAAACTTTTGTCGCTGTCATCCAATGTCAAATTTCCAGCCCCCAACATAAAGCCACCTAATGAAGATGCAATCATAAAAGATGGGGAGACCAGTTGAGCATTATCTTTTCCGGGATCTGTAACCATCAGTCCGGGATTACTTTCGTCTTCAATCAATCGAGGACGTCCCACTGTATATTTATTCGATGTTGCTGTTAATCGAATATGGTACAAACGTCCATTGTATTCTCCTGTGCTGCTTGTCTCTCTCTGCTCCCTACTATTCCAATAATAGTGCAGAATGGTTGATTTTCCGTTCGTTACACTGGAAACAAACTTAGATCGGAAAAAACCGCTGGATGTATTAGTTTCACCCCACCAACCACTTCTTTCTGATGCTTCGTAATCATATTGTCCGTTCCAGCTGGATATATTTCCCGTGGCAAGGCTGATTCCGTATATACGGTCTCCCATATACTCATACGTGGTAGGCCGGGTGTTATTTGTTTTAAAATCGTCACGATAAGAATACCTACTCTGTATGTTTATGATGTACTCCAACGGGTACTGGATAATTTCGACCTCACGTTCTACCTGATCATCATTAAAGACTTTCACTTTGATATAGCGGATCGTGTTGTTGGTCGGTACCGGGCTATGAATGCCGATATTTCCTGTTACATCAGGCTCGGGGGTTATGGTGATTTGCCTGAGAGTCTGAGCATCTACAGAACGTTGCACTCCGAACTTGTCGTAATAATAAGCGCTTACAACTTCAGCATGTACTTCCGATGACGATGCAAATCGCAGTGTAGTATTGTCATCCGCCATATTATGCATCTCTATCTCGTTTTCATTCAGCGTCAGGTAGACCGGACGATCATCCTCACCGCCAACCAGAATCGTTTGTTCATTCCAGTCCTGCACGGAATAAGTCATATCAGTCAATTCAACCGGTTTTGACGGGTCGTTGGCTCCGGGAGCATTCACACTGACTACCACCTCGTAGCAGGTATTACGTTCCAGTGCTTTCTTTTCGCTGACAGGGATCTGGTACCAGTTGCTCTCACGAAGCTGTGCATCGTCTCCATCCCCCTCATACTTCATGGGAATATTCACAACCAGACGTACTTCCTTTTCAAGCGCACTTTCGTTTATCCACGTATGAGCATAGGTATAGGCGGTCACGGTAATTAAATCCGCAGTCCAGTTGAAATAGCTGCCGGAGGACTTATCGGTATCTGTCAGATCAGCCGTACCGTTTACATCCGCTATTACCGATGTTGTATAAGGCATGTTGCGCAAGTAATATCCTGCATTATGGGCTTCCTTACTGTCATCGAACGTTACTCTGTCACCCTTCTGTATCCTGACGACAATCTTGGCTGCCGCACGGCGTAAGGTAACCTGCAGTTCCGTATTGTCCGTAGCCGTTCCGTAGTTTAGAGTTACCGTTTCGGGGGCATTGGGTTCATCGGTTCCAGCATAAGCCACACCGTCCATCAGAAAAGTCCGCGGGGCACCGCTCACCTGCGATAATCCTGTCATGTGGATATTCCGGTCGCTCTGCGTCATGGCCTTGAGTCTATTCAGATCGAAATCTTTGGCATCGAATATTTCCGCCAGAGCTGTGCTGTTGGCAATCAGGTATACCCAATACTTTGTGTCTTTATTGAAACTGCTCCTCTTAGCTGTTAAGGTGATCTTACCGTTACCGGTTTCACTGCCCTCCACCCGCTCGTGCCATTTCCAATCTCCGTTCTCTTCGAAAATCACAACGTCGATATGGTTGACGGCCATTTCCACTCCGGGTTCATTGCCGGCACGGCTCACAGGCAATGTCTCCGACGATAGATTAAGAATGATGCTATTACCGTTCTTTTCCATGCTTCTGCCCGAAATATCGTCGTCTTTTTCACAGGCGGTAAGAAACAGTACCGCCATGCCACAAACAATAATATGATATACTAGCTGTTTCATCGCTCGTTAGTTATTTATGGGTACTTCGATCTGTTTTATCACAATTGCCTCGGGAATGTTACTCCCCTGCCATTTCAAGGAAGCGCTCTGCCCGTTAATTAATAACAATGAACTACCTGTCTGATCCCACGCCGGCGTGTAAGAGATAGCCAGACTTACCGTTTTGTCCACATTTGTGGACTTCAATGCCTTGATCTTGATTTGGTAGGGGTCAGAGGAAGCCACATAATTTCCCGGATCGACAAGCACTCCTTTTTGATAAACCGTTATCTCAAAATCTCCAGCTGTGGCATCAAGCAATGTGGGAACCCATATCTGTTTATCAGGCCCGAATATCGAGAATGTGAAAGAGTAACTGCCCTCCTCAGAAGTAGCATCGTTATTGTACCAAATAGTCGGTTGGCTGTATTGTCCATCTTCCGGTACCGAGCTTCCGTCAGCAGGTGTTATCGGATTGTCGTAACTCGGATAATCAAAAGTGATATTGTAATTCTCCTTATTCCAGTCGGCCACCTTATATTCGACGGTTATCTTACCATCGTTGTGCATCAGGCAACAGACCGTATAATATTTATTCCTTTCGATAGGAGGCATATATACAAAACCGCTTCGGGCGTTTCCATCGAATTCATAGTCTACCCGAAGAACATTACCGTCGTTATCCCCCTTAACGTCCCATGAGGTACTACCCCAAGGGTTTTCGAAAAGATAGAAAGATTCGTTCAGAACAGGTGTATAGTTCGCCGGGTTTTCCTTATCGGTTTGCGAGGCATTCTCAGCTAAAGTTTTCGTTACCTCTTCTTCGACAACTTCGAGGCTGATATCACCTGTAATACCTGTTATCGCTTTCAGTGTTTCATCAGTTTGCGGCATCAGGTAATTGCGTGTCCTTGTTCCGGATGCCAGTACGGTCAATCCGGTAACACGCAGACTGCTATTCTCTCCGACAGGCTTGGCTGCGAATACGCCGAGCTTACCTATCGGGCGTTTCAGTTCAAACGTAAGGTCCTGCCGAAGCAACGTGTGCCCTGCATGTCCGGGATCGGCCGGGGTCTTATCCGACAACTGCGTCAAGTCGATTGTTTCCGTCTGTTTGCAAAACATCGGCAAACCTTTCGACGTATTCAGCTTCGTGAATGTAAAATGGTTCAACTGGGTTTCCGTTGTGTTTTCCGTCAATAAGACAGAAGAACCCGGTGTTTCCATGGCCGCTTCGTTGGCCACGACATAGAAGTCCACCTTCTGTGTCATGGTGGAATACATGGTCAGGTGCATCAGGAACGAGGGATTGTTCACGTCCAGTCCGTCTTTCGTGTAGAAGTGTCCGGCCGGTTGTCCATCAACAAAAGCGTATACGCGCAACGAGTGCAGAACAGTCTCGTTGTTTGTGGGAATACCGTCGGTCTCCTCTACGGCCCGGGTGCCTATGTTCAGTTGCACCAACGCATCACCCTTTTCAGAGGGGACTGTATATTTTTCTTTGATACAGCCGGAGAGCAGAGAAGCACAACAGCCGAATAAGAACACCGCATAAAGTATCTTTCTCATGTTTCACATATTTTAAGGGTCTTAAAATTCAGGTTTCACTTGCTCAACATACCATTCGGGAACGGTGACCTTTATCGCGCCCGCCTTGAATTCGATCCGGATCGGAATCAGCACCTCTTGTTTAGAACAATCGATCATAGGGTTAGCAGCCAAAAAATCAGCCAGGTTGATCTCCGCCAGCAGCTCTTCCCCGGAAGCCTGACGCAGACAGACGTTCACGTCCCTGTGATTCATGTGCCGCATTATGTTGGCACGAGCCGTCAGCAATTTTTTGCCGGACTCATATGTAGTTTCAAGCAAATAATCCGTAGCCTCTCCGCATGCCCGGTTCTCGAAATCGGTACAAGGCGAGACACCACATATCTCAAGTACAGGCAATGAACCTGCACGTTTTCCCACAGCGGGAATCCCAACCACTTCTACGAACAAATCGTAGTGGGAGCTGGCAAATTCTATCGTTTTGGTCTGATCATCCTCTTCCCTGCCGGTAAAAGGCAGCACGGTATAGGACGTTGAAGCGTGATAAAGAGAGTCGTTGCCGGAAACCTGTTTACCGGCAAAATAATCCCCGTCAGCAAATACTATTTTGTTAAAGTCACAAGTGGTGAGGCCCTCCACTCTCGTGTGATGGGTGTTTCCCACGCAGACGATCCTGTAATCCCCGGCTTTGAGCGGGGGAAGCAAAGCCGTACGGCTTGCTAACTCATCGTCGGATAAAGTATGCGAATTGACGCATTTATTCTCTGCATCGAAAACATACATTTCCACCCGGCAGATCTTGTCGGGGAATATCTCCGTCGTACCATCTCCCTTATAGCTGAGTGTCAATCTGTTGATGCTAAAACAGTCATCTATGTCTTCATCGATACAAGAAGTTAACGCACCTCCTAACAACGCCAGACAGAAAACAATACTCGTCAATTTCATAAATCTTATTTTTATTTCATCAAGGAGAAAAAAGAGGGGGAAGACGGGATACACCCGCCATTCCGCACCCTTTAATAATTATTAGAATTCAGGAGAAACAGGAACGACAGTCCAGTCTGCCACATCCACATTTAACTCCACGCAACGCTCAGGTTCGTCGAAATCACCATCCGTGAACGAGTAGAGCACCCGGTAGATCTTTCCTGATGTAAAGGCAGAAGCATTGGTAAACTGTCCGCGTAAATAGAGAGGCACCTCTGAATTACTGTTCACACCGCGCAGGGCGAGCAACAACTCAGGATTCTTAGCAGCATCCGTCACGTGTGCTAAACCGTAAGTGATGATTCCGGCGGCATCTTCTCCATCTTCAGCAGGATCGGTAATATCCGTACCATCTACGAATTTTTTCCCGCCGACAGCCAATTCTAAATTCAATTCATCGGCCCACGGTGCGGAACGATCTTCGATCCAACCCCATACTTCCGTATGATCGATAGTTTCAAATACTTTAGTATCCTCCACAGGAAGTTTAGACACGAAATCAGACTGTGTATAGTAATTGTTCAATGCTATTTTCTGTAACTTGACAGAGGTATACTTGGGAACATCTCCCTCTTGGGTATACTGGAATCCATAGATTTCGAAACGCGATACACGTGGCTCCAGGGTTACGTTCGCCGTGTAAACATTGTCATGAATTTCGCTCCCGTCAAGTTTTTTTTCTTCAAGCTCATCTTCACCATAAAGAGGATAGGTCGGGTGACCGCTTCCATTGTCATTCGGTATATGATCAACACGGGTTGCAATTGTAGAGTACTCCACGTCACCGATATTCCCCACGACAACGACTTTCGAGGTGGCAGCGGGCAGAAAATGATAGGTAATATCTTTTCCGTTCTCACCTATTTCAGCCCACTCAGAATCTGTTTTACTGAAATAGACCTGTTGATCCTGATTCTCATACTGAGGAACGGTTTGCAGGTTGCCGGCAGCATCCACAAAGAACACCTTGAAATTTTCCAACGCAACCTGGGAACCACCTTTCATTGCATCACCCGTAGCACGTGACTTCACAGTCTTTTGGATATTAGGCAGTTTGATCGTCACACTTTTGGGCATAGTATCCGTTTTCACACCACCCTCATGCTCGTCCTTACTGCAAGAAACAAGTCCCATTGTAGCCACTAAGGCCATCAATACTAAATTTTTCACTTTCATAAATACAAAAATTAATGGTTTTATTGAAAATTATAATTGTTCTATTACTCCTTGTACTTGTGTCAGGTTATGCCGGGCCTCTTCCACCCCTGCTTCGGCGGCACGACGGAAAGCGTCTTCCGCTTTATAAGGCTTTCCGGCCCCGGCATAGGCAACTCCCAGGGTGTTGAGAAGCGTGGAATCTCTGAAGGTAACCTTCGAATATTCTAACAATTGCACAGCCTTGTCATACTCCTTCTTTGCCATAGCCTCCAATGCCAGGTCGTTCAAGACGGCCGGTGCATCGGGGAAATAGCGGGCAGCCACCTGCATAACTTTCCCGTATCCGGGTGATCCCTTCTCATAAGAAGCGGCCACTTTATACATCTCCGTCAAGCTCAGCAAATCGGGACGTTCGTCCACCATGCGCCGGGCCTCGTCGAGATTGAAGTTGCGAACATTGTATTCTATTTTATATTCATTACGCCGTAAAAGAGGATATATCTCGTTGAGCAGGCGATGATAGATGTCGGCAGGTACTAATTCCTGCAACTGTTTTTCACAGACATCACGGTCTCCTGTACATTCATCGATAATGCGCACGACCTCTCCACGTTTCAGAAGCCCTGGAAACTTGTCCAGCACGAGACGGAAACCTTCCCAATCCTCACCTTTCCAATCGACGTGTATCATGGCAGGGTCGAACTTGTCATGGCGGCAAATATAGTCGGCCAACGCTTTGGCACGATTCTCCGACAGTTTGAGGTTGTGAGCCACAGTACCCTCCGGAGAAGCGTAACCGGTAATAAAAATACCCGTGATGGAAACATCCTCGTTATCCTCGACTAGCTGAATCGAATGGGACACGGTATCCAATTCAGAACGATTATCCTTATATCCGGGAAGGATCCTGTAACTATCCTGACGAAACTGGAGACGCGCCGTACGGGTTTCAGCCCGGACTTTCACCGGTTCCGGTTCGGGCACAATCGTACAAATTCTGTAATCAGGGATGAAAGCGGGAAGAATATTCCCGGGCAGGACCTGTTCCGCTTTACCTTCCGAACAGTTTACACACCCATACACCTGCTCACGCAGTTCGATCCGCCCATCGAGCATCCAGTGTTCGTAAGGGACTGTCGCCAGATACTCGTACCCCTGATCTTTACCGTTACGGCGACGGATGACAACCTGTGCATTCTCGTCGTGATAAGGGGGAATATCTACACTTTCCAGACGCTGAGCCCGAAGATACATTTTGTTGCGGGCTTTACCGTCTATGACGATCGGTGGGAAAGCCGCTTCACGGTTTCCATCCTTGGATAGCAATATGGGAGTCAAGGCTATCGTATGCTGTGTCTTGATTTTAAGTTCACTCAAATCAACCAGCATGGTCAGTTGTACTTCTCTGCCTTTCTTGACAACTCCCCGGTTCTGTATCCCGATTTCGGCAAGGTAACTGATCTCGTTTTCAGCATGTATCACCTCCGGACAACATGCCAGTAACGCTAAGAGTATGATATATAAATGTTTCATCTTTTTCCGGTATTACTTAATAATGTAGATAAGAGATATTCCCGCTTTCGTCGGGCCGAAATAATGCTTCTTCTGGTTACCCTTGAAACGACCGCAGGTCTTGCACTCGTACTTGTCGTACTTCGTGTAAATGTATCCGGCACCGATATTCGCTTCCAGATTCCAGCGTTTACCTAAAATCCACGTATAACCATAAGAAATACCGATCCCGGTGGCCCACCCCTCATAACGATGCTCTTGGGTAGACTTATTTTGGAAGGGAATCCGCACACCGCTGATATTGTATTCTGCAAACCCGGTATGAATACCGAAAAAATGTCCGTTGAAACGTTCGCACAACCAGTACCGGAATTCCGGCATCACCATCCAATGCTTGATCTTCTTATTATCGTCTTTATTAAGGGTCCACGGATTATACCCCCCCACCAGATCGAGGGTTGTACGCTTGCCCAGCCCGAATTCAAACCCGATGTTGGGTGTTGAAGTGGCCCAATAAAGAAGATTGGTTTTAACCGCAATATCCTGCGCGCAGACAAGGTTTCCACACCACCACACGACAAGAAAAATTCCGAGGATTAATCTTTTCATATTTTCATTTTATCGTTATACCATTCGTTACCGGCCAAGCCGGTATGTATATTCACTCCACTTTATTTTCTTTAATATCGGTAAAACACAAAATGTAATGTTGCCCCTGGCTGTATGTGTGTGTATGTATGTGTATGTATTTCTCTGTTTAAATACAGAAGAATAGAAAAGGTAATTCAGGGGCAAACATTACATATTTTATCTGATATTTATACAATAGGACCAATAAAAAGGAACATTTTTATTGGTTGAAATTCGAAAAAAAGGAGGTCTTTATGATGAAGAGTTGACTTACTGAATATCAAATAATTGAACTAAAAATAAAAAAGCCGATCTTATAAATAAGATGGCTTTATGTATCAAAAAAAATAAGGTTCGTTTTCTATAGATAAAACTATAACTTTCTTTTCATTAATATTATAATTACAT
>OGSD01003790.1_pt1 | contig 10942 bp, 10 predicted proteins | sample 1553571 | NCBI WGS metagenome assembly OGSD01 (sample SAMEA2580072, study PRJEB22360) | human gut metagenome | biome: human gut; feature: human-associated habitat; material: faeces | place: Denmark | collected 2008/2010 | reverse complement strand
TTAAGCGCCTCAAGATCTTCTCTTGTCTTATAAGGAGAATCTTCTTCACGCAGCATAAACTCATTGTTTCCTGTAGGCTGAATTTCCAGATAATCATAAAAGGAGACAATTTTTGCAATTTCATCATCGCTCTCTCCTCCTGTGATTGCACGAAACAGCTCGCCTGCCTCACACGCCGATCCAATAATCAGTCCCTCTCTGTATTTCATAATTTCTGAGCGTGGGAATCTCGGTCTTCTGGCAAAATATTTAACATGTGCCATTGAGATCAGACGATACAGATTTATTCGGCCTACTTCATTCGCTGCAAGCAATATGATGTGATACGTAGGCATTCGCATGATTGCCTCTGGTGTCATAACAGCCTTTTCTACAATATCATCAAGTGTTTCAAAGCCTTTCTTCTTAAGCATCGGAAGAAACTTGACAAAAATTTCTGCTGTTGCCCCGGCATCATCTACTGCCCTATGATGATTCTCAAGTGAAACATGAAGCTCTTTTGCAACAGTATCAAGCTTAAAACGTCCAAGATGCGGCAGAAGAAAACGTGCCAGTCCAACTGTATCAACGTAAGTTGGAGGAAATTCAATGCCAAGCTGCTCCGCATTATAGCGGATAAAGCTTGTATCAAAGGACGCATTATGCGCTACAAGGACACAGCCTTCGCAAAAGCTCAAAAATTTAGGAAGAATTTCCTCTACGCCTGGTGCATCACAAACCATAGCATCATTGATTCCGGTTAGTCGTTCAATCGTAAACGGAATAGGAACACGCGGATTGATGAACTCAGAAAAGCGGTCTGTAATCTCACCATTTATCACCTTTACAGCACCAATCTCAATGATTTTATTTTTAGATGGATGAAATCCTGTTGTCTCAATATCAAATACAACATATGAAGCATCAAGAGAAGCACCGTTACTATTTACAACAATTTCCTTTAAGTCATCGACTAAGTATCCCTCGCAGCCAAAGATCAGCTTAAAATCATCATCCTTTGACAATGCATGTGCAGCTTCCGGGAAAGCATACGCACAGCCATGATCTGTTATGGCAAGAGCAGTGTGGCCCCAGCCCTTTGCTGTTTTTACAAGCGCTTGCGCATCAGATACAGCATCCATCTCTGAGGACTTTGTATGGCAGTGAAGTTCAACTCGTTTTACAAGAGCGTGATCTTCGCGTTTTTCTTCCTTCCATTCCGCACGCTTTATACCTGATACAGAGGAAATCGTTACTTCATGGTCAAACTTATCCATCATGGCGATGCCCTTAACAGTTACAGCCTTGCCAACAGCCACATCCTTTTTTAATTCGGCTAAAAACTCATTTGGAACAAAGATTTTTGCCATGATCGTATCTGTGTAATCAGTTACAGCAAAGGAAATGATAGTTTTCTCGCCATTTCTAAGCTCACGCTCAGTTACAGCAATAATCTTTCCATTTATGACAACTTCTCCGATCTCCTCCTGAATCTCAACAATTTTCATTGGTGTGACATCCTCAAAATTGCGTCCATATACCATGTTTGGATCGTCTGAACGAAGAGGACGCTTGGCGCTGTATCCGCCTTTATTACCCTTGTTATAGGATGATTTTTGAAAATTGCCGCCTGGAATTTCGTGCGGTGTCTGAACGTTTTTTTCACCAGCTGATTTTGCAGCTTTTGATGGATCTCCTTTTCTAAGAGTAGTTTTTTCACTGCCTTTTTTCGTATCAGCAGAGGCTGTATCAATAAATTCATCCTCTTTCTCTTTGGAAGCCACGCTGTTGGCCTTCATGATACGTGCGATAGCCTGTGCCTCTGCGCGCTTTTTTTCTTCCTCAATTGCTGTTGTATCACGCTCTTTAAATGATACTGCTACAGGAATTGATATTGCACAGCGGTCATAAAAAACCATCTGAATCCATTCACGCAGCTCGCCAGCACGATTTCTAGCCCAAAGACTATCCTCTAATGTAAGCAAAAGAGAATCATCATCAGCTACCTTCCAGTCAGCGCGCATCAAAATATGATAATCCAGATCACTTCGACGCTTAATTTCTGCAAATAAACTGTCCTTATAGACATCAACAAGATATGACGGTGTGTATTGTTCTGACAGTGAAAAAGATTCAAATATACGAATCTTCATATCACCATCAGGAAACATCTGCTTTTCAATTTTAGATTCCACCGCATAAATCTGCGGCTTTGAAATCAGACGGCGACAAAGCAGATAGACATGAATCGCCGTCCGGTCACGATTATATTTTAATGCAGTTACTTCTGCAAATTCGAACAGATCCTTCAGCTCATCTTCTAGGATAAGCGCTGGAAATGTTTCAAAAAAGCGCTTTGCCATGAAAGTTCCTTTCTGAATTATTATGCCTGCCAGTTATCCAATTCTTCCTTTAATCCGGCAAGCAGCTCCTCTTCCGGAAGCTTTCGGATGATTTCACCCTTTTTTATGATAACACCGCAGCCAACACCTCCTGCAATGCCAAGATCAGCTTCCTTTGCCTCACCTGGGCCATTTACAACACAGCCCATAACAGCAACCTTAATATCATATGGATAACGGCTGACAAGCGTTTCTGCCTCATTTGCCAGACGAATCAGATCAATCTGTGTACGTCCACAGGTTGGACAGGATACAATCTCTGCACCACCCTTTCGAATACCAAGTGTCTTTAAAATGATCTTAGCTGAACGAATCTCTTCAACAGGGTCACCAGTCAGTGATACGCGGATGGTATTTCCAATTCCCTGATTTAAAATTAATGCTAGACCAATAGATGACTTAATATTTCCTGAAATAATTGTTCCAGCCTCAGTGATGCCCACATGAAGCGGGTAAGGTGTTTTATCGGCAATTAATTCATGCGCTTTTACGCACATCATAACATCCGATGATTTAATGCTGATGACAAGCTGATCATAACCAAACTGTTCAATCATTGTCACCTTTTCAAGAGCACTCTCTACCAGACCCTCTGCCGTCACTCCATTATATTTTTCAATATATTTTTTTTCAAGAGAACCACTATTAACACCGACACGGATAGGAACATGATATTCCTTTGCCTTCTCGACAACAGCACGCACACGCTCATCACTTCCGATATTTCCAGGATTAATGCGAATCTTATCAGCACCATTTTCCATAGCGGCAATTGCCAGCCTGTAATCAAAATGAATATCGGCTACTAACGGAATATGAATACGCTTTTTAATATCACCAATTGCCTTTGCCGCCTCCATATCAGGCACTGTACAGCGAACAATCTCGCAGCCAGCATCTTCAAGACGAAGAATCTGTTCAACAGTTGCATCAACATCTTGTGTCTTTGTATTTGTCATAGACTGAATCAAAATAGGATAACTGCCGCCAATCACACGGTCTCCTATTCGTATTTCTTTTGTAAGTTCTCGAATTTGCTTTGTATTTTGTTCCATTTTTTACCCCTCACATATCAATGATTCCTCACTGGAAAATCTTTATAATATCGCTAAACAAAATGAATATCATAAAAATGAAGAGGAAAATAATTCCTGCGATATGAACGATTGCCTCTTTTTCTTTTGGCACCGGCTTGCCCCGCACTGCTTCAATTAGTAAAAACAGTAATCTTCCGCCGTCTAATGCCGGAATCGGAAGCAGATTCATGACGCCTAAGTTGGCACTGATCATGACAACAAAATTTGCAAGCGTTAAAAACATCGTCATCGCACGGTCTGAAAACGATTCATCGGCCATAGAGGTATTGACCTCTTCAACCATATCATTTACTGTAGTCGCAATGCCAACAGGACCAGAAAAGCTCGTCATCGGAAGGTCTCCGGTAAATATCATACCAAGACTTTTGATTACCGTAACAACGTTATATTTCACCTCGTAAAGACCATATTGGAGTGTCTCATACCATTTTAAGCCATAGCGAGCACCAGAGTAAATACCCATGTAATACGTATTATTTGCCTCGTCATACTTTGGAACAAGTGTTGTTTCATGAGTCTGGTTATCTCTTACATAAGTAACGTCAAGTGATTTGCCAGGGTTCATTGCCATATAGATCTGAATTTCACGAAACAAATGGACACGTGAGCCATTCACTGAGGTGATTAAATCGCCTTTCTCAAGACCTGCCTCCTGTGCAGGATACTTATCAATAACTCCCTGCACATATGGCTTGTCGCTTCCGGCAAAACCGATCACAATAACAGCAAGCACAAAGGCAAGCAAAAAATTAAAGATTGGTCCTGCTGCAATAATTGAAATACGTGCCCAGACATTCTTCTCAGCAAGACTATGCGCCTTGTCTGTAATTTCCTCTGCGTCCGGATCAACTATTCCATTGTCATCCCCCAGCATCAGGCAGGAGCCGCCAAAAGGTATCCATTTAAGAGAATATCGTGTTCCCTTATGAACAGTGCTCAAAAGTCTCGGTCCCATGCCAATTGAAAACTCAATTACCCCTACCCCGTTCTTTTTTGCAAGAAGGAAATGGCCAAATTCATGGATGAATACAACCAATCCGATAATTAAAAAAAGTGCAATAATGCTGAATGGATTCATACTTTCCTCTTTCTTTTCGTACTAGTTTCTTACCCTGTTGTAATCTATGCCAACTCTGACTGTAAAAATTCGTATACAGCTGCCTCAGTCTCTAAAATGTTGTCGACATTCGGATTTTGAACAAAGCCAACATGATCAAGAGAGGCTTCAATTGCCTCAATAATGCCCGGATATGACAATTTGTGATCAAGAAAACGGCTGACAGCAAACTCATTAGCTGCGTTGTATATTGTTGGTTTGTTTCCACCTTCTTTTCCAACTTTATAAGCAAGTGCCAGTCCAGGGAAGTTTTCAAAATCAGGTGCAAAGAAGCTGATGCTTCCAAGTTCTGCAAAATCGAGGCGTTTTCCAGGAAGATATCTTCTGTCTGGATATGTCAGTGCTAACTGAATAGGAAGCTTCATATCAGGTGTGCCAAGCTGGGCAATAATAGCACCATCCTCAAACTGTACCATTGAATGGATAACAGACTGCGGCTGGATCACAACCTGAACCTGATCATATTCAACGCCAAAAAGCCACTTTGCTTCCATGACCTCTAATCCCTTATTTACCATGGTAGAAGAATCAATTGTAATCTTTCTTCCCATTACCCAGTTAGGATGCTTTAATGCATCCTCAGGGCGAATATTTTTCATCTGTTCTTTCGTCCATCCACGGAACGGTCCGCCAGATGCTGTCAGAAGAATTTTATCAATCTTGTGACCAGTTGATCCTTTTGGAGAACTTCCCATAAGTGACTGGAAAATAGCAGAATGCTCACTGTCTACTGGAAGCAGGCGCACCCCGTACTGCTTGATCATTGGAATAATCAGATGCCCGGCAGTGACAAGTGTTTCCTTATTTGCAAGTGCAATATCTTTGCCTGCCTTAATAGCTGCTATAGTCGGACGTATTCCAATCATTCCGACAACTGCAGTGACAACGATCTGTGTTTCCGGGAATGCAGCTGCCTCAATAAGACCATCCATTCCGCTTACAATCGTTACATCAAGGTCGGCAACAGCCTGTTTTAATAGTTTTGCCGCATCTTCTCTATAAACACATACAAGCTTTGGATGAAATTCGCGAATCTGCTTTTCAAGCAGTGCAACATTACTTCCTGCGGCTAACACAGTTGCTTCCATATCTGGCTGGCTGCGAATAACCTCTAAGCTTTGTGTTCCAATAGAACCAGTAGATCCTAAAATGGCAATTTTTTTCATTGTAAAGTAAAAACCTGCCTTTCTTCGTTAATATTCTTCGCTTACGCAATACGCTGAAGCAGCGTTACGAGAACATAGATTAACGGTGCTGTAAAAATAATACTGTCAAAACGATCCATGATGCCGCCGTGTCCCGGAATCAGATTTCCATAATCTTTAATCTGGTACTGACGTTTGATCGCTGACGCAGAAAGATCTCCAAACATGGAGATAAAGCCGCCGCATGCACCAATAATGGCACAAAACAGCCGGATTTGAAAATTCAGACAGATTTGTCTTGAAAATTGTTCCATAAAGCGCACCAATTAATGCACTTCCTATAATTCCGCCGACTGCACCCTCGATTGATTTTTTTGGACTCAATACAGGTGTCATCTTATGTTTTCCAATCGCACGTCCAACTAAATATGCACATGTATCACAGCCCCATGCGCTGATAAAGATCAGCCATACTGTGTAGGCACCATCATTGCTTATTCTTGTTTGGAAAATAAATGACATCATCAATGCCACATATACCATTCCAAATGTTGCTTTTGCAATCTCTTCTGCCGTGAATTTTGGATAAGTAGCCACATATGAGACCATCATTGCCAAAAATCCTAAAACAAGTATAAGAATAACAAGATCATTTTTTCCTGCCAAAATGACAGATTCTATTCCGATTGCTGTCAGATAACCAACAAGCGCAGGAATCTTTTTTTCCATCTGAAAAACACGGTACAGCTCATACATGCCAACCAGGCTGATCAGAAGCATAAATAAATACAGAAGCGGGCCCGAGGCTATAATTGCACACATAGTCACTGCCAACAGCACGATTCCGCTGATTGTTCTTGTAATAAACATAAATTTTTATGCCTTTCTGTAAGTAAAATGTTATATAAATCTTATTTGGTCAGACGGCCTCCATAACGGCGCTCACGTTTTCCAAATGAATCTACTGCTTTTTGCAGCTCTTCTTTGTTGAAATCAGGCCACAAAACATCTGTCACATAAATTTCTGTGTAAGCCAGCTGCCAGAGCAAGAAGTTTGACAGACGAAGCTCACCGCTTGTGCGAATTAAAAGATCTGGATCTGGCATATCTGCAGTATCCAGATAAGAGCCAATTGTCTGCTCCGTAATAACTGTAGGCTCGAGCTTTCCTGCTTTCACATCCTCTGCCATGCGAATCATTCCGCGGCGCATCTCGTCTCTTGCACCATAGTTGATCGCAATGGCAAATACCATGCGTGTATTATTTCTTGTCTCATACTCAAGCTTATTTAAACCCTTCACCAGATCTGGTGCAAAGCGACTTCGCTCTCCTATAATTTTAACACGTACATTCTCCTCTTCGGCTACCTTTAAAAGCTTTTTAATGTAAAAGCCCATAAGAACCATAAGCGCCGAAACCTCTTCCTCAGAGCGCTTCCAGTTTTCAGTGGAAAAAGCATAAACAGTCAAATAGTCAATACCAAGATCAGCTGCATCGCGCACAGTTTGCTCTAGTACCTTACAGCCTTCTGCATGACCCATTTTTCGCGGCAGCTTTCTGCGCTCAGCCCATCTGCCGTTTCCGTCCATAATGATCGCGACATGACGCGGAATCTTTTTTTGTTCATCCATATGAGTACCTCACAGGTATAATCTTATTCTATCTTGTTACACAAAACAGGACAGGCAAAACGCCTGCCCTGAAACTTTCTTATTATTAGACAGTCATGATTTCCTTTGATTTATTCTCAACACTCTTGTCTATCTTTGCAACATATTTGTCTGTCATCTTCTGGATTTTCTCTTCGCCTTCCTTGCGCTCATCCTCAGTAATGTCAGTTGACTTTTCCATCTTCTTTAAGGTATCGTTTGCATCACGGCGAACATTGCGGACAGCAACCTTTGCAGCCTCACCCTTCTTCTTAATGTCCTTTACTAATTCCTTACGTCTTTCCTCTGTAAGCTCTGGGAATACAAGGCGAATGCTTGTACCATCATTTGTTGGTGTGATTCCAAGATCAGATGCCAGAATAGCTTTCTCGATAGCCTTTAACAGACTCTTCTCCCACGGATTAATCTGGATGATTCTCGGCTCCGGAACTGAAATATTTCCTACCTGCTGCATAGGAGTTGGAGTTCCATAATATTCAACCATAATTCTGTTTAACAGATTTGGATTTGCACGTCCTGCACGGATATTGGAAAACTCGCCATCCAGATTTTCGCAGGTTTTTGTCATCTTCTCTTCACATTTTTTAATAACTTCCTTCATAGTTACGCTCCTTCGGTTTTATGGTTTTTAAATTTTTACATTTTCAGGCTGTTACATGAGTTCCTGTAATCTTGCCGTTTAATGCATTTGCAATGCTATTTTCTTCGTTTAAGCCAAATACAGCAAGCGGCATATGGTTTTCCATACACATGATAGATGCCGTCATATCAATAACAGCAAGGCGCTTATCTACGACCTCTTTAATAGTTACGGTATCATACTTGACAGCATCTGGATTCTTTGCCGGATCACTGTCATAAACACCGTCGATTGCCTTTGCAAGAAGGATAACGTCTGCCTCCATCTCAATAGCACGCAGTACAACACCAGTGTCAGTAGAAAAATATGGATGTCCGGTACCGCCAGCAAAGAAAACAACCTTTCCCTGTGCAAGTGCTTCATTTGCTGCATCCTTAGAGAACAGCTTTGTAAAGGTGCTGCAGGCAAATGGTGTGAAGATTTCAGTCTTCATGCCTGTGGTACGGAAGATTTCAGATACATAGATACAGTTCATAACAGTTGCTAGCATACCAATCTGGTCTGCCTTTGGTCTATCAATTGCGTTGCTGGAACGGCCTCTCCAGAAGTTTCCGCCGCCAATTACAATTGCAACCTGTACGCCTTGGTCAACTGACAGCTTTACCTGTCTTGCAACGTCCTTTACAACTTCTTCATCAAAACCAGTCTTTTTTTCACCAGCTAATGCTTCTCCGCTGAGCTTAAGCATAACTCTGCGCTGTTTTTCCATGTTTATCTCGTCCTTTCTGTGGGTTGTATCTTTGGTTATCATTTCACCTAGATACATATATCAGTATCTTACCATACAGACTTTTAAAAATCAACTAAAATATGTAGCTGTTACAGTTCACGCGTCATGCTAGATCTGGATAAATCTCATGCTTGCATGAAGATTTGACAGATCAGCAGGACGAAGTGGACGCCCGTTCATGAACAAAACAAAGTTGCGCGCAAACTTGTTTGCGGTTAGCAACGACGCACGGAACGTGCGGTTTTGCGAATGAATGGGCGTCCAGTGAACTGTAACTAGTAATATGCAACCCGGAAGTCTTACGAAATCCATTCACCTTCGGGCTTTGCTGCAAATATTGGCTTGTCAATGAATTGAAACAAAAGCATCACATATAAACTCTGCTGGTCCGCTTAAAAAAACAGCTTCTCCATTGCCATTCCAGCTAATAATCAATATTCCGCCTGGTACCTCTGCCAAAACCTTATTTTCCATTCCTTTTTGCTGTATGGCACAGACAGCTGCTGCACATGCACCTGTTCCACATGAGAGTGTTTCTTTAGAACCTCGTTCCCAAATTCGAAGGCAAATTTTATTATGAGAAACTACCTGAACAAATTCAACATTACTGCGTTCCTCTAATTGTGGATGACACTCTAAAAATGGTCCCCACTTTTCAACTGGATATTCAGAAGGAGAATTAGGAACAAAACATACTGCATGAGGATTGCCCATTGATACAGGTGTTACAAAAAAAGAACCAATTTCAAGACTGGAAGAAAGAACAGGGACTCCCATATCAACACAAATTGATTTGACATACATTTCATCTTCAATATCAAGATAAAGTGTGCGTATTCCACTTTTTGTCTTCACACAGATAATACTCTTTTTTATTAGTCCGCGTTCATATACATATTTCCCCAAGCAGCGTATTCCATTTCCGCACATGGCTCCCTCAGAGCCATCAGCATTAAACATGCGCATACGACAATCAGCGACATCTGATGGACAAATTAGGATCAAACCATCAGAACCTATTCCAAAATGACGATCACTAAGACGTATTGCCATCTGACTCCAATTTGTTTCATTAAATATTTTGAAATCATTTGCGTCAAACAAATTTGCAAAGATATAATCATTTCCAGTTGCCTGCATTTTTGTAAACTTTAAATTCATCTGATTCCAACCCATTTTATGTAATTCATATCATTATATGCAGTACTGCTTAGAAACATAACAGGCGCCCGCAAAATTGGGTTCGTCGACGAAATCATTGCACCGAAGGGCTTTCGTAACATAGCACAATGAACAGTAACTTGTTTTGTAAATGGGTGTCCTGCAAACTGAATATGATATTGCAGATATTTGCTGAATATGTTAAGATAAGTCAGATGCAAAAAAACAGGAGGAATGACATAAATGCTTACTTTAAAAAATACATCTGTTATGAATTTTGAAAATGCCATCCGCGGAGCCAGAAATCCTATGAACAGCTGGGGCCGTATGGACAGCCATACCGAGCCTGACGGCAGCTTTGTTTTTGGACCAAATGATCTTGATCTGGCAATGCGTCTTGCAAAGGCAGGTTCTGACCATAGAAAATATCTGCGTATGGTTTTTGTCAGCGTAGATGTAACTGCACCACTTTACTGGTGGAAGGAATATGATACATATAAGGTAGCTACTGTTGCTAACTCAACAAGTACTATGCATAAAATCCACAGCAAACCATTCTCAATGGATGACTTCTCCTGCGATCATATGACAGACGGTACAAAAAAATTTATGGAAACAGTTGTTGCCGAGCTTGAAAACATCCGTCTTCGTTTTAAGGAGACAAAATCAAAGGATGACTGGTATGATATGATCCAGCTTCTTCCAAGTAGCTATAACCAGATGCGCACCTGCACATTTAATTATGAGACATTAATCAATATCTATCGTGCAAGAAAGAATCATAAGCTGGCAGAGTGGCACACATTTTGTGATTGGATTGAAACACTTCCATATGCAGAACAGCTTATAACATTTGAGCCTTAAATGAGCCTTAAATGAGCCTTAATTAAAATGGCTGTTATTAAAAAAGCGCCTCACGTTTTTGTGAGACGCCTTTTTTAGATTTTTGTGCAGCAATTACTGCTTTCCAGTTGTTCCAAAACCGCCGCGGTCACAGCCTT
>OGSD01003789.1_pt1 | contig 10943 bp, 8 predicted proteins | sample 1553571 | NCBI WGS metagenome assembly OGSD01 (sample SAMEA2580072, study PRJEB22360) | human gut metagenome | biome: human gut; feature: human-associated habitat; material: faeces | place: Denmark | collected 2008/2010 | reverse complement strand
CTTGGACGACGTCGCCCGTGCCCGGCTCGCCCTTGGTACGAATCATCGTGGCGCCCTCGGCAACGCGGCGCAGTGCCTCGCCCAGATCGCGGGCGCCGCAGACAAACGGCACGTCAAACTGGGTCTTGTCGATGTGATAGACGTCATCGGCGGGGGAGAGAACCTCGGACTCGTCGATGTAATCGATCTCGATGGCCTGCAGGACCTGCGCCTCGACAATGTGGCCGATGCGGCACTTGGCCATAACGGGGATGGAGACTGCCTCTTGGATGCCCTTGATCATCTTGGGGTCGCTCATGCGCGAGACGCCGCCTGCGGCGCGGATGTCGGCCGGAATGCGCTCGAGTGCCATGACGGCGCAGGCGCCCGCCTCCTCGGCGATGCGTGCCTGCTCGGGCGTGGTGACGTCCATGATGACGCCGCCCTTGAGCATCTGCGCGAGCTCGCGATTGAGTTTGACGCGATCGGCCTTGCTGGTCTGTTCTACCATGGTTGCTCCCTTGGTTGGCATGTGCATTGTTTGACGGAACATCCTATCGGGGAGCTGGGTATGGCGAAATACTCAGTTTTCGAGATAATTACAAGGTCAGACTAATACCAGATTGAACAACGCGATAAGGTCAGGTGGCAAACACATGCTTGACTACAATTTGGAAAAACGCGGCGAAGCATCGCTCTATGAGTATGTTTACCAGCAAATTCGAGATGATATCGTAGCTGGACGCATTGCGGCGGGGGAACATCTTCCGTCTAAGCGCGCCTTTGCCAGTCATCTGGGAATCAGTGTCATTACCATCGAGAATGCATATAACCAGTTACTTGCCGAGGGCTATATTTGCTCAATGCCGCGTCGGGGCTACTACGCTTGCGAGCTTCCGGATGCACCGGTTTTGCCTTCGGCTGCGGAGGGCATCGACCGAGATGCCGTCTCCGCGGGCCCCAGCGCACATGATATCAACGGACAGGTCGAGCGATTTGATGCGCTTTCTCCTTCCGCTTTGGAGGCGGCGCGGCTTTGGCAAAGCGCGCTGCGGGCGACGCTGGCATCCGAAGACGAACGCGAAATCTTTTCGACTGCGCCGGCACAGGGCACCGCTCGGCTACGACGCGCAATTGCTCACCACCTGCGCGGGACAAGGGGTATGAATGTCGACCCCGACAACATCGTTATCGGTGCGGGCGCCCAGCTGCTCGATACCATGTTGGTTCAGTTGCTTGGAGCCGACAAGGTGTATGCCGTTGAGGATCCGGGCTATTTGCGTCTGACGCGCATCTATCAGGCTATGGGTTGCAAAGTTCGACATATCCCGTTGGATGATGAGGGCGTGGTCTTGAGCACTCTGCAGAAAAGCGGGACCGATGTCCTTCATCTGATGCCGTCCCATCAGTATCCGACCGGCCTTGTGACGAGCATTGCGCGTCGCTACGCGCTGCTCAGCTGGGCCGCCGAGCGACCGGGTCGGTATCTCATCGAAGATGACTTTGATTGTGAGTTTCGCCTTGCCGGGAAGCCGATTCCCGCGCTCGCGTCGATCGATGCCGCCCAGTCGGTTATCTACACCAACACGTTTTCGAAGAGCCTTTCATCGGCGTTGCGTTTGGCGTACATGGTGTTGCCCGATGAGTTAATGGAGCGGTTTAGGCGCAACCTTGGTTTCTACGCCTCGTCGGTGAGCTCTGTTGATCAGGTCGCTTTGGCGCGTTTGCTGGAATCGGGTGATTACGAGCGACATGTGAACCGCGTGCGCGTTCGTGCTCGCGAGGCGCGTGATGGCCTGGCGGCGCTTGTGCGGAAGGCATTTCCGGCAGGGGAGGTCTCGATTGAGCATGCAGACGCGGGTCTTTACTGCACTGTGGTTGCGGAGCGCGGAACGGGCGGAAGCTCTTTTGCGCAGGTCCTCACACGCTCGAGTATCCCGTTTATCGATATCGGTGACTGTTATTGGTGTGCCGATGGCGCGTCTGTCCCTGAAAACTCAACTCAAATTCTTGTCCAGTATGACGACCTGAGTCCGGAAGTGCTTAATACCTTGGAATTGCAGCTAATGGGGGCGCTCTGCAATCTAAGTGAGTAGGCTTTTGGCACTTTGGCGACCAGGCCGTTTTGAAACAAGCTATCTACCTGCGACTTTATAAAGCAATATGGATGGTCTGCGCGGCAAGTTCGAAAAAGTCTACTCACTTGCCGCACAAAGTTTCCGCATGAGAAAAAAATGGGGTTTTCAACAGGGCTTCGTCCAGCTCACGGCAAGCTTTTGGCCAGTTGGGGAGGGCTGTTGAAAACTCAGCAGTCCGTTCGGTGCCATTTTTGTTGCGTTCGCGCCAATACGAGACCGACTGGGTTGAAATCTGTGTTTTCCTGTGCCTATGAAGGATCTACTTTGTGACATATCGGCTTTTAGGTACTGGCGTTTGCCTCCTCAAGTCCGCGCTTTGTGTCCGCCGCTTCCACGACCGGAAGAAGACCGGCAGCGATATGATCTCGCCCGCAACCCGACGGCTGCGGTTGCGCTCGGTTTTCCGTTGTATACATTGGTTCGGTCGAGAAACAAACGGACTTGCCCTGCCAGCATTAGGCAGCGGCTGTTCCTTGGTGAGCTCCCCAGGGAATCTGTGCTGGAAACGGAGCATGGATTTTTGGTCACGTCTCCTCTACTGACGGCATTTATCATGTCGCGGCATCTGACGGATCTTCAGCTTCTTTTTGTGTTGGCAGAGATGTGCGGCTTGTTTGCGGTGTGTGCCCTGCCAGCGGCACTTGAGGCGGAGCTTTCGCGTGCAATTGATTCGGGCGCGATTTCGACAACGTTCGGTTGGGTGCGCTGCCCGTCCGAGGACGGCACCGCCTCAAATTTATGGCGTCGAGACGCTTTGGTTTTGGGCGGAGACCTTCACCGTTTTTGTTCAGATGTTTGCGGGATGCGTTACGGCAATAGATTTATGGCGGTATCGCAACTCGTTCCATTGGGTGCCGCGTCGCCTTTTGAGGTCGAGGCGTATTTGTTGCTTGCACTGCCGCGGTCCCTGGGAGGCGAAGGTTTTTGCGGCATAGAGCTTAATGTTGAAGTGATGCTAAGCACAAGTGCCCGAGCAATTGTAGGAAAGTCCCGCGTATATATCGACCTGCTTCTGTCTTCGTCGGACGGGAGGCGACAGGTGGCCATTGAATGTCAGGGAAAGGCCTCGCACGGCTGCGCGGGGGATGGCTTGCGTGACGCAGACCGTATGACGGCCCTTCAGGCCATGGGCTACGACGTGCTTCTCCTGACACACGGACAGATATCCGATGAGGATAGATTCCGTGCGATCGTTAAAGCCGTATGCAGGATGCTCGATGCTGAATATCGTGATAAAAGTACGGATGAGCAAAAGGCTGAGGTATTACTTCGGTCTGAACTATTTGCTGACTGGACAAAATTGGGAGTAATCGACGGAAAGATGCCCGTTAGACACAAAACTGCTCGATCGTGGACGGCTGCGGAACTAAGTGAGTAGACTTTTGGCTTGATGGCGACCAGGCCGTTTTTACAACAAGTCATTTACCTGCGACTTTATAAAGCAATGTAGATGGTCTACTCGGCAAGTTCCAAAAAGTCTACTCACTTAGTTTTTGACGAGAAACCGATGCCGAAGAAAGTTCTATTTCAGGGCGTTAACGAGTCCTCGAGACACAAAAAGGCCCGAACCAATACGGTCCGGGCCTTATAAAGCTAGAGAATGTCTCTCAGGCGTTTGGCTTAGCCGAAGTAGCGCTTGAGCAGGCCGGCGAAAGCCTTGCCGTGGCGGGCCTCGTCGCGAGCCATCTCGTGCACGGTGTCGTGGATGGCATCGAGACCAGCGGCTTTGGCGCGCTTGGCAAGATCGGTCTTGCCGGCGGTGGCGCCGTTCTCGGCCCCAACGCGCATCTCGAGGTTCTTCTTGGTGGAGTCGGTCACGACCTCGCCCAGGAGCTCAGCGAACTTGGCGGCATGCTCTGCCTCCTCGTGGGCAGCCTTCTCCCAGTACAGGCCGATCTCGGGATAGCCCTCGCGATGAGCGACGCGAGCCATGGCCAGGTACATACCGACCTCGGAGCACTCGCCCTCAAAGTTGGCGCGCAGGTCGGCAACGATGTCCTCGGAGACGCCCTCCATCTTGGCGACGCCCACGACGTGCTCGGCAGCCCACTCGAGCTGACCCTCCTCCTGCTTCAGGAAACGAGAACCGGGAACGCCGCACTGGGGGCACTTGAAGTCCTCGGGCAGCTGGTCGCCGTCGAACTCTTCCACATAACCGCAAACGGGGCAAACAAACTTCATGATTCGATCCTTTCGATCGATGGCGATGGGGCGCTTGTCCGGTCCCGTAAGGGCCCTCTCCGGACGTGCGTCTTGACGAGTTCTATTATCCATAAATGCAACCAAATGTGAAGCCTATTAGGAATGATTTTTAATAAAACAATTTTGAGATATGAAGATGTTGATTGATTAACGATTGGCAGGCCGTCTTTGACCGCCGCTGAGTACAATCGGTCGAGCAAATGTTGACCAATCAACAAATGAAGGAGCTTCCTTTATGCATCTAGCCCGCCGCGCCTGGTGCCGAACGTATCAAACGGTTTTTCGCATCGCATTGCCGTTGCTGCCCTATACCGAGCCACGCATTCTGGAACACGCTGAGGATGTGCCCACAGTGCTTCAAAAGCGTTCGATACAGCGGGTTCTTATCGTGACGGATCCCGGCATTGCCCGTCTGGGGCTCACGGCACCGCTCGAGACAGCGCTCGCATCCAGGGGAATTGGCGTTACGGTCTATGCCGAAACGCGTGCGAACCCCACGGTCTCAAACGTGGAGGAAGCGGCGTCACTGTATCTAGAGAGCGCCTGTCAGGCCACTATCGGCTTTGGCGGAGGATCGGCCATGGACTGCGCCAAGGGCGTGGGAGCGCGCATCGCGCAGCCAAACAAGCCCATCAACAAGATGCGCGGCCTGCTGCGGATTCATCGTCGCCTGCCGCTGCTCATCGCCGTTCCCACTACCGCCGGTACGGGAAGCGAAGTCACGCTTGCGGCGGTAATTACCGATGACGAGACGCACTACAAATACCCTATTAACGACTTTGTGCTCATCCCGCGCTTTGCGGTGCACGACCCCGAGTTTACGCGCGGTCTGCCCGCCTCCATTACGGGGCAGACGGGTATGGACGCCCTGACGCATGCCGTCGAGGCCTTTATCGGGCGAAGCACCACGCCCTATACGCGCAAGATGGCACGACAGGCGGTGCAGCTCATCCACGACAATTTGCTCGAGGCCTATGAGCATGGCGACAACATGCGTGCGCGCCGCAATATGCTTTCGGCGGCGTATAAGGCGGGTGTTGCCTTTACGCGCTCCTATGTTGGATACGTTCATGCAATCGCACACGGCCTGGGCGGGCGTTACGGGATTCCGCACGGCTTGGCCAACGCCATCATCCTGCCGCATATGCTTCGCGCCTATGGCGAAACTGCTGCTCCTAAGCTCGCCGATCTCGCCCGCATGGCAGGCATCGCGCCGGTTAACGCGCGGGACAGCCTGGCGGCCGAGGCCTTTATCGATTGGGTCGATCGAATGAACGCCGCCTTGGGCATTCCCAAATATGTGACGGGCATTCGCCGCTCTGACATTCCCGAAATGGCGGCGCATGCCGATGCCGAGGCCAATCCCCTGTACCCCGTTCCGCTCCTGATGGACCGCTTGGAGCTCGAGCGTATGTACGAGGTCGTCGCGGGTGGTATGTTTGAGGACGAGAACTAGGAGGGTACATGAACACCGAGGAAATTGCGCGCATCGTCGGCAATCAGCGCACCTACTTTAAGACGCACGCTACGTTTGATGTCGATGCTCGCCGCCGCGCGCTCGTGAGTTTACGCGATGCGGTACGGGCGCACGAGGCCGATATTGCCCATGCGCTCAAGACCGATTTGGGAAAGTCTCATGACGAGGCGTATATGTGCGAGATCGGCACGTCGCTTTCCGAGATTCGTCATCAGATTGCGCATGTGGCTCGATGGAGTCGTCCGCGCCTGCGTCCGTGTGACCTTGCCAATGCCGTGAGTGTGTGCAAGACGCAAGCCGTGCCCTATGGCGTCACGCTCATCATGGCGCCCTGGAACTATCCGTTTTTGCTGACGCTCGAGCCGCTCGCTGGCGCCCTTGCCGCGGGCAATACTGTGGTCATCAAGCCGAGCGCCTATGCTCCGGCTTCGAGCGCGGTGCTCAAGCAAATCTGTGAAGAGGCATTTGATCCGCGCCTGGTGACGGTTGTCGAGGGCGGGCGCGCCGAGAACGAAGCGCTGCTCGATGAGCACTGGGACAAGATCTTCTTTACCGGTAGCGTTCCGGTCGGCAAGCTCGTTATGGAGCGCGCAAGTAAAAACCTTACGCCCGTGACGCTTGAACTGGGCGGAAAGAGTCCCTGCATCGTGGATGCGACGGCAAACTTGAAGGTCGCGGCGCGGCGTATCGCCTTTGGCAAATGGCTCAACGTGGGGCAGACCTGCGTGGCGCCCGACTACCTGCTGGTCGATACGCGCGTGCACGACGAGCTGCTGGGCCTCATCAAGGAAGAGACCCGCCGTATGTTTGGCGAGCATCCGCTCGATAACGAGGACTACGGGCATATCGTCAACGCCAAGCATTTTGCGCGCGTGCGCGGGCTGATCGATCCCGATAAGGTCGTGCTTGGAGGTACCGCGCGCGAGACTTCGCTCAAGATTGAGCCGACGATTTTGGACGGCGTGTCCCCCGATGACGCCGTGATGCAGGAGGAAATCTTCGGTCCCATCTTGCCGGTGCTGACGTTTGAGAGCCTAGACGAGGCCGAGACGTTTATTACGGATCGTCCGACGCCGCTGGCCCTGTATATCTTTAGCCAGGACCGTGCGGCTCAGCAGCGCTTTGTGCGCTACGTGCCCTTTGGCGGCGGCTGCGTCAACGACACGATCATGCACTTGGCTACGAGCCATATGGGCTTTGGCGGCATGGGTGCGAGCGGTATGGGCCAGTACCATGGCCGCGAGAGCTTCGATACGTTTAGCCACAAGAAGAGCATCGTGAACAAGGCTACGTGGCTGGACGTGCCATTCCGCTATGCCCCTTACGCAAGCTGGAAGCACAAGTTCGTGCGCATGTTTGTGCATTAGAATCAGATGGCGTAGGGACAAACGGTCGAAAAGACGCAGACAGGATGAATTTGTGTCCGCACGGGTCCGTAAACTTCTCAGTAAGGTTAAGCGCCGGTTTATCCGGCCGTTAGAGGAGTTGCCATATACGAGCCTTCACGTGTTCTTCTGTCATTTCACATTGCGGGATTTCAGTATGCCGATGGCGCCTTGGTCCTGGGCGATCTTAAAGCGGGCGATAAGCTGACGCTGTGTGCCGAGCGCGATAATCCCCATGACCCCGAGGCAGTTGCGATCTACTATGGCAAGACCAAACTTGGCTACGTTCCGGGAAACGAGGTCGGCCCACTGTCCTTGATGATGTATTACGGCCACGAGGACGTATTTGAGGCCCGTGTGCAACAGGTTGCCCCCGAACGCAGCCCGTGGCATCAGGTGCGCGTTGGACTCTATGTGGTGGATGCTCGCTAATCGGTAAGGGAGGCTGCCATGTTTGACGACGATGACCTGTTCGATTTGACGGATGGTTCGTTTGAGTGGGATCTGCTACTCGACGACGATGAGCTGGAACAGGACCGTAAGATGCGGCAGGACAAGAAAACTCAGGGGGACGCTTCGAAAAAGAAAGACAAACGCCGTCGCGGCCTGTTCGGCGGGCTCTTTGGCTAACCGCCGCATCGCTGTGTCTGTATACTTAGCACGAGTTTGACGCGTTGCGAAATGAGGACATGGACGATGATGTGGTTTACCGCCGACCTGCACCTGGGCGATACGAATATCTTGCACGATATGGATCGACCGTTTGATTCGGTCGAGGAGATGAACCGCAAGGTCATCGATGCCATCAATGAGTGCGTGGCTGTGGACGACCGCCTCTATATCCTGGGAGACTTTACGTATCGCTTGCCCATGGCGGAGGCGGTGCGCCTGCGCGAGCGTATCGAATGCAAGAATGTGACGCTCATCCGCGGTAACCATGACGGCGACTGGGAAGATCCGGACGCGCCGCATATATGGGAAGACGTGCGCGATTACTTGGAGATTGCTCCCGGCTATGCCAAGGGCCATCGTCTGGTTATGAGCCACTACCCCATGCTCAGCTGGAATGGCAAGGCGCGTGGTGCCATCATGCTGCATGGGCATATCCACAGCAGGGGAGACCGCACCAACGCACGCAACCGCGATCGCGAGCGCCCTATCTTTCGCTACGATGTGGGCCTCGACGCCAACGAGTACAAGCCCGTAAGCCGAGATCAAATCCTTGGCTTCTTTGGACTATAGGGCGCCAGAACCACCACAAAGGGGACACAGTGCACCTTTGTGGTGGTTTTCACATAGATTGGAGTCGCTATGAAGCAATTGCTTATTCGTGCCGATGATATCGGTTATTCATACGCCGTCGACTTGGGGATCGCCCGAAGCATCAACGAGGGCCTGGTGCGCTCGGCGGGCCTTATGCCTAATATGCCCGAGGCCGAGCGTGGGTGGTCGCTCGTGGCGGATGCCGATATTGCAGTGGGCCAGCATACCAACGTGTGCCTGGGCAAGCCGTGCGCCGATCCGGCGCTCATCCCGAGCATGCTCAACGAGAGCGGCGAGTTCCATAGCAGCCGTACCTTCCGTGAGCATTTTAAGCGCGGTGAGGAGCTGATAGACTTCGACGAGGCCTGCATCGAGATCCGCGCACAGCACGACCGTTTTGTCGAGATTGTGGGCCGCGAGCCCGATTACTTTGAGGCCCATGCCGTCATGAGCGAAAACCTTAACCGAGCGATCTCGGCGGTTGCCCAGGAGCTGGGCCTTAAGGAGCAAAAGGCGAGCTTCGACCCCACGGCGGTGGTGCGTTGCGGAAATACTGATCTGCGCATGGTGATGCATTCGATGGAGCCGGGCTACGAACCCAAGGACTCGATTATGCAGACGGTTCGCGAGATGTCCGACGGCGAGACGGTCGTCTTTGTGTGCCACCCGGGCTATCTCGATCGGTTTATCCTCGAGAACAGCTCGCTTACGACCGATCGTACCAAGGAAGTCGACGCGCTGATCGACCCTGAGCTGCGCGCTTGGCTCGGGTCTCAACCTGATCTTCGCCTGGTCGACTATCGCGACCTGTAGTGACCCATGCCACCACAAAGGGGACAGGCACCTTTGTGGTGGTTCTGGCGCCGTTGCCATTATGGCGGCGGCGCCTTTTTTGTCCGCGTGGCGCGGTAGAGTGTAGGCGGTTGAAATTTGCGTCCATCGAGGAGCTGCTATGAACGAGATCAAGTGCCCGCATTGCGGCGAAGTTTTTAAGGTCGATGCATCCGGCTATGCGGATATCGTCAAGCAGGTGCGCGATGCCGAGTTTTCACGTGACCTGGATGAGCGCGTGAAGGCGGTCCAGCGCGAGGGCGAGCAGGCGCTGGAGCTTGAGCGCTCGCGTTCGACGGCTGCCTTGCAACAGGCAGAGTCTCAGCGCAATGCCCAGCTTGTCGAGCAGAAGAACACTGCGGATCAGAAACTGGCGCAAGAGGTTGCCAAGCGCGATGCTGAGCTTGCCGAGCTGCGCGCTAAGCTCGAGGGCGCTGCCGCAGAGCGCGAGAGTGCAAGCCAGCGCGCGGCGGTTGAGGCACGAGCCAATGCTCAAAAAGAGAATGCCGAACTCCAGCGTGAGATTGATAGCCTGCGTGCGCAGCTTGGGCGCAAAGATGACGAAGCAAAGCTTGCCGAGTCGGCGGCGCGCAACGCAACTCAACATGACCTCGCCGCGCGCGATGCTCAGATTGCGGAGTTGCAGGCAAAGCTTGCCGCCGCAGATAAGGCTCAAGAAATGGCACTCGCAACTGCTGCGGCCGAGGCGCAGCGTAAGCTCGAGGCTGCGCAAAACGAAGCGAATCGTAAGCTTTCCGATTACCAGACAGAAGCGCGTGAGAAGTTCTCGAACGCTAAGGTGCAGTCCGAGCGTGAGGCCGAGAGTCTGCGTGCCCAGCTGCGCGAGCAGGAACTGGCTGCCAAAATGGAGCTCTCGGAAGCAGTTGCCGCGGCGGAGCGAGAGCGCGATGAGGCGCGTGCCAAACTGACGAGCGAGCTGGCGGTGCGCGATTCTCGCGAGGAGCAGGCCAAGGCGGCACACGAGCTCGAGCTTGCGCAGGCCAAGCGCGCGAGCGATGACCTGATTCGCTACAAGGATGAAGAGATTGAGCGCCTTAAGGACATGAAGGTGCGCCTGTCCACCAAGATGGTGGGCGAGTCGCTCGAGCAGCACTGCGAGACCGAGTTTAACCGCCTACGCATGACGGCGTTTCCCAACGCGTACTTCGAGAAAGACAACGATGCGTCCGAGGGTACCAAGGGCGACTTTATCTTCCGCGAGTGCGATGCGAGCGGCAACGAGGTCATTTCGATTATGTTCGAGATGAAAAACGAGAACGACGAGACTGCGACCAAGCACAAGAACGAGGACTTCTTTAAGAAGCTCGACCACGATCGTCGCCAGAAGGGCTGTGAGTATGCAGTGCTCTGCACGCTGCTCGAGCCCGAGAGCGAGCTTTACAATGCCGGCATCGTGGACGTGAGCTATCGCTACGAGAAGATGTACGTGATCCGTCCGCAGTTCTTTATTCCCATGATCACGCTTCTTCGCAACGCCGCCATGGGTTCGCTTCGCTATAAGCAGGAGCTGGCGGAGTACAAACAGCAGAATATCGACGTTACGAACTTCGAAGCCAAGATGGAAAAGTTCAAGAATGATTTCGGTCGCAACTACGAGATCGCGAGCCGCAAGTTTCAAACGGCGATCGATGAGATCGACAAGACGAT
>OGSD01003774.1_pt1 | contig 10990 bp, 13 predicted proteins | sample 1553571 | NCBI WGS metagenome assembly OGSD01 (sample SAMEA2580072, study PRJEB22360) | human gut metagenome | biome: human gut; feature: human-associated habitat; material: faeces | place: Denmark | collected 2008/2010 | reverse complement strand
GTCCATGTCCGGATAACCGGCTGCACGGTATTCTTTTAACTGCTGGTATTTCTCATTGAACTCCTCATCGGAAAGAAACGTAGGCATCAGAGCGAATAACAAAGCAGTTCCTGTATTCTCGGAATCTTTGAATACATATTTCTCCGGTGTATTTTCTGTATCCGGCGGCACCGTGTACTTCCCGGCAATAAATTTCCCGTTTGCAGGGTTATAGACCACCACATGAAGTTCTCCGGTACGGCTGGGATATTCTGCCACTGTATAGGTATTGGTCTGGCTCCCGATTGCGCCCAGTTCCTCTGCCGACTTCCCGCCTGCGGGCTCCTCCAGTTCCATGTAGGTCAGGACGGCCTGCAGTGTAGCCGCATGGAGGGTGCTTCTCTTCTGCGGCTGGGTACAGTATTTGGATGCGATATTCTTAAACACGGCGTCATCCGTATAGTCTTTGAAAGGTTCCGGGAGCGTGCGCTGGAAGGTCCAGCTCTCCACTAATTTTCCTCTTGCCATCGTTGCTTTTCCTCCTTATGCCCAGGTGATCTCTACTGCGTTTTCTGTTTCTGCCGCTTCCAGTTCATCATCGGCAAACACCTGCAGGAGTGCAGGCCAGTAGGCTTTCGGCGGGAAATGCTCCAGCTTTCCCTTTACTTCCGGCTCCTTCCCGTTGAGGATATAAACATCCCCCTGTTCTCCGATGAACAGCTTCTGGTGTCCTTTTGCCTGCAGGTTCCCGATCATTTCCACAAGGAATGGTTTCCCGATCAGGGAGTACCAGGACGCAGGATCAACCTTTGGTGTATCCGGGGAAGCGGATTTGTCGCCTTTTCGTTTCAAGGCAGAGACAGTCAGCATCTGAAAATGCAGGCTGCCGTATTCATCCATAGACACCTCTGCAAAGTTATGATTACCGGTGTTCCTGGTAGATAAGCGGATCGCATCGCCATCCAGCAGGTGGGAAAGACGCAGGGGTTCTGCAAACTCCCAGGTAGCTTCCGGAAAAGCAGACTGAAGTGTGTCTGTGATCTGGTAGCTGATCTGCCGGATCAGGATGGTTTCCAGATCCGAGTTCCCGTTTCCTGTATCCATTGCCCTCCCAGCCGGAATCCGCAATTTCCGGAGTACGGAAGCAAGCGGGGGGATGATAAGGATTGCCAGGGAAACGATGACACCTGCAGCGGCGATACCGGTCATCAGATAGGACTGGCCTCCCTTTGGAAGCAGAAATGCCGCCGAAAACAGGCACAGTACAGTGATCTGTAACGTCATTTTGATCGTTCTGGTTTTCTTTGCTTTCATGTAAATTCTTCCTTTCTTTCTAAACTTGCTGTGCCGCACCCAGGAGAGCCGATGATCGGCGCTCTCCTGGATCCTGTGCGGACACAAAAAAAGAACTGCCTGTACGGAGTAGTCTCCGGGTGCAATTCTCTACATGGATCGTTCCTTATGAAATTTTTTGTGCGTCAGCATCAAGCGACAAAGGGAAGTGTCTCAGCCTGCTGTTCTGTAACCTGGGTAAATCCATCTCCCGGATAGCCGCCCTGTGTTCCCGGAGCTGTCCCGTTTCCAGGAGCATAGCCGCCGGAAGGCTGCTGGTTCGGATTGCCCTGTGCGTAATTCGGTGCGCTTCCAGGATTCGGAGCATAGCCGTCCTGGGGCTGTCTGTAACCGTTCTGAGGTACGTTCCTCTGTGGGGCATTTGTTCTTCCCTGTCCTCCCCGTGCATATCCATTCTGGTTCTGTGGTGCGGCGCCTGTAGGAGCATAATTGCCGGCAGGAGCACCGGATGCCTGTGGATAGCCGCCCTGTGCGGGTGTCGGGTATCCGCCCTGCTGATTGGGTACAGGAGCTCCTCCGGGCTGTCCATAGCCGTTCTGAGGAACGCCTCCAGGTACACCGGGATTGGCGCCATTTGCATCGTCATAAGTCATAGGTGCAAACTGCCAGTCTTTGACAACCACGCTGGGGCCGGAGTTCGGTTTCCCCTGGTTTTTCCCTTTCTGATGAATGAAGGGATGCAGCTCCAGCTCTCCAATGATAATCAGACCAGTTGACTTTTTTACTCCTGCTTTGATCAGGCGGTCTGCCAGAAATGAATTGAAATAGCAGGAATAAAATACAGTTTCTTTGTTCCCGTCTGCTCCCCGCTGGGGGCAGGAGATGTCCAGAGTCGTATAGGTCGTGTTGCTGTTCTTTGCCTGCATGATCTGAGGATCCGATGTTGGCCTCCCTGGTAAAAAGATGATTGCTGACATAGAAATTCTCCTTTCTGCCTCTTTGGGCGTTAAAATAAATAATAGTGAAAATAAAAAAAGTGCCATTACAGTGCCGTAAAAAACGGCATTATAATGACACGATTTTCCAACTTAAACAGCATGTGTCCTGGGTGAATGGCCCAGACTCCCATTTCGGGATGACACAAAAACTCAAATACAAGATTATAGTAGCACAAGATATAGTGGGTGTCAAATGCAAAAGCAAACTAGATATAGATTTGCCGGGCGGATATATCCAGACTGTGTGGGGAGTCGGATACAAATTTGTGGATGTCTCAGGGGAGTAATCTCCTGGGGTTTTCATATATGATTTATGGATTGCTCTAATGTCGGAAAGTAATATTCATAAGTCTGTAGATAGTTAAAGTTAGAGATTGACAAAAAATGTTCCTCATAGTATTATTTGGAACTGAGATGACACCTCTTGAGAAGGAGATAAACCATGAATTTTCATTTGACTGATCGGAGAAAAAAGAAAATCAACTCTGTACAATCCATTCCGATGAAACATTGTACAGAGTATAGCGTATAAATAACGCAGTTAGATTTCATCGGAAAGCCAAGGGAATACTATATCCATTTTTAGAAATTGGCTTTCCGTGTAGCTATGATGTGTATAAGGCTATAGGCAATGTTTTGTCTGTAGCCTTTTGTTATTTTGGATTACCATATTAAAGGCAGAAGGCGGATACCATTTGTATCATGACTTTCTGCCTTTTTTATTTTTTTATGTAGAAAGGAATCAAAGAAATGAGTTTATTAGAAGTTGAAGGATTATCACATTCTTTTGGAGAAAATACGCTTTATAGAAATGCCAGTTTTACATTGAATAAAGGAGAACACATTGGTATTGTTGGACAGAACGGGACAGGGAAAAGCACTTTAATTAAAATCTGTATAGAAAAGATTATACCTGATCATGGACGGATTATCTGGCAGCCGGATATTACGATTGGGTACTTAGACCAATACGCAGAAATCGACCGTACAGTGACGATGAAAGATTTTTTGAAATCAGCGTTTGCAAAGTTGTTTGAGATGGAGGCGCAGACGATACAGTTATATGAAAAGGCTGCTGAGGGAGATTTAAGAAGCATGGAGCTTGCCGCTCGTTATCAGGAGCAGCTTGAAACACATGACTTTTATTCTATTGATACTGCGATAGAACGTGTCGCAAATGGATTAGGGTTGCTTGCCATTGGTCTTGAACGATCCATTGCGGAAATGAGTGGAGGCCAACGAGCCAAGGTGATTTTAGCAAAGTTATTACTTGAAAAACCAGATGTATTATTATTAGATGAGCCGACTAACTTTTTAGATAAAGAGCATATATCATGGCTGGCAGAATATCTATCTAATTTAGAAAACGCTTTTTTAGTTGTTTCCCATGATTTTAGCTTTCTGGATAAGGTAGCGAACCGCATTTGTGATATAGACAACAATACGATTACGAAATACTATGGCACATATTCTGAATTTTTGCGGAAGAAAACCTTGCTTCGGGAAGATTATGTAAGACAATATGCAGCCCAGCAAAAGAAAATTAAAAAGACAGAAGAATTTATACGAAAGAATATAGCGGGAAGAAAAGCAAAAATGGCAAGGGGACGGCAAAAGCAGCTCGATCGTTTGGAGAAATTGGAGGCGATAGATCAAAAAGAGATTATCCCCTATTTCCATTTTCCTGTTTTGCCCTTGACGAATACGGAACATCTTCTTGTGAAGCATTTGGCGGTTGGCTATCATTATCCTGTATTGTCAGATATAGAATTTAGTATTATGGGAGGGCAAAAAGTTGTTATTACAGGATTCAATGGAATTGGAAAATCAACCTTGTTAAAAACCTTAATCGGGAAAATCCCGTTAATGCAAGGGAAGTTTAAATTCTCCGATCAGGTTACGATTGGATATTTTGAACAGGATTTATTATGGGATGAACCAGAAAAGACACCAATACAAATTGTTTCCAATGCTCATCCCGATATGGTAATCAAAGATGTCCGTAAACAGTTAGCACGTTGTGGAATATCAAGCAAACACGCAATGCAGCCTGTTGAAACATTAAGTGGAGGAGAACAGGCAAAAGTAAAAATGTGCCTGCTGACTTTAACACCTTGTAATTTTCTAATTTTGGATGAACCTACAAATCATCTGGATGTACAAGCAAAGGAAGCTTTGAAAACAGCACTTATGGATTTTGCTGGAACTGTATTAATTGTATCACATGAGGAAGATTTTTACCGCGACTGGACTCAGAAAGTAATTAACGTTGAAAGAAATTAATTCAAAAATATGATAATAATTGGCAGGTGGCAGAGCGATGGAGCAGATCGAAATCATCCTACGTATTACGGAATCATCTGGAAAAGTAACAGAACGGCTTCTGGCAGAATTTGATGCCATACAAACTGTAAAAGAGAAGAAGGGAGGTGATTAACTATTCCGGACTTTGTATTGATCCGATCCAACATCAGGTTTCTTACGAGGGGAGCGCACTTCCTCTTACAGAGACTTATGAATTTCAGACACTTGTTTATCTTGCCAGTCAGCCAGGAAGAGTCTTCACGAAAGAGCAGATCTACCAGGCAGTCTGGAAGGAAGAGCCGGTGGATGTAAGCAGTGCTGTGTTCTGTATCATCGGGAATATCCGCCAAAAGCTGCGGAAGGTTACAAAGAAAGAATATATCCAAACAGTGTGGGGAGTCGGATACAAATTTGTAGATGTCCCAGGGGAGTGAGCCCCTGGGATGTTTTTATAAGTATGTTTTAAGATTATCAGGTGGCTGCAGGAGAATAATAAACGCTGTTGTTTTCCGGTTTGTTCGTGCATAAATGTTAGTTGATGTATCCATAACTTCTTTATATAATAACTATCATAGACAAACAAAACAAGACAATCAGGAATAGACGCCGGATGATTTGGAGGAGATTTACAATGAACACTGTTTTGATTATAGATGATGACAAAGAGCTTTGTGCGTTAATTAAACACAGTGTGTTATCGGAAAATATTGAAGCTGACTGCTGCAATACGGGAAAAGAAGGATTGATGAAGCTGAAAGAGAAGGATTATCAGTTAGTGATACTGGATGTAATGATGCCAGGCATGGACGGCTTTGAAACACTGGAAGAAATCAGAAAGGAAAGCAGTCTGCCCATCTTGATGTTTACATCAAAAAATGATAGCGTTTCTAAGGTGCGTGGACTACGGGCGGGAGCTGACGACTATTTAACGAAGCCCTTTGATATGGATGAGCTGATAGCTCGCATTATTTCATTGATTCGCCGGTATACCCGGTTTAATCAGTCAGAGGGAACTCCACAGCAGCTTGATTTTGACGGCCTGAGAATTGACATTGATAATCGTACAATAATCACGGTAAATGGTACATTTGAACTTCCACCCAAGGAGTTTGACGTACTTTTATTTCTTGTTAAATATCAAGGGAAAATATTAACGAAGCAGAAAATTTATGAAGAAGTATGGGGAGAAGAATATTGCTATGATGACAGCAATATTATGGCGATTATCAGCCGTCTCCGAAAAAAACTGGAAGAAAATCCGGGACATCCGAAATATATTCAGACGATAAAAGGAATTGGATATCGCTTCAATAAGGAGGTGTGATCTTTATGAGACTGGCTGTGGTTATATTAGCCATGATTGTTGTCATTTCTGGTTTAATATTTTATTTTGTGATCAGACGTATACGGAAACAGATTGATGAAATGGCTGAAGTATTGGAAGATATAAAGAATGGAAATGGAAATAGGCGTATTCTGTCAGAAACACATGAAATCGTTGCACCACTTGCATATGAAATGAATGACATCATTACATCCTATGAAAATAGATTGTCTGCATTCCGGGAAACAGAAGAGAATAACAGGCAGTTGATGACAAGCCTTTCTCACGATGTAAGAACACCATTAACAACACTGATTGGATATCTTGACGCTGCTCAGAAAGGTATTGTTACAGGAAGAGATAAAGATGACTACATCGAAACTGCCCGTCGGAAAGCTCATGACCTGAAAGATTATATAGATGTTCTTTTTGATTGGTTTAAACTGAACTCTGATGAATTTGCTATTACTATGAATCAGGTTGAAGCTGTTGAGTTAACAAGGGATATATTGATCGACTGGATACCGATATTTGAAGATAAGCAGATTGATTACAGTATTGATATTCCTGAGCAGCCGTTCCGGGTAAATCTTGATTCAGATGCATATTTACGGATATTAAACAATCTTATACAAAACGTGATTTCTCATAGTCATGCAGATAAAATAGGTATCAGTTTATCAAAGCAGAATGATAAGATAGCAATTCTTGTAAGGGATAATGGTATTGGAATTGGCAAAGAAGATCTGAAGCATATTTTTGAACGTCTGTATAAGTGTGATAAAGGACGCTCAGAAAAAGGCAGCGGACTTGGTTTGTCTATTGCATATCAGCTTGTCGAAAAAATGCACGGATCGATAACCGCAGAAAGTGAACAGGGGAGAGGAACTGTTTTTCAGGTACTCTTTCCTCTGGCTGATTAAAGTCCTCTCCTCAAGGTGAGGACTTTCGAAGCTTTTAGGCTTGAATTGCAAGGTTAATGCAAGGTTAATGCAAGGTTTATGCAAGACCAGAGGAGTATAATACCCTGTAAAACTAGGAGGTATTCATATGAGCAAGTACATCATTGAAACAAATCATCTTACAAAACAGTACGGCACACAAAAGAGTGTAGCTGACTTAAATATCCATGTAGAAAAGGGAAAGATTTATGGACTGCTCGGAAGAAATGGAGCCGGTAAGACCACAACAATGAAAATGCTTCTTGGGCTGGCACAGCCAACTTCCGGAGAAATAACTATCTGGGGAAAACCATTGAAAGGAAATGAAAAGAAAATATTACCAAGAATAGGCAGTCTGATAGAAGCCCCAGGATTTTACCCTAATCTGACGGCTACTGAAAATTTACGTATTTTTGCAACTCTTCGAGGTGTACCGAATCGTCATGCAATTAAGGATGCTTTAGATTTAGTGGGACTTCCATATAAAGATAAAAAGTTATTTTCGCAGTATTCTCTGGGAATGAAACAACGTTTAGCGATTGCGCTTGCGATCATGCATGATCCGGAATTGTTAATCTTAGACGAACCGATTAACGGTCTTGATCCCATTGGAATTGCAGAAGTACGTTCTTTTATCCGTCAGTTATGTGAAAAGAAAGGGAAAACAATTTTAATTTCGAGTCATATTCTTTCAGAAATTTCCGTGTTGGCAGATGATATTGGAATTATTGATCATGGAGTATTATTAGAAGAAGAAAGTCTGGCTGAATTGGAGCAAAAAAGCAGTAAGCATATTCGATTTACTGTTTCTGATACAGCTCAGGCGGCAAGAATTTTAGAACGTGTTTTTTATGAAAAGAATTTCTCTATACAGGACGAGCATAATCTGCAGATTTATAATCTTGAATTGCCAGTCAGCAAGATTGTTGCCGTTTTTGTGGAAAATGGACTGGAGGTATCGGAAGCCCATACCTGTGAGGAAAGTCTTGAAGATTATTTCAAGCGTGTAACAGGAGGTGAAGGAATTGCTTAAACTGGTTTACTGTGAGTTTCTAAAGCTAAAACGCAGAAAATTTATTCTTTTAACAATTATTGCGGCTGCTTTATTTCCTATTCCAATGACTATGTTTGCAGCAAAAAGTAATCTGGGGTTTAATTGGCTCTACTTGAATATAGGAGTATATGGGTATTTTTTGTTGTTGCCAACAGTTTTAGGTGTTTTAGGTGCTATCCTGTTTTTCTCTGAAAAAAATAATGGAACGCAAAAGAATATTGATACAATTCCTATTTCTACTGCGGCATTAATTGTTGCAAAGGTGCTTACATTATTGATATTTTCAATTATATATTCCCTGGCAACTAACGGGGCCACATTAATTGGAGGCATAGTGATAGGAAGCATAGATCGGATTTTTTATCGCCTTTTCATAGGGCTTATTATTGGAGCTTTGGTGGCAGTTTCTGTCTTGCCCATTGTTGCCGTCGAATGTCTCAGCAAAAAAGGCTATATTTTTTCAATTATTATTTCGTTTGTTTATTCAATCGCAAGTTTTGCTATTGTTTTTGCTATGGCAAATATATTATCGCCTCTGTCGGCCGTTTTTAGGTGGGCTTTGCCCCATATGACTACAGGTCCTACTTACGGATTAGATGATTGGTTTTTAAGCACTCCAGCTTGTGTTGGTGTCCTAATTCTAACTATTGTTGCTTCTGTTGGCCTTTCGATTGTCTTTAAGAAAAGACAAGAAGTATAGGGGGATAAAAATGTTGAGAATAATAAAGACAGAATTTTTAAAATATAAGCGATACAACATCCTTTGGATTGGAATAGTTTCCGTATTTTTTTCAATTGTCTTGGCAGCATTTCAATTAGCTGGCACGAATAACAGCATAGTAAGTTATACAGGATTGTCGGAGGGAGTCGTATGGAATCACTTTAGCCTGTTTCTTCCTTTCACATTCGCATTGGTAATAGGTTATTCAATTAACCGTGAATATACGGATTATACAATAAAGAATATTTTGGTCATCCCTATTTCAAAATTTGAGATGATTCTATCCAAGATTATAGTAGGTTATGGCTTAGTAATTGTTGAATGGCTGTTCAGCTTTGCTGTTACATTAATGCTTGCAGTCTTTATGCGGTGCACAGATATAAATATTATAGTTTGCATAACAAGCCTTAAACAGTTATTTATTGTAAGTACCTGCTGTTACATTGCAGTTCTTCCAGTTGTTATTATCTCTACAAAAAAACAAAATAAGTTTTTCTCTGGAGTAATATTTTCTTTTTTTTATGGATTTTGTGGAATTTTTCTTGCTGATGGGAATTTTATTAATTTATATCCGGTGACTACAGGATTAGTTCTCTCGAATTATACGCATGAAGAAAGAATAGTATACTCTCCGTTATTAAGCATTTGTGTGCTTGTTGTTATTTTAGTTTGTTCAATACTTCTGCTTAAAGTATTTAATACGAAGAAAAATGATATATAAATTACTTTTAAAAATATACAAATAATATTTGAAATAGGAGGAAGTGGATGGAACAGGTGGAGATTATCCTCCGCACCACGGATCCAGCTGGAGAGGTGACAGAACAGATCCTGGCGAAATTCGATACAGAGGATCCAGCGATAGGGAGTGATAAGGTTCTTCACTATTCTGGTCTTCGCATAGATCCATACAAGCACCAGGTTTCTTATCAGGGGAGCGTGCTTCCGTTGACGGAAACATATGAATTTCACACCCTGGCGTACCTTGCCAGTCAGCCGGGAAGAGTTTTCACGAAAGAGCAGATCTACCAGGCAGTCTGGAAGGAGGAGCCGGTGGATGTAAGCAGTGCGGTGTTCTGTGTCATCGGGAATATTCGACAGAAACTGAGGAAGGTTACAAAGAAAGAATATATCCAAACGGTGTGGGGAATTGGATACAAATTTGTAGATGTCCCAGGGGAGTGAGCCACTGAAAAGCGCGACTGTATAACCAAGTGCCCCGGTCTGTCTCATGGAATGAGAAGATCGGGGCACTGATTTTAAAGTTGTTCTTTCCAATTCCGGCGGTTATACAAAATCCGTCGAACTTCCATAATGTTTCCAATCACCACATAGAAAACGGTGAAGTTCCGCACCTGGATGCGATAATATGGATATTGACGTTCTCGTGCCGAGTGAAAAGGCTCGAAGGATTCTGCACAGGGAAGCCTTTCTAAAATGGCTGTTTCCACATCGTCCACCAGTCGTTCTGCTGCAGCGGGATTTCTCAGCCGATAGGTAATGTAGTCTACGATTTCATTGAGGTCATCTTCAAATAGAGGGAGAAACCGCAGGTCATAATGCTTTTCGTTCACGGATGCGCCTCCTCACCCGACCAAAAACCTCGTCGGCAGAATAGCGTGTGTCAGAGAGGTCAGCGGCGCGGTCCGCTTCATCCAACGCCAGCTCCACATCATTCGTCAGTTCTTCGTATTGCTCCAGACTGAGCAGAACCATAGAACCGTAACCGTTTTTGGTAAGAAAAACCGGTTCGCCTTTGGACAGGACATCCTCTTCAACTTCAGAAAAGCGGTTACGCAGATCTGAAACAGGCCGAATATTCAGCATAGTATCGCCTCCTTTATGGCGTTATTTTATCATAATTTTATCACAAAAGCAAGAAACTTATTCGTTGTCTGCGATTCCTTTATCTTAAAGTGTAGCAGGAAGAATACTTATTTGGTATATTTAAGGTGTCAACAGATTAACATTCGTAGTAATAATGGAAATGTTAATTTGTGTTGCTTGTGGCAACGGTGCTTTTGATATTTAATAGTTGTATCAAAACAAAGGAGGCACAGGTTATGCTGAATGAAAATATTAAAAATCTACGAAAAGCAAAAGGATTATCGCAAGAAGAACTTGCCATAAAGCTGAATGTAGTAAGGCAGACGGTATCGAAATGGGAAAAAGGAGTTTCCCATAGTTAAAGATACCACACCAAATATGATGAACCCACGCTTATACACTACCAGCTATAATAAGCCGTAAGGACAGCAATTTGACACTGCTGTCCTTTCTTTTATAAAATTGCAGTACACAGAAAAAAGCTGTAAAATGAAAAATATATTTGTCCTTGTAACAATTCTCGGACATTTGCCTGTTATACTATCTGCA
>OGSD01003757.1_pt1 | contig 11046 bp, 9 predicted proteins | sample 1553571 | NCBI WGS metagenome assembly OGSD01 (sample SAMEA2580072, study PRJEB22360) | human gut metagenome | biome: human gut; feature: human-associated habitat; material: faeces | place: Denmark | collected 2008/2010 | reverse complement strand
TCCTTCCCGAAGGGAGGGGAATTGGAGATACTACCGACTTTTTAGTCAACCCTGACGACTCAGGTATTAACGCCTGATATACCACATAAAACGCTTGATATTCCGGATGAAAAAAGCCAAGATAAGATTATGAAAAGAACCATAAACCGTATCTCATGAATAAACAAACTTCGGGTGCGATTGCCTTGCTTCCGAGATAATTGCGTGTAAGAGGTGCTGTGCCAAGAAGGCGAAAGGGCTTCCTGGCTTCTTTTTTCAACATTTCTTTTTCCATTCTTGCATTTATGCGCTAAAATTTATAACTTTCCACTCGAAAAGGCGTTGAATGAAGAAAGGAGGATGGCTTATGAAGAAAGGATATATTTTGTGGTTGCTGATAAGCGTGATTAGCCTTCCGGTAGTTGCGCAGAATATCATTTATTCAAACTTGAAGGAGTTGATGGCTCAAGATGGCGATACCCTTGCAGTGTTGCGAGTAGAGAAGCGTTCCAGAAGCCAGATTCTATTGACAGGCGGGGCTGACTACCGGATAACGGCAGGCAATGATGAATCTATGTGCCGCCAGTTGAAGAAGCGTTGTTTTGCGGTGCGTACTTCTGAAGGAGACTTATTTATCAACTGTCGTAAGTTGCGTTATAAAAAGATGCGTTTCGGGGCGTGGTATGCTCCGGCTGTTCAGTTGGGCAAAAATATCTATTTCTGTGCGATGCCATTAGGGTCGGTAATCGGTGGGACATTTGCAGAAGAAGATGATGTGAAACTGGGCGGAAATGTGGGAGATGCTCTTGCTGCTTCCAGTCTGGTTACTAAACGGGTCTGCTATGAGCTGAACGGTGAGACCGGAAAGATTGATTTTGTAGGAAAAGAAAAGATGGCGCAACTGCTGGAAAAACATCCGGAATGGAAAAAAGCCTACCTTACAAAAGACAGTCAGGAAGCGAAGCATACCTTCAAGTATCTGCAAATGCTGTGTGGTGAGCAGCAGAAAGAATAAATAATACCTTTCTGATAATAAATCTACCAAAACCTTTGTCTTTTCTCTTCTTTTTTTCTATATTGCGAAGAGTTATAGAACTGTATTGCTTACAGTTTGTAATCCTTAATTCTGCTTATTATGAAGATAACTCTTGGCAACACGTTACCTCCCTACCCAGCTTTCATAGAAGGTATCCGGAGGGCCCCCGACCGTAGTTATACGCTTACGCCGGCGCAGACAGCTACGGCATTGAAGAATGCATTGCGCTATATCCCCTTGGAATTGCATGAGCAACTGGCACCTGAATTTATGGAAGAATTGCGTACCCGTGGGCGAATTTACGGATACCGCTTCCGTCCCGCAGGCGATCTGAAAGCCAGACCGATTGATGAATATCGTGGCAAATGTGTGGAAGGCAAAGCCTTTCAAGTAATGATTGACAACAATCTCTGTTTTGATATCGCGTTGTATCCCTATGAACTTGTAACTTATGGTGAAACCGGCCAAGTTTGTCAGAACTGGATGCAATACCTTCTGATCAAGCAATATCTCGAAGAACTTACTCCTGAGCAAACACTGGTCATTGAGTCCGGACATCCGTTGGGCCTGTTTCGTTCGCGTCCCGATGCTCCCCGCGTTATTATTACCAACTCTATGATGATAGGTCAGTTCGACAATCAGCACGACTGGCACATTGCCGCACAAATGGGAGTTGCCAACTATGGGCAGATGACGGCGGGCGGCTGGATGTATATCGGTCCGCAGGGTATTGTTCATGGCACTTTCAATACATTACTCAATGCCGGACGATTGAAACTCGGCATTCCGCAGGACAAAGATTTGCGTGGTCACCTCTTCGTATCTTCCGGTTTGGGAGGAATGAGCGGGGCACAGCCAAAGGCAGCCGAAATAGCCGGAGCAGCCTCTATTATAGCCGAAGTCGATAGCTCCCGTATCGAAACACGTTATCGGCAGGGATGGGTAGGCCATGTCACACAGGACCTGTCGGAAGCTTTCCGCCTGGCAAAAGAAGCAATGGAACGTCGGGAACCTTGTTCGATAGCCTATCATGGTAACGTCGTCGATTTGCTGGAATATGCGGAACGCGAGCAGATTCATATTGAACTTTTGTCCGATCAGACCTCTTGTCATGCCGTTTACGAAGGAGGCTACTGTCCCGCAGGCTTGACTTTCGAAGAGCGGACCCGCCTTCTTCATGAATCTCCTGATCAATTCCGTCGTCTGGCAGACGCTTCTTTGCGCCGCCATTTTGAGGTAATCCGGAAACTGGTGGCACGCGGCACTTACTTCTTCGATTACGGCAACTCCTTTATGAAAGCGATTTATGATGCCGGAGTGAAAGAGATTTCCCGCAATGGAGTTGATGAGAAAGATGGATTTATATGGCCGAGTTATGTAGAAGATATCATGGGACCCCAACTCTTTGATTATGGCTATGGCCCCTTCCGATGGGTATGTCTGAGCGGTAGGCACGAAGATCTGATAAAAACGGACCGTGCCGCAATGGAGTGCATTGATGTCAATCGACGGGGACAGGATCTGGATAATTATAACTGGATACGCGACGCCGAAAAGAACAGGCTGGTAGTAGGTACTCAGGCACGTATTCTCTATCAGGATGCCGTAGGAAGAATGAATATCGCCCTCCGTTTCAATGAAATGGTACGGCGGGGAGAAGTAGGACCAATCATGTTGGGCCGTGATCATCATGATGTGAGTGGAACCGATTCGCCTTTCCGTGAGACATCGAATATCAAAGACGGAAGTAATGTTATGGCTGATATGGCCGTGCAGTGTTTCGCCGGAAACTGCGCGCGTGGCATGAGCTTGGTAGCCCTGCATAATGGCGGCGGAGTCGGTATCGGAAAAGCGATTAATGGCGGCTTCGGCATGGTATGTGACGGCAGCGAACGGGTAGACGAGATACTTCGCTCGGCTATGCTTTGGGATGTGATGGGCGGAGTGGCCCGCCGTTCGTGGGCCCGCAATCCGCATGCAATGGAAACTAGTGACGCTTTCAATGAATCACATTCGGAAGGGTATCATATAACGATGCCTTATCTGGCTGGTGACGAGCTGATTATAAAGACAATAAAAGAAGCATTGTAATAGAAAGTAACGAAATAGAGAAATAAATATGAATTGGAGTAAGATCATCGAATGTGTCCCCAACTTTAGCGAGGGACGTGATTTGGAGAAAATAGACAAGATAGTAGCCCCTTTTCGTGGCAAATCCGGCGTGAAGCTGCTCGATTATAGCAATGATGAAGATCATAACCGTCTGGTAGTCACTTTGGTTGGCGAACCGGAAGCCTTGCGCGATGCAGTCATTGAAGCTATCGGCATTGCTGTCCGTCTGATAGACCTTAATCATCATAGCGGACAGCATCCCCGCATGGGAGCGGTGGACGTGGTTCCTTTCATTCCGATCAAGAATACGACGATGGAAGAAGCCGTCGCCCTGTCGAAAGAAGTGGCTTCCCGGGTGGCGGAACTATATAATCTCCCTGTCTTTCTGTATGAAAAGTCCGCCACAGCCCCGCATCGGGAAAATCTGGCCTCCGTCCGTAAGGGAGAATTTGAAGGAATGGCGGAGAAAATCAGACTTCCCGAATGGCATCCCGACTTCGGTCCTGCCGAGCGTCATCCCACTGCCGGAACGGTAGCTATCGGTGCCCGAATGCCGCTGGTTGCTTATAACATCAATCTGAGTACCAATAATCTTGAAATAGCCACGAAGATAGCAAAAAATATCCGGCATATCAACGGCGGTCTCCGCTACGTCAAAGCAATGGGGGTGGAACTGAAAGAGCGGAATATCACCCAAGTATCCATTAATATGACCGATTACACTCGCACCGCCCTTTACCGTGCTTTCGAATTGGTGCGTATTGAGGCCCGCCGCTATGGAGTGACGATTGTTGGAAGTGAGATCATTGGTCTGGTGCCGATGGAAGCGCTGATAGATACGGCCTCCTATTATTTAGGACTGGAGAATTTCTCCATGCAGCAGGTGCTGGAAGCGCGTATCATGGAATAGCGCCCGGAGTATTAAAATAATGTGCGTCCGATATAAAGCTGCTGAAACTTATATCGAATTATGATTGAAATAGTAAGAACCGAATAATAAAAGATCAATGAGTGAAAACCTGATTATATTCAATGCCCGTATTGTCACCCCGACAGGAATCTCCGCCCGTAAAGGTGCGGAAATGGGACAACTCCGTATCATAGAAAACGGAACGGTAGAAGTGACCAAAGGCATCATCACTTACGTCGGCGAGAGTCGTGGCGAAGATCGTGACGGCTACTACCAGCATTACTGGCATTACAACGCCCGGGGACATTGCCTGCTTCCGGGCTTTGTCGATTCGCATACCCATTTTGTTTTTGGCGGAGAACGTTCCGAAGAATTTTCATGGCGGCTGAAAGGCGAAAGCTATATGTCCATCATGGAACGTGGCGGAGGGATAGCCAGTACCGTAAAAGCTACCCGGCAAATGAATTTCCTGAAACTTCGCTCGGCAGCCGAAGGCTTTCTGAAGAAGATGAGTGCTATGGGAGTCACCACGGTAGAAGGTAAAAGCGGTTATGGACTCGATCGGGAAACAGAGCTGCTGCAACTGAAAATAATGCGCAGCCTGAACAATGACGAGCACAAACGTATCGACATTGTATCCACTTTCTTAGGAGCCCACGCCCTTCCCGAAGAGTATAAAGGAAGAGGAGACGAATACATCGACTTTCTGATTCGTGAAATGCTCCCCGTTATCCGCGAGAACGAACTTGCCGAATGTTGTGATGTCTTTTGCGAACAAGGAGTTTTCTCTGTCGAACAGTCCCGCCGCCTCCTTCAGGCAGCTAAAGAACAAGGCTTCCTGTTAAAGCTCCATGCCGATGAAATCGTTTCCTTTGGTGGCGCTGAGCTGGCTGCCGAACTGGGCGCTTTGTCTGCCGATCATCTGCTTCAGGCTTCCGATGCCGGAATCCGTGCAATGGCCGACGCAGGAGTAGTAGCTACCCTGCTGCCTCTGACGGCTTTCGCACTGAAAGAACCTTATGCACGCGGTCGTGAAATGATTGATGCCGGCTGTGCCGTGGCACTTGCCACAGACTTGAATCCGGGAAGCTGTTTCTCCGGTTCCATCCCGTTGACCATTGCTTTGGCGTGTATTTACATGAAACTTAGCATCGAAGAAACCATCACTGCCCTCACACTAAACGGGGCTGCTGCCCTTCATCGGGCAGACCGGATCGGAAGCATCGAAGTAGGCAAGCAAGGCGACTTTGTCATACTGAATTCGGACAATTATCACATTCTGCCATACTACGTAGGCATGAACTGTGTCATCATGACTATTAAAGGCGGTATGCTATACCCCGTCAATTGATAACTAAAAGCATAAAATACCATGTTAGCAGATTTAACCGTAAAAGATTTCTTAGATAAGATAGCCGGCAATGATCCGGTACCCGGCGGTGGCAGTATTGCCGCTTTAGGTGGAGCGCTGGCTTCCGCTTTGGCCACGATGGTGACAGGACTCACCATCGGCAAGAAAGGATATGAAGCCAGCGAAGAAGTAATGCAGCACGCACAGACGCTTACCACCCGATTCCAAAAAGAATTCATCGCCTTGATTGATAAAGACTCCGAAGCCTATGATGAAGTTTTTGCCTGTTTTAAACTTCCCAAAGCTACCGATGAAGAAAAAGCTGTCCGTAGCGCTGCCATTCAGGAAGCCACCAGGCATGCCGCCCTCATTCCGATGGAAGTTGCCCGAAAAGCACTTGAAGTGATGCCCGTCATAGCAGACATCGCCCGTCTGGGAAACCGGAACGCTATTACAGACGCCTGTGTAGCCATGATGGCGGCACGATCCGCCGTATTGGGGGCATTGCTGAATGTCCGCATTAATCTGGGGGTACTCAAAGACAAAGAATTTGTCCAGGGCTTGCAAGCCGAAGCGGACCGGATAGAGCAAACCGCTTGCCGGAAAGAGAAAGAATTACTGGATGCCGTCAACCAAGATTTACGCGTATGAGCAAGAATGTGTATCAAATAGGTTCCGGAGAACTGACCTTCGAAATCATCGAACGGATCATCAACGAGAATCTGAAGCTGGAACTGGCTCCCGAAGCCAAGCTCCGCATTCAGAAATGCCGTGATTATCTAGACCATAAAATAGCTTCTTCCGAAGAACCTCTTTATGGCATCACCACCGGCTTCGGCTCATTATGCACTAAAAATATTTCTTCCGGCGAATTGGGAACCTTGCAGGAAAACCTGATAAAGAGCCATGCCTGCAGTGTAGGCGAAGAAATCCGTCCTGTCATCATCAAACTGATGATGTTACTCAAAGCCCACGCTCTCTCGTTGGGACATAGCGGCGTGCAACTAATCACCGTACAGCGTATCCTCGACTTTTTCAATAACGACGTACTGCCCATCGTCTATGATCGCGGTTCCTTGGGAGCTTCCGGCGATCTCGCCCCATTAGCCAATCTGTTCCTTCCTTTGATCGGTGTGGGCGACGTCAACTATAAAGGAAAGAAATGCGAAGCAATCAGCGTGCTCGACGAATTTGGCTGGGAACCCGTCCGGCTCATGAGCAAGGAAGGGCTTGCACTGCTCAACGGTACCCAGTTCATGAGTGCCAACGGTGTATTTGCCATTCTCAAAGCCTTCCGCCTTTCCAAGAAAGCCGACCTGATAGCTGCTCTTTCTCTTGAAGCCTTCGACGGACGCATCGACCCGTTTATGGATTGCATCCAGCAGATACGCCCTCATCCCGGACAGATCGAGACGGGAGAGGCTTTCCGTAAACTGCTGGCAGGCAGCGAACTGATCGAACGTCCCAAGGCGCACGTACAGGATCCTTACTCTTTCCGTTGCATCCCGCAAGTGCATGGTGCCACGAAAGACGCTATCCGCTATGTTTCCTCCGTACTGCTGACCGAAATCAATTCCGTCACGGACAATCCAACGATCTTCCCTGACGAAGACAGAATCATTTCCGGTGGAAATTTCCACGGTCAGCCGTTGGCTATCTCCTATGACTTTCTCGCCATTGCCTTGGCAGAACTGGGAAACATTTCCGAACGCCGTGTCTCTCAATTGATTATGGGACTTCGCGAACTTCCGGAGTTTTTGGTAGCCAATCCGGGACTGAATTCCGGTTTTATGATTCCCCAATATGCTGCTGCGTCTATGGTCAGCCAGAACAAAATGTACTGCTATGCCGCATCGAGCGATTCCATCGTTTCGTCCAACGGGCAGGAAGACCACGTAAGTATGGGGGCCAATGCCGCAACCAAACTTTATAAAGTGATGGACAACCTTGAACATATCCTTGCCATCGAACTGATGAATGCTGCGCAGGGCATCGATTTCCGCCGTCCGCTGAAAACGTCTCCGCTGCTGGAGAGTTTCCTGCATGCCTACCGGAAAGAAGTGCCTTTTGTGAAAGATGACATCGTGATGTATAAAGAAATACATAAAACAGTCGCTTTTTTAAAAAGGACTAAGTTAGAGTACTAAACCTCCTTTTTCGCTTTTCGTTAATAATGGTGACTGTTATTGCCGGATAAACGATCGATTCTTATCGGTATTTATCCGGCATTTGCCGATTATTCTCCCTCTTACAGCGATAAAACTTTACTTCATATACCTCTATTCCTTACTTTTGCTCTATATTTCCTCTTAACACTTGTTTTCATATACCTCTAATGAATGATAATATTTATCAAATGGGCTATAAATAAAAGGAAACTTGATTTGTTAATTGAGTTTTCTATATATCTTTGTTCCGTTTTTCGCTTTAAATGGTGAATTTATAGAAAACTGAGTCTAACAAAATCTAAAAAGAGTGATGATGGAGCATGGAAGAGACGCGTCCCAAAAGGCGGAGCTGAGAGAACGGATTATAATGACCGCGACAGAAGCTTTTACTTTGAAAGGTATCAAGTGTATTACGATGGATGACATTGCGGCAGCATTGGGCATTTCCAAACGTACGCTCTATGAGGTTTTTGCAGATAAGGAATCATTATTGAAAGAGTGTATTCTGCAAAAGCAAGCTGAAAGAGACAAATACTTGCAGGAGATATACGAGCAATCCAACAATGTGCTGGAGGTGATACTTGCTGTCTTTCAGAAAAGCATCGAGATCTTTCATCAGACCAACAAGCGCTTCTTCGAGGATATCAAGAAATATCCGAAGGTATATGCGATGATGAAAGACCGTAGTGAAAGTGACTCGGAGAAGACGATGTCTTTCTTTAAGTCGGGGGTAGAGCAAGGTATCTTTCGGGCGGATGTCAACTTTGAGATAGTCAATCTGTTGGTGCGCGAGCAGTTTGATGTGCTGTTGAATACGGACATTTGCAACGAATATCCTTTTATAGAAGTATACGAATCCATCATGTTTACCTATATACGTGGCATTTCCACGGAAAAAGGAGCCAAAGTTTTAGAGGAATTTATATCAGAATATCGTAAAAACCGGGTCGAGCAACAATAGGAGCTAGGTTCGGATGACAAACAATTAAGGATCAAATAGAAACGAGTTTATGAACAGATTGAAAAGATTGACAGGCAAGAAAATGCTTCTGACGGCAATGGCTCTCTGTGCGTTTGGCTTTGCAAAGGCTCAGACGGAGCAGACAACGCAGAATACGCTGACATTGACGCTGGACAAAGCCCTGGAAATAGCGTTGGATGAGAATCCTACGATAAAGGTGGCGGCAGAAGAAATTGCCTTAAAGAAAGTTGCAAGTAAGGAAGCGTGGCAGAGCCTGTTACCCGAAGCAAGCCTAAACGGATCACTGGATCACACGATCAAAGCGGCTGAAATGAAACTGAACGATATGTCGTTCAAGATGGGGCAGGATGGTACGAATACCGCCAATGCCGGACTGAGCATTAACCTGCCTTTGTTTGCACCGGCAGTCTACCGGGCCATGTCAATGACAAAGACAGATATCGAACTGGCAGTGGAGAAGTCGCGTGCTTCCGAACTGGATTTGATCAATCAGGTAACCAAGGCTTATTATCAGCTGATGCTTGCACAAGATAGTTATGAAGTGCTTCAAGGCAGCTATAAGTTGGCAGAAGATAATTTCAATGTCGTGAACGCCAAATATCAACAAGGTGCAGTCAGCGAATTTGATAAGATCAGCGCAGAAGTACAGATGCGCAGCATCAAGCCGAATGTCATTTCTGCCGCCAATGCCGTGACGCTGGCAAAACTCCAGTTGAAAGTGTTGATGGGCATTACGGCTGATGTGGATATTAAGACTGACGATAATCTGACAAACTACGAATCAATGCTGTTTGCCAATCAGTTGAAAGAAGAAGATATGAGTCTGGAGAACAATACAACGATGAAGCAGTTCGAGCTGAATATGAAATTGCTCGAAAAGAACGTGAAGTCGCTGAAAACGAACTTCATGCCTACTTTGTCGATGAGCTTCTCTTATCAATATCAGTCTTTGTATAATCCGAACATCAATTTCTTTGATTATACGTGGAGCAACAGTTCGTCTTTGATGTTCAATCTGAGCATTCCTTTGTATAGGGCGAGCAACTTTACGAAGGTAAAATCGGCCCGCATCCAGATGCGCCAGCTTGACTGGAACCGCATCGATACGGAGAGAAAACTGAATATGCAGGTAGTCAGCTACCGTAACAATATGACTGCCAGCTCCGAGCAGGTGGTCAGCAACAAAGAAAACGTGATGCAGGCTGAAAAAGCGGTACAGATTGCCGGAAAACGTTATGAAGTCGGTAAGGGAACCGTGCTTGAACTTAACAGTTCGCAGGTATCACTGACGCAGGCACAACTTACTTACAATCAATCAATCTACGATTACCTGGTAGCTAAGGCTGACCTTGATCAGGTTTTGGGAAAACAATAAAGATAGACAACTAAAATTACAACTAAGGAATATGAAAAAAGGTATCCAATTAGTGGCTCTGCTATTGACAGTAGTAATGAGCTCATGTACGGGTGGAAAAGATAAGGCTGCTGTGAAACAGGAAGACGAGAAGCCCAGAGTAAAAGTGGCTGATGTAACAGCCCGTCCCGTAGATCAGATACAGGATTATACAGCGACGGTAGAAGCTGAAGTAAAGAACAACATTGCTCCTTCGTCACCTGTCCGCATCGACCGGATTCTGGTAGAAGTGGGCGACCGTGTATCCAAAGGCCAGAAGCTGGTGCAGATGGATGCAGCCAACCTCACACAGACGAAACTGCAACTGGACAATCAGAAAATTGAATTTAATCGTATCGACGAACTTTATAAGGTAGGCGGTGCTTCCAAATCAGAGTGGGATGCTGCGAAGATGCAGCTCGATGTGAAGCAGACTGCTTATGATAATCTGGTAGAGAATACGTTTCTGTTGAGCCCGATCAACGGAGTAATCACTGCCCGTAATTACGATAATGGTGATATGTATAGTGGCGGAAGTCCGGTGCTGGTAGTAGAGCAGATCACTCCGGTCAAGCTGATGATCAATGTGTCTGAAACCTACTTCACGAAGGTGAAGAAAGGCGAACCGGTAGATGTGAAGCTGGATGTATATGGCGACGAACTGTTCAAGGGAACTATCAGCCTGATCTATCCGACTATCGACGCAACTACCCGTACTTTCCAGATCGAGATCAAGTTGGACAACAAAGATCAGCGTGTACGTCCGGGAATGTTTGCCCGTGCTACCTTGAACTTCGGTACGGCGGACAACGTTGTAGTGCCCGACTTGGCTATTGTGAAACAGGCAGGTTCCGGCGATCGCTATGTGTACGTTTATAAAGATGGCAAAGTGTCCTACAACAAAGTGGAGTTAGGCAGACGCATGGGTTCGGAGTATGAGCTGAAATCCGGTGTGCCCGATAATTCGCAGGTGGTAGTGGCCGGACAGGCACGTCTGATAAACGGTACGGAAGTAGAGATCGAGAAGTAAAATCACTATTAAACTAATCACTATAAAGAAATGAGTTTATACGAAGGTGCGGTTAAGAAACCGATTATGACCTCCCTCTGCTTTC
>OGSD01003746.1_pt1 | contig 11086 bp, 8 predicted proteins | sample 1553571 | NCBI WGS metagenome assembly OGSD01 (sample SAMEA2580072, study PRJEB22360) | human gut metagenome | biome: human gut; feature: human-associated habitat; material: faeces | place: Denmark | collected 2008/2010 | reverse complement strand
AATTCCACAAAATTATTCGCCATCAATCTCCCCTGATTCTCCAGCACAGAATCCGTAAACTCCTCAAGCTCCTCCTCAGACACCCCATACTCATGCAGCGCCTTCTTAGGAATCATCACATTAAGCAGCTTCTCCAGCTCCTCATAAACAACATCCACTTCACAACCAAGGATTCCCGCCATAAATTTATTCAGGCGTGCGATCTCACCGTCACTCTTGATCTCCATATAGTTGTTGAGCACACCCGTAAACATCGCATAATTCGACTCCCCATGAGCCACATGATACTTAGCCCCCAGCGGATAACTCAAAGCATGCACAGCCGCACACCCCGCATTACCAAACGCAATACCCGCATAATTAGCCGCCATCAGAAAATCCTTCATCAACGGAATCCGGGCCTCCTGACCATGATCCCTGATCTCCATATAACCCTTCAGGATCATCTCGATCGCCTTATACCCAAACATCCTTGTAGTCTCATTTCCCTTAGGAGAAAGACTGGACTCCACAGAATGCACCAGCGCATCAATAGAACTCGTAGCAAAAAACTGGAACGGCAGATCCTCCAGAAGCTCCGGGATCAGCACAGCAGAATCCCCATAAAGCTGCTCCACAGCAAGACCCTTCTTCGTTCCCTTCGTAGTCAGAGAAAGAATCGAAATATTCGTCACCTCAGAACCCGTACCACAGGTAGTCGGAACCAGCACCAGCTCCTTATTCTTCACAATCGGAAGCAGACCGTCATAAAGATCCGTAACCGGAGAAATATTCTCCAGTGCAAACAACTTGGAAAGATCCAGAATACTGCCGCCGCCAACAGAAACCACACGCTTCGCATCCTTCGGAACATCCTTCCAGATCGCCTCAGCCATCACATCCGTAGGTTCACCCTTGCCATAATCCTCACGGAAAATCACATCACAGCCAAGCCCCAGCGGCTCAAAAAACTTCTTAAACAATCTCTTATTGGTAAAAAGCAGATCCCCCTCACCAAGCTTAAATTTCTCCGCAAACTGCCGACAATTATCAAAACTGTAAATCGTCGGCCTGATCATCAGTTCCTGCATAATTTCTCCTCCTGTCAGCCCCGCATTTCGCAGAAGCTCTCCATAAAAATTTTTATACAACTATAATAGCACAGGCAGCCAGCCATCCGCAATCCGCAGTACCACCCGCCCACCATAAAACAGATCATGTCCCAAAGCAGACCTTCACCTTTCATTCCACCACCCGGAATATGATTCTCTCAACCACAGATTTCAACATCCATGAGTCAGAAGTGTACCATACATCTCCGGTCTCCGATCCCGGAAAACACCCCACTCCCGTCTCTTCTGCGCGATGGCATCCAGATCAAACTCCGCAGTGATCACACCCTCCGTCTCTCTGTCAGCCTCAGCCACCAGTCCACCGGTCTCATCCGCAATAAATGAAGAACCATAAAACGTCATCTCCGAATTCTTCTGCACCTCATGACCAATCCGATTGGAAGCAACTACAGGCATGATATTTGCAGCCGCATGTCCCTGCATACATCTCTGCCAGTGCGGTTTGGAATCCGTCTGAAGAACCGGCTCGCTGCCGATGGCAGTGGGGTAAAGCAGGATCTCCGCCCCCAGAAGCGCCATACATCTGGCAGCTTCCGGAAACCACTGATCCCAGCAGATTCCCACACCAATGGTTCCGTACTTTGTTTTCCAGACCTTAAACCCGGTATCGCCCGGAGTAAAGAAAAACTTCTCCGCATAAGGCATCCCGTCCGGAATATGCGTCTTTCTGTATTTTCCAAGAACCGTACCATCCGCATCAATAATGGCAATAGAATTAAACGCCGCATTTCCTGCCCGCTCAAAAAAGCTCACCAGGATCACCACGTCCAGTTCTTTTGCCACTTTCTGAAAGCGCTTCACAGCCGGATTCTCCTCCGGCGTTGTGGCAAGGTCCATATATTCAAAATCGTGTCTCTGACAAAAATACGGCGTCTCAAAAAGCTCCTGCAGAAGAATGATATTCGCACCCTTTGCAGCCGCCTCCCGCACCAGTTTTTCCGCTTTTGCAAGCGTCGCTTCTCTGTCCCATGTGCAGCTCATCTGTGTAGCCGCTACTACAACTTTCCGCATAAATTTTTAAGTCCCTTCTGTTCTATAACTGAAACTTCCTTTTCACTGCATCCACCAGGAAATCCGCGGTGCCTTCCACACCAAGGAAACTGCTGTCCACAAGAATACTCTTATGATTCTTGTCATCCGGATGATAACCCGCATACTGCATGTGATAGGAATCACGGGCTTCATCAACAGCCACGATCATTTTTCTGGCCTCTTCAACCTCAATATTCAGGTCCTTTACACAATGCTCCACACGAACCTCATACGGCGCATAAATATAAATATGCATGGCGTTTTCCATCTCTTCCAGAGTGAAATCCGCACATCTTCCCACAATAATACAGGTCTCTTTTTCCGCAAGAAATTTAATAATATTCTGCTGCGCCTCAAAAATTTTATCCTGTGTATTGCTGGTTCCCTTTCCAAGAGGAAACATCATTCTTGCAAAAGGGCTGACTTTGACTTTTTTCGCAGTCTCTTCCACTTCATCCACAACAGACACCGGAAGATTCAGCTTCTTTGCAGCCTGATCCACAATATCCCTGTCATAATATTCAATCCCCAGTTTTTCCGCCATCTTTTTCGCGATAGGACGCCCCATGCTTCCAAACTGTCTGGTGATCGTAACTACGTACTTACTTTTTCCCATATGATTTCCTCCAATTTAAGAGACACATCCTTCCGATATACCCCTGAAAAACGGCAAAGCGGACATTTTCATTCCGCTTTCCCTTTGCATTTAATGTTCATACCATCCGACGATTCCCGGATTCAGATTAATATTGATCTGCTTGATCTCCTGATACTCCTCGAGACCCTGAACGCCCAGATCACGACCGATTCCGGACTTCTTGTAACCGCCCCACGGAGCTTCATTAAATGCCGGGTTATAACAGTTGATCCAGGTAATACCTGCACGGATCTCCTTGATCACCCGAAGCGCTCTGGAACCATCGGCGGTAAATACCGCTCCAGCCAGACCATACTCCGTATCATTTGCCATGTCAATGGCCTCCTGCTCTGTCTTAAACGTCTGGATGGTCACAACCGGCCCGAAAATCTCCTCCCGGACAATAGTCATATCCGAAGTACAGTTATCAAACACCGTCGGTCTTACATAAAAACCTTTCGCACATTCCCCTTCTGTGTAACGCTCGCCGCCGCACACAAGAGTAGCACCTTCCTCAACACCCTTCTTAATATATCCAAGAACTTTATTCATATGGCTCTCAGAAACCAAAGGCCCCATATCCGGATTCTCCATAGGATCTCCAATGGTGATGGCATTTGCTTTCTTTGCAAGACGTTTCACAAATTCATCCTTGATACTTTCCTCGATGATAATTCTGGAACCTGCGGAGCACACCTCGCCCTGATTCAGGAAAATACCGATCATAGCCCATTCCACTGCGCCGTCCAGATCCGCATCTGCAAAGATCACATTGGGTGACTTTCCGCCAAGCTCAAGGCCGATCTTTTTTACATTACCTGCTGCCGCACGCATGATACTCTGTCCAACTTCCGTACTTCCGGTAAAAGTAACCATATCCACATCTTTGCTCTCCGCAATGCGGTTTCCTGTGATTCCGCCAGGTCCAAGGATCAGGTTCACGCTGCCCTTCGGCATTCCGATCTTCTCAAAAATCCCAAACAGTTTCACACAGGAAAGCACACAGTTGGAACTTGGTTTAAACACCACACTGTTACCTGCTGCAAGAGCGGGAGCCAGTTTCCACACACCCATCAGCAGCGGATAGTTCCATGGAGTGATCAGTCCGCACACGCCAACCGGCTCATGAACTGTATAGGAATGCATTTTTCCAAAACCTTCATTTACTTCATAAACGCCGCCCTGTGGCATTTTTAAAAGTCCTGCATAATAGCGGAAACAGTGAACTGCGTCATCCACATCTGCCTCTGCCTCTCTTAAGGGTTTTCCATGATCCATGCAGTCCAGCTTGGCAAAATCCTCTTTTTCCGCATCAATGGCATCTGCGATCTGAAGAAGGATATCCGCTCTTGTCTGGGAATCCATGTCACGCCATTCCCTTGTCACATAAAAAGATCTCTTCGCTGCTGCGATCGCTTTATCAACATCCTCCACATTTCCTTCCGTCACCATGGCAAGAACCTCACCATTTGAAGGATTTAATGTAGGAACTGATTTTCCTGTGCTGCCTTCTACCCATTCACCATCAATAAACATTTTCTGAAGTTCCATAATCGTCCTCCTTTTATTTTCTTAACCAGTTCAAATAATTGACTCATTTTATAATCTTCTCATTCCCTCTTCTGACTCGCGCGATCACCGGATTTTCTCACCCTCAAAATAATTCGCTTCCACCTTCATCTCCCGGATTTCTTCTTTATCCACTTCAAAAAGATCTCCGCTGAGAACAATGATATCTGCCATTTTTCCCGGCTCCAGGGTTCCCATGGAATCTTCCACATGATAAACACGGGCTGCGCCGGAAGTATAAGCTTTCAGAGTATCTGCCATGGAGATTTTTTCCCAGGGGTTGGTGGATGTCAGGTTTCCGTCATCATCTCTTCTTGTAACTGCCGCATAGATCGTCGTAAAGGGATCTATAGTCACAACCGGATAATCGGTTCCAAGTGCCAGCGCTCCTTCATGCTCCAGCAAAGTCCGGAACGGCCACTGAAGCCTTGCCCGTTTTTCCCCGATCTGGTTCACCTTTCCATTTGCCGCAAGAGTTACATGATAAGGCTGGACCGAAGGAATTACCTCAAGCTCCGCAAAACGATCCAGATCATCGGGATGGATATTTTCGATATGCTCGATGGTATTTCGAAGACCATGCTCCCCGTTCACTTCCGCAGATTTTTCAAAAAGATCCAGCGCCATCCGCACGGAACCATCTGCGATACAGTGAAGCCTTACCTGGATCCCCGCCTTGTTCGCCGCAATGATCTCTTTCTTCATTTTTCGCTCCGGCCATAACGGAAGACCCTCGCCGCAGGTCTCCGGCTTATCGGTATAAGGCTCCAGAAGAAGTCCTGTATAAGTCTCCGTCACGCCATCAATAAATCCCTTTACCCCCGCAATGTGAAAATGCGGGGAATCAAAATACTTCTGAAATTTAAAATACTTCGAAAATTCCGTATATCCAAAAAGTTTCATATAGGAAAAGATCTGCGCCTTAAGGCCCTCTCCCTCGTCCAGTTTTTTCAGGATATCGTATTTTTTCAGGGTTTCTTCGGTGTAATCATCGGCAAACATTTCGCTTGCCGCGGCAATTCCGTTGTCAGCCAGAACATCCTGAAAATTCCGGTGGATCTCCAGCATCTCTTCCTCCGAAAACTCCATATATTTTTTCTGAGCCGGTTCACATGCTGCCGGTTCCAGAAGAAGTCCGCTTAATTCACCATTTTCAAACTTTACATTTACACCGTTATCCATTTTCCGGTCCGGATCGATCCCGGCCTCTTCCAGTGCTCTGGAATTCAGCCACATGCTGTGACAGTCCGCACAGAAAAGATACACCGGCCTGTCAGGAATGACCTCATCCAGAAGCCTTTTATCCGGAAGCGGCTCGTCACCCCAGTTTGTGATAAACCATCCGGAACCACGGATCCTTTTGTAATCCGGATGGGCCTTGGCAAATTCTTTTATGATCTCTACACATTCCGCCTGGGAACGTCCTTTTCCCAGATCCGAACACACATATCTGCTGCCATCAATTGCTCCGGAAAAAAGATGGGTATGTGCATCCAGGAAAGAGGACATAATCATTTTTTCTCCGTAATCGTAAAGAGGCCAGTCTGCATAATCCTTATCTCTCTGGAAATCCCAGGGAAGAACTGCCTGGATCTTTTTGTCCTCTACCGCAATGGCTGCCGGTCTGGGGAAATCTTCAAGACCTGTAAAAACAGCTTTACTTCTCAGAATAAATTTTCCCATAAGCCATCCCTCCTACATCACAAAACCACAGATCAGAAATCCCGCAACGGAAAGTACACTCGCAATAATTACATATGGAAGCTGTGACAGCGCATGCTCCATATTGTCGATACCTGCACTCTGGGAAGAAAGAAGTGTCGCGTCTGTATAGAAGCAGGCGTGGCTTCCGAATGCACCACCGGAAATGATCGCTGCCATAATGAGGATCGGGTTTGCGCTGATGGCTGCACCAAGCGGAAATACGATCGGTGCAACGACTGCACTCATGCCCCAGAGAGAACCGGTAGTAAAGGTAAGTGCCGCAACCAGAACAAAAGCGATCGCCGGGAAAACCGGGCCCCAGAGAAGCGGTTTAGCAACAGAAATAATAAAGTCTGTCATTCCCATTCCTTCTGTCACTTTCTGAAGAACAAAAGCAACTACAAGAAGGATCAGGATGGGAAGCATATCTGCAAAGCCACGGACGATCAGGTTAAAGAAATCATCCAGTGCAACCACTTTCTGCGGTACATAAAGCATGAAACAGATGATCAGGGAAACCACAACTGCCAGAAGCAGGTTACTGGTCGCAATAGCGATGGCAACCAGCACGCCCATCGGAATCACGAAATTCCAGATGTTACCATCTTCCTCATAACCTTTTCTGTCATCATGGTTATATTTTCTGCTGGCATCGCTGTAAACCTTACCAGTCTCCTCCACACGTTTATAGGCTTTTTTCATTGCACCTAGCTTCGGCATCACACCCAGCGCAAAGAGGAAAACAATGGCAATGGTAAGAATCGGATAAAAGCAATACGGAATCGCGTGGATATAAGCCTGGATACCGGTTTTAAATCCCAACGCCTTCACACTTGCCTGATCAATAAAAAGACTTGCGTAAAAAACAGCCCATGTGGAAAACGGAAGCAGTACACACACCGGAGCACCGGTGGCATCCAGCATATAAGCCAGCGCCTCTCTCGGGATCTTACGTTTGTCGCAGACACCTTTCATGCAGACGCCGATGGAAAGCACATTCAGATAATCATCCACAAAGATCAGGATACCCATAACAAAAGTAGTAAGAAGGGTTTTTCTCTCCGTGTTACAGAATTTTGAAACCAGTTTCTGAAAGCCAAAAGTACCTTTCGACTCCTGAAGAAGAGCGATCAGACTTCCAAACAGACCACACACCAGAACGATCCATACATTTTCAGCAAGCACATCCTGGATCAGCGTACACCATTGCGGCAGGAAATCCTTCCCATACATAAATATGGCCGCCAGAAGAGAACCTCCGATCAGAAATTCCACACATCTTCTGGTTGCGATCGCACCGACGATAATAACCAGAAGAATAAAAATTGCAATCAGTCCAGTATTCATTTTTTTCTCCCCTTTCTTTCTGCCGGACAAAAAGGGACATACCCGTCAAACGGATATGCCCCTTTGCATCAACAGACTTTTTCGTGAAACAAAAAAGGGCGTATTCATTGCCCTGCCGCAATCAATACACCATCGTACGTTTCGTGCTTTTATTATTTTGATACTGATATACTATTATTTTTCAGTCTCTGATACAATGCTTAATTTCGGGAGTTGAATTAATGTTTTTCAAGTATATATACTTGATTTTAAGTATATGTGATAGTATACTGATTTTAACAAAATCTTGTCTGAAGAAAAGGAGAACCCTCATGGAAAAAAATACCTTCCTGATGATCAACGACATAATCTACGATCTCTATTCCTGCACCAGCCTCAACGAGATCAAGGCTAAATTTCTACATCGCCTGAAAATGGTGATCCCTTACAGCTACGCCAGTATTCTTCTCCATGAAAACACCGAAGACCCTGATACTATCCGTCTCACCAGTCCCATTTGTATCCCAGAAGCTTTCATCGAAGCCGAAAATGAATACATGAAGGTAGCCGATGAAGATCATCTTCTCTGGCTTCTCCATTCCCGTGAGCCTCGTCTTGTCCGCGAGAGCGATCTGCTGGAGGATCAGCAGCGTCTGAATTCTCCTCTCTATGTTCACTGCTACCGGAAATTTCACATTTTTGATTCCATGCAGTATGCCAGTGTCTACCATCAGGAACTTCTGGGTGTCCTTACGCTCTTTCGCACGGAAAAGGATGGGCCTTTTACCAATGAAGATATGTTCTTCCTTCAGGCTATTGGCATGCACTTGAACGCAGTGCTTTATCAGATCGCCCACCAGCAGCCTCAGGCCTCTAGTCTTAGGCAAACTCTCGGACGCCTGAAGGCTAATAACCATCTTACTGCCAGAGAGCTTCAGATTGCAGAGCTGATCTTTCAGTATCGAAACAATGATGAGATTGCCAGGTCCCTGGGGATTCGTGAAAACACTTTGCAGAAGCATCTGCAGAATATTTTTCGTAAAACTAATGTGACTTCCCGGTGGGAGCTTTTGCGATTGCGTATGCAGTAGTGATGTTGGAAGGGGATTCGAATAAGGGACTCCCGGGAGGCGTGTCCTCCCGGGCTGTTTTTTTCAAATGATGGGTGTGAAAAAGACTCTGTAGTTTCCTGATCTCGGATTAACTACAGAGTCTTCAATTTAGGTCTGATCAGTCGTGTAAGCCATTCTGTTCAAAATCTCTGAAAAGGCTGGCTTCTCCATCATCAGCAAATGCATCTGCATCCCCCTGATCGGAGTCATCCTGTCCTCCCTGGATATCTGGGATATCTGCATCCTGGGAATCCTGGGACGTGCTATCCTCAGAGCTGTCCTTGCTATCCTTGCTGGAACTGTCATCTTTACCAAGTTTTACAGTGAGTGTCTTCTCCTTATATTCATTACCATCCAGAACTGCAACCGTCACATCGATCTTTTCCTTCGGCTCATAATACTGAAGCAGCTCAACCAGCTGATCAATACTGGTGATCGTTTTACCATCAAACTCTGTAATGACCATATTCTTGGTAATACCTGCATCATCGGCAGGGCCTCCCTCGGTTACCTCCGAAACAAATACACCCTGCGGGATACCATAAATCTGTACTGCCTCCGTACTTACTGTACTGCCTGTAATACCAAGGATACCATGATTATCCACTTTATCTCTTGCCTTGGCATTCATCATGTTCTCAAGAGAATCCGCAACATCAGAAATTGCAATGGCATACCCCATACCTTCAACCTCAGTAGAAGCAAGCTTGGAAGAGTTAATACCAACAACCTCACCATCCATATTCAGAAGCGCACCGCCACTGTTACCGGGATTGATAGCCGCATCTGTCTGGATCAGGTTCACGCCCTTGTTGATACTGCTGCTGTTATCTGTAGAATCACCAGACTCGATCTGGCCTGATGCATCTGTCGTACGGTTCTTTGCACTGACAATACCTGTAGTAACAGACTGGCCATAGCCAAGTGCATTACCAATGGCAACAACCTGCTCACCGATCTTCAGATCATCAGAGCTTCCGATCTTTGCAACAGAAATTGCATCCATTGTATCATCCGAAACATCCTTCGTTGCAACAGAAACAACTGCAAGATCCTCGTTTTCATCAAAGCCCTTTACTGTAGCTTCATAAGCACTTCCATCTGCAAAAGCAACGGACAAAGTATCCGCACCATCTACAACGTGATAGTTTGTAGCGATCAGCAGCTCAGAATCTGTTTTTCCGATAATAATACCGGAACCGCTTCCCTGAACTTCCTGCTCCTGGCTCGGTGCATACTGAGAGCCAAACATACTGTAATAATTCTGAACCTCCTGAACAGACTTGGTTGTGATGGCAACTACAGAAGGCATTGCCTCCTCAGCAACATCGGATACATCCAGACTGCCCTTTGTATCAGAAGATTTTGTATCTGTTGTATCTTCGGTACTCTTATCTGATTTTTTCTCAGATTTCATAAGAGTCAGCTTCTCAGAGCTGTCGGTTGCAGCCTGTACAGACTGTGCTCCTGTGAAATAGTTCACTCCTTCATATGCGCCAACTCCAATGCCACCTGCAAGTACTGCACACAGGCTGATGGTTGCACCTTTCTTCATCATTTTCTTTATTTTTAATTTTCTGTTGTTATTCATGATTAAGTCCCTCCCTGGAAAAATTTCTTCTCTGTTTCCTTTTGATGCTTCAAAGTATAGGGTTTAATTGTGTTTACTTTGTGGGAAAAATGTGTTTTATTTGTTAAAACTTTTCACAGACATCACGATCACAAACCATGCAACCTCAAGAAGAACGATCATTCCACCGGGTTTCAGTCCCGCATAATAGGAAAGAAAAAGTCCGGCAATGGTCGTACATACCGCCACAACAATGGCACACACCAGAGTCCCCTTATAACTTTTTGCCATCTGCATTCCGCATGCCACCGGAACTACCAGCATGGAAGAAACGATCAGGGTTCCCACAGTACGGGACGCAATGGAAACGGTCAGCGCCGTGAGAATCGTAAAAAGAAAATTAATATTCCGCACGGAAACGCCGGAGATCCTTGCCGCATTTTCATCAAATCCGATATAAAACAGCTCCCTGTAAAAAAACAGCACCGCTGCCAGAACCAGCACGCTGATCACAACTACCAGCGCCAGCTCTCCTTCACTGATGGACACAATACTTCCAAATAAAAAGCTGTTCAGACTTGCACCGTTTTCCACAAAACCAGACAGCACACCGGCAAGTCCGATTCCAGCGGACATGACAATGGAAATCGCCACCTCGGAATAACGCGGGATTTTTTTGCGGATTGCTTCAATTCCAAGTGCTGCCACAATACACATCACTACCGCACCAGCCACCGGGTTCACTCCCAGGATCAGTCCCAGCACAACGCCGGCCAAAGAGGAATGGGAAAGTGCATCTCCGATCATGGACATCCGTTTCAGAACAATGGTGATCCCGATACAGGGTGTGATCACTGCCAGAAGGATTCCCACGAGAAAAGCCCTCTGCATAAATCCATACTGTAAAATACTCATACCTCGTCAATCCTCCCCTCTTCTGCCTTGAAGAACCGATTTGCCCCTTTGAATTCACCGGAATTTCCATGAGTAACCATAAGGATCGTCAGCCCCTGTTCCTCATTCC
>OGSD01003740.1_pt1 | contig 11103 bp, 10 predicted proteins | sample 1553571 | NCBI WGS metagenome assembly OGSD01 (sample SAMEA2580072, study PRJEB22360) | human gut metagenome | biome: human gut; feature: human-associated habitat; material: faeces | place: Denmark | collected 2008/2010 | reverse complement strand
GGATATAGCTCAGCAGGATAGAGCGGCCGCCTCCTAAGCGGTAGGTCGGAGGTTCGAATCCTCTTATCCGTGCCACGGGAAACCCAGTATTCATGCGGGTTTCCCGTTTTTTTATTCTATTTTCCTTAACCTTGCTTATCCGATTTCTTAGCAAAAACGGGCGGTTTGCTAAGAGGTTTTAGGGGCAATGAGCATAGGTGTATGTTCCTATTCTAACCTACGCCCAGCTAAGAATCTTAGCAGAAAATCTTCATGCCAGCTAAGAAAACACCCCTCCCTGCTAAGAAGTACAAAAGTTAATTCGTGAATCCTGCTAAGAATGAAAGGCGGAAGTTCCCTTGTTCCCCCCATATGGATCGAACACAGAACATTCCGCCTTATAGGTGCTTTTTGCAGCTTTGAGTAACTTTTACTTTCTTATTATAATACAAAGGAAGGAGGGCGACAAGATGAATTCACATAAATATAATATCTACCTGACCGCTGAGGAGCGCCGGCAAACGCTCCAATGCCTGAATGATCTACGGACGGCCCTACTTTCTAAGGGCAAATACACCGATGCCGTGGATGAGCTCCTCGATAAGTTCTTCCGTGCCAAACTCAAGAGGGTTCATTAGACATCTGGACATACGACCTAAGCCACCTGTGAACAGCCCCAGATTGTGCGGACAGCACAAAAAGATCCCCTGGTAGGAAAAGATTAAGTTTTAAGCGGAGAGGCGTCGCGCCAGCGGCGCCTCTCCAGTTTTTAACTGGATGCGCTCATGGTTGTAGAAGTAAATATAGCGTTCAAGCATCTCGTTGGCTTCGGTAAAGGTAGCCGGTTTGTGGCGGTAAATACACTCTGTTTTGAGAATGGAGAAAAAATTTTCCGCCATTGCATTGTCATAACAGTTTCCGCGTCTTGACATGGAAGGCGTAATGCCGTATTGTTGAGTCAGCTGGAAATATGCTTGGGATGTGTATTGAAAGCCTTGGTCGCTGTGGAGCTGTAACTCCTCAGCGGCCCTCTTTTTCTCCTGCTTCATGGCCAGGCGGATGGTGTCCAGGACCAGATTCACCGTCTGCTGTGTTCCGGTTTTGTAGGCCACAATGCTGTTGTCATACAGATCTCGGATCATGGATAGATACAGCACGCCTTGCCCGGTGTGGATGTAGGAGATGTCCGTTACCCATTTACTGTTGGGCCTGTCTGCGCAAAAGTCCCTGTTGAGCAGATTCTGGTACTTGTGGAGCTGCTGCCCCATCTGCTGCCATTTCCTGCGGCGGCGGATCTCAGCCAATAGATCATACTTCTTCATGACCCGCAGTACCGTTTTCGGGTTGCAAAAAATGTTCTGACTTTTTAGCCACAGCCACATCCGCCGGTAGCCATAGGTACGGAAACTGCGCTCCCGCTGCTGTGCGATGAGCTCTGCAAGTGCGGCGTCCTTCTCCGGCTTTCCAAGGCGATGGACAAAGGCATAGTACCCGCTTCTGGATACGCCGAAGAATTTGCACATGACTGACACGGGATACTCTGCTTTGCGACGATAGATGATATGGTATTTTGCCCTTGCCCTCACTTCCTTCCTGTGAATTGCAGAAAATCCCGCAGCAATTTATTTTCCATACGAAGCTGTTGGATCTCATATGCCTGCTCGGCCACAATATCTCTTGGCGCAGCATCTTTTCTCGGCCGTCCTTTCGGCCGCGGAAGGATGCCGGCTTCCGACTTGCGTTCTTTCCTCCGCTCACGCTTAAGCAGATTCTTTACCACCTGTTTATCCTGAAAACCGTAGTGTTCTGCTACTTCCCGCTTGGTTTTTCCCGCTGCCAGCATTGCCTTGATTTCTGGCAGCAGTGCTTGTACCTGTGTGTATTTCCGTTTCTCCATAACATGACCCCCTGACGTAGTCTATTTTCCTACATCAGGGGGTCTTTTGTCACTGTCCGTTTTTACTGGACCTGTTCATGTTTCACTCGAAGCAGGTGGCTTTTTTTATTTTTTTCAAAAAATTTTCAAAAACACCCCCCCAAACGGCCTCTCCCTGTCCAAGCAAGTGAGGGGGTAAATTCTCCACCCCGGAGAAAGCCCCTCACTGAACCTTCAAAACTGAATATCAGGTACTAAGGACATTTAGTTCTGACGAGAGCCCAAGGGTGGGTACGCCACGACCTCCACGGAGGGAGCGAGAACCCCTGACCCAAAACTCGACTTGTGACCGAGGCGGCGATGACAGTCAGAATGATAATGATACTTCCCTACGGGGCTGGCGGAGAACCCGGCAGAGGTGAAATCCCTATGCGGCGGCTACACTGGCTGCTTCCTTAGTGCTTCCCATATAGGCTACCGAGCCGAGCAGGGGCGTCGAGGACAACTACTGCTATAACCTTCCGACCGCAATCGGTAATGTATGAGACATTTGCGGAAGGAGTACATAGCTGAGAAACCAGCTATGAATTCTTAGAAAGGAGGTTAAGCCGAAGTGAGCAACTGCAAGACCATTGCCATCTGCAATCAGAAAGGCGGCGTTGGCAAAACGACCACCGCCGTGAACCTTGGGATCGGACTTGCCATGCAAGGGAAAAAGGTGCTGCTCGTTGACTGCGACCCACAGGGCGATCTTACGACCTGTTTAGGATGGCCTGACACGGAGAAGCTCACCGTTACCCTTGCCGACAAGCTGAAGGAAGTCCTGACCGACGACCTAAAAGACCCCTTGGCCAGCATCCTGCACCATGAAGAAGGTGTGGATGTTATCCCCGCTGATCTTGACTTGTCCGCTCTGGAGATGAACCTTGTGACCGCCATGAGCCGTGAGAATACCCTGAAGACTTATCTCAATGAGGTAAAAGCCGGGTATGACTATGTTCTCCTGGACTGTATGCCCTCGCTGGGCATGATTACGCTCAATGCCCTTTCTGCGGCAGACAGCGTGATTATTCCTGTTCAGGCACAGTACCTTCCGGCAAAGGGCATGACACAGCTTCTCCACACGATCTCTCAGGTCAAGAAGCACATCAACCCCGGTCTGACGATAGACGGCATTCTGCTGACACTGGTGGATGGGCGCACGAACCTGGCAAAAAGCACGGTCGAAACCCTGAGAGCCAGCTTTGGGAGCCGTATCAGGATTTACAAATCCACTATCCCCACGGCAGTAAAAGCCGCCGAGGTCAGTTCCAAAGGAAAGAGCATTTACGCCTACCAGCCTAACAACAGTGCTTCAAAGGCTTACGCCGAGTTCACAAGGGAGGTGTTAGACAGTGGCAGGCAGAAAGAGCGACTTCACTCTGTCAACAGCCTCGCTCGATGAGCTTTTTTCTTCTCAGGCAGAGCGTGATGAAGCCAAACTCGCCAAAATCCAAGATATTCCCCTTGAGCTGATCGACGATTTTCCCGAACACCCCTTCAAAGTAAGGGATGACGAGGACATGATGCAGCTTGTGGAGAGCATCACAGAGCGTGGTGTCATTACTCCGGCCACGGTTCGCCCCAAGGAGGACGGCAGATACGAGCTTGTCTCAGGCCATCGTCGCAAACGAGCCTGTGAGCTTGCAGGCTTTGAAACGCTGCGCTGCGAGGTCGTCGAGTTGACCCGTGACGAAGCCACCATCCTCATGGTGGAGAGCAATTTCCAGAGGTCGCAGATACTCCCCAGCGAGAAAGCCTTTGCCTACAAGATGAGGTTGGAGGCCATGAACCGACAAGGAAAGCGCACGGATCTAACTTCGACACCAGTGGAGTCGAAGTTCAGGAGCAATGAAACTCTCGGAAATGAAAACGGCGAAAGCAGGGAGCAAATCCGTCGCTATGTTCGTCTTACTTGCCTTGTTCCTGAGCTTTTGGAGTTTGTGGATGAGGGCAGGATCAAGATGCGCCCTGCTGTTGAGCTCTCCTATCTGGACGAGGACTGCCAGAGGGACATCGTGGAGGAAATCGACATGAGCGATGCCACACCGTCCCACGACCAGACCATCCGAATGCGAAAGCTGTTTGACGAGCATAAGCTGACCACAGAGGCCATCCACGCTGTTATGAGCGAGGAAAAGCCCAACCAGCGTGAAAAGATCGTACTTCGTGGGGACAAAGTGCGTCAGCTCATTCCCAAATCTGTCCCCATCAACCAGACCGAGGAGTATGTCTGCAAGGCGTTGGAGCACTATGCAGCCTTTCAGCGCAAGAGAGCCGAGCGTGACTCTCGTTAGGGTGTTCCTGCTTCGTTTCCTTCTCCCCCTTCCCACACCTATCCCTCTGATTACTTCCTGACTTTCCGAAAAGAAAACATCTATTTCTCTAAAATATCTCCCAGGTAAGTCAATCTCAGTAATCGCACAATTCACGCTCATCCCACATCGGCGATATGATGAAAGATTGCGCTGCTTTCCCTCTCACGAATTGCGAGTTCTTTTTTCGGAAAGTAAACACTGTCGCTTGTCTGAGCCGAGAAGCAAACCCGGCATATCCTGACCCGTAGTACCGACTACGGGCTTTTTTTATGCCAAAAATCAAAACTATGGAGGATAACGACTATATGAACAAAACCATCTGTAAGCACGGAAAGCGCCTGACCGCCATGTTCCTTCTGGTGGCTCTGGTGCTTTCCATGTTTTCCATGAACGCTTTCGCCTCCCAGGAGGACAACTACCACGATCCGGCTGAGCATTGGCTGACGGCGAGTAACCGCACCAATGAGCTGGATGTCAATGCGGTGGTCACCCACGAGACCTTCAACTGTACGGTCTGTGCCAAGCCCACCTCGTTTACCATCTGGCGTACTCCTGAGTACACTAAGGACGGCATTCCCGCTTTGACCCGCAATGTTTACTATTCTGACGGCACCCTGGCTGACGGCGTAGGCCACGGCCCCATCCTGGATGGCACCCCCGGTGTGGATGCCTACTATACGGGCTACCACTGGACGAAATCCATGTGCGACAACTGCGGAACCATGAATGGCAATGGCGGCATCAACAGCTACGGCTTCAATAAGAATGTCTACTGGCTCTATGACTGTGCGACCGAGTTCTACGAGAAGACTCCCGAGGTCGTGACCTATGAGGAGGCCGACGCCACCTATCACACCAAGCACTACAAGGTTGGCGAGTATTGCTGCTTCTGCTTCGGCACCCGCTACAAGGAGTCTACCACCATGGAGCGCCATAATATCCAGAAGAATGTCCTGCCTCAGATCAGCAATGGTCGCTTTGCCATCGTTGAGCACTGCAAGGACTGCGACTATCAGAAGACCTCTTACGTCGCCGCAAAGTCCGTAGTGGCAGACTACTACGGCATTGTGGACGGCAAGCCTCATACTCTGACGGTTTCCGACCTGTCTGAAGCCGGCGTCAGCGTTCAGGTCAGATACGGCAATTCCGCTGAGAACTGTAACCTGACGTCCGCCCCCAACTATACTGAGGAGGGCCAGTACACCGTCTACTATGAGATCACCTATGCCTTTGGCGGTGAGAGTATGACCGAAGACGGCGTTGCCTATGTCTGGCTCCGTGATGTAAAGCCGGAGTGCCCCTGCGGATGTGGGGATGAGAATTGCACCTGTGATGGCAAGAACTGTGATGGTAGCTGCCATAAGCCTGGTTGCGGCGACAGCGGCAATGTCGGGGAGCACAATTTCAGCGTACTGGAAACAGTGAACCCCACCTGCAAGACCCTCGGGTTTACACGCTACCTTTGTGTGGACTGTGGAAAGGTCGAGAAGCGTGACTATGTGAACAGTCTCGACCACGCATGGCAGAGCATTGTCATCCGTGATGCCAACTGCGAGGCCGGTGGAAAGCTCCTTAACGTCTGCAAGAACTGCGGCGAGGTTCAGGAGACCACTACCCCCAAGGGGGAGCACCAGTATGCCACCTACACTGAGGAGCCTACTTGCACCCGTCCCGGCTATGAGGTCAAGGAGTGCGGTGTGTGCGGTGACCGCCACATCATCAATGTTACCGCCGCTCTGCCTCACAATTATGAGCCCGTTGTCACTCCCGCTACTTGCGAAGGCGGCGGCCGTACTCTGCACATCTGCAAGGGCTGTGGCAGTTCCTTTACCACTGACTACACTGAGGCGCTGGGCCACAATTTCATCAGCAAGACCGTCACTTCTCCCACTTGTTCCGGCGAGGGCGTGACTGAGTATCGCTGCAACCGTTGTGGCTATCATTATCTGGACGGCGACGCTGCCAGCGGCCATACGTCCGGCGATGAGGCCACCTGCACCGAGCCTCAGACCTGCCGCACTTGCGGTGTCACGCTGAACAATGCCCTGGGCCATGACTACAAGGCCGTTGTAACGAACCCCACCTGCACAAAGATGGGCTTTTCTACCTTCACCTGCTCCCGCTGCGGAGATAGCTACAAGGGCGAGTACACCGAGGCCAAGGGCCACACTGAGAGCAAGTGGATCATCGACCGTGAGCCCACAACCGACAAGGAAGGCTCCAAGCACAAGGAGTGCGTTGACTGCAAGCAGGTTCTCGCTACCGAGACCATCGAGAAGCTCTACCTCTCCGCTACTACTGACAGCCACGGTGAGGCAGTCGTTGGCGGTTATCTCGTAATCGTCACCGATACTGACACCAAGAACCCTGTGGCCAACGCCGCTGTTCTTCTGAACAAGGATGGCGATATTGCTGTCCGTCTGCCCAATGGCCGTATCATCGACTATGCTGACCAGACCACAGTGAAAGTGCTGTTGGTAAAGGACAAGGCTCCTGTCTCTGGTATCCAGATCGCTGTGACCGACAAGAATGATAACTTCGCTGCCGGTACGACCGACAAGGCCGGCCAGATCACCGTTCCTGGCACCTCTGGACTTACCAATGAGGACGGGAAGGCTACTGTTGGCTACGAGGACGAGGACGGCAATCGCATTACTGTCACCGTCAAGGTCGAGGACTACGAGACCGGCAGACCCATTGAAGACGCCACTGTAACTATCGGCAAGACCGGCAATATCACCGTGACGCTGCCTGATGGCACCGATATGGATGAAGATAACCGCATCGTCGTCACTGTCACCGACAACAAGAAGAACCCTCTGGAGGATGAGAATGTCATCGTAAAGGGTGACCTGGGCCAGAAGGCCGAGGGCAAGACCGACGAAGACGGCAAGCTGATTGTGCCTGCTGTTGAGGAAATCGAGCGCCACGGGGCTTATATCTACGGATACACCGATGGTACCTTCGGCCCGGAGAAGAACATGACTCGCTCTGAGGCTGCTGCGATCTTCGCCCGTCTGTTGGCTGAGAAGAAGGGCATCTCCCTCAGCGAGACCGGCTCCTATGCCACTAAGTTCTCCGATATTCCCGCCAACGCTTGGTATGCCAGCAGCGTGAAGCTCCTGACCAATTATGGTGTGGTCTTTGGCTGTGGCAACGACACCTTCGCTCCTGAGCGTCCCATCACCCGTGCAGAGTTCACCGTCATGGCGGTTCGCTTCTTTGACGTTTACGGCGACGGCGCTGCCGACATCATCGAGAAGTACGCCGATTTCACCGACGTATCTGACGGATATTGGGCGGCTGAGTTTATCAAGGACGCTGCCGTCCACGGCTGGGTTGCCGGCTATGGCGACGGTAAGTTCCACCCCGATGCCGAGATCACCCGTGCTGAGGTCGTTACGCTGGTGAACCGTCTGCTTGGCAGAACTGCGGACAAGAGCTATATCGCTCAGAATATCCGCAAGCTCAACAGCTTCCCCGATGTGACGGGCAAGCATTGGGCGTTCCTCGCTGTCATGGAGGCTGCGAACTCCCACAAGGCCCTGATTGACGAGGGCGAACTCTGGAGCAAGTAATTGTTCCGGCGACCTGCTGCAAAGCAGGTCGTTTACATACGCCGCTGTCTGGACGCAGATGGTAGGCGTATTTTCTATATAACTCCCCGAAGAAAGAAGGTGGCGCTATGTAGGAAAGGGGCGCAAAAAAGCCCCGTCCGTGTGGACGGGGCTGATTGCGTCTCCTGATTTACTTGATGGAAGATTAAAAAGACGATTCAGTGTCATCAGTTCAGCCTGCTTTTCTGCTGGTAGCGAAGCACAGGATTTACAAATGTGGGATGCATGACCTTTGCCTGAAAATTTTTCGTTGGCTTTGTATTCGCCACAAACTTTACAATAGTGTCCATACTTTTTCATAAGCCGATGCCTTTCTCGCAAAGATCATATAACCTGCGAATTGCTTTCATAATCACATCCCATTCCAGATCAGAAGCATAAGAAAACTTTTTACGGTATGCCTCCCAAAGTTTTTGCATAACCGAATCATTTTCCACTTCGTCAAAAACTTCTTCAGCTTGGTTAAGATACTTCTCCGATCCCCGTTTATGAGCAGTTGCCAGAAGCGCATCATGTAAAATTTTCGGGTTCAGCGTGGTTCCATGCAGCTGTTCTAAAATGAAAATATCGTAGAAATCTCTCATACGAGTATTGGTTGTGGTTCTGGTAATAATGGTTTCCAGTTTTTCTGCCAGCACAGTTTCTAAATTATAAGCCCAAATATCAATGGAGCGATCTTCCAGCATAAGTTTGAATGAATACTGGACCTCTCTTGGAGTAATTGCATCTCCTGTGGAAATATCAATTTTCAAAGGGGTCACTACGCCATCGAATGTTGTACTCATACTGACACGAATCCCCGGATACTCTGCTTCATCCATAATCTCCGAAATACTTTTCAGCTGAAATTTAACACCATCATCAATCGGAACAGTTATGATTGATGAAATTAGATTCTCAATATCCTCCACATTGACATTGGCTCCTTTTATGGTTGCATCCAAATCCATCGTAGAGCGGGCATCCAATCCAACCATAGCCGCTACCAACATACCGCCCTTCAAGATAAACTTATCATGATACTCAGAAAGAGAAATACGCTCCAAAAAACGCTCCATCATGTAGTTCCTCATTAAAATCTGAGCATCTGCGGATTTTTCTCTGGAAAGGTTTCGTATTAAATCTTTAAGCTGCCTTGCTGTTTTTATCATAAAAGTACCTCCAAATACTGTCGTAAAATTTTTTCCACCTTGAACATCCCAGCATATTGCATTAAAGCTCGCAGGTTCTTATCTTTTCTACGGGCATACGCTTTCAGTGCCCCCTGAAAGGTCTGAATTTCAATTCTGCTGCGGCTTCTGAGCAAATCACAGATCGTTCGCTCCATATCATAAACCGGCACAGTATGCCCGAATGGAGTTTTCGCTGTCGTAAGTCCTACATCATGTAAGTCTGCTTTAATCGTAAAAACTTGAATGCCTTCTGCTTTCATTTTGCTTGGATTGCATCCAGTTTTGACTGTAACTGTATATTCTATTGGTTCACGATCTGTCAGATCGTGAAAAAATAACGCTGTTTCATGTGAAAATACTGCCTGTTCAAATCGCAAATGAAGCAGATACATGGCATCCACCCAGGAATCTTTGGACAGATAAATCCCATGTGCGACTCTATCCAAATCTCGTGAACGCACATAATCATAAAATACCGGCTTTGAAATTCCAGAAGATACGACCTGTGATGTTCGTAGCATTCCTTCTTGTGCTGTTAGCATCTGATCCAGCTGTTCAAATTGTCCCATCATATCACTTCCTTTCGCACTAATATTATACGCAATATTAGCTCAAAAGTAAAGTCGCGGATATAAAATTCCTTTTCCCAAATATAACAGACGGTGTCTGGCATTTTTATGGTTTTGCGTATTTTTTATCCATAAACTAACTCCTGAATGGCAAATTTCAAACTCTGCACCTTGCCCAGCAGCCAGATCGCAGCCAGCGGCAGCCCCATCGGGCTAATCAAAAATGCCATAACCAGCAAAATCACACCATTCTGCGGGGAATAGGTAATCAGCACAGCCACGCCAAGCAGAGCAATTACCGTGCTTAGTAGACCAAGCACCAGACCGGATATGTAGATCAGCCCCGTGCAGAGCCAGACAAAAAGCGTCAGCACCAAAATGACCGGTGCAGTTATAATCATCAAAAGCCCTTTCAAAATCTTCATGTTATTTCCTCCTTGCAGCGTTCTTGGTATCTTTTCTAATCATATTATCCGGCATGGGCAGGCAAAAGACAAGGATACCGATAAAAAGAAAAAGCGGAGAGAGGAGCAGCGAAGTAATGCCGTTCCTCCCTCCGCAAATGGAGTATCTATCCCTGTTATAAAAGTTTGGAAAGCTGGGTAATGATTTCCTCTACGCCCTCCCATAACTGTTCCTGCCGCTGGGATATATCCTCCAAGTCAGCATCATAAACCCGCCCAGTCTCATGCACTTTACGGGTCAGCTGGTTTAAGTTGTTGCTGTTTCGGCGCATCAGGGAAACAAGCTCCTTCAGCTCCGGCAGCTCCAGCTTGACTACATACCCATCCAGCGCCATTTTTCTTAGATAGGCTTCACGGTTGGAGGTTCCAAACTGAGACATTTTTTGCTCAATCACAGCAAGTTCCTCCGCTGAAACTCTAAAGTTTAATTGCATATCCCGCTTACGCTTTGCCATGGTTATCTCTCCGGTCCCTGTTTCTTCGGGGCGGCAGGCTTATGGGCAGGCAGTTCCTGCTTGAGCTTATCCCGTACAGAGGGGCGGGACGGTTGTATCTTTTCTCCCTGAGTACGGCTGCGCTGCTGTTCTTCTCGCACCAGATCAATAAAGCCATCCAGCACAGCAGGGTGGCTGTTCAGGACATAACCACAACGGACGGTTTCGGGATTATCGTTGGGAATGGTCTTGGCCCATTCCTTATTGCGTCGGGAGTAACGCCCATCCCAGTCCTGAAGCTGGACGGTGTTGGCAAGGACCAGCGCCACACGCTCCATGCCATAGGTCTCGATCACACCCTTTGCCGCATCGTGGCTGAGATACATTCCGTCGAAGTGTTCCCGCACCGCCGCTTCAATGGACTCCTTGCATTGGAGATTTACATTGTTGGAAGCTCGGTACTGCTCCAGCTCCCCATGTTCTCTCGCATAGGCAGCTGAATGGGGATAGATCGGTGTTGTTCGCAGTTCCTCTTTAGCTCTGCACACATCGTCGGCACGGTTCTCAATGCTGTCCCGGATCACATCCATATAGCCGGTCTCCAGCTTTTCAAAATAGCGGTACACATCCGCCAA
>OGSD01003733.1_pt1 | contig 11127 bp, 9 predicted proteins | sample 1553571 | NCBI WGS metagenome assembly OGSD01 (sample SAMEA2580072, study PRJEB22360) | human gut metagenome | biome: human gut; feature: human-associated habitat; material: faeces | place: Denmark | collected 2008/2010 | reverse complement strand
GTGTGAATGGAGCAGAGCCGGGAATGGGCCTTATCCGGTTTGGCGATAAGATTGTTCCGTTTGATAATACAATGGAAAAAGACAGCAGTCTGTATCAGTTATTTAATACCAATTTTCATGAAATGGTTAATGACAGAAATGCGAAGCAAACATTGAAAAAATAAGAGAAAATAAGGGCAGATGAATTGACGAAAATTGTTGAATAATGGCAGAAAAAATGATATATTAGTTGCATGGCGTAAGCCATAGGAAAGTACCCATGACAGGGTGGTAGCCTCCCAACACCGAATGACCGGCTTGCCGGAATACATAGGAAGGGAGGTGGCGTGAATGACAGCTTTTGAAATCCTTTCGATTTTCATCGGCATATTAACATTGTTATGTGCCTTTGGTAGTCTTGTTATAGCGTTGCTTGCCTTTCTCAATAAGAGAAACAAGCGAAAATAAAAATGCCTATCCTGTCTGCCAACAGGATAGGCGGTGTCCGTAAGGACATCTAAATTTCCCTGGGAGCATCCACTTTGGAGTGTGTACTTTCCTTTTCTAATATCAATATATCATATTTCCCCAAAACATTCAACAGAAAAATCAAAAGAATACATACAGCCCACTGAATATAATTGGAGGTGGCAGCAAATGGATCATCTAGACAAAGAGGTCATTGAATCATTAAGTGAGCCGGCAAAGCGTGTGTTCAAAAGTCTGGATTATCGTTCCAAACAGCGAATGTTAAAGAAAGCCAGAGAAATGGCTAAGGCTGAAAAAATGAAACGGCGGAAAAAGAGACGGTTCAAGAAAAAAGGCATTGAAAAACTAAATAAAGGCAAAAAGCAGAAGAAGGGCAGTTCATCCAAAAGTGAGCGTGTCCTTTTTTCTATTCATGAAACAAGGGAACTTATGGTGCAGTCCATGCATCTGATATTGCTTGGAAGCAGTGTGGCAGATTCTTCTTATGAAGAAAGAAATATGGAGCATACAGAAGCACCTATCAGGCTTTCTAAAGAAACTGCCAGAAAAGGCGCACATACGGCAGTGGGCGGCATGAGAACGCTTGTGCATAAAAAGCTGCAAAGCAGAGAAAAGAGAAAGGCTGCAAGAAAGTCAACGGAGAAATCGGCAAGAGCTGTTCAAACGGGAGCAAAAGCAGGAGCACAGGCAGGAAAATCTTTGGGAAAGACAATACAAAGTGTTGTTCAGGCAGTAGCGGCAAATCCGGCTGTATGGATAGCCCTTCTTTTGATTATTCTTATGGCAGCTATCGTGGGAGCAATCGGAGCAGTGGTTGGCTCCGGCGGTGCTGCTAATGAATCACAGGATGGAACCTATCAGGCACAAGTATCTGGAAAGACAGAAAGTTTCCGTGAACTTGTCTCAGAATACTGTGAAAAATATGGAATTGATGATTATGTGGATCTGTGTCTTGCCGTGATCGAACAGGAAAGTGGCGGAACGGAACCGGATGTCATGCAGACGGCACAATCCTATTACAATGTGAATCCACCGATTGACAGTGCAGAAGAAAGTATTGACTGCGGAACGCATGAATTGTCAGACTGCCTGACAAAAGCGAAGTGTCAAAGTCCGAATGACATAAAAGGAATTTCCCTTGCCCTGCAGGGGTACAACTTTGGGAATGGCTACATTGACTGGGCATTAAAAAATTATGGCTGTTACACCAAAGAAAATGCCGGGATCTTTTCTGCGAAGATGTGTGCAGAACTTGGGTACAGTTCTTATGGTGATACCGAGTATGTACCTCATGTACTTCGTTACTATGTGATGAATGAAGAAACCAGTGTATCCAATGAATCCGCCAAAAAGATTTTAGAAGAATTAAAGAAAAATAATACAGCACCGGCGGAGGCGTGGAAGGTGATTGAAAAAGGTGCTTCTTTAATTGGGACGGTAAAATACAGCATGGAGAAACGGCAGTCGGATGGACGGGACAAACCGGAGTTTTTGGACTGCTCTGCTTTTTCCGCATGGGCATTTCATAAAGCAGGAGTGACCAGTGTGCCATATGGTTCTACGACAGCAACTTTTATCGGTTCCAAAAAGTTTCAGGACATATCGGCTGACCAGTTACAGCCGGGAGATATTGGATTGAAAAGTAAGACAGGTGGAACCGGTGGGGCAAATCATGTTGGGATTTATTGTGGGAAAATGAAGGATGGCAGAGTGGTTTGGCTTCACTGTACCAGTTCCAGTGGTTCTTCACTGACCGGAAATACAGAGGGGCCGATGTTTGGCGTTTATACAAATTTTACTTATTTCAGACGGTTAAAGAAATGGGACAAAAAGTAATGTTTAGACATTATGTCCAGACAGTTAAAGAGATAGGACAAAAAGCAGCGTTTAGACATAATGTCCAGACGGTTAAAGAGATAGGACAAAAAGTAGCGTTTGGACATTATGTCCAAACAGGAGAGAAAGCGAGGAAATCATGTTAAGAAACATACGAAGATTTTATTGGAAGCAAAGAGACAGGGGACAGGGAAGAAAGACTGTTATGGCAGTGTTGGTATTTTTTATGTTCGTTGCGATTATTGTGGCAGCTATCATAAAAAGTATGATGGGAGGACACGGTGCGGGATTGGAAACGGTTCATAAAAACAACACGGCAACCGGTGCTGCGGTCGTTACAGAAACAGCATCGGGGGCATCTGTAGCTGCGACAGAGACAGCACCGGATCGTGAGCTGCCGGAAGAAACCAAAGAAGCGATTTCTGTGGATACCACAAACCTTAGTACCTTTTTAGGATTTATGTCGGACACAGCTTATCAAGATTTGAAAAATCAGTTGATTCAGATTTGTCAGGACAGGAAATGCAGATCTGTCAAAAAACTGACCTATCAGCAGACGAAGGCATTTGATGTAACCAGTTTTGTTCTTTTGTCAGATGGCAGTGTCTATCAATGCAGCTACAATCTGAAAAGCTGTCAGATGTCACTTTCAGAAACATCATACGATGAAGCGGCAGTCAATCAGATGAAGGAAAAGGAATTACAGGAAGAACAGGCTAAGCTGGAACAGCAGCAAAAGGCAGAAAGGGAAAAGCTGGCAAAAAAGAAGGCGGTTCATAAAAAGAAGAAAGTGAAAAAGAAATCACATAAGACAAAAAAGGACAAGAAAAAGTCGTCAAAAGTCAATTCCGGACGAAAACATAAAAAATAACGCTATTACTACCTGCATAATGGGGTATAAGGGGTATCCCCTTACAAGATATGTGCATGGATGTGTCCACATCATGCGTATCTTGCAAGGCTCGAATGAAGAGATAAAAAGCACATTTTATGTGCCAAAAATGAACATCAAAAAAGCAGTAAAAATGGTATGTTTGGACATTATGTCCAGACAGGCTCAAATAGAAAAGGACATGGTTAGCGTTTAGACATAATGTCCAGACGGAATCAGATTAAAAGAACATAGACAGCGTTTGGACAAAATGTCCAAACAGAAGAAAGGGGTGATTGTTTGAATGACATGAAAACAGAGATTCTCCGGGTACGAATGACACCGGAGGAAAAGGCAGCACTGAATGAGCAGGCAAGCCTGCATCACAAAACCATGAGCGAATATATTCGGAGCGTGGCAAAGTGTCCGCCGGATGTAACGAGGGATGAGTTTGAAACCTCCATCGTGCGGATGATCTATGAGATCAACAAGATTGGTGTCAATATCAATCAGATTGCAAAAAAGTATAACGAACACAATTATGTGGAACCAAGTGAAGAACTGCTCTGCAAATTGGATGAAGTTTATGGAATGATGAAACATACCATACGGATTATGAAAGGTGATCGCAATGTCGCTCATTATTAAGATGGATACCATTAAGACAGAGGAACATTTACGAAAGTCCATTCCCTATATTATGAATGAGAAAAAAACGGATGGCTTGTGTTTTAGCAATGCAGGCATCACACCGGAGCAGATTTTGGATACCTTCTTTTTGACGAAGCAGATGCATCCCACGCACGGAACCAGACAGGGGTATCATTTTAAGTTTTCTTTTTCAAAGGATGAAACGATCGCACCGGAAGATGCTTTGAGTTTTATCCGGGAGTGGGTAGAGGAATATCTGGGAGATCGTTATGATTATGCCTGCTCAGTTCATAAAGACCGTGACCATATGCACATGCATCTGGTATTCAATTCCATGGCAAGAAATGGTGGAAAGTACCGGTATGAAAAAGGGGACTGGGAGAAAGTGATACGCCCGCTTACAAACCGGCTGGCTGAAAAATACCATACCGGACCATTAAAGGAGAAAGATCCGGCGTTGGATTATTCACCTGATTACGACAGGAAGCAAGGAACAATGACGGGAAAAGAACGGGTGGAGCAGGATATTGACCAGTGCATTTTGGAAAGCAGATCCTATGCAGATTTCAAGAAGCGTCTGGTGCGGCATTATGATTACCAACTGCGGGAAGGAGTATCGAGAGAGCATGGTGTCTATCTTGCCTTGACACCGCCGGGGAGAGGAAAAGCCATTCGTACCTATCGTTTAAGTGAGGGCTATATGCCGGCAGACATTGACCGACGCATTGCTTCAAAGACTGCCGACAGAGTTTCGGTGAAACGGGAGAAAGCAGAGAAGAGAAATACAAAACTTGACTGGGCAATGAGCAGAAATTATCAATTTATCCCGTATAAAGAAATGTCGGAATATCAGAAGGTAATGGTACGGCAGGTGTTGGAGGCAAGGCGGTTGTATCAACGAACCGGAACACCGCTGTATATCCATGAACGAAGTGTCAGTATTCTTCGAAAAATGAAAAATGAGACGAAACAATGTGGCATGTATGTGAAACGAAAAGAGACAAGAAGAGTGCAGAAAGAACTCATCAAAACGATGCAGCAGAGGAGGAAGAAACAGTTATGACAACAGAACAGATGGCATTAGTAAAGAAACTGATCCAAAAGCATGAGATTGAAGCAACGGATGCCGAGTGGACATTGATTTTTATGGGAGTCGGCTATGGATTGTCAGAACAGGAGATAGACAGTTATCTTGTGATGAATACTACTGACCTATTGACAAAGCATGAAAAGATGCTCTGTATTCTTTTGGGGATGGATTCAGAAATGCAAGGAGCAACCAATGAAATTCAAAATCCCGCAGAAAGAATACAGTTTATGCTAGAAAATCATTTCCAAAGAAAGAACCCGGAGAGTGGTTATGAAAGTGTGATGCAGTATGTGATTGAGGACAGTGACCTGTCAGCAGCACAGATCGAACAGCTTCGGAAAGCGGTAGAAGCAGGAATGCCGGCAGAGGACATTTTAGAAATGGCAAAGAAGCGAAAGGATGTGATGGAGATACGACGATGTATCGAATTTTATGAAATGATGCAGCAAAAAGGCAAACAGGAAAATGTAAAGAAAAGCAGGAGGACAAGTAAATGAGTGAAGAATTACAATCGTTAGTGCAGATCATAGAATTATATGGAAGAGGTCTGGAAGGTTTGGGAAAAGCCATACGGTTCTCCGCAAAGGGAGCCGAGAAAGGAGTGCAGATCGCACAGGTGAAAGCATTACAGCATCGAATGAAACTTCATTATGCCAGTGAGGGAACCCACAACACTATGAAGTTATCCGACCTGGAGAAAATGACAGGTGGTCGTTATACTATCTTAAACATTCCTTTGGAGGATGAGAAAGAGCTGATTTCCTTTTATGACCGGTTAAAGAAGTTAAAAGTCTCATTTTCTGAACTGCCGGACTTAAATCTCGGAGACGGCTATACACAGATTGCCTACAATCCGGATGATGTGGAAAGTGTACGGCTGGTGATTGATTATTATAAAAAGAAGTTTCGGCAGGAAGCGAAAGAAATGGATCTGGATGAGTATTTTGGAACGGCAAGTCCGGGAGGACTGGAATATCTTAATGAACTTGCTGCCAAAGGATATGAGGGCAGGATGCACGAGGAGCAGTTGGAAGAAATTCAGGAAAGAATCAGGGATAAAGAATATCTTCCCATCAGCATCAATGTGGAATCACTTCTTTTGCGGGAAGAAAAGGATGCCTATCTGTTTCGCATTCCCCGTGGCAGACTGGGAGAAGATCTTTCGAGTGCCATACGGATCAAAAAATCCGACTGTATTCTTTTGGATGAGGGACAGACGGTGATTACCTGTTTGAAACGGGAGGGAGAACTATGGGGATATGCACTGGATCAAAGGAAAAACATCAATGAGAAAGAAAAAGTGAAACTGGATATTACAAAATTGGAAAAAGCATTTGCCCCGGTAGGCGGTGACCGTGTGAAAATGATCGGGAAACTAAAGCCGGAGTATGCAGCAATCTTTCCATCTTTTCATGAGGGACAGGAGATTCAGAAAAAATCTTCTGTCCCTGATTTAGTTTCGAAGAAAACAGTGGAAAAAGTGTTGTCTCTTGAAAAGATGAAAGAGCGATACCAAAGTCCGGAGTACATTCCGGTTACCTTTGATATGGAGACACAGATGGTGGCAGAATCTCCAAATCTGTATATTGCAAATCTGCCGAAAGAACAGCAGGAATCTAAGGGTTTTGTGCGGTGTATCTGTCTGGACAAAGAGGCAACCAGCTTATCGGATGACGGAAAGCGGTTACTGGCATATTTGAAACGATCAGATATGTCAGAGATCACAGAACTGGATCCGAATGGAAAGGAACTGCGAAAGTATGTAAAGAAAAATGAAGAGATTGCGACAGAATGCTTGAAACATCAGCGGGGCAAGTGGAATACAGACAGTCCATCTTTGGAAAAGAGGTTGCTGCAAAAATCTGTCAGCACTCCGAAGAATAAGAAATTGTAGAGGTGATTCTGGTGAGAAAACAAAAAGGAAAAAGCCGTGCAACCCATGTTGCCGGTGATATGAGAAAACGAAGACTGCAGAGTTTATTACGAGTGTGTGTGGCATTGTTGTTGCCCACACTTTATTTATTTTACTGTTTAAGCGGATTGTATATCATAGATGTGGAAATGACGAAACTGAAGGAACAGATTGTCTGGTGCCTGTTACATCCTCTGAAGATATATAACGATAAAAGTCTCAGTATGGTGTTTGTCGGCGGACTTTTATGGATGGTTTTAAGTTTCACAGCGTATAGCAGAAGTGACCATAACCGTATGCCGGGTAATGAATTTGGCTCTGCCAAGTGGGGCGAGGTGCGGGAGTTTAATGAAAAATATGCGGCAAAGACAGCAGACGGGGAAGGGGATTTGTCACCGGAAAATAAAGTGCTGTCACAGAATGTACGATTTCGGTATGATTCCGATACTCTTCGCAATAACAATGTGTTTGTCGTTGGTGGAAGTGGTGCCGGTAAGACTGCTTTTTTCCTGACACCAAACCTACTGTCTCTGCATGACTGCAACATTTATACTGATCCAAAGGGAAGCCTTGTGGAAGAACTGGGAGCATGGCTGTCAGAGCAGAGAGATACCAGAGTATATACATTAAACCTGTGTGAAATGGAAAAAAGTATGCACTTTAATCCGTTTCTCTACATCCGCAGTAAAAGTGATGTGACCAAACTGGTAACGAATCTGATACAGAATACAAACTCCCCAAACATTAAAAATTCAAGTGCAGACCCATTTTGGGAGAAGGCGGAACGAATGTTTCTGGAGAGTCTTTTCCTCTATGTCTGGATGGAATGTCCCAAGGGAGTATATAACCAAAAAAGAGGGCGGGCGGAATTATTGCAGAAAAACTGGAAAACGATTTTATATCTGCTGGATGAGGCTCAGTTTGTAGATGCAGACACACCGCCGAAACTGGATCTGCGTATGGAAGAACTGGCAAAAAAGAAGCCGGATCATCCGGCGGTAAAAGCCTATCAGCGATACCGGGGAGGTCCGGATGAAACGATCCGTTCCGTCATTATGACGGTAAATGCCCGTATGCAGCCTTTCGATAATGAAGAATTGTTGGAAATCTTTTCATCCAATGACATTCCGTTGGATGAGTTTGGAGTAGGAATTGACGGAGACAAGAAAACAAAAAGCAATCTGTTTATCATTATCCCGGATGACGATGATACCTTTAACTTTGTGCCGGGCATGGTTTACACGCTGCTTTTTCAGGAGTTGTACCGTCAGGCAAGATTCTTTGGTGGAAAGCTGCCGATGGATGTCGGTTTCTGGCTGGATGAAATGGCAAATATCAAGATGCCGAACAACTTTGATAAGATTCTTGCAACCTGCCGAAGCCGAGGTGTGTACTGCGTACCGATTTTACAGTCCCTGGCGCAGTTAAAGATACTTTTTGCGGATGGTGCATGGGAGGGAATCGTGGGGAACTGCGATACTTTTATCTATCTTGGCGGAAATGAGGCAAGTACCTACGAGTATGTGTCAAAGTTACTTGGTAAGTGGACGATTGATAAACGAACCAGTGGGGAAAGCAAAGGCTCCAGTGGCTCGTACAGTCAGAACTATGATGTACTGGGCAGAGAGCTGATGTTAGAGTATGAGCTGCGTCTTTTACCCGATGATGAATGCATTATCTTTGTGCGTGGGGAAAATCCGATCCGGGATAAAAAGTGGTTTCCGTGGGAGCATGAACAATACTTAGAAGCAAGAAAGTGTGGTGCTTTTAATCCCAAAGAGCAGAAGGAAAAACAGGAAAAGCCGATGGAAGAATGTGAATTCCTCGGTGAAGAATCCTTAAATTATCTGAAACTGCAGAAAGACAAAAATGAAAATATCAGGCTTTATGAACTGGATGCTTTTTCGTTTATGATAATGGATCTGGATGAGATGGAAAAGAAGATTCATTCTACTCCGAACGATAAAAAGGGAAAGGCAGGAGAGCCGACCATCACTGCCGGTATGATACAGTCAGCCCTTCATGCGGAAAAAGAACGGGAGGAAGCGGAACGGAAAGTGTGGTTTGTAGAAAACTTTGATTCGCTGACACTTCTTGACATTTATGCTTCCGAGTGGATCGGTGAGATACGAAGAAATGTGATAAGAGATCTGCTGCAGGCAGAGGCTCCGGAAGAAGTGATAAAGTCAATCATCCGACCGGAGATTGAGGAAGGACAGGTGTTACAGAAAAAGGCGATGTGGATGGAGATGGAGAGGAGATAGGAGTTTAGAATATTAAATTATTGTTGTTACATTACTAAATAAAATATTAAAATTATATGTGTATAGACAATAACAGCTCCTTTCCTACCTTGTATTTTAATGGCAGGGAACTTATAATAATATGGTGCGTGTATGCACCATAAAATATACAAATGGTAAAAACGATAATGATTTTTTCAGAAGAATGAGGATATAGATGCAGGTAGTGTGGTTTTGAAACAGGAGGATGGTTAATTGTGAAAGAAAAATACATTACAGACGATGAAAGGGAGAAATGCAGAAAAGTTGCAGATGCTTTTGCAGAGCTGTATGAGATTGAGAATATACTTGTCGTGGATGCGGGAAGATACGGATTTGTTAAGTTACAGTATTATAGACCGCCACAGGGTTTTGAAGATGCAATAACCTTTACGGATAGCCGGAGCATGTTTGAGAACTTGTGGGAGGAATGGTTTGACACGCAGCTTTTTCTTCTGGCAAAAGGAACACCGATGGCAGGAATGGGATATCATGAGATATTCCGGTGTCTGCCAAAGGAGAAACAAGATGAACTTATGAATAGAAAAGCCGGATCTGCAAAAACGGCAGGAATAGAATAATCAGGTAACAGCGTTAGGGCAGTTATGAGTGAAATACTTGTAGCTGCTTTTTTTGTGCTTTTGGACACGATGTCCAGAAGCGGGAAGGAGAGATATATAGATGGAATCAATGAGAGATATTAACAGGGTAATGGAGCGTGAGATAGCGAAGGGGAGCTTCCCTTTGAAGCTGGATCATATTGAATTTAGAGATTATTCGTATCAGGAGATAACATCAAAAGAGAAACTGCTGGAGGTGTTATCGTATTTGTTGCGTATAGGTGATTTCAAACAGTATGCCGGAAAGACTATCCTAAATAATGTTTATATGGACCTTCGAGGGAAAAAGCCTATATTCAAGCGAACTAGGACAGCAATAGGAAGAAATAATATATTTGCAACAATCAAAAGGTGTGCAAAAAAGCTAAAGCCGGAGTATAATGGAGATGTATATCTGGAAACGGTCAGATGTTATTTCGATATACCGCAAGAAAATCTGGAAAAGTGCCGATATACATATCAAGGGAATGAAACATACGCCTTCCTTATGTCGGATAAATATATCATGGCATTATATACGCATTGTCTGGTGGCGAGGAAAGAAGCTGTCATGCAGTATATACAGATTGAAGGCTTTACGAAAAAAGAGTATGGGATGGTAAAGTTGGAAAATGTAAAGAATGTTCTATTTCAGGCATTGTTATTTGATCATGTTTCCTATAAAGACACATATCTTTGTGCCGAATTCATCAATATATTTTATGGATGATGAAGTATAAGATGAAATAGAAGGGGATGGTAGGAATGGATTTAAGAAAGTATTATTTAGAAAATGTTGAGCAACAGGAGTATTATCATAATTTTTACGAATTAATAAATCATGTAAATGAAACACACAATATTTTTGTTGGATATGAGGAAACACATGATTACAAATTTTTGATAGATAGTGTTGATGATGCAATAGAAAAATTTAAGTATTTGTGTCAACCAGAAAATGAGTCTCATGATAATGAGGATAGCTGTTGGTTTTACCTGATTTTATTTTATTTGAAAAAATGTGGGTATGTCATTGAAGAGTTTCCGAGAGTAATTGAACATCCCCCTCTTATAAGTTTTGACTTTGTGAATAAAGAAATAAGAAACAAACTTATTTCCGAAGGGAAAGATGATAATGGTACAGTTCGATATGCAGAACGAAGAAAATTGGTGGCAAATCTAACGTTTACAAAAAGAGATAATTATATTGAATTAGTTGATGCAATAGAAGCAAAATTTAAAGAAATTTCCAATAGGCAAGCATCATTTCAAAATATGAGTACGGATGAGAAACTTGCTGAAATAGCCAATCTTATTGAAAATATGTTAAAGAAAGATGGAAAATTTCAGTCGTTAGATTATACAAAGATATGCTTTGATTATATTGATGGGGATATGATAAAGAGATATAGAAAGCA
>OGSD01003729.1_pt1 | contig 11132 bp, 14 predicted proteins | sample 1553571 | NCBI WGS metagenome assembly OGSD01 (sample SAMEA2580072, study PRJEB22360) | human gut metagenome | biome: human gut; feature: human-associated habitat; material: faeces | place: Denmark | collected 2008/2010 | reverse complement strand
GAAAAATATAATTTACCATTAACGAAGCAGGATAACGGACAAGCCGTTCCCTGCTAAACCATTAGTTACAATATGAAAAGAGTAATTATACTTTATGTTTTATTCTTGCTTTCACCTTATACTTTTGCACAAAACTATAAGGAAACTATTCAAACAGAGATTGATGCAATAAACAAAATGCCTTTGAGAATTGCATACCTTGTTCCTTTAGATAGTTTAGGAAAAGTAATAGAGGATGAATATATGGAATTTGATCAAATCCATTCATACAAAATCTTAGATGATGGTCAAATTAAGAATGCCAATATATTGTTCACTATGTATTTCGATAGCGATAACAATATTAGGAAAGTATTTAAGCGATGGGCTGACGGGGGTGCATTGCATAGTATCGCATATTATGATTCTAATGGGCGATTGATATATGGGGTATATAATAGAGGAGATGAAACTCACGGAAAGTTGTATGCTGACGCTCCGGGTTTTCATATAGAGCATTTTCCTGAAGAGAATGAATGTAATGACTGTTTTGAAGCATACCTATTCTTATCTACGAAATGCATGGAAGCTCAGTATAATATAATATTACAGAGCCCTCCAAATGCTAAAAGGACGATTTTTACGCCACAAATTGGAAATAGTGCCATACTATGCAGTTCTTACATTTATTCTTTGCCTAATGGAGAAAAAACTACCAAAGGCGAAGATGGTATAGCAGTCAATTTTGGAATGCCTGTTGTCATAAGTAATTTAACAAATGACTGGTGCAAAATAAATTCCATTTTTAATGCTCCTATAGGTTATATACCTATTCAAGACATTGAAATCATTAAGTAAATATAGTCAGCAACTAACAAGGTCGAGATAACAGCTTAACGCTGTTCCTCACCAAACCATTACTAACAATAGTGCGATGAATAAAACCGTCCAATCCATATTATCATTGACAGCTTTCAGTGCTTTACTGATAGTCATAACATTATTTTGTGGTGGCTTAGGTTTTGGTCGTTTGTTCGAGATATATGGCATTATGGAATATTGTTTTTTAGGTTTACTTCTAATTATAGATGTATTGCTAATCTACAAGGTCTATAAACTATATGCAATGCAACCTAAAGCGATAGTGTTATTGTTGGGCTTGGAATGTTGCTCTATTCTTTTGTGGATTGCCTTTATCTGTATAGACCAAAGTTTATTAGATTGGCAAATTACAAACTTCATATTGCAAGCTGTCAATTTAGACGGCTTCGAGGGGGATGAACGAGGATTGAATATGCTCGCAGTCTTATGCGGCATTGTTTATCCTCTTATTGGGATTGGGTGTTTATTCACCGGATTGGGATTTATAAATAAGTTAGTAACAACGAAAGATAGCATCTGACGATGCTCCTTTCTAACCATTATAAACACTGTTGATTGAAAATGACGGAATATAAATTATTGTATATATTTTTTGGTGTCCATATCTTATGTGGAATACTTGGTTTTATAGTAATATGTACAGTTCCAGAAACAGATCATATACGATGGAATATCGGATACATTATCGGATATACTTTCGTGTTATCTTTGATTTTTTCCTTCTTCATACACATTCCTAATAAATTACCCAAGGGGATCAAATATAGCATAAGAATATATAGAGGACTCTATTTGCTCGGTCTTATTATAGGTCTATTTGTTCCTAAAGGACTGTTCATGTTGTTGATATTATTCATTGATTATTCAAGCAATTCCAAGAAGATAGCCGAAGACGAACAATATATAATTCGTCATTATGTTACAGCATCACTATTTGATGACTATAATGAAAAGAGAGTATATAGGAAACAAGGAATAGTCGAGAAATATATTGGTAGTTTTGATGGTGGTGATATTATTCCACATAAGAGGTATGAGATACATTCTTTTCATATAGATGAGAGTAAAAATGTATTTATAGGACATGGTCATTCATTACTTGATGCCAAAGATACTGTCATGTCTTTTCCAATTGTAAAATCTTATAACTGAGTTTATAACAAGGTCGAGCCAACAGCTGAATGCTGTTCCTCACCAAACCATTATCAGCACTAAGAATATGAATATTCAACTTAAAAAATATACAAGGTTAACAGTGAAAATTACAATGATGGCTGTTTCATTATTCTGCTTATTTTCCGTAAGTTGTATCAACAAACAGAAAAGAGAGTACAGACATATGTGTGATAGTCTGAGCAAGATGGATTTTCCTCCAAGAGTTCTTGATACATTATTTTTCCGGAAGTATGGAAACGGAATTGAGGTTGATACTACATTCCCCAATGGAGAACAACATCTAATACAATTAGATTATGCAAACAACTATTATTATGCAATAGAGTACCCAAACATACCGATTATAGATGTGATGTCGTATGATAGAAAGGACGGAAAGCTGATAGACTGGCATCAACGATTTATTGACTGGAACAACATATCACCTTGGGTATGGTATGATAAAGAAGGAAACGTATGCGAATTGAGTGCTACTTGCTCCGAAGAGAAAGATTATATTTATCCTACTTACTCCATTCATCAGTTAATAGAGAAACTGAAACAGGAAAATATAGATTTGTTCCATAACACTTCCATATATTATGGAACAGACTATCGGGATGCTGATTCCATTCCATATAAAAAATGTGGATGGCATGTTATGATGAAAGATACCACCGTCTCTAATGATACTTGCAACATGACTGTGAGATTATATGATGGTAAAACAGGCAGATTATCAGATGTATATAGAGGAAGATGGCAGGGGGATAACTAAAACGAATATGCTGAAACAAGTACCTGTGCCACCTCACGGCGGCAAGATGCATCTCATTAGGCACAGCTTATAATAACCTATAAATGACAATAGTATGAAGAATTTGAAGAAACTTTGTGAATATTTTGCAGTCGCATTCCCCATAGTGCTGGTATGCGGCTTCATCGGACTTGTAATCAAAGAAGTGCAAAGTCGAGAAAACAACTTAATGTTATTTCTCACCAAACCATTAAAGGCATGAGGAATTTATTGGAAAAATATTACAACATCAATTATTACTGCTCTTATAAGTTGCTGTTTTTCATTTTTAGGAGGATGCTAAATCTTTTCTATTGGCTAAGTCTCTCGAAATGGAAAAACGGCTATATAAATCGGTGCATTTCGATTAATAAGAGGCAAGAAGCTGCCGGAATGAATAAAGGTGTCGATGTCTATATCAGCAGTATGGCGAGTAACACCCCATACATCATCAGTATTTGGGCATTCTGCCTTGTCTGCCTTGCTTGTATCAAGATTTTCAGGATAAGCCTATTAAGTATTTTGGGAAACGGTGTCTATTTTTTGCTTTTGATACCCATCGGGATATGCGGGTATTATGTCAATGAAATATTCTTATTCAAGGGGGACAAATACAGGAAATATTTCGCCGAGTTTGACAAAAAGAAAAGGTATCTGCTCTACTACGGCATCTATGTCGTTTCCCTGATTATACGGTTAGCGACATTCTATTTATTGCTCGCCAGCGCATGAGGGAAGACAAATTGAAAAGTAAAAATAATTATGAGCTATATTACAGCAGAAAGATTGGGAAGAGTTCTTATATGGGCATGGAACAAGTATGTGAAGAAAACTGCCATTCCTTACAAGGAAATTGACTTTCATTATTCGGATTGGGTCTTTCTTCTGACAGGTCTTGTCTTTTTGGGAATTGTGCTGGGTATGACCCTGCTTTATTTTGCATTTTGGAGAACATAATTCATCGACTATATATGAGTAAAAGAATAAAAAAGACAGATAACTATTTTGAAAGAGTGAAGCAACGTGCCAACCGGACGAATTACAGGTATTATTTTTTTGATTACCTGTACTTCAAAGGTGAGCAAGGTCATAAAATGAGGTTCCGATGTTCAGGGGTACTCATGCTATCCTTATATTGGTGGTTTATAATAGAAATCCCGTGTATTCTGCTATTTGACAGAAACTTGCCACATACATGGTATTTGTTATGTTACATGGGAATGTTTCTTTTTCCTGTCTTGTTTTGCCTTGTTAGGTATCGAAAAGATAGAACATCTGCATTAGTAAACCATTATCGTCATTCGTCCAAGAATAAGATTACGATAACTTTGCTACTATTACTTCCTATGGTATTATGTGGATTTGAGCTATGGCTATTAGCTAAGTTGGGATGGATTATTTGTAAATGGTGTTAGAATACAATCCGGTGTATATATAAGGTATATTGTTTATTATAAAGAAGTAGAGAATGAAAACGAAATTAAAATACCCGATATTCAGCTTTGCCCCCAAAGGCTTGGCTATGGATTATAGGATAGAAGATTGAGCATATGAGGACAAGAGAATATTCGACAGATGAGCTGTTGCTAATCGCCAACAATGTAACCGGCGAATATACCGACAAGCAGGTGCGGCAGGCAAAGCTGGAACTGTACAACCGAGGCGTGGACGACAAGGTGATCGCCGACATCATGGAAGAGAAGGAGGAAGCCTTCATGCGGAGGCTGGATGCCGCCGCACGCGCTGAGAAAGCCCGCATGGACAAACAGTACGAGAAGAACAGGAATGTCAGTTACCGGTGGTGGGAAATGCTCGTCATATTTATATTTGCACCGTTCTATCTGTGCAGGCGGCACTATCTGCCAAGCGACTTCTTCCCCAAACTGAAACAGCTGAAAGCGGAAAAGTATGATTTGAAATTCAGGCAACGGATCATCTGTCTGCTTGCCGGAGATATGGTCTGGATTTTCATCTACTGGGTGTATTATTCCTTTGTAAAGAATTAAAGGATGAGATGAAGTCCCTAATTCCATTTCCAGACACGGAAGCATTTCCGGCGAAAAACGGAAGCGGTTACCGGTCTATGGCGGTTATCTTTGCAGGATTTCATACATTACCGATTTATCCATTAAAAACACATTATCATGGAAACGAAGTTTATCGAACAGCTAGTGATGACCGTACCGGAATCACTGAGAGAAACAACCCTTGCCCTCCAAACGGAAGTGGAGGAACTGCTAAAGGCGAAAAGTACGAAAAAATTCCTTGTACTGGAACCCTATTCCCGGAACACGGAACTGTGCCGCCATATCCTGCGGCGTATGGAAAAACTGCCCGAACTGCCTTCCGTGTCATGCAAAGAGTACCGGCCATTGCTGATGCTGCTCTCCCTCTCCAAAGAGGTGGAGATACAGAACAACCTGCTGCACCATTTCGTCGAGCCTTACCGGAAAGCGTACCGCACGCCGGAGATGCTCTATCTGTGCGAGGTGCTGTACCATACCGGCACTCCACAACCCCTGTACAACATGTGTAATGAGGTATGCGACTACTTCTTCGTGGAACGGCGCAAACAGATCAGCCGGCAGTACACACCGCTTACCGAGCTGGATTTCCAGTTTGCCGAGAAACGTCTGAAGCCCCTGTATGCCGCCGTGTTCCGGATGAAGGTGAACCGCTACAGCTACCGGACGCACAGTGTGGAGGAACTCGCCGGAATGTTCTGCATGAGCGTTTCGACCTTCCGTGACAAGTTCCGCAAGATCTACCACCGCCCGGCCAACAGATGGCTCCAGGAACAACGTATCGGACAGATACGGCGGGACTTGAAATATTACTATGACCGTCCGCTAATGGAAATAGCCGAGAAGAACGGATTCGCATCGGCCAACCGTTTCTGGGAGTTCTGTACGGAACAGATGAAGCAAAGTCCGAGCGAGCTGCACAAGGATCTGTACGATGAACTGTGCAAGGAACGCCGTAAGTTCTATCTGGGCGAATAGACACCGGCATTTTCGGCGAAAAGCGGAACAGGCATGTCGGGCAAAGCGCTTACATTGAAGCCATTTTCATACTTAAACGAAAAAACATTATGAAATTATTCAATGTTACCCCTTATCTCCTGTTGCTGGAACAAGAGAACAGCAACGAGGAAACACTGTCGAAAGCCAATGCCGAGTTCGTAAAGGAAGTGTACGAGCTGCAACGTGCGGAGAACGACATCACCATTGTCCTTTTCCAGCTGCAATACCTGAGTTGCAGGCTGGTCATCCTGCGCGAGCATTACCGCACGGCACAGAAGGAACATCTGATCTGCTACTCCTATATCATCGGCACTCTGACCTATCTGGAAGGGATGCAAGCCCACTGCAAGTTCGCCTATGAGATACATCCGGCGGGTGCGGATGTTTCCACCGTACCGGCCGGAACCCCTCCGGTCATCTGGACATCGGAAGTGATAAATCTGATAGAGTTGCTGTACGCCTGCCACGAACTGAAACTGTTCAACGGCGGTGATGTCACGCTGAAGCGTGTGGTGGAACACGTGTGCGGACTGCTGGGACTGGATGTGAAGAACGCTTCGAGCTACTACGCACGGATACGCAGGCGAAAGGCGGACGAGCGTACCTACTTCATCGACCGCCTGCGTGAAGTGCTGCTCAAACGGATGGAAGAAGATGACGAGAAACATTACCATAGAAGGTAATCCGATTTCCGGAACGAACGGAATCCCCTGCAAGCCATAGCCGCTTACAGGGGATTTTTTCCGTTCGGCGCATCGTCATTTGTTCAGTTCCAGAAGGTGCTTGAGGGCGGGATCGCTGGCGATGCGCTCCAGCTCGTCGGCCACGATCCGTTTGACATCCTCCTTGATCCGGTTGTAGTTTTCCTGTACCATTTCTTTCATGTGATCCACTCCGTCATCGTCCACGAAGCCGGTGATAACGGGTATCTTCTGATATGCCTTCTCCTCTTCGGCTATTTTCCCGGCATCGACGACAATCTCGCAGTGGAAGATTTTCTGCTCAATCCTCTCCCCGAAATTGTCGGCTACGGAGCCGACGAACATCCCCTGTGTCAGCCCGCTGATCTTGCTGGGTGGAATGAGGCTGTCCATTTGGGTGGATATGGAGGCGGAAACGTCCTGCCGGTTGATGGAGATGGAGTGGCGTTTCTGAAGTATCTTGCCGAACCTCTCGCTGAGGGTCTTGGCCGTTTCACCCACGACCTGCCCCGAAAAGATGTTGCCAACCGTGTTGATGATCACCTTCGCCTCCTTGTCGGTATAGTCACGGATAAGCTGGCTGAAATCCTGAAAACCGAGCAGCACGGCGACCTTGTTGCTGCGTGCGGTGGCTATCAGGTTATCCAGCCCCTTGATGAAAATGGTGGGCAACTCATCAATGATGATGGAGCTTTTCAGCCTGCCCTTCTTATTGACAATCTTTACAATACGGCTGTTGTACAGGCCGAGCGCAGCACCATAGATCGCCTGCCGGTCGGGATTGTTGCCTATGCAGAGGATTTTCGGCTCGTCGGGATTGTTGATGTCCAAAGAGAACTCGTCGGCAGACATCACCCAATAGAGTGCCGGCGAAATCATACGGGACAGGGGAATCTTCGCACTGGCGATCTGTCCCATGAGCTGATCGGCGGCTCCCGCCAGCCACGCATCGAGGAAAGGACTGAGGTAGTTCTCCAGTTCAGGATAGGAGGACATGATGGGAAAGATCTGCTCGTAAGGCTTGTTGAGGAACTCGACGGCATGGGGGAAGGTGCAATACCTGCCGTCCTTGTACACCCGCAGAAACCAGATGATGGCGGCAAAGAGAATGGTGGGCGACTCAACGAAGAAATCGCCCTGCTTCGCCGCCCACGACCGGTTGAGATTGAGCATGATGCTGTACGAACTCTCGTAAGCATCGGAGATGTCGGTCATGAACTTCGGGTTGAGGGGATTGCAGCGGTGGCTGCGTGAGGGATCGTCGAAGTTGATGACATAGAACTTCGGCGGCACTTTGTACCCCTCCAAATGGTTGAGCAGGTGATTGTAAGCAATGGTTGAGAGGTCGGGAAACTTGAAATCGTAGATATAGGCGGCATAGCCTTTCTCTATCTGCTGCTTGATATAGGAATTTACCACTGCAAAAGACTTTCCCGAACCGGGCGTTCCCAGTACGATGGAGGCACGGAAAGGATTCACGACATTGATCCAGCCGTTGTTCCACTTCTTGCCATAATAGAACCGTGTCGGCAGATTTACAGAATATTCGTTTTCGATAAGCCTTGTTTCCTGCATGAAACTTTCGTTCTCGTTGTTGAATACATCGTCCATAAGGTCCTGTTTGAGAAGGCGGGAGATCCATACACCTGCGGCAAGCAGGCAGAGATAGCCGACGGCAAGAGTGAGTATATAAAAGGCGGTGCGTGCCATTAACGGTACGGGCAGGCTGAGCAGCCACCAGTTGAAAAAGAAGAGGACAACACCTGCGGAAAGGGCTGCCCAAATATGCGCCCATTTGATTTTTTCCTCCTTTACACCCTTCGTGCCCAGACACGACAGGGCAAGGAAGGTAACGGAGAAAAGCTTTGTCCAAAGGATGGAGCCGAACAACCCGGTCGTGCGCTGGAAGTTCAGCAGAATCCTGTCCACCACTCCGATACTGACATTCCACTCCCGGATGGCCGGATAGCAGAACCAATAGATATTGACAACTACGAACAACACGCTGAGGGCACGCATAAAGTCCATGACTTTCGCCAGTCCCCTGAGATCATCTTCTTGTGACATAATACTGAGTTTTAAAAAGTTATCGTCTTGATAATTATGTAATACGGGTTCAGTCCTGACGGCCGTAACGCCGACGGCGTTTCTTCTTGTCGGGCTTCAGTAGCCTGGGATGCCGGGGGACATAGTTCAGCTCCGGCTCCATGCCGGAAAGCAACCCTCCCAGAATTTTCTCCCCGTTTCCGGAAACCACAGCGGACGGAACGGACGGCAGAAGTGGCGGCAGGAGATCTTGCGGCCGCTCCTGAAAGCATCTGTCCAGCGTGTTCGCCGAAAACTCCTTGCCCAGACGTGAGCCGTTGAGCACGGTGCGGCTGCGGTGGTCTATAAAGGTAACGCCGTAAATCCTGCCGGTTCCGTTGCGGCGGAGAACCAAGTCTATCTGTTCTTTCGCCAGCCGGCTACGGAAATCCCGTTCGTCCACGGACCGGCGCAAAGCTTCGGCCACTAACGGCCGAAGCCGTTCACGGCACGGGTCGGACTTGATTCTTGCGGCGGATTCCCGCATCTTCCTATCCAACTGCTGTGCACCGGCCGTTCTTCCCAGCCGGGAGGACTTTATGGGAGTGGCCGCCGTTTCGCCGTTGCCGTCCAAAGCGGTATAGAGTATGCCGTGATAAGTGCGTCCGCCAATTTCCCCCTTCACTTCTTCCACTCCTATATTATACAGGGAAAGCAAGGCACGGAGTTCGCCCATTGTGCGGAAGCTGTAAAGCTCGAGCAGGGGTTTGAGGGTACAGGCGATCTGCCGTTTGATGTCCCCTTTGGCAACATCTACCGGCTTCAGCTGCCACTCTTCGCCTTTCTTCCGGCCTTCCGCCGGATGCAGGCCGTATTTCTGCTCCAGAAGTTCGGTAATCTCCTTGCTGCGACGGTATTCGAACTTGTCGGCTACTTTCCTTCCCTCACTATCGACACGCAGGGAAACGATGTGGATATGATGCCGGCCGATGTCCTCGTGCTTAAAGACAAGATAGGGCTGGTTGCCGTAACCGAGCCGCTGCATGTATTCCCTGCCGATTTCCGCCAGCTGCCCGTCGGTCAGCACGTCGTCGGGATGCGGGTTGAGGGAGATGTGTATGACCGGCTTCTCGGTGCGGTAATGGTTCGGCATCCATTCGAGAAACTGCCTCACGGATTCATCCGGACGGAAACGCTCGTCTTCGGGATAACGGAGGAGATGTGCCGAAAGGACTTTCGCACCGCCTTCATCGACCTTGTTCTGGTTGTAGGCCAATGCACCGTACAAGTTCTTACCCACGCTGATCCTGGCTACCATGTGAGGCGAGTTTTTGGGAAAGTTCGACAATCCGGCGGTTCAGCTCCACGAGTTCAAGGGTGAGCTTTTCAAGTCTGTAAAGCAGTGCCAACGCTTTCTTTTCGGTGAAATGGATGTGCAACTCCTTGACTGCCTGATTGTAATTCACTCCTATGGCACGGAACTGCCGGAACAGTTCCGTGAGCTTAGCCACATACTCCATTGTGGCACGGTCTGTCCGGATCACCCTGAACTCCTCGTTAAAGATCCGTGCGGCGATGAACTTGGATTTGGACAACAGGCCGGACTGCTCAAACATGGTGAGAAACCGTGCATGGCCGGCTTCGTCCAGATTGACGGTTTCACGGCGGACGGCCGGGTTCGACTTGGGCAACCTGCCCCCTTTTCCCCGTGTGCGGGGATGCTTTTTCTCGTTGTTCATATATACGTTTTTTATGTGGTACAATTCCACCGGGTGGCATTGCCGCCGTCTGTTTCTCTCCCCACAATTTGCGACTTCGGAGCAAATTGCAGCCCCCTGCAAGGGCAAGCGTTTTTTGCTGCAAAACGGAGTGGTGCTGCAAAAAACACAGCTTGCTATGTTCGGGCGAACATAAATCTTTCCTCTCCGAAGAGGAAAGAGCGCTTTCGGGGGAAAGCGGGGATTGGTGACCGACGGAAGGCAAACTGCCCACTTCCGGTTGGATGCCGCAAAGTTAGGAAGTGATATAATCAGTTGTATATCACCAATATTAGCCACATTACGCCAAATAGAAGCCACTTGAACCAACGGCTGAGAATGTGCCTGAATGGGATGCGTAATGGCGGACTGAATGCCCAACCGGTCAGATAACCAATCAGGCGGTCAGCCGTTGCAACGTTGGTGCAGTCGTCCGGCTGACCAGCCAACCAAGCGGATAACCTTTTGTTCGGGCAACCTGTTCATCGGTCGGTTGTTTCCTTGGCTGATTATCCGACAGGCAATACAATCCAGTAATATCATGTATGGTCGGACAAGTATCCGATTGGCCAATCAGACGGACAATACTTCGGTCGGTCGGCTGTTCAGTCAGCCATTCCACGTCAGGAGCCGGCCACTCGAACCCCTCCGTTCCCAAACCATGAATTCCCCTTCTTTTTCCTTCTTTATTTGCGGCATTGATTCAAAAGTATCATTTGTAAACAAACTGCATCATGGAAAAAGAAACACTCTTTATCGGTAAGCATTCGATAAACTCCCCCTTTCATTCTAAAAATGTGATATTACTTTTGTA
>OGSD01003725.1_pt1 | contig 11146 bp, 8 predicted proteins | sample 1553571 | NCBI WGS metagenome assembly OGSD01 (sample SAMEA2580072, study PRJEB22360) | human gut metagenome | biome: human gut; feature: human-associated habitat; material: faeces | place: Denmark | collected 2008/2010 | reverse complement strand
ACATCGATGCTATATATTAGCGTAAATGCAGCACTTCTGAGGTGATGCGGGCCGCATCTATCGTCATCTGATGTGGGCAGATTGGGCTTTCTAATAATCCGTTTTCGATGCAGTGAACGACCTCTGCCACTTCATAAACAAATCCATTTTCTTCACCGCTGTCAAAGGAATCAATGCACTCGTCGGCACTGTTATACAGTTCTGCCCTAGAACCAAAGTGCATTTTAGGAAGGCGAATATATCCGTCTTCGCCGTAAATGTAAGCATCTTCCGGCATTTTGGTGGTAAAAGAGCACTGTAAATTTGCAATACAGCTTTCGAGCTGCAGATTCATACTGACCAGATCATCTACACCTGTAGAATGTCTTGCAACAAAAGCATCCATATCCAGTATTTTTTCGTCCACGAGATAAGGCAGCACCTCGAGTGGATAAATGCCGAGATCATACAGAGAACCACCGCCGAGTGCCGGGTCAAAGAGTCGTTTATTGTAGACAGGATCAGCTTTCCAACCGATAGTTGCCTGCATTAATTTTACTTTGCCGATACGACCCTCCTGGATCCATTGCTTTGCAGTTGTTGTTTTTGGCAAAAAACGCGTCCACATTGCTTCCATCAAAAACAAGTTTTTTTGTTTGGCAAGGCTACAGACGGTAAGTGCCTCGTGAGCAGACCGTACCAAAGATTTTTCGCAGAGAACATGTTTGCCGGCTTGCAGACATTGCAATATGTTATCGTAGTGAGCGTTGGTGGTAGTTGCGATGTATACGGCGTCGATGCGAGGGTTGGCGAGTAATTCTGCATAATTTCCGTAATAGGACGGAATATGCTCGCGCGCCGCCCATTCCTGTGCGCGATCCAGTGATTTGCTGGCAACCGCAATGACTTCAGCGTTATCCAGTTGTCTGACGGCATCTGCAAATTTGCGTGCAATGTCGCCTGCTCCAATAATTCCAAAATGTATCATATTTCATGTGCCTTTCTGTGTTCGGTGATTTGCAGCGGTGCTGCATCGTGATTTGGCAAAAGAATAGCATAGGAAGTAAGGCGTGTCAATTTGTAAGCTAATTAGAAAAAATAGGATTGATATACCTACATATTTGTGATATATTTAATTCAAATCAATTTTGTTCAAATGAATTTGAATTAAAATATGACGCGGGGAGGCGGTATCAATGTTTATAGGCAGAGAACGAGAACTTGCATCTTTAAAAGAGTTTTATGATAAAGATGGAATTGGAATGACGGTGATATATGGACGCAGACGCATTGGAAAGTCTACGCTTATTGCCGAATTTGTCAAAGATAAAAAAACTGTATTTTATACGGCAACAAAAATCGGAAAAACCAGAAATCTGGAGCTATTTTCCAAACAAGTGTTAGATTTATTCATGCCCGGAATTGAAAACATCAGTTTTAACAGTATAGAAGCTGTTTTTGATTTTATTGATAAAAATATAGCTAATGATAAGATAGTACTTGTAATAGATGAATTGCCATACTGGGCTGAAAAAGATGACTCTCTTTTATCTATTCTGCAGAAATATATAGATACGATCTGGAATGACAAAAATCTGAAAATAATTTTATGTGGTTCAGCATTAAGCTTTATGGAAAATAAAGTGCTCAGTGAAAAAAGTCCTTTATTTGGAAGACGTGATTCACAGATAAAATTAGAATCATTTAATTATTTAGATTCAGCCAAATTTGTTCCTAACTATTCAAACGAAGATAAAGCAATCTGCTATGGCATTACTGGCGGTGTTGCAAAATATCTTTCCATGATCGATCCGAAAAAAAACATTGACGAGAACATTATAAGATTATTTTTCAGGACAGATGGTTATTTATATGATGAAACCAGAAACTTACTGACACAGGAATTTTCTGATATATCACTCGTAAATAATATTGTGGAACAGATTGCCTCCGGAGTAAATACACTTAATACCATTTCCGGAAAAATTAACGAGAAAGAGCCAACTGTCTTATACTCATTAGAAAAATTAATCAGTGTTGGGTTAATTAAAAAAAAGAAATGTATCACAGAGGAAAAAAACAAAAAGAAAACTCAATATGTTCTAAAAGATTATATGTTCAAATTCTGGTACGAATTTATCCCAAAAGCAACCAGTGTAATTGAAATGGGACAGGGTGCACTTTATTATCAAAAAGCTGTCAAACCATTCTTACATTCATTTATGGGTTCTGTATTTGAAGAAATGTGCCGATACTATACTCTGAATCAGGGAATAACCGGTGCATATGATTGTTTCGTTACTTCAGTCGGAACCTGGTGGGGTGTAGAAAATATTACAGATAAAAACGGTTCTATACGAGCACAATCTGCCGATATAGATATCGTTGCCTTATCTGATATAGATAAAAAAGCAGTTATTGGCGAATGTAAGTTCAAAAACGAAAAAATTGACAAGGGTATTTATGAAACCTTGGTCAGAAGAGGAACTCTTATATCCAATAAATACAAAATTTCAAAATATATTTTCTTTTCTCTATCAGGATATACAGATTGGTTCAACTCATTATCTGATGAAGATGTTTTGCTGCTTACATTAGATTCACTTTATAGGTGAACAATTGATGCAGGGGGAGTATCGCTGTTTCACTTTTATTAATTTTCTTTTTTCACGTTTTCAATGCTGATTGCAAAATCATACTCCACCATTCGGATCACCATTTTCGAGTCACCTGTACTCTGGCATTCGAAATGATAACCTTTTTTTCCAATTCTGAAGTATGAATCAGTAATTTTTTCACCATTCAGCGTCTGGTGTTCATTTCGTAGCTGTTCCAACGGAACATCAAGTGGATAATTTGTTCCAAATATCTCATTGAGCACTGGCACAATCAGCTCCGGCATCTTCTGTAAATGAAAGTAACCCTGCAAATATTTCATCCAGCATATTTTTCAGGCTTAAGGTTTCCACCTGCCTCTCCCTTTTGTTCTATTTTAGCATATCCATATATAGAACTCTATGCATTATTACAAATTCTCTTCTACTTCTCCTACTGCAGGAAGATACTCCACAGACAGATCGTCGGCAATGACAGCAGCGTGGAAAAAATAACCATCTTCGTTGCAAACGGTGAATCGACCTGATACTTTTCTGCGAGGATACTGGTTGTCGCACCCGCCGGCATCGCTGCCAGAAGCACACAAAGACCAAGAACTGTTTTATTCAATGGAAGAAAACTACATACAATATAAACGACCACCGGAATAACGACCAGTCTATGAACCGTATATTTCACGACTGTCCAGTCCCAGAAATCTTTGAGATCGATGTCAGCCAGGATCATGCCAATGACCATCATGGACATAGCAGTGTTGCAGTTTCCAACTGCCGTTACTGCACCGTCAAGTCCAAGTGGCAGTGGAAGTCCCGTAACCATCAGAATAATTCCAAGAACACATGCCAGAATACACGGATGGGTTACGACTTTTTTCAGTGTTTTCATCTTATCACTGCTTCCGGAAAAAACAGCCAACCCGGAGGACCACATCATGATCCTCTGTGGAATCAGATAAACACTGGCAAGCACCAGACCTTCTGCGCCATAAATTCCCTCTGCGATCGGATTTCCAAGAAATCCCGCATTCGAGCAGATGGTTCCATACTGAAGACATTTATATCGTCCTTCCGGTTCTTTTCGGAACATCACTTTTCCATAAATCACACAGAATACCTGAATACCTATAGATATAAGAAGGATTTCCAGATATTTCATAAAATTTCCATCTGCCGCACTCTGCGTAAATGCATGAAGAATGTTACACGGCAGGATCAGATAAATAACAAGGTCATTGATGTTTTTTTGCCCCTGTGGTCCGATGATATGTATTTTTTTCATCAAAAATCCTACAGCTACGAGGAGAAAGATCGTGAGCTGTAATGTAAGAAGTGTTTTCATAATATTCTACTTTCCGCGTGTTTCCTTCCTTTGAAACACCTGCTTCCTTTCTTCTTAATTCATTTTCATCCTCATCATCTCAAATCATACTTTAGTGTAGCACATTGTTGAAATCCCTGCAAGAAGGCCAGTTGTACAGAGTTGTATACAATAATCTGCGAACGATTCCGTTTATATTTAATACATTACTCCACCCATACGTTTCAAAAGAGATCACCCTCCAGCAGCGAAATCCATGGACGAATCAGAAGATCCGTGATCTGGAGATTTGACGGAAGGAGATACCTGACCCTCCGAATGAGGGTTGGATATCTTCTTTTTGTACAATCTTTTTATTGACGTTCTTCTTATTTATATGCTACAATCTGTGTCTGTAAACAACGATTCTGTTCTTTCATGTTTACAACAATTTTAATTTCCAAAACATAGTGTGGATTTTTCTGGTCCAACCATTTTTCGCCACACAATTACCCATTGCGGTAGTTGTGCGGCGTTTTTTTATGTCTGCTCCGCCGATACAGATTTTTCAGAAATACCGGCACTTGCAGATGTTTTTATTTGAAAGGAGTTTCTATGAACGACACATTTATGAAAGAAAAGCCGGTCTTTCCGCTGATCATGTCCATGGCCATGCCAATGGTCATTTCGATGCTCGTAAATTCTCTGTACAATATCGTGGACAGTTTCTTTGTCGCACAAATCAGTGAAAATGCCATGACCGCGCTGTCGCTTGTTTTTCCTGTACAAAACTTCGCCAATGCGATTGCGATTGGTTTTGGAATTGGTATCAGTTCACAGATTGCCATCTGTCTTGGTGCCGGAAACAGAGAGACTGCCAGCAAAGCAGCCACACACGGGCTTGCATTGTCCGGTCTGCATGGTGTAATTCTGACAATCGGTTGTATCCTTGTGATGCCTGGATTTCTGGCACTTTTTACTGGTGATGCAGATGTCATTGACCTTGGAATCCGTTATTCTACAATTGTTTTTCTGTTTGCAACGATAAATACGCTTAACCTTGCTTACGAAAAGATCTTCCAGGGCGTTGGCAAAATGAAGATTACGATGATCGGGCTTCTGGTCGGCTGTGTTTCCAATATCATTCTTGATCCGCTGCTGATCTTTGGCCTTGGTCCGTTCCCGGCACTGGGTATTGAAGGCGCTGCACTGGCAACCGGACTTGGTCAGTTATTCAATCTTGTTTTCTATCTGATCATTTACAAAATGCAGCCAATCCAGGTAAAACTCAGCCGCAGACATCTCCATCCGGACATGGCTCTGGCAGCAAGATTATACTCTGTCGGTATCCCGGGAGCACTGAATCTTGCACTTCCTTCTGTCCTGGTTTCTGCACTGAATGGACTTCTGGCAGCCTATTCCCAGAGTTATGTGGTGATTCTGGGAATTTACTACAAACTGCAGACTTTCCTGTATCTTCCGGCAAGCGGGATTGTACAGGGCATGCGCCCGGTCATCGGATACAACTATGGTGCCGGTGAACATAAACGTGTAAAAAAAATCTACTTCGTCACACTTGGCATGAGTGGTGTGATCATGTTGATCGGAACAATCATCTGCCTGACAATTCCGGGACAGCTGATCGGCATGTTTACCACAAATCCTCAGACAATTGCCGCAGGCAAAACAGCACTCCGAATCATCTGTGCAGGTTTCCTGATCTCTTCTGTATCCGTCACAGCATGTGGTGCACTGGAGGGACTTGGCAGAGGAACTGCCTCATTGATCGTCTCTCTCTGCAGGTACCTGGTCATTATCCTTCCGGCAGCATTTATCCTGAGTCATTTCTTCGGAGCCGTTGGTGTATGGAACGCTTTCTGGATTGCGGAAGCGCTGACCGCCGGGGTATCCTTGCTTATCAGCAAGAGGGTTATCGGGGTATAATTCCCTGATATCCCTCTTTTTTTATATTTTCCCTTGACACATACCCTCATGGGGTATATATTACAAGTATAGTGAATATACCCCTGTAGGGTATGCGATTCAGGAATGCCATCGGCATTCTTGCTGCGAGGTGGGAGTCATCTCACATCTGATATAATAAATCTCGAACGAAAGGAAGTTTGCTTATGGATCATAATAACTTTAATGCCAGTTCCTCTACAAAGACAGAAGAAATTATAAAGGAACAAGCAGCTACTCAGGAAAAATCTTGTTGCAGCAATGATAATGCCACCCCATCCGCTCCTGCCTGCTGCTGTACCAGGCACACCGACCGTTCAGAAGCTGACCGCAAAAAACTCATCAACCGTCTAAAACGTATCGAAGGGCAGATCCGGGGAATCATAGGAATGTTGGAAAACGATGCTTACTGCAACGATATCCTCATTCAGTCAGCCGCCGTTAATGCCGCCGTCAATTCTTTTAACAAAGAACTTCTCGCGAATCATATCCGTACCTGTGTGGCTCGTGATATCCGCGAAGGTAAAGATGAAACCATCGATGAGCTGGTTGCAACTCTGCAGAAGCTAATGAAATAGGAGGTAATACAATGGAACAATACAACGTCACCGGGATGAGCTGCGCTGCCTGCAGTTCCCGTGTGGAGAAGGCCGTATCCAAAGTGCCGGGAGTTACATCCTGCTCGGTCAGCCTTCTGACAAATTCTATGGGAGTTGAAGGAACCGCATCCTCTCATGACATCATCACTGCCGTAGAGCAGGCAGGTTACGGCGCATCACTCAAGGGTGCAAATAAAGAACAGGTTTCCATGTCTGAAGCCGAGAAAGCCCTGGAAGATCACGAGACACCGGTTCTCAAACGCCGCCTGATCGCTTCCATCGGATTTTTACTCGTTCTGATGTACTTCTCCATGGGACACATGATGTGGGGCTGGCCACTCCCGGCATTTTTTAACGATAACCACGTTGCCATGGGACTTGTCCAGCTTCTGCTTGCCGGAATCGTCATGGTCATCAACCAGAAATTCTTCATTAGCGGATTTAAGAGTCTGTGGCACCGTGCCCCCAACATGGACACACTGGTTGCACTCGGCTCCATGGCCTCATTTATATGGAGTGTCTACGCACTTTTTGCCATGACAAGAGCACAGGTAGACGGTGATTCCGCTGCCGTTATGAACTACATGATGGAATTTTATTTCGAGTCTGCCGCAATGATCCTGACGCTGATCACTGTTGGAAAAATGCTCGAAGCACGTTCCAAGGGAAAAACGACCGATGCTCTTAAGAGCCTCATGAAACTTGCCCCGAAAACCGCCATTGTTCTTAGAAGCGATCAGGAAGTAACCGTTCCGATCGAACAGGTTCACAAGGGTGATATCTTTGTCGTACGTCCTGGTGAAAATATCCCGGTCGATGGTGTGATCATTGAAGGAACCAGCGCCGTCAATGAATCTGCCCTTACCGGCGAAAGTATCCCTGTTGACAAAGCAGCCGGAGATCTTGTTTCCGCCGCAACCGTCAACCAGTCCGGATTTATCAAATGCGAAGCAACCCGTGTCGGCGAAGACACCACTCTCTCCCAGATCATCAAAATGGTAAGTGATGCTGCCGCTACCAAAGCTCCGATCGCCAAGATCGCAGACCGTGTTTCCGGTATTTTTGTTCCGGCAGTTATTACGATTGCAATCGTTACCACGATCATCTGGCTTCTGACCGGACATGAATTTGGCTATGCTCTTGCCCGCGGTATCTCCGTTCTCGTTATCAGTTGTCCATGTGCTCTCGGACTTGCCACTCCGGTAGCGATCATGGTCGGCAACGGAATGGGGGCCAGAAATGGTATTCTGTTCAAAACTGCCGTTTCTCTTGAAGAGGCCGGCAAGGTTCAGATCGTTGCCCTGGACAAGACCGGTACGATCACCAGCGGCCAGCCGGAAGTTACTGATCTGCTCCCTGCAGACGGGATCTCCGAACAGGAACTCCTCACCATGGCATTTGCCCTGGAGAAAAAAAGTGAACATCCGCTCGCGAAAGCGATTCTTAAACATGCTGAAGAACAACATCTTACAGCGCCGGAGGTTACTGATTTCCATGCTCTTCCCGGAAACGGACTCTCTGCAGTGCTCGAACAGGAAACTCTGATCGGTGGAAGCATGAAATTCATCAGCAGCCAGGTAAACGTTCCTGCCACCCTTTCCCAGAAGGCAGAAAAACTTGCAGAAGAAGGAAAAACGCCCCTGCTTTTTGCCCGGAATGGTAAACTGGTCGGCATTATCGCTGTTGCCGATGTTATCAAAGAAGACAGCCCACAGGCGGTCAAAGAACTCCAGAATATGGGAATCCGTGTTGTCATGCTGACCGGTGATAATGAACGCACTGCAAGAGCGATCGGTGCACAGGCCGGTGTTGATGATGTCATCGCAGGTGTTCTCCCGGATGGCAAAGAAAGTGTGATCCGTTCACTTAGGGAACAGGGCAAAGTAGCCATGGTCGGTGACGGAATCAACGATGCCCCTGCACTTACCCGCGCAGATATCGGAATCGCGATCGGTGCCGGAACTGATATCGCGATCGATGCCGCTGATGTCGTTCTGATGAAGAATCGTTTAAGCGATGTTCCTGCTGCAGTACGTCTCAGCCGTGCAACCCTGAAAAATATCCACGAAAATCTTTTCTGGGCATTTTTCTACAATGTGATCGGCATTCCACTGGCTGCCGGTGTATGGATCCCAATTTTCGGATGGACATTGAATCCGATGTTCGGTGCCGCCGCAATGAGTCTTTCCAGCTTCTGCGTTGTCACCAATGCCCTTCGTCTGAACCTGTTTAAGATCCACGACACAAAAAAGGACAAAAAAATTAAACAAGCTACTTCCATTGAAGTAAAAAATGATTATAATAAAAAAGAAAAGGAGCAAAAAACTATGGTAAAAGTTACAGTTAATGTTGAGGGAATGATGTGCGGACATTGCGAAGCACATGTAAACGAAGCTATTAAGAAAGCATTCGGCGTTGAAGACGTTGTATCTTCTCACGAAAATAACACAACCGTTTTCACAGCACCGGAAAAGGTTGATGAGGACAAGATCCGTCAGACGATCAAAGATGCCGGATACGAAGTAACCGGAATTACACAGGAATAAAAGGAAGCTATGAACAACACACAGGATAAAAAAAAGCCAGAAGAAATCCATAACCTGCACTATTATATCGATCACATTCGATATGATATGACCAGTCTTATCAAATGGCTGGTTCTGGCAGTACTGACCGGACTGAGCGTAGGCTTCATCAGCAGCCTTTTTGCCAGAGTACTGAAATTCGTAACCAACTATCGTACAGAGCATTTCTGGGTATTCTTCTTGCTTCCTGTTTCCGGTCTGATCATTGTTTTTCTGTATCAGAAATTCGGTCAGGAAGATGGCGGAACCAATCAGGTTTTATCAACGATCCGTTCTCAGGATGATGTGCCTTTTCGTTCTGCTCCGCTGATTTTCGTTTCTACGATCCTGACTCACTTTGCCGGTGGATCTGCCGGTCGTGAAGGTGCTGCAATTCAGCTCGGCGGAAGCATCGGCAATCAGCTTGGAAGCTGGTTTCACCTCGATGAAGAAGACCATCATGTCATGGTCATGTGCGGTATGAGTGCTGCTTTCTCCGCAGTTTTCGGAACACCGATGGCAGCGGCAGTCTTTTCTATGGAGGTCGTGAGCGTTGGCATTATGTATTATGCCGCACTGGTTCCATGTGTGATTGCATCCATTATTGCCTCAAAATTTGCCGCCGGCTTTGGCATCAATCCGGAATCTTTTCATGTAGTCAATATCCCGGAACTTACCATCGAAACAGGACTCAAGATGGTTCTTGTTGCCGTTGCCTGTGCTGCCATCAGTATTATTTTCTGTATGGCACTTCAGGGTGTCAGCAAACTTTATGCGAAATTTTTAAAAAATCCATATATCCGTATCGTCGCAGCCAGTGCCATCATTATTGTGATCACACTCTTTTTGCGCACCTCTGATTATATGGGTGCCGGAAATAACCTGATCGAACTTGCTGTCGAGAATGGTCAGGCTCGCCCGCTGGACTTTTTCTGGAAGCTCGTACTCACTGCCCTGACCATGCGCGCCGGTTTCCGTGGCGGTGAGATTGTTCCTTCCTTCTGCATCGGAGCAACATTCGGATGTATCATGGGACACCTGATCGGTCTTTCCCCATCCATCTGTGCAGCCGCCGGAATGGCAGCCCTTTTCTGTGGTGTTACCAACTGCCCGATCACTTCCATCCTGATCGCATTTGAGCTGTTTGGCTTCCGCGGTGCATCCTATTATCTGATTGCCGTTTCGATCAGTTATGCCGTATCTGGATACTATGGTCTGTACAAAGATCAGACGATCGTATACTCCAAATATAAAGCTAAGTACATCAATCGTCATACTCGTTTCTAAATTTATAAAATTTAATTTTACATATTCCGATGTCTGCTACTCTTTAATTCAAGTCGAACGTCCGTGAGACTTGGCGCGTGATTCTGGTTAGCGAAGCTGACATATTCCTATCAGAATCACTGCGCATCCTCGCGGAGCGTTTATCTCAGTCGGAGATTGGACTCCCACTGAGACAAATTTGCTATTACTCACCACCTGAAGAGGTGGGAGTCTTCTCGACTGAGATAAAATATGAATAATACAGTGGAATAAATTTTAAAAAATTGGGAAAAAACTATGAAAACAATAATCAAAAAGCTACTGGCTCACTACTGGTTAGTGTATCCAGTATTAATTTTAAAGATGTTTATATATTACTGGCAGACAAAAAGACTGGATATGTTAAGTATTTATGACGTTCCATTGTTAAGTTTGTTATTCTTATTTTGTGTATTTGAGGTATTTTCTTTTAAAGAAAGTAAACCAAGAAGGTATGGGTTTTACGTTGTATACACATTGATTACATTGATTATGCTGGCAGATGCAGCATACAGCAGTTATTTTGGAAAATATATATCGGTCAATCAGCTTTATCAAGTTACAAGTCTGGGACAGATTGCAGGAGATGGTAATGTGATCGGAGCAAGCGTAAGTCCAGGATGTTTATTGACATTAATTGATTATCCATTTGTTTTGTACTGGTACTGTCTTCGAAATAAAGGAAAGAAGGGAATGCTCGATGAACTGGCAAAGCATTGGCCAGCAAAGCTTTCTTTTAAAAGTTTGTGGAAAGAAAAGGAATTTACAGCTTCTTTTATTAAGAGTGTATTTCACATTATTATTTATATTGTAACAATATGTGCA
>OGSD01003723.1_pt1 | contig 11150 bp, 10 predicted proteins | sample 1553571 | NCBI WGS metagenome assembly OGSD01 (sample SAMEA2580072, study PRJEB22360) | human gut metagenome | biome: human gut; feature: human-associated habitat; material: faeces | place: Denmark | collected 2008/2010 | reverse complement strand
AAATGGAATCGGCCCTAATTTTAAGTTGACCTCAAAAGTTTAGCGGACAGTAATATTATTTTATAAGATACTGCGAGGAGATGGATTCATTGTTGTGGACACGACGTATGGTGTCTGCAATGAGTCCTGCCACCGAGATAATGTGAGCCTTCTTGCAATCCTTGTTGAACGGTATGGAATTGGTGAAAATCATTTCGGTCATGCCGCTGTTGGATACTTTTTCCGATGCCGGATCGCTCATGATGGCGTGTGATGCCAGTGCGCGAACCGATTTTGCGCCTTCCGAGAGCATCAGGTCGGCGGCTTTGGTGATTGTACCGGCCGTGTCGACCATGTCGTCGATCAGAATCACGTTCTTCCCCTTAACGTCGCCGATAACGGTCATAGTGGCCACCACATTGGCCTTGGCACGCTGTTTATGGCAGAGAACGAGGGGAACGTTGAAATATTTGGCATAGCTGTTGGCACGCTTGGCTCCGCCCACGTCGGGTGTGGCGATAACCATGTCGGGCAGATTCAGGCTCTTGATGTAGGGGATGAACACCGAGGATGCATACAGGTGATCGACGGGGATGTTGAAAAATCCCTGAATCTGGTCTGCATGAAGATCCATGGTTATGATTCGGTCGGCTCCGGCTGTTACAAGCAGGTCGCTGACAAGTTTTGCGGCAATCGACACGCGCGGCTTGTCCTTGCGGTCCTGTCGGGCCCAGCCGAAATATGGGATGACCGCTATGACAGAGTGTGCCGATGCGCGTTTGGCCGCGTCGATCATAAGCAGCAGTTCCATCAGGTTGTCGCTGTTGGGGAAGGTGGACTGCACGAGATACACTTCGCAGCCGCGGATGGACTCTTCGAACGACACTTCAAATTCTCCGTCGGCGAAATGCTGGATGTTCATTTTGCCGAGTTCAATACCGAGGTGCTTGCATATCTCTTCGCCCATATACTGCGATTTGGTGCCTGCAAACACTTTGATAGGTGGTAGATTGGGATTCATAGATGGCTTTGGTGAAAATGAATGGTTGTACAAAATTAATGATAATTTTGCAGTTGGGCGCTATCGAAGCAATCTTTTTCTCAACGTATGTGAAAAAATGTGCTCTTGCCTGAGGTCATTTGAGTTTCCATACCACCGCACCCCAGGGGGCGAGCTGGGTCTCAAACGGGGTGTCGGCCGACAGGGTCTTGGCCTGACGGCGTCCGGAAATCAGTTCTGTGGCCATCCGTTTGCCCGGTTCGATGTGCATCATGTCGAATGCCAGTTGCGGGATGTTTATCTGCAGCTGCACGGGCTTGTCGGAGAAGTTTACCGCCACCACGAGGGTCGTGTCGCCGTGGTGCCTCAGGAATGCATAGTTGTGATGCGGCGAAAAACGTGGATTGTTGAAATTTACATACATCACATCGAAAAATTCCCCCTCATAGAGCGCAGGTTCGCTGTTGAGCAGACGAAGCACCTTCTTGTACATGTCGCGCAGCGACCGTTCTGCCGGTGTTGACTCTCCGCCGTCTGCTTTCCCGTTGTTGAGCCATCGGCGCACCGTGGGTATGCTCCAGTAGTCGAAGATGGTGGTACGGCCGTCGGCACCGCTGAAACCTTCGGCATCGGCTGCCGGTTCACCAACCTCCTGCCCGGCGTAGATCATGAACGGAGCGTTAGACATCATGGAACTTACCACGAGCGACGGGAGCACACGTGTTGCGTCGCCGGCATAGAAAGAAGAGGCGAAGCGCTGTTCGTCGTGGTTCTCGAGGAAATTCAGCATCCGGTGTCCCATCCCGTCAATCCGCTGCCAGCAGTCGGTGATGCGTGCCGCCGAGTGGTGGTGTGTCTGGATGTCGCGCAGGGTGTCGTAGAGGTTCACCTTGTCGTATAAGTAGTCGAAATGACCGCGGTTGAGGAATTCGCCATACAGGTTCACATCATATATCTCGGCGATGAACTCCACATCCGGATACCGTTCCTTTACCTGCGGGATGGCCCATTCCCAGAAATCGAGCGGCACCATGAACACCATGTCGCAACGGAATGCGTCGACACCTTTCGATGCCCAGAATCGGAGGATGCGCAGCATCTTCATCCAGGTGGAGGGAATGGGGGAGAAATGGCAGCTGCCGTCGCCATAGTCCACACCATAGTTCAGTTTCACGGTCTCATACCAGTCGTTGCGCGATGGGAAGGCGTTGAAGCAGTCGTTGCCCGAAGCCTTGGCCGGAAACTCGGTGTAGTCGCCGATCTCGAACTGGGGCTGGAACAGTTGCCGGGGGATATAGTAGAAATTGTTGCCGTGTGCGAAGAATTTTGTCGGATCGTCGTTGTGGCCGAAATCCTCGATTCCGGCCGGAGCGGCGTCGGAATGGTACTGGCGTGCCACGTGGTTGGGAACGAAATCCATCACCACCCTCAGTCCGGCGCGGTGCGTGCGGTCAATCAGAGCCTCGAACTCCTTCATCCTGTCCGGCACATTCACGGCCACATCGGGATCGATGTCGTAGTAGTCCTTGATGGCGTAAGGCGAACCGGCTTTCCCCTTCACCACATGAGGGTCGTCGGGGCGGATGCCGAATGCCGAATAGTCGGTGGCATGGGCGTGCTCGATTACTCCGGTGTACCACACATGGGTGGCGCCGAGGTCGCGTATCTGCTTGAGCACATTGGATGTGATATCATTGAGTTTGCCGCATCCGTTGCGTGTTATGTCCCCGTCGGGCACACAGTCTTTGCATGTGTTTGCAAACAGGCGCGGAATCATCTGGTAGATTACGGCTTTCCCGATTTCGGGCAGCCGCGATGTTTTTGTATGTGTCATGTGATAATATGATCGGTATGCACCCCGGCAAAGGTCGGGGATGGTCGTTGCTTACAGGAATTCCGGTTCGGTGAGCCATTGCTTTATGGCCCGGTGGGCGGCGGCATATCCGCTGAGATATGCCTGGTTGATGTCTTTCAGGTTGAACACCTGATAGCCCGATAGATCGGGTGTTATAATCACCCTGTCGCACAGATCCATGTCCTGCTGTTGGTTCGCTTTGGCCATGAGATTATATGTACGCAGTCCAATTTCGAAAAAAGATTTCTTATAGCGGAATTTTGTCAGGGGTGACACGTTTATTCCTATGAGTTTCCGGCACTTGTCCCTTATGATCCATGCCGGCAGGTTGCGCAGCACTCCGCCGTCCACGTAATGCGTGCCGTCGATTTTGACAGGCGCGAACACGATGGGAATTGAGCAGGATGCCATCACCCGTTCGCCGAGAGGTCCTTCATGGAACTCGGCAGGAATTCCGCGGTCGAGGTCGGTGGCTCCGATGTAGGTGGGGATGCCGAGATCCTCCAGCCGTTCCACACCGGTGGCATTTTCGATGAAGCGTTTGAATTTCGTCAGAGAAAACACCCCCCCTCCGCTTTTTATGTTGAATTTACAGAAATCCGAGAATTTCGTTGAGGAAAACAGCTTCATCATGTCATCCAGGGGGACGCCGGCGCTGTAGAGCACAGCCGTGACTGAACCCGCCGAAACCCCTGCTATGACATCAGGCTTGAGGCCTACTTCCTCAAGAGCCTTTAATGCCCCTACATGTGCGAAACCGCGTGCGCCGCCTCCGCTAAGCGCCACGCCAAGGCGATAGGGTGGCGGCGGGGTCGGTGTGTCGGTGGAGAGAATCTGCACCAGTTTCTGACGTATTTCCTGAATCATCCGGTTTGGGGGTTTAAGTTGTCTGAACGTGTGTATATGTGGAATCCGCTTTGACTCCCACAAGATATTGCAGTCGTGAGGATTTGGCTTCGGTTTCCTGCAGTTCGGCAAGGGCATCCGAGTCGGCCACAATGCCGCCTCCGGCATAGATGCAGAAACGGTTGCCAAGAATCTGCATGCAGCGCAGGTTGACGAATGCGCGGTACCTGCAGCCGTCGTCGATGGCGACAAAGCCTCCGTAACAGTTGCGCGCATGCCGCTCCACCGCCGTTATATCCCTCACGGCATCCTCTTTGGGATAGCCGCAGAGTGCAGGAGTGGGGTTTATGGCATCAATCATTTCCGCCAGTTTGCCGGGGGTGGTCTGTCCTGTTATGTGGCAGCAAAGATGCTCTATGTCGCCGAATGCCACAGATGTAAGGGGTGACATCTCCACGTCTATCCCTTGGGCATGTAGTTGTTCTGCTATATAATCAATAACAAATCTGTTCTCCCCTATGTTTTTCTTGTCCCATGAAGTTGCGGCGCCACGTCGGCGTGTTCCGGCAAACGCCATAGTAGCGAATCGGCCGGAGGTTTTGTCGAAGTCGAGGAGCACTTCAGGGGTGGCGCCTATCCAGCAGCCGGTATAGGGAGTGAAATAGATGTGGCGGAATGTCTGCGGATAACTTGCAAAAAAACGGCATGCTATCGAGCCGATGCTTGCTCCCTGCGGTAAAGAGCCGCATATGGCACGTGAAAGTACGGTCTTGCCGTTCCTCTCCCTGCATCGGCGGCTGACGGTGTCAACACTGCGGAGATAAATATCCCGTGGGGTAGAGCTGTCCGGTATCTGCATCTTCGGGAGATGTGTATGTACTGCGGAGTCGAACCCGTCGATGCGGATGCGGTTGCCGAACAGCCCAAGCCACGGCGACACGTCGAACGAACATCCGTCGGAGGGTTGCCCGCTGCCGAACTGCATAATGTCCGTCTCCCCCGGAAACATGGCGAAGGCGAACGGCCTGCCCGTTTTCAGAGCGTCGTCAATCTCTTGTGCAAGATGTGTCTGCAGCGGTTTCATCCCTTTGGTGACAGTGTTGGTTCGTTTGTCACATGTCCGATAAGCTCGTAGGGGAGAGCCTTATCTATGGTCACCTGGTAGAATTCCCCCTTCTGCAAAGGTCGGGTCTTCTCTATCAGTACCTCGGGGTCTACTTCCGGCGAATCCCACTGGGTGCGGCCGATGTAGTAGTCCGGTTCCTCGCGGTCGATTATCACTTCGAGTGTGGAGCCGGTTTTCTGTTGCTGAATGTCGAGCGATATCTCCTCCTGGAGTGCCATCAGTCGGTCAAGGCGGTCCTGTTTCACCTGCGGCGGCACGTCGTCGGTGTAATGCAGGGCGGCGTAGGTGTCCTCCTCCTCGCAATATGCGAATGCACCCATCCGTTCGAAACGCTGTTCGCGCACGAATTGCATCAGTTCCTCGAAATCCTCTTCGGTCTCTCCGGGGAAGCCTACCATCAGGGTGGTGCGGATGTGGATTTCGGGTACTTTCCGGCGGATTTCGTCAAGCAGCTCGCGGGTCTGAGCACCGGTGATGTGGCGGCGCATCCGGCTGAGCATGTTGTCGGAAATGTGCTGCAATGCGATGTCGATATACGAGCACACGTTGTCATGCGCGGCCATCACGTCCAGCAGCCGCATGGGGAAACTGGTGGGATAGGCGTAGTGCAGTCTGATCCATCGCACACCTTCAATTGCTGCCAGACGTTCCACAAGCTCCGGCAGAAGCGGCTCGTGGCCCGGCAGGTCGGTGCCATAGCCCGAGAGGTCCTGCGCGATGATGTTGAATTCCTTCACGCCGCGCGCCACGAGGCTTTTCACCTCCTGCTCAATCTCTTCGATAGGGCGCGATTTCAGTCGTCCGGTGATCAGCGGTATGGCACAGAAAGCGCAGAAACGGTTGCACCCTTCGGCAATCTTCACGTAGGCATGATGGCTTGGGGTGGTGATCACGCGTTCGTAGGGCGTGGCTCCGGGATGTTGTCTGGCGAGGTCGGATGCAAGACTTACCCAGTCGAATTTGCCGTAAAAACGGTCGACTTCGGGAATCTCCGTCTGGAGTTCCTTGCGGTAGCGTTCCGACAGGCAGCCCATCACGATGAGTTGCTTGATACGGCCGTCCTGTTTGGCCGCCACCTGCGACATGATTTCATTGACCGATTCCTCCTTGGCATCGCCGATGAAACCGCAGGTGTTCACCACCACGGTCTCGGCATCAGTCGTGTATGTCTCGTCGGCATCGTCCGACTGGTGTTCCGCCTCGAAGCCGGCATCTGCCAGCATGGCGAGCAGCCGTTCGCTGTCGACAAGGTTTTTTGAGCAACCCAAAGTTATCACTTTCACTTTGGGGGATTTCTTTACGCCCATCGTCAGTATGCGTTTTTTTAATTGTTGGATGATTCGGCAAACAGCGATTCAACGAACGTCTGCTTGTTGAACATCTGCAGGTCGTTGATACCTTCGCCAAGACCGATGTATTTCACCGGAATCTTGAACTGGTCGGAAATGCCGATCACGACGCCACCTTTGGCGGTGCCGTCGAGTTTGGTCACAGCCAGTGAGTTCACAGCCGTTGCGGCCACAAACTGTTTGGCCTGCTCGAAGGCGTTCTGACCTGTGGAGCCGTCGAGCACCAGCAGTACCTCATGGGGCGCTCCGGGCACAACTTTCTGCATCACGTTGCGGATTTTGTGAAGCTCGTCCATCAGTCCCTTCTTGTTGTGGAGACGGCCGGCGGTGTCGATCAGCACCACGTCAGCTCCGTTGGCTTTGGCGCTCTGGAGGGTGTCGAATGCCACGGCGGCGGGGTCGCTGCCCAATTTCTGTTTCACAATGGGAACATCTGCGCGTTTGGCCCATGCGTCGAGTTGCTCGATGGCGGCTGCGCGGAATGTGTCGGCCGCGCCGAGCATCACCTTGTTGCCGGCGGCCTTGAACTGCGCTGCCAGTTTGCCTATGGTGGTGGTTTTTCCCACACCGTTCACACCGACAACCATAATCACGTATGGACGTGTGGTGCCTGCGGGCAGGGTAAAGTCGGGCTGGTCGTCATTGCCGTTACCGCTTTCGGTGAGCAGGGCGCAGATCTCCTCGCGGAGCAACCGGTTGAGTTCGGCCGTGCCCACATATTTGTCGCGGGCCACACGCTGTTGCAACCTGTCGATGATTTTCAGGGTGGTGTCAACGCCGACGTCGCTGGTGACGAACACCTCCTCAAGATTGTCGAGCACATCGTCGTCGACCTTGCTTTTGCCGGCCACGGCATGTGCAATTTTCGACAGGATGCCCTCTTTGGTGCGTTCCAGCCCGTTGTCGAGCGTCTCTTTCTTCTCCTTGGAGAAAAGTTTGTTGAAAAATCCCATTGGAATTCAAGTCAAGTTATTAATATGCAAATTTAGATATTTTTTTTGAAATAGACTAATGCACCCCTCCGGCCATCAATCACCACAGGTAATCCTACGGAAGCTTACGCATTGCAGCAACGATTTTATGTGTTGGATATTCGTCGAATAAAAAACACTCCGGAGCATCGGGAGGACGCGCCGGAGTGGATGGGGTGATTATAGGGGAGAGGGAATCAGTCGACCTGGATTACCAGATAGTTGCTGACGCTCCAGAAGCGGGCGGGATTCTGAATTTTCAGCACCTTGTTGCCGTTGGGGGCGTCGGTGATGGTGTAGGAATCGGCCGGCTGGTTGGTCAGGACTTTGGCCTTGCGTGAGTGGAGGTCGATGGAGTTGAGTGTACGTTTGTCACCGGTGGTGAAGTAGTTCATCTCGAAATCCTCAGGCATGATCTTGGTCTTGCGGAGGAAACCGGTCTGAATCAGTTTGTGGTCCTTGAGCTCCTGTTTGCTGCCGATGGCGTAGTAGCAGGTGTTGAGCTCGTTGGTGAGGGTAGTGGCGGTCTGCTCGGCCTGATCCTTGGCGGCGGTTACGGATGCCACTTCGGTGTTGAGCGAATCCACGTTGGCTGTGAGCTGCTCGATATGGATGTGTGCCTTTTCGAGTTCGCCGCGGAGCTGTCCGATGGTGCTTTCCTGATCGGCAATCTGCTGTTTGAGGGTTGCGATTGACTTCTGCAGGGTGGCGTTGTTCGACGAGCTGTTCTGAATCTTCTTCTCGAGTTCGGCAAGACGGTCGCGGCGCATCTGCAGTGTCTGCTGAATCACCTGCATGTCGTTGCGGATCTGCTGGCGGCGGTCAGAGCTTTCAGCAGTAAGGTCGTTGGAGGAAGATAGGATGTTCTCCATCTGTTTGATCTGAGCCATCCCGTCGGCAACTTCGTTCATGAGCGACAGCAGGCTGTCCTGATCGGCGAGTGCCACGCGGAGTGAATCGGCTGTGGTAGGTGTCAGAACCTGCGACTCGGTGTTTTCCGATTTGTTGTGGCAGGCAGAAAGAATGCAAAGCGATGCCACTGCGATGGATGCTAACTTTTTCATAAATAAAAATAGTTGTGATGGTTTCTAATGATGAATTCAGTCGTCGGATATGTCGCCTGAATCGGGTTTATATTTATTTTTATGCACTTTAGGCGCATCCGGGCTATCTTTATGGCCCGATACCACAATAACAATCTCACCGCGCGGATTGTTTTGCGAAAAAAACTGATGAAGTTCACCCAGTGTGCCGTTGCATGTGGTGTTGTGAAGTTTGGAGATTTCGCGCGACACCGATGCCGGACGGTCAGCTCCGAAGGCGGCGGCGAGTTCTGCGAGGGTCTTGACCAGACGCATAGGCGATTCGTAGATAATCATTGTGCGTGGCTCGCGCGACAGTTCCGCCAGACGTGTGGCCCTCCCTTTTTTCTGAGGAAGGAACCCTTCGAATGTGAAGCGTTCGCATGGCAGACCGGAGTTTACCAGGGCGGGGACGAATGCAGTGGGACCCGGAATGGTTTCCACATCTACCCCTTTTTCTCTGCACGCACGTGTGAGCATGAATCCCGGGTCGGATATGGCCGGGGTCCCGGCATCGGAAATAAGGGCGATGGTCTCGCCTGCCAGCAGCCGCTCGATTATCGGGCCCACGGTCTGATGCTCGTTGAATTTGTGGTGTGACATCATTGGGGTGGTGATGCCGAAATGGCGCGTCACCACGCTACTTGTGCGCGTGTCCTCGGCCAGGATGAGATTGCATGTTTTTAGAATCTCCACACTGCGCGGGGCCATATCGGCAAGGTTGCCCACCGGGGTAGGAACCACATAAAGTTTTCCGGACATATTTCTGGGTGTTAGGATGGTTGTCAGAATTCGCTGAAAAACGGAGCCATGATATTGATGAAATCTTTGGCTTCCGAAGTTTTCATATTTATATGTAATGTGTCACGCATGAAGTTCCGTACTTCCGAAATGTGGCTGAAAGTGGCAATTTGGGTCAGTGCGTCATTGAATGCCGCGGCCGACCCTCCGAAAAGCGTGCGTCGGTAGAGAAACAGGTCGTTGAGGCTCATGGCTTCACGGAGGGTGGCAGGGGAGAGCGATGTCACAGACGCAAGTCCGGCTTCTTCCAGTGTTTCCGCTGTTTCCGGAGCTTCCGCTGTTTCCGGGGGTTCCGGAACTTCAGGGGTTTCTTTTACCGCATCTTCTTCCTGTTCCGTTAGTTCTAAGGTGTCCTCCAGTTCCGGGGGTGCCTGTCGGGTGGTCTCGGCAACCGGCTCGCATTGGATTTCTTCCTTTGGAGAAAGCTCTGCAGGGAGTTCCGGCTCTTCAACATCAGCTACCGTTTCAACCGGCAGCTGAGCCAGTGTGTGCAGTTGTTCTATCTTGTCTATCAGCTCGGGGGTGATGCCGCTGTCGGCATCTTTGATGGCGAGCAGGGTTTCTGCAATGTCGGCTGTGAGTGTGAGCATCTGGCCGATGGTTCCGTTCATGGGGTAAGGGTTTATATTGAGTTGTATGATTCGTTATTAAGATCGGGATGAGCGGGATGCGTGCGGCACGCACCCCATATCAGTCGGGAAATTGCCGGAGGAGGAACGACGAGATGGCGCTGGTCACAGCGGCACGTTTGCAAGTGAAATCATTCACGATAATCACCACAACGTGTGTGGGGCGGTTGGAGCCGTCGAGCCTGTAGCCGGCATAGGACTGCACCCCGTTCATCGATCCGCTTTTCAGAACGAGGCGTCCTTCAAGTGGTGTGCCGCACAGCAACCGGCGTACGGTCCCTTGCTGTCCAACGCAGGGGAACAGGCTTACAAAACGTTTGCTAAACTCACTTTGGGCCATTGTTTCGAGCAGGTCGGCCATGAAATCGGGCGTCACACGGTTGGCGCGCGTCAGGCCGCTGCCATCGAAAAGTTGTGCGGCTTCGGTGTCGATACCCAGATTCTGCAACAGCTGCAATTGGCGTGCAAGGGCGGCATCACGGTTTTCGCCCGGAGCCAGTAGCCTGAGCATACTTTCGGCGTACAGGTTCACGCTCTGTTCCATCATTTCGCGCATTATCTGCCATGCGTCGGGTGAAACGGCGGTGAGCAGAGGGCGTGGCAGCAATCCGGCAGTATCCACTTCGTTCCATTCCACGTTGATGCTGTCGGCATCCAGCCGTTCCTCGAGCGTGATGAGCAGTTCTTCGGCCGGGTCGGCAAGCGCCTTGTCGCCGTAGATGGTGTTGTCGTGATAGTTGACCGGATGCAGTCCGGCTCCGTAGGCATATTTCAGGTCGTCGAACTCCCAACGGTCTACCGGTCCCTGCTGAACGAAGCCTGCGGAATCTATCTCCAGACTGCCGCGGATGCCGCGGATGCCGAGACGGCGTATGCAGTCGGCAGTAGAATTTATCAGTCCGGGGAGATTAGAAAAACGGGGGCTTTCGGTTGTAGGGTCGCCCGAGGCCTTGATTACGATACTGCCGTTGAGCATGCCGTCGGCGTCTATATCGCCTAAGGCGTAGACCGGTGTGGAGAATGCCGTGTCGGCTTTCCCGGCAAGGAGGACCGATGCAGCGGTGATGCTTTTGACTATGCTTGCAGGGGTCAGGAACTTGTCGGGATTCTGTTCCACGATGTTCTCTCCTGTGGAAAGGTTGCGGACAATCACTCCGATATTGGCCCTGTGGGAGCGCGGGAACGTTATGCCGGATGCCGGAACGGCTGCCGTGGCTGACGTATAGCCGGTTGCCATGACAGCAATTGTGATAAGTCTCGTGATTATATGGTGGATGGAATGTCGGTGCATTTCTGGAAATCGGTGATGTGCGGTCTTTAGCCGCAAAGACAAGTTTAATTATATGCGAAGTTAGCCAATCCCCCTTAATCGTGCCAATAAAAAAACTTAAATTTCATCTCCCTACACATACGGTTTGGGGAGGTGCGATGTGAACGGGGGGCAATAATTGGCGGGATGAAGATTCAAAAACGAAGTGCAAAACTTTGGATTGAGAATTACACATTCTACTC
>OGSD01003707.1_pt1 | contig 11186 bp, 16 predicted proteins | sample 1553571 | NCBI WGS metagenome assembly OGSD01 (sample SAMEA2580072, study PRJEB22360) | human gut metagenome | biome: human gut; feature: human-associated habitat; material: faeces | place: Denmark | collected 2008/2010 | reverse complement strand
TGACATGGCTCAGTTTCTCTTCGAGAATCCGGAATACAAGGTCCTCTTCGATGCCTCACGGAAAGTGAAGCCGGAGGACATTCAGTTTGTAAAAGAGATGATCGAGATCGGGGCGCACAAAAGAAATGGGAATCACTATGAATCAGTATGTAGTATTACAAGTGACACTTAAGGAGAAACTTATCGGAACTGCATCCAAGAATCTGAAGGAGCTCGAGGATGTGATCAACGCCCAGGCTGCAAAGGGATACCGCCTGCACCACACTATTACCACCGCTTCTGCCAATAGTACCGGCTTCGGCGGCGGAGACCGGATCCAGGCTACTATGGTATTCGAGAAACTCTGATGTTGTTGCACCGGTGCAATTTTTCAAAAATATAAATTTTAGGAATAACTTGACAAGGCTTGCACATAATGGTATTATTCCACTAATTAGCGAATGACTGGTGTCCGGTCGCGAAAGAGTCTTGGAATTGTATTCCAGGGCTCTTTTTACATACAAAGGAGAATTGTAATGAACGAACAAGAATTTGAAAAACAGTTAAATGCTTTGCACGAACGCGTGCTCTCGAAAGCTCTTTCTGACGAAGAGAAAAATAATGATATTGTCAATATTGGTTTACACTTTTTTCTCAAGGATGTTCGACCTATGCTGCCTCCTGTAATGAATCGTAGTATTGTTGACGCTTAATCATCGGAGGTAAGCCACCATTAGCAGAGCAGATTCTTCGGTTATTCCAATAGCTGATGAAATATCTCCAGATGAGTGTTTTTAACTGTTCTACTGTCATTGAAGTGGTATCATAACGTCCATAAAGTAATTCTTCTTTGAATCTTGCCCACATGCTTTCGCATCTGGCATTGTCGTGGCATCTGCCGCCAGCACTGTTCATGCTTTGGAGAATGCCATATTTGCTGATTGCTTTACGATATAACTCACTTGTGTACTGTGTTCCTCTGATACAGCATCAGGATATACTTCCAAAGTTGATGCTGTATCATAAAAGTAAGGGGCGGCAGCACTTTAGGCTGTCGCTCCTTGACTGCCTAACTGCAAAACCGGGCGGGGCTGTCAACGGCGGCTCTGCAAGAGCCGTTCATCTTGCCGTTGACTGGCTCGACTGGGTTTGCTATTCTTTAAGTGTTGTCTGTAAGTCGTTTGTAAAAATATCATCTCCGGCGCACAATCATTTTCTACCAAAGTAGCGGCATAAAAAATTTCATTGTCCTGCCTTTCAAAAATAAGAAGTTTCCATTTTTTTGACTGCAAATTCCGAGGCTGTCTCTTGTACAATTTCTAGTACATTGACATCTTCTGCTATATTTCCTTGACGGGGTTCCAGCTCATTGTTAGTTACCACTTCTGCCTTGCCAGCGTCCGATGCACCATAAGAGAAATTTACTATGGTAGCATTGCTGTATTTTTCAAAAGCTGCATAGTATTCTTCTTCTGTAATTACATCTGTTTCCTCTCCTTTTTTCATGGTATAAGCAGCATTTCCACTTTCGTCAAATTGCTCATAAATCCCCTCTGCCAGTCTGAGCGAACCGGATTTTTCAATTTCAAAACGCTGCATATCGTGACCGGAAGCAGCATAAATACCTGTTTCATCATAGGCGATAGGATATGCTGTTCCCATACTTTCTATTGTTCCTATGTTTTTAACTTCTTTATCTATCAAATAATATACATCACAATTAAGTGCTGCCTGATTTCCCAAACCGTCATTATATACTTGTGAGGTAACAAGTAAAACAGGTAAAGAAGCATTTGTATCAATAATTGCAAAAAGCTCATTATCTTCCAATTCTCCGACAGTTTCTCCATAAATAGCAGCGTTTTCACTACCTTTTTCTCCACATGCACATAAAGAAAAGATTAACACACATAAAGCCATATATGAAATAAACTTCTTTGCCTTATACATATTTTCAGTCTCCTTTTTTTCTTCTTTCAATGGTATAACTTATGAACAATATCACTCCGATTGCTGCCGCAATAATAGACGGTATCATTAACCGCATATAATCAATAGGGGCATTTTCGTATTGTCCTGTAACGATATATCGGTATAGCATATACTGGGTACTAAGTGTTGTGCTTTGTAGCGCAATTACATAGGCGAAATTTAATATGCTAACCATAATAAAAATCAGACCACTAATTAGCAACAGCGTCATTTTTCTGTTATGAAGATTTATTTTCATCAAATCTTCTAAAGTTATTTGCTCATCAGTTTTGTTTGCCACACCTGCTTCTCCTTCCTTTAGCAAATCATCTAATGACACATGAAAAATTCTGCTTATTTTAACGATACTTTCTAAATCAGGGGAAGTGCTATCTGACTCCCATTTGGAAATAGTCTGTCTGGATACGTTAAGTTTTTCTGCTAATTGTTCTTGTGTCATTCCCGAAAGTTTCCTTAATTGGTTGATTTTATTTCCAATTTCCATTTTGTGTCCTCCTTTAAGAGCAATTTTAAATAAAATAAACAATTTTTTCTATCAACATTGCTTTACATTTGCGCTCAAAATAATAACATTTATGAAATTGCTTGTTTTTCTGCACTTTAAGTGTTCATATAAAGGCATTTAAAATTATGATATTGTCAATATTGGTTGACACATTTATCTCAAAGATATCATTTCCTATGCAGCCAGGCCCAGAGATTGGTAGTATCTCTGACGCTTAATCATAGGAGGAAGCCCACCGTTGGCAGAGCAGATCCTCCTGTTGTTCCAGTAACTGATGAAATATCTCCAAAATAAGAACTCTCAGCTCATCCGTGGTCAGGCTTTCCGTATTGTAGCGGTCATAGAGAAGCTCGCTTTTCATTCTGGCCCACATGCTTTCACATCGAGCATTATCGTGGCACCTGCCACCATCACTGTTCATGCTTTGTATAATGCCATATTTAGAAAGCGCCTGACGGTAGGTTTCACTGGTATATTGTCTTCCTCTGTCGGAGTGCACAATGGCACCTCGCAGATCAGGATGCGCCAGATAGGCATTATCCAGTGTATGCTCACACAGAGTTGCCTTCATGTTTGTTTCCATTGGTATATTGATAACCATATACGGTAACAAAATCAGAAATGCGTTCTTCATTTTCCTCATCAGCTTTAATTTCCGTTTCAAAATAATCAGCTCCATCATGAGGCAAATTTTCAGTGTCATAGTTATGAGTCTCCGCAGCAAACGCTGTTGTCGAGCACCCCAAAATCAATATAAAACTTAAAACCATACTAATTATTTTTTTCATTAGAAGTCACCCCCGCTTTGCTTTAAAAAAACTATAAACCAGATAAATAATTGCCAAAATGATACTAAAAACAAAAAAGCCACCAATATAAATAAGAGGACTTTTAAAAAGATAATCCATGTTATTGGTAAGATATCCATTTCCTGAACTAAATCCAGTTATTGAGTCAATATATTGGACAATAATGGAAAGAAACGGAAGCGTACTTAAACCAAATATGCCAAAAATTATCATTATTATAGCTAAAATCTTCAAATGAAAATCTTTCATCAAAATCACCCCCTATTTTAATATCATTTTGTCGTTATATGCAGATCATTCTATAAGCATATTCATAATTATATTTACTTCTCCTTTCCTCAGTATTCAATGTGCCATATAGAGCAATCTGTTGTATATTCTAAGAATAGCAGGAATCAAAGCAAAAGAAAATATCCTATGCAGAAAGTGACCTGTTTTTGCAGAAAATGACCAACAGAACAAAAATTACTCAGAAATCAAGTAAAAAACACAGCATTGATACTATTTCAAAGCTACAGTTCTGCTCTAAAGAATATATTGAGAGTACGCTTTCAACAATATTTCCTAGTCTAAAAACGGTATTAGAAGAATTTTGGTAAAAATTTAGCAGGCAATAATTTGAATATTATTGCCTGCCAAATTAATGATGAAATCATATGATTCTTCTGTCAATCAGAACCAATCTGCTTTCTCCTATCGGAGTCCAAGCATACACACTCTTGCAATATAACGTATCATCAGCTCCGAGCCTGTGCTTTCTGTATATTATCTGACCAATACTTATTGCTGAAAAAATTCCCATTTCTAGGCAAATTTCTGAACATATCCATAACAATATCATATGATAAGCCTGATGTGTCCACAAACATCTCTTTCCCATCTTTAGATTTAACTGCAATTCCGTTATCACCCACATACGCTACTGTATTGTCATCTAATTTCTGTATTAATCCCGTCATTTCCCCAAATTTCTTTAGAGGGAACTCCCCGGATTCTTCACAAAGTTTTCGGAACTTTTCTGCATCCTCACCTACCATATACGGATATTTTCCGTCTCTAATATACCATGAAATTCCCGTTTCTGAATCCGTGTATTTAGGATCCGTTAATGCCCATTCTTTCAAAGGAACCCCCTGGTACCATGCTGTCATTTTTTCACTGGAATCATTGCTTATTTCTGGTTCATCATTTTGAATTTCTTTCTCAGCAATTTCATCCTGCCCCTGTTCATATCCTCTACATGACACGTTACACTTTAGTGCCTCATAAATTTCTTGAACATTTGCATATTTGTTAACTGCTGCAACATCCGGTGTCTCTAACACTTCCTTTTGTTGAAAAGCCTTTGATTGGTTATATTTTGAACCTGATTTTCTTCCTGCGTAAATATTGTTATTTACAGCGGTATTTACCATATTTACCATATTTATAATCCCTCCAGCAGCAATATAATCTAATTTTCTTATTATAGTATGTTGCACTTTATGCCAGATTGCTATAAAATGCAACATACAATGAAAATATTCTGTTGCGCTTGCTTAATATCCCATATTCAAGCAGCTATTATTGTGCATAAGCAGCAGAAGCAATATAGCCTACCTGCGAAGACCCAACAGAATACAACTCATAATGGAAATGGTATCTAACGCCTACCTTAACACCTGTAAATGTCAGTGTCCATGAATCTCCTGAATAGTTAGCAATTTGTACCGGTGCACTTGTTCCGTCATTTCCTACAAGAGTAATTGTTCCCTGAAGATAATCTGTTCCACTTTCATTAGGCATATAAACATTTAAGCACAACTTTGTAACGCTTGAGTTATTAATGGTGTAATAATAATTTCCGTTGAATACACCGCTTCTGGAATTGCTTCTTGTAATGGTTCTATTTGCATCATACTGAATCGTATCTGCAAGAGCAACGGCGTCATCATAAGCAGGTACTACGTCCAAATCGCCACAATCGCTTACTTCTACTGCCTTATTTGCATTAGGGGCAGCCTGTCCCTGAGTGGATACTTCACTTGCAAACGCAGTTGTTCCCATTGCCAAACATAACATCAAACTCAACACCAACGCCTTTAAACTTTTTACTTTCTTCATTTTAAAATCCTTTCAAATTAACATCGTATAAATTTTCATTCCAACAGGAATCTATAAACAACTTTATGCTTTTTTCTGTCTTTCCAGATTTAGATAAGTATTCATATTTCGCATATAAAACATCTGCAAATCATACTTTCCTAATTTGTTCATATCCTGAATAACCTTTTCAAAGCTGGATATAAGGTCACATCTTTCATTTAATCCCATGTGACCAGTTTCTTGTGGAAAAGAGCTGAGACTATTACCCCTATCAACATCATAATATGCCTCCAAAGCACTCATTTCGACATAAGAAGCATTTCTCAAATCAATATCGTTAATATTAATCTTTTCTTCAAATTCTTTTCCATTTTCATCAATCCCTTTGGCTATCACTACAGGATTATCATCTGTTGACTCTTCTGCATACTTAATATAAAACGAAAGACCGGTTCCATTTCCGCCTGAAAACAACATATCATCCGTCTTTAAATACACTTTCATTGATGTCTGAGGAAATGCCTCATTTCCGTTAACAGATGTTTTGCTATTGTTTTGTCGCTTTCCAAATAATTCAGATACACTCTGCACTCCCGAACCAATACGCATTTAACCACCTCCATTCGCATTATAATATGTCAGTATAGACATTGTCAAATACGTTGGCAATGGTGTCGGCAAGGTACTGATTGATATCCCCTTCCTTGTTGCCGTGCATGTTCATATTGACTACCATGACACCACCGTCCTTCAGATGATCTTTGACCATGGTAAAGAATTCCACGGAAGACATCTGGAAAGGAATGGTGATGTCCTGATAGGCATCCACCATGATGACATCATAGGTGGTATCCACCGCCTGCAAAAAAGCCCTGCCGTCATAGGTAGTCACCTTCACATCCTCCGGCAGGGAAAAATATTCTCTCGACAGCTCCGTGATCTTTTCGTCGATCTCCACGCCCTCGATATTCATATCGCCGAAATATTTCCGGCACTGGGTCGCATAGGTTCCGGTTCCCATACCAAGGATCAGTACATCCATGTCCTCTACCGGTTTATCCGGCACCATAAGGGGCGCCGCCATGGCATAGTCATAATACATGCCGGTAAGTCCCCCTTCTTTCATATAGAGGGATTGGACACCGAACAGCACGTTGGTGGACAGGACCACCTGTCTGTCCGTCTCCGATACCTGCAGATAATTATAGATGGACTCTCCTTCGTAGGTCAGATCCTTCTGCCAGAAAGCAAAGGAATCCGAATATCCCAGACCACAGCATAAAATAAAGATCAGTACCGATGCTGCAATCTTTTTCTTTCCCGTATGCTGGCAGATAAAGTAAATCACAGACAGCAGGATCAGAATTCCGGAAAAGATCAGAAATGTAATGGAGGTTCCCACCGCCGGGATCGTCACGAAAGTCGGTACGAAGGTTCCGATGATGCTTCCCACGGTATTGAATGCACCTAAAGTTCCCACGGTCTGTCCGCTGTCATCCAGACTATCCACGGAATATTTTACCAGAGAAGGGGTCACAGTTCCCAGTAAAAATAAGGGGAACACGAAGATCACCATGCAGGCTGCAAACGCCGCAATGATGAGGAAATTGTTGCTGACGGTAAAGATCAGCAGTGCGGAGATCCCAAGGATAATGTACTTGCCCACCACAGGGATCAGGGCAATCCAGATGGCCGCGATCAGGATCCTGCCGTAGAGTTTGTCCGGGTTCGGGGACTTGTCCGCACTTTTACCGCCGTAGATATTGCCCAGCGCCATGGCGATCATGATGGTGCCGATGACAATGGTCCATACGATCTGGGAAGAACTGAAATACGGTGCCAACAGTCTGCTGGCTCCCAGTTCCACCGCCATGACGGACATCCCGGCGAAGAACTCTGTGAGATACAAGAACAGCTTATTTTTCAAAATTCCTGAATGATTCATAAGTGTTGTAATCCTTTCCGCATTGACAGTGCGTCTATGTTACGTTATGATTTTATCAAACGGTAGTAACTACCGGCAATACTTTTTTGTAACTTTTCAGAGCCATGCAAAACTGCGTTCTGCGAATGCTTGCATTCAGTCAGATAAGCAGTTTTATATGGCGAAGTAACCACATGAGCAAAAAGGAAGCCATTTTATGTATTCTATGAAAGAAGCCTGTGCCCTGACCGGCATGACCTATGAGAACTTAAAATTTTACTGCAAGGAGGGACTGGTACCCAACGTGAAGCGGGACAGCCGCAATTATCGTGTCTTCGATGACCACGATATCAAATGGATCCAGAGTCTCGGGTGCCTCAGAAACTGTGGTCTCTCCATCGCCGAAATGAAAGAATATCTGCATTTATGTCTGGAGGGCGAATCCTCCATTCCCGCCAGAAAAGACATCCTCTCCCGGAAAAAAGAAGCACTGTTAACCTCCATGCAGCAGCTGCAGGAGGCCGTGGACTACATCGACTGGAAACAAGGATTCTATGATGACGTGTTATCCGGAAAGACCGCTTATTACAGCAATCTTATCCCTGAGACGACACCGGATGCTTCCGAAAGCACAGCTTCCTGAAACTGTTTGCGCAATCTAAAAAGCGGCCATGCGATTAAAGCATGGCCACCATGAAAACTCATCTCTGTTATTACCGGATCAAAAGTAACCATGCCATTCCATAATAGGTTACCACTGCCACCAGATCGTTTACCGTGGTGATCAGGGGACCGGATGCCACTGCAGGGTCTACCTTGATCTTATGGAAAAACATGGGGATCACCGTACCTACGGCACTGGAGATCGCCATTGCCACTAAGAGGGAGACTCCCACGCAGCCGGAGATTCCAAAGGCTCCCATCCAGGTATATCCTTTGAACAGATGCACATAGACACCGAGACAAAGTAATGCCATAATGCCCAACAGTGCTCCGTTTAAGGAACCGGTCTTTACTTCCTTGACCACCAGCTGGAACTTCTGTTTTCCTGTCAGGTTCTCGTCCATCAGCACACGGATTGTCACTGCCAGGGACTGGGTTCCCACATTTCCCGCCATATCCAGCACCAATGACTGGAAGCATATCACGATGGGAAGCACTGCTACCACGTTTTCAAAAAGTCCCACCACAGAGGATACCGCCATGCCTAAGAACAGCAGGATGATCAGCCAGGGCAGTCGCTTTTTCATGCTTTGAAGTGTGGGCTCCTTCAGATCCTCTTCTGCGGTCAGACCTGCTAACTTTGCATAGTCCTCGCCCATCTCATTGTCTACCATTTCGATCAGGTCTTCGGATGTGATGACACCGAGGATTTTCTTATCTTCTGACAATACGGGAATCGAGTCCTCCGCATAATCCAGGATCCTGTCCATACAATCATCGATCTTCTCATGATCGGTCACATAAGGATAAGATTTCAACACCAGATCTTCCAGATGCGCATTTTCCCTTGCCCGGATCAGATCCTTCAGATCGATGGCTCCGGCGAAAACACCCTTTTCATCTACCACATAGATGGTCATGATATTGTCGTTTTCTCCGGCCTGCTTTACCAACTCGCTCATAGCCTGCCTGATGGTCAGGTTCTCCGGGATACAGATGTAGTTCGTCGTCATGCAGCTGCCGATCTCTTCTTCATCATAGGACAGCAGCATCTTCACATCTTTTTTCGCATCCTCGTCCAGCATCCGGACAATCTGTTCTTTCTCTTCCGGATCCAGATCTTCCAACAAGTCGACAGCGTCATCGGAATCCATCTCGGAGATCACTCTCGCAGCACTCTCCACGGACAGTTCCCTGATATACTTACGGGGTTCCTCAATGTATTTGAAGATTTCTGCAACCTTCTGCGCTCCCAGCAGGTGATACAGTCGCTTCCGTTCTTCCTCTGTCATCCCTGCCATCATATCGGCAATATCGTTCTTATGATAATTTAAGAGGAAATCCAGGATCTCCTCATCCGTTTTCTCGCTACGGAATAATTCTGCCAGTTCGGAATATTTCTTGTTCATAATCTAATTCTCCTTTCTCGTTCTCATTCTTCGATGCAACGTAAAGGGCAAAACAAAAGAAGCATCACACGATGCTTCCTCTGCATGAATCTCTATGCACAACAAATCAAAGTACGGCCGTCACTTTCCACAGACAGCTGTACCATGCTTGCAGGAAAAAGCACCGTGTTTTCTACTTCGCCCATAACCATCGCAACTGTCCATGAAATTCACCTCCAACTTGTTTTTTCCGTGGTTATAGTAGCACTGTGCCATTTGTTTTGCAAGCTGTTTTTCTTATTTTTCAATTGCATTTTTTATTGTATCATCATCTCTTTTTGTAAATAAGCACTTCCGGATCATCGCCTTTCTATCCATTCCTGTGCCATGCTACTGATCACGGATGCGAAATCATCCTCCGTCCAGTATGCAAACATAGACTTACTATATTCGACAAATTCCTCCAGAGACACTGTCTTGTACTGATCCGGCATACTCTCTTTATCATCTTCCGACATGTCATACTCTGCAGCCTGCTCGCTGTCTCCCTGCTCCATCCGCTCTACAATGCAGTCAAAAATATCTCTTTTACTCTTGTAATGGCGGTATAATGCTCCTTTCGTCATGTCAAGCTCTCCGGCGATCTTTTCATTCGCAAAAAAGTCATGCTATATCATACATCTCTCTGCAGATCTTTTTCCCAGTTTCCGTCCGGAAAATATTCCGATAAGCGTTCTGCAAGGCTTCTTCAGACAGTTCGTCCTCACACATATTTACAAGGAAATCCGCTTCCACCAGAATCTGATAATCAATGCCGTCTATATTGTTGTAGGTATGATGATGGGCAATCAGATACTGTACCCGCTCGGAAACTTCTCCGGAAAAACCAAGCTCTGCCAGCAGCTTTGCGGCAATGGCCGGGCCTTCTTTTTCCTGTAATTTTCCGTTACAGTTTCCGTATTTTTCTTCACACAGATGGATGCCGATATCATGAGTCAGTGCTGCCGTCTCCAAAATAAATAAGGTCTTAGCATCCACATTCTCCATTTCCGCAATCAGCTTCGCATAGCTGTGTACCTTGCAAAAATGCTGAGTGCGCTTTGCATCTCCATGGTAAAGTTCGATCATTGCCATATGTAATTTGTTGATCATTTTATTTTCCTCCTACCGGGTTTCCTTTGTGATGCTTTCCGTTTTCACGGGCCTCCTGCCTCCGAAATATCCTACTGGATCTTTGATACAATGCCTTCTTCCGTCAATGTCTGCAAACATTCCTGTGCATTCTCATCATGCATCATCTGCCACACCTGCTCCATACCGGGCGCCAGCGGCTTCTTCAAAAACTGTTCTCCGGAGATCCAGTAGACCTTTCCCTCCTCGGATGAGATCAATTTTCCTTCATATTCCGACGTTTTATATAAAAATCCCACATTCCTTATATCCCCTGTCATCCAGTGATAAATGCCGGTCAGTCTGGGATTTTGGATCGTCAGTCCAGTCTCCTCATAGATTTCTCTGATCACCGATTCTTTGAAAGTCTCACCCGGCTCCACATGCCCTCCGGGAAATGTCGTTCCCGAATACCCTTTTCCCACCTTGTCCAGTGCCAGCACATTGCCCTCGTTATCATAGACCATACACATATTCATGAAAATCACTTTTTCAAATCCAGCCATTACTCTCTCTCATTTCTCTAAGATAAACTTAATATAACATAATCTCGTTATATCGGCAAATTGTGTTAGTGTAACTTGAGAGTTAGTGAAATACATTGGCAAAATCCACAAACTCCCGGAGCATGCGATACACATGTCTCGATGTAAGGTCTCCGGATGTGAATT
>OGSD01003705.1_pt1 | contig 11187 bp, 8 predicted proteins | sample 1553571 | NCBI WGS metagenome assembly OGSD01 (sample SAMEA2580072, study PRJEB22360) | human gut metagenome | biome: human gut; feature: human-associated habitat; material: faeces | place: Denmark | collected 2008/2010 | reverse complement strand
CCCGGTGGTGGAAATCGTGCCGGAAGGGGCGAGCGAGAAAAGGGACACTTGGGTTCCGGGTTTGCTATCCAGTGTTGCCGTTTGCAGGATAGGAGTGAAGATCCCATAGTCTGAAAGAATCTCTATCCGTTGGAACAGCGGGGCGTAGTCCATCAGCAACGAGATATTGCCTAACGTATGGTCTTCGCGCAGCCCGGTAGCCCCTAATATCAGAACTTCCTGCTGCCCGGACCGGTGGGCGAAGCGGACGGATTTCGTCAGGTCGTTTATTTCCTGGTCCTCTACGATATGGATGCGGCCGGCATACTGTTCACGAAAACGGGATGGGATACTGTCGAGGTCTCCGACAATCGCTGTCGGAGTGATGCCTGCTTTATCTAACGCTTCGACGGCTCCGTCACAAGCGATGACGACGGAGGCTTGATGCAGAAGATGAAGCGGTAAAGCTGTTTGCGGAAAACGGCCGTTTGCCACGACTACGCAATTATAAGGTGCTATCATTTGTTCTTATTCCTTTCTTTTTCCAAGTGTATAATCCGGCTGCCGCCAGTATGGCGTAGCAAATATAGAGAAACATTGTGGGATAGAGCCCACGCAGGTAATAAAGATAGACGGATACGCAGTTGACGACGATCCAGAAGATCCAGTGCTCGACGATCCGGCGTGCCAGCATCCAGGTGGCGACGATTCCGACGGCGGTGGTAAAAGCATCGCCTGCTGGTATCGGCGAATCGGTGAAATAATGCAGGACATAATAGAGTAACGCAAACAGGGCGACGATGGAAAAGCTGATCCCGGCAAAAAGACGGAGTGTCATATTGCGGTAGAGGATTACCTCCTGAGGAGCTGTCTCTATGTCTTCCGCTGTTTGTTCTTGCCTGCCCTTGCTGCGTGTCCATTGCCAGAAACCGTATATGCTGATGGCTACATAATAGATGTTCAATCCCATATCCGCATATATCTTTGAAAAGAAAAAGACAAAAACATAGACAAGGGAAGTCAGGAAGCCGACAACCCACATGGCACGATGCTGCCTTATCTCCAGAAAGAGATAAAGCAGACCGGTCAGTACTCCGAAATATTCCAGTAATTGTTCCATCATTTAGAATTTGAATGTTACCCGTGCCATTGCGTTTGTTCCCGCCTGGGTGAAATAGCCGTCTTCTTTGTAACGTTCGCCGTCGACCATTGCCGAGTATACCCATGCATTGGTTTCATATTGCTCGTTGAACAAATTGTTGATCGTGACATCGAGGGCGATCTCCTTCATAAACTTCGGTTTGAAAACGTAGCCGACACGCAGGTTGCTGACGAAATAGGGATCGATGGAACGGTCTTTGCAAGAGGTGTTGTCGATATACTGGCGGCCGACAAACTGGGAGTTGAAACTTGCGCTGCATTGTTTCCAGCTGAAATTGAACATGCTGTTGGCGATGATGTCTGGCGAAAAGGCGATGTCGGTTGTCCCTAAGTCGTTGTGGTCCTCGCGTAGGAAGTTCCAGTCGGCATCGTAAACCTCGATGCTTTCGGTGAAGTTCTTGATCTTGTTCCGGCTGAGTGTCAGGTTTCCGCTCCAGTCCAGCCAGCGGGCGATTTCCACGCCTCCCGTGAGTTCTATTCCCATCCGGTAGCTGTCTTTGATATTGGAAGTGAGGGCTTCGCCGATTTCGCTGATCTTGCCGGTCAGGATCAGCTGGTTGCTGTAATCCATGAAGTAAAGATTGGCGCCGACATGGAAACGGGAGTTTCCGAAACCGTAACCCGCTTCATAGTCGTAGAGCGTCTCGTGCTGCGGGCGTTCGTCCCGGCCGGCCTCGGTGAAGTTGTCCCGGTTCGGTTCGCGGTTGGCTACCGAGAACGAGACGAACGCGTTGTGGCCGTCCTTCTGGAAGTTAATGCCCGCCTTGGGGTTGAAGAAGTTCCAGTGCTTGTCGACATTCACGTGGTCGCCGGCTTTGTCGTCGCTGCCTTCGATCGTGTAGTGGATGCCCCGGTACTGCATGTCCAGATAACCGTTCAAGTTGGGATGGAACTGGTAATTGGCTTTGGCGTACATATTGTAATCCAGCTTGTCACCCGTGTTACGGTAATATTCGTAGTCCGGTTCGGGAAGGTTGTTCGATTGTTTCGCCCACATGACACGCCCGAAGTGGTCGCCGTCGTAACGGTTGATGGCGGCTCCGGCTGAGAATTGCAAACGCTCTCCCCGATAGTTGGCGCTGTAGATCGCTCCGTAGAAGTCGTTTTCCAGCCACTTGCGGCGGACGAGGTCCGTCTTGGCGATGGTGTCTCCCTGGCTGTCGATATATGGGGGCAGTTTGTAGTCCTTGACTTTGGCTCCTCCTTTATAATCTTCATAATAGCCTGCCCCATGTGTGTAATGGAGTGTCAGGTTCATGTTCCACAGATCGCTCAGGCGCTGGCTGGCTGTCAGGTGGTAGTTCTGCTGCCGGTAATTGTCTGTTTGGTTCTTGTAATATTTGGTGACCCCGTCTTCTTTATATTCCCCGCAAGGGTTGTAGGTGCGGTCTGAATCCAGCAGATAGGAAGGGACGCCGGTCCATGCCTGGTAGGTCTTCTCGATGCTGCCGAAAGTCTGGAAGCGAATAAGCGTGTTGTCTCCGTAGTAAGCCGCCGAAGCAAAGTAAGAGTGCATATTGGCCTTGGCCCGGTCGATGTATCCGTCGCTCTGGATATTGGAATAGCGGGCATCGAAAACGAAATGGTTCTGTAGAAGCCCGGTTCCGAGCTTGACAGTGTTCTTGACTGTCCCGAACGATCCGGCCGAGACCGAATATTCGGCATAAGGTTTCAACTCCGATTTCTGCGTCTGCATGGCGACAGTTGCTCCGAAGGCGGCTGCCCCGTTGGTCGAGGTCCCGGCTCCGCGTTGTATCTGGATATTATCGACCGAAGAGGCAAAGTCTGGCATGTTCACCCAGAAGACCGTGTGTGACTCGGAGTCGTTTACAGGTACTCCGTTGACTGTGATGTTGATACGGTTGGCATCCGTCCCCCGGATGCGGAAACCGGAATAGCCGATACCTGTCCCTGCATCTGACGTCATGATCACGGACGGCGATTGGAGGATCAGGAAGGGGATGCCTTGTCCGTCGTTCCGACGATTCAGCTCGTCCTTTGTCAGTTCGCTGTAGGCAACCGGTGTCCCTTTGGCTACTTTGGTTGCGGTGACGACCACTTCGTCCAGCGAGATGTCTTTTGAGATTTTCAGAGAATCGGCCGGTCCGGTCGTTTTGCCTTCCGCCGACAATGCCATTAATGTTGAGGCAATAATAAGAACACTTTTCATCCTTTTTCTTTTTGATAACCTGAATTTTAAAAGGAATAGCAGAGGTGGACTGTTTTTACTGAAGATACACTTTTTTCCCTTCGTCGGCATTACCCGTACAGGTTCAATGGGTATAATCTCAGCCTGCCTTCCTGTTTTTGGGCGTCATTCCGGCAAGCACCCCTTATATTCGAGGGCAAAGGAACGAAAAAAACGGGTAATGACCAAATGTTCTGATATATGCTTACTTTTGACATATTAAGTATAAATGTACGCGATAAATCTCTTAACATGCAGAAAAAATATATATTTATTTGAAAACTCACTGATTATTTGTATATTTGCAGACGATTAAGCGAAGATGAGGAGGGGGCGGGCAGTCCCCTTCTTTTGTTCTTAACTGTATGTATATGATTGAAAAGGACGTGATAAGTCAGTTGGTAGAAGAGAAATTAGCTTCTTCCGGCAATTATTTAGTGGATGTAGTAATAAAACCAGGTAACCTGATTATCATAGAAATAGATAATGATGAGGGTGTTTGTATCGACGATTGCGCTGAGTTGAGCCGCTATGTGGAAGGTCACCTGGACCGTGATGTGGAAGACTTCGAACTGGAAGTCGGTTCCGCAGGGATAACATCTCCGTTTAAAGTGCTTCGCCAGTATGTGAAAAATATAGGTAACGAAGTGGAAATGTTGCTTAAAAGCGGTACGAAGTTGACCGGCATATTGAAGTCGGCCGACGAAAACGGGGTGGTGGTCACTGTTGAAAAACAAGTGAAGCCCGAAGGAGCCAAGCGTAAAGTGACTGTCCGGGAAGACCAGTCATATACATTCGATGAAATAAAATATACAAAATACCTAATAAGATTCAAGTAAAAAGATTATGGCCAAGAAAGAGGAAACAATCAGTATGATTGACACACTTGCTGAGTTCAAGGAGTTGAAAAATATAGATAAAGATACGATGATCAGCGTGTTGGAAGACTCATTCCGCAACGTGATCGCTAAAATGTTCGGTACGGATGAAAATTACGATGTAATTATCAACCCGGAAAAAGGTGACTTCGAAATCTGGAGAAACCGTACGGTTGTCGCCGATGACGAACTGGAGGACGAGAATCTTCAGCTGACACTGACCGAGGCCCGTAAGATCGATGCCGACTGTGAAGTGGGCGAAGAGGTGACTGATGAAGTGCATTTTGCCGATTTTGGACGTCGTGCCATCCTGAACCTGCGCCAGACGTTGGCTTCAAAAATACTTGAATTGCAGAAAGACAGTTTGTTTGCTAAGTATAAGGATAAAATCGGCAATATCATCGCAGCCGATGTTTACCAGGTATGGAAGAAGGAGATCCTGTTGTTGGATGACGAGGGTAATGAGTTGCTGCTCCCGAAAACAGAACAGATCCCGACTGATTTTTACCGTAAAGGTGAAACCGTGCGTGCTATCGTACAGCGGGTGGATAACTACAACAACAATCCGAAGATCATCCTTTCCCGTACAGACAAATTGTTCCTGCAGCGTTTGTTCGAACTTGAAGTTCCGGAAATCAACGATGGTCTGATCACCATCAAGGCGATTGCCCGTATTCCGGGAGAGAGAGCAAAAGTGGCCGTTGAGTCGTACGATGACCGTATCGACCCGGTCGGCGCCTGCGTCGGAATGAAAGGTTCCCGTATTCATGGTATCGTTCGCGAGCTGAGAAACGAGAACATCGATGTTATTAACTATACATCCAATATATCGCTGTTTATCCAGCGTGCATTAAGCCCGGCAAAAATTTCCTCTATACGAGTGAACGAAGAAGAACATAAGGCAGAGGTTTATCTTCGTCCTGAAGAAGTTTCATTGGCTATCGGTAAAGGTGGTTTGAATATCAAGCTTGCCTGTATGCTGACCGAATACGCCATCGATGTCTTCCGCGATGTGGAAGGTGCAGATGAAGAGGATATCTATTTGGATGAATTCTCGGACGAAATTGACAGCTGGGTAATCGAAGCACTGAAGAATATCGGGTGCTACACGGCGAAGAGCGTATTGGCTATGAACCGCGAAGAGATTGTAGAACGTGCCGACCTCGAAGAACAGACTGTTGACGAGGTACTTGCTATCTTATCTGCCGAATTTGAAGAAGAAGAGGGAGAACCTCAAGAATAAGTATTACGACAAAGTTTGATATGCCCATAAAATTAATACAAGTACAGAGAAAATTAAATGTAGGAATCAACACGGTTGTTGAGTTTCTACGCAAGAAAGGGTTCGAGGTTGAGGATAACAATCCCAACACGCGAATCGGTGATGAACAGTATGCTTTGCTCGTAAAAGAGTTTGGAAAAGATTTACCGAACGGCGGACGTGAGCGTGAACGGGTCGTGCCCGAACGCTCTCACAGGGAAGCTTCTTCTGTGAAAGAAGAAAAGAGTTCGGAAATAAAGACTGTAATACCGGAAGAATTCAGACCTAAAATTGTGACGAAGGGTCGGATCGATCTGGACAGACCGCATAAAAAAGTGCAGGAGGTGCAGCATCAGCCTGTTTCCGTTCCTGTGGAAAAGAAAGTGGAGAAGCCTGTGGAGGCGGCCACTGCTGCAAAAACTGCTGATGCTCCGGTTGAGGAGGTGAAAACCCCCGAAGTAAAGGCACCTGAGGTGGAAATACCTGAAGTGAAAATCCCGGAAATGAAACAGCAGCCTGAGGAGATAAAAGAAGAAAAAGTTATAGTAGTGGAAAAGGAACCAGCAGAAGTGATGAAACCGGAGCCTGTACAGGAGCCGAAAACTGCAAATGTAGAGTCAACGACTGCGACTGCAGAACCGGCGGCATCTGCCGGCAACGATTCTGACGAGGGATTATTCCGGTTGAATACTCCGAAGTTCGAGTCGAAAATCAAGGTGACAGGGAAGATAGATCTGAACGCGTTGAATCAGTCTACCCGTCCGAAGAAAAAGACGAAGGAGGAACGCAAGAAAGAGCGGGAAGACAAGCGCGAGAAGTTTGCCGGTAACAAAGCGGGGCAACAGTCGGGTAACGGGCTTTTCAATAAAGGACCGAAAGACGGAACGGCAAGACCAGGTGCTCCTGTCAAACCGGGAGAAGGCGGTACGGATGCAAAGAAAAAACGTAACCGTATCAAGAAAGACCGCGTAGATGTGAACAATACGCCGGGAACTAATGCACGCCCGTCACGTCCGAATGATGATCGCAAGCCGCGCCTACGCAAGCCGGTAAAGGCGGAAATCAGCGAGGAAGATGTACAGAAGCAGGTAAAGGAAACCTTGGCCCGTCTGACCAACAAGGGAAATAAGAATAATAAAGGTGCCAAGTACCGTCGCGACAAACGCGATGCCATCCAGAAGCGTGAACACGAACTGATGGAACAGGAAGAAATGGAAAGCAAGGTGTTGAAGCTGACGGAGTTTGTGACTGCCAATGACCTTGCCAACATGATGGACGTTCCTGTGACGCAGGTTATCGGTACTTGTATGAGTATCGGTATCATGGTTTCCATTAACCAGCGTCTGGATGCGGAAACAATTAATATCGTAGCTGAAGAATTCGGTTTCCAGACCGAATATGTAAGTGCCGAAGTGGTGGAAGCCATCAAGGCCGACGAAGAAGACGACAACGAAGAAGACTGGGTGGCGCGTCCTCCTATCGTGACTGTGATGGGACACGTTGACCATGGTAAGACCTCTTTGCTGGATAACATCCGTAATGCAAACGTAATTGCCGGTGAGGCAGGAGGTATCACGCAGCACATCGGTGCTTACAACGTGAAGTTGCAGAGCGGGCGTCGTATCACGTTCCTGGATACGCCGGGCCATGAGGCTTTTACCGCCATGCGTGCCCGTGGTGCCAAGGTGACGGATATCGCGATTATCATTGTGGCTGCCGACGATAATGTCATGCCACAGACAGTCGAAGCGATCAACCATGCTTCGGCTGCTGGTGTACCTATCGTATTTGCTATCAATAAGATCGACAAGCCTCATGCCAATCCTGACAAGATCAAGGAGGAACTGGCTAACATGAATTATTTGGTTGAAGACTGGGGAGGTAAGTACCAGAGCCAGGAAATTTCAGCCAAGAAAGGTATCGGTGTGGAGGACTTGTTGGAAAAAGTATTGTTGGAAGCCGATTTGCTCGACTTGAAGGCTAATCCGAAGAGACGTGCTGTTGGTTCCATCATCGAATCTTCACTTGATAAAGGACGTGGATATGTTTCTACCGTGTTGGTTGAAAACGGAACACTGAAGGTCGGTGACATCGTACTGGCCGGAACCCATTTCGGTCGCGTAAAAGCGATGTTCAACGAACGTAACCAGCGTATCGAAAAGGCTGGTCCTTCCGAACCGGCTCTGATCCTCGGTCTGAACGGTGCTCCGCAGGCTGGCGATACGTTCAACGTACTGGAAACAGACCAGGAAGCCCGCGAAATTGCCAACCGTCGCGAACAGTTGCAGCGTGAGTTGGGCCTGCGTACGCAGAAGATGCTTACGCTGGATGATATCGGTCGCCGTATCGCAGTCGGAAACTTCCAAGAACTGAACGTGATTGTGAAGGGTGACGTGGACGGTTCCGTAGAAGCGTTGTCAGACTCCCTGATCCGTCTGTCTACAGAGGAAATCCAGGTGAACGTGATCCACAAGGCTGTCGGTCAGATCTCCGAATCGGATGTCGTACTGGCTGCCGCTTCTGATGCGATTATTATCGGATTCCAGGTGCGCCCGGCATTGCCTGCACGCCGCCTGGCAGAGAAAGAGGGAGTTGAAATCCGTCTGTACTCGATTATCTATGATGCGATCGAAGAAGTGAAGAGCGCTATGGAAGGTATGCTTTCACCGGAAATCAAGGAAGAGATCACTGCGAACGTGGAAGTGCTTCAGGTTTTCAAGATCACGAAAGTGGGTACGATTGCCGGGTGTATGGTACGTGAAGGTAAGATCAAGCGTTCGAACAAGGTGCGCGTGATCCGTGACGGTATCGTGGTTCATTCCGGAGAGTTGGAATCTTTGAAACGTTTCAAGGATGATGTGAAGGAAGTGGTTGCCGGTTTGGATTGTGGTTTGAACATTGTCAACTACAATGATATTCAGGTTGGTGATATCATCGAGGCATACGAAGAAACGGAAATCAAGAAGACATTGTAAACATGAACTGGTTGGACATTACATTGCTATGTCTGGCAGGAATAGGATTTGTGAAAGGCCTGTTTGATGGAGTCATCAAACAGGTTGTTTCGCTTATAGCCCTTTTGGTCGGGATCTTTTTTTGTACGAAGGCGGCACTTTGGCTGCGTGGATATATATTGGCATTGGGCTGGTTTCCCGAACAAGGAGTGACGGTGCTCAGCTATGTGGCGGGTTTCCTGTTGATCGTGGGTGTCATATTGCTGGCGGGTGAGATTCTGACTCGTGTCGTGGGAGCGACGCCGTTGAGCGTCCTGAACCATTTGGTGGGTGGTGTCTTGGGGCTTTGTTTTATGATGGCGTTTGTCAGCCTTCTGCTGAACAGTATGGAGATGATAGACAAGGGATCGGTCCTGATCCCGCGCCAGGCAAAGGTCGAATCCCGTTTTTATAATTCAGTCAAAGAAATAATCCCAACCATTTACTTCCAAAATTTGTTTTTTAAGGAGGAATAGGTTTCATAATTTGAACAATATATTTAATGTATAATGGAAGATTCAAACGACATACTAAATGAGGTGACGACCGGTGATTATAAGTACGGATTCGTTACCGATATAGATACGGAGGTGATTCATCGCGGATTGGATGAAGAGACTGTCCGTATTATTTCCGCCAAGAAGAATGAACCGGAATGGCTGCTTGAGTTCCGCTTGAAAGCCTTCCGCCATTGGCAGACACTGGAGATGCCGACATGGCCTCACCTGAATATCCCGCCGATCGACTATCAGGATATCATCTACTATGCCGCTCCGAAGAAGAAGGAAGGCCCGAAGAGCCTGGATGAGGTCGATCCGGAACTGATGAAGACTTTCGACAAACTGGGTATTCCTCTGCACGAACGTGCGCAGCTTAGCGGGATGGCGGTCGATGCAGTGATGGACAGCGTCTCCGTAAAGACAACATTCAAGGAGACGCTTGCTGAGAAGGGCATTATCTTCTGTTCTTTCAGCGAAGCCGTCCAGCATCATCCCGATTTGGTCCAGAAGTATCTGGGAAGCGTGGTCAGTTATCGTGATAATTTCTTTGCCGCATTGAATTCGGCGGTGTTCTCGGACGGTTCGTTTGTCTATATCCCGAAAGGCGTGCGTTGTCCGATGGAGCTTTCTACCTATTTCCGTATCAATGCGGCCAATACCGGACAGTTCGAACGTACATTGATTGTGGCGGATGATGAAGCCTATGTCAGTTACCTTGAAGGTTGTACCGCCCCGATGCGCGATGAGAACCAGCTTCATGCGGCTATCGTCGAAATCGTAGCGCATGAACGGGCCGAAGTGAAATATTCCACCGTCCAGAACTGGTATCCGGGTGACAAGGATGGAAAGGGAGGTATCTACAACTTCGTGACTAAACGCGGACTGTGCAAGGGCGAAGGGAGCAAGATCTCTTGGACACAGGTGGAGACAGGTTCCGCTATTACCTGGAAATACCCGAGCTGTATCCTGGCCGGTGATAATTCGGTAGGCGAGTTCTACTCGGTGGCCGTCACCAACAATTACCAGCAGGCCGATACCGGTACGAAGATGATCCACCTTGGACGGAATACTCGCAGTACGATCGTCTCGAAAGGTATCTCCGCCGGGCATAGCCAGAACAGCTATCGCGGCTTGGTGAAAGTTTCTCCCCGTGCCGAAGGCGCCCGTAATCATAGCCAGTGCGACAGCCTGTTGCTTAGTTCGACTTGCGGTGCCCATACCTTCCCCTATGCCGATATCCAGAACGAGACGGCGGTAGTGGAACACGAAGCGTCGACGAGCAAGATCAGCGAAGAACAGTTGTTCTATTGCCGGCAGCGCGGTATCTCGGTCGAGGAAGCTGTCGGTCTGATCGTCAACGGGTATGCCCGCGAAGTGCTGAATAAGCTGCCGATGGAGTTTGCCGTCGAAGCGCAGAAATTGCTGTCGATCAGCCTCGAAGGCAGCGTCGGATGATTTTCGTAGGTGAAAATTTGGATTTGCAAATCGTTTTCCATATTATTGTGATATCATTTTGATATTACTTTTAAAAAGGGCGGTTATGGAAAAGAATGAAAAGAAATTTGCCGGGTTCCGGATGTCCGGTTTTTCGATGCTGGCAGTCATGTTATTGCTGCTCGTGGGCGGCGTCTGGCTCTTGACGCAGGCGATGCCCGTATGGGGCGGATTGTGTTTGTTACTGTTCGCTGTGTCTTCCGGGATTTATGATGATCGAGCCGAACGAGGCGCGCGTAATGCTTTTTTTCGGGGTCTACAAAGGGACGTTGAACGACAACGGTTTTTGGTGGGTGAATCCTTTCTACGCGAAGAAAAAAATGACGTACCGGGCCCGCAACCTCGACATCGAGCCGATCAAGGTGAATGACAAGGCCGGCAATCCGGTGATGATCGGGCTCGTGCTGGTATGGAGGGTGAAGGATACTTATAAAGCGATGTTCGAGATCGACAGCCAGGAAACGTCCGGCGTCAGGGCGGTTCCGGTGAAAGGCGGCGTGGTCGCCGTGCAGCAGCGCGAGACGCTGGCGTCGCGGATGGCCGCTTACCAGAATTTCGTCAGCGTGCAGAGCGATGCGGCGCTGAGGAGTCTAGCCGGGGAGTACGCCTACGATAACAACGAGTCGTCCGACGAAGTGACGCTGCGTTCCGGCGGCGAGGAGATCAACGATCGGTTGGAGCACGAACTCAATTCGCGGCTGGGGGGCTTCCGGGGCGCAGGGGGGCTGCGCCT
>OGSD01003700.1_pt1 | contig 11203 bp, 9 predicted proteins | sample 1553571 | NCBI WGS metagenome assembly OGSD01 (sample SAMEA2580072, study PRJEB22360) | human gut metagenome | biome: human gut; feature: human-associated habitat; material: faeces | place: Denmark | collected 2008/2010 | reverse complement strand
ATTAACAGACCGACATGGGTTTTCCGTCGGACTGAAAGACAAAAAATATCTGGAGGTATAAAACCAATGGCAAAGAAATATTGCTACCTTTTCTCTGAAGGTAATGCTAACATGAGAGAACTCCTGGGCGGCAAGGGCGCTAACCTTGCTGAAATGACAGGTATGGGTCTTCCCGTTCCGCAGGGTTTCACTATTTCAACTGAAGCGTGTACACAGTACTATGAGGACGGCCGTCAGATTAATCCTGATATCATGGCTGAAATTAATGAATACATCGGTAAGATGGAAGAAATCACCGGCAAGAAGTTCGGCGATCACGAAAATCCACTCCTCGTTTCTGTTCGTTCAGGCGCTAGAGCATCAATGCCTGGTATGATGGATACTATCCTGAACCTCGGTCTTAACGAAGAGGTTGTTGAAGTTATTGCTGAAAAGTCCAATAACCCAAGATGGGCTTGGGACTGCTACAGAAGATTCATTCAGATGTATTCAGACGTAGTTATGGAAGTCGGCAAGAAATACTTTGAAGAACTTATTGACGAAATGAAGGCTAAGAAGGGCGTTACTCAGGACGTTGACCTTGATGCTGACGACCTTAAGGAACTGGCTGCACAGTTCAAGGCTGAATATAAGGAAAAAATCGGTACAGACTTCCCTTCTGATCCTAAGGAACAGTTAATGGGCGCTGTACAGGCTGTATTCCGTTCATGGGACAACCCAAGAGCTAACGTTTACAGAAGAGACAACGATATCCCTTATTCATGGGGTACTGCCGTAAACGTACAGTCAATGGCTTTCGGTAACATGGGTGACGACTGCGGTACAGGCGTTGCGTTTACACGTGATCCTGCTACAGGCGAAAAGAAGCTCATGGGCGAATTCCTTACAAACGCACAGGGCGAAGACGTTGTTGCCGGCGTTCGTACACCTATGCCTATCGCTCAGATGGCTGAAAAGTTCCCTGCTGCTTTTGAAAAGTTCCAGAATGTATGCAAGACTCTTGAAGATCACTACAGAGACATGCAGGATATGGAATTTACTGTAGAACACGGCGAACTCTTCATGCTCCAGACAAGAAACGGAAAGAGAACAGCTCAGGCTGCTCTGAAGATCGCATGCGATCTCGTTGACGAAGGTATGAGAACAGAAGAAGAAGCAGTTGCTATGATCGATCCTAGAAACCTCGACACACTGCTCCACCCTCAATTTGACGCTAAGGCTCTTAAGGCTGCTACACCTGTAGGCAAGGGCTTGGGTGCTTCTCCAGGCGCTGCATGCGGTAAGGTTGTATTCACAGCTGACGATGCTGTTGCTTGGCATGAAAAAGGCGAAAAGGTTGTTCTTGTTCGTCTTGAAACATCACCTGAAGATATTACCGGTATGAAGGCTTCTCAGGGTATCCTGACAGTAAGAGGCGGTATGACTTCTCACGCTGCCGTTGTTGCTCGTGGTATGGGTACATGCTGCGTATCAGGCTGCGGCGATATCAAGATGGACGAAGCTAACAAGAAATTTGAACTTGCAGGCAAAACATATACTGAAGGCGATTATATCTCAATCGACGGTTCAACAGGTAACATCTACGACGGCGTTATCCCTACAGTAGACGCTACGATTGCCGGCGAATTCGGCAGAATCATGGCTTGGGCTGACAAGTACAGAGTTCTTAAGGTAAGAACAAATGCTGATACTCCTGCTGACGCTAAGAAGGCTCGTGAACTGGGTGCTGAAGGTATCGGTCTCTGCCGTACAGAGCACATGTTCTTTGAACCGGACAGAATCGGTGCATTCCGTGAAATGATCTGCTCAGATACAGTTGAAGAAAGAGAAGCTGCTCTTGCTAAGATCGAACCTATGCAGCAGGCTGACTTTGAAGCTCTTTATGAAGCTCTGGAAGGCTGCCCTGTAACAATCAGATTCTTAGATCCTCCGCTTCACGAATTCGTTCCTACAGAAGAAGCTGACATTAAGGCTCTTGCTGATACTCAGGGTAAATCTGTTGAAACAATCAAGAATATCATCGCTTCACTTCACGAATTTAACCCAATGATGGGTCACAGAGGCTGCCGTCTTGCTGTAACATACCCTGAAATCGCTATTATGCAGACAAAGGCTGTTATCAAGGCTGCTATCGCAGTTTCTAAGAAGCACCCTGACTGGAATATCGTTCCTGAAATCATGATCCCGCTGGTTGGCGAAATCAAGGAACTTAAATATGTTAAGAATTTCGTTGTTGAAACTGCTGACGCAGTTATCAAGGAAGCCGGCGTTGACCTCAAGTATGAAGTAGGTACAATGATCGAAATCCCAAGAGCTGCTCTGACAGCTGACGAAATTGCTAAGGAAGCTGAATTCTTCTGCTTCGGTACAAATGACCTTACACAGATGACATTCGGTTTCTCAAGAGATGACGCTGGTAAGTTCTTAGACGCTTACTATGACGCTAAGATCTTCGAGAACGATCCATTTGCTAAGCTCGACCAGACCGGTGTTGGCAAGCTCATGGATATGGCTGTTAAGATGGGCAAGGAAGTTCGTCCAGATATGCACATCGGTATCTGCGGTGAACACGGCGGCGATCCTTCATCTGTTGAATTCTGCCACAAGCTTGGTTTGACTTATGTTTCCTGCTCACCATTCCGTGTTCCAATTGCAAGACTCGCTGCAGCACAGGCAGCTATCAAAAGTAGGTAGGAGTTCTCTTTCCTTTGAATTACCGCTGTCTTTCGAGCAGGCAGCAGCTTACCGAAAGGCTAATGGACAGTATGTAAGGAAAAATCAATGGAGAGAAACTACCGTAACGGTATATATCGACCTTGATTAAGAACTGAATTAGGATAAGCGTATCATTAGAAATAGTGGTACGCTTATTTTTTTCACTCATTTACACCTTTGAATATCAAGCCGCCTTTGATTATAATAGACCCAAGAAAGGGACGGTGAGCCGTATGAGAGATAAGAAAACTCACATATATTTGGATAGCCAAGAAAAAAGCATTTTATTACATAGCCTTGTAGAGTTGAAAAATCAGCTCATACGGCAAGGCAAATATGGGGATTGCGTTGACGAGCTTATCTTCAAGGTAGCCAATGCCCCCATCAAGAAAGTAAAAATTGAATATGTGTAAGGCACATCATTATGAAGCCGCTTATTCTTAATTCAACTAAGAGTAAGCGGCTTTTTTGCGTCCTGCCTTTTACTAAACCACACCATTGATGGATTCAAAAGTGTGTGGTTTAGTATAGCATTTTACATAGCCGCCTTTGACAAAGCGGCTAAATCTATGCGAAAGGAGGACGCACCCATGTCAAATTGCAAAGTAATCGCTTTAACCAATCAGAAAGGCGGTGTCGGCAAAACCACCACAGCGGTCAATCTGGGCGTAAGTCTGGCACAGCAGGGTAAGAAAGTCCTGCTCATTGATGCTGATGCACAGGCAAATCTAACTATGTCCCTCGGCTACAACAGACCAGACGATTTATCATTCACGCTCTCCAACATCATGCAGGACATCATTGAGGACAATCCCATAGATGTTCAGAAAAGTATCCTGCACCACGGCGAGGGCGTTGACCTGTTACCGTCCAACATTGAGCTGTCGGGCTTGGAAGTAAGGCTGATTAACGCCATAAGCCGAGAAAGTGTGCTGAAAACCTGCGTGAACGAGGTCAAAAAGAATTACGACTACTGTTTAATAGACTGTATGCCGAGCCTTGGTATGCTCACCATCAACGCACTGGCGGCGGCTGACAGCGTGGTTATCCCTACGCAGCCCCACTATCTTTCTGCCAAAGGCTTAGAGCTGTTGCTTCGCTCCGTGTCGAAAGTCAGACGGCAAATCAATCCCCCTCTGCGGATTGACGGCATCCTTATGACGATGGTAATGCCCCGCACGAATATCTCCAAGGAAATCACCGCCACGGTGAGAAGTGCCTACGGACAGAAAATCAAGGTGTTTGATACCCAGATACCCCATTCCATCCGTGCAGTAGAAGCCACCGCAGAGGGGAAAAGCATTTTTGCCTATGACAAAGGCGGCAAGGTAGCCGCAGCTTATGAGCAGTTCGGAAAGGAGGTGGCAGAGCTTGGCGAAAAGCAGAGAAACAAAAATCGAGCTGACCGCATACGATGACATCTTTGAAACAGATGAAAGCCGTGCAGAAGCCGCACTCAGCAAGATAAGGGATATTCCCCTTGCGGAGATTGACGAGTTTCCAGACCACCCGTTCAAGGTCTTAATGGACGAGGACATGGAGCAGCTTGTCGATAGCATCAAGCGAAGCGGCGTGATGACCCCTGCTACTGTCCGTCTGAAAGAGGAGGGGCGGTATGAGCTTATCAGCGGTCACAGGCGGAAAAAGGCTTGCGAGCTTGCAGGGCTTGAAACGCTCAAATGCGAGGTCAAGGAGCTGACCCGTGACGAAGCGATTATTGTCATGGTGGAAAGCAATCTCCAACGCACCACCATCCTGCCGAGTGAGAAAGCCTTTGCGTATAAGATGCGGCTTGAAGCAATGAACAGGCAAGGACAAAGAAGCGATTTAACTTCTGTGCCAGTGGCACAGAAGTCGGAAAACAAAACTTCCCGTGAGAAATTAGGTGAGCTTGTCGGGGAAAGCCAAGACCAGATACGCCGCTTTATCCGCCTAACCGAGCTTGTTCCCGAAATTCTGCAAATGGTAGATGACCGCCAGATAGCGTTTCGCCCTGCGGTGGAAATCTCCTATCTTACCGAGGAACAGCAATACACCCTGCTCGAAGCTATGGAGTATAACGATGCCACGCCGTCACTTGCACAGGCTATCAAAATGAAAAAGTTTATGCAGGACGGCAAGCTCACAGACGAGGTTATCCAGAGCATCATGCAGGAGGAAAAGCCCAACCAGAAAGAAAAGCCCGCCTTTAAGGACGAGAGGATAACCAAGCTCATACCGAGGTCAGTCCCCAGAGGGCAGGAAACGGATTTTGTTGTCAAGGCGTTGGAGTTCTACAACCGACACCTGCAACGGCAGCGAAGCCAAGAGAGATAGCCGCACACCGAGGGCGAGGTCTGTCCCTTTGCGGCACGGGTGGATAGCCACGGCAGCGGCTTCCCCCTCTCCACACCTCTCCCCCTTGATACTGCCAGTAACTATCCGAGAAAAAGAATATCTGCAAATCCCTGTTAGGGCTGAAATTCCTACCTTTGCGGTTTTTAGCGGTTTTCCGTATAATGAAGCCACAAAGGAGGTCGATGGCTTATGAAAAAACAGATAATTGCAGGAATGATGCTTTTGGTGCTGACGGTAAGCGGATGCTCTGCTGTTTCAACAGCCCCCACAACGATAAACGAGCTTGCAGAGGAAAGCAGAGCAGAAACCGAAACGGACAGAACGGACAGCATTTTATCCTCGGAAAGTATGGAAACGGACGCTCCCGTGGAGGGCAAAACCCCAGAGGAAACGGAAAGCCCCGAAAGTGCGGCAGTACCCGAAACAGCCATCGACAAGGGGGGGCAGTCCCCAAAACAGCGGCATCACAGCCGATTGCGGAGGAAGATGCAAAAACGCCAGAGCCTGCGGCGGCAATCCCGCCAAAGGAGAATGGGCAGTCTGCGGCTACCGTGTCCTCGGAAAGTAAAGAGCCTGCGGCGGAAACAACGCCCTCACCCACGGAGCAGCCACAAGCGGCACAGCAAGAGCCGCAGGAAACACAACAGCCGATAGCGGAAACCCCGCCGCCTGCACCGCCGCAGCCCACGGCAGCAACCGAAGAAACCAAGCCGAAAACAGCCTATGATTATGCTTTTGACATCGAAGCAATCAAGGCGGACTGTATCGGTATCGGGCAGTCGATGGGGCTTAGTCTGGACAGTTCTTTGACCCCAGATAACGCCGCATGGTGGAATCCCGTTACGGCGTCCCAGAGCAACCAAGGCACAGCCCTAAAGCAGAGCCTTGAGAGCTATATCACATTCCACACAGCCGCCAACCTCGGCTCATACGGAATGGATGAAATCACAGATTTTAACATCTACTGCGAAGCAAGGGGAAACGGCGAATATCTCATATATTTCCTCTTTGCGTAACAGCCAAAACCAAACAACGGGTATGTCCCTCTGTTTTAACCGACAGGGGGATTTTTTTATGCCCAAAATCAAGAAAGGACGGTTTTTCAGCCTATGAAAACAAAGTTTAAGTTAAGCGGCAGGCGTGTCCTGTCCGCCCTGCTCTGCCTGCTGATGGCAGTCACCGCCTTGCCGATGAGTGCCTTTGCATGGACGAGCGAGGAGGGAAAGAGCTGCACTTCCTCGTTTGGCGATAAGTATGTCGGCTCAGACGGCGAGAACTATTACAGCAAATCTTCCTACTCGTTCATCGCTTACGACAGCAACGGCGGCATTTCCGTAAGGTCAGTCAATGCGGGAAACGCCAAAAGAAAGTATCTGATGAATGACGGGAACGGCACACACCAAGTCTACTGTATTGAGTCTGGCATAGATTTCAATACGGGCAACAGCTATGTGTCCCAGAACGGCAACAACAGCTCGTATTTCCGCAACCTGCCCACCGATGCACAGTTCGGCATTATGATGGCTCTGATGTACGGATGGCATGAGGGGAAATCCTCTCCCGTTGCGGGGACAAATGCGGACGATTACGCCTTTGCCACCCAGACGATTATCTGGGAATATCAGCAGCAGCTTAGAACAAGCCCCTCTGACCTGCACAGTGCCAACGGCATTGACGGCGACACCTACCATTATTCCCTTGCAGGCAGACCCGCCGAGAGGTGCTACAACTGGATTTTATCCCAGATGGCACAGCATTACACCATTCCGAGCTTTACGGCAAGAAGCCAGAGCAGGGCAAGCACCTATACCCTCAAATACAACCCCGACACGCAGAAATACAGCCTTACGCTTACGGACACCAACAATACCATGTCCGATATGAGGTTTTCCGCAAACGGCATCACCGTATCCAGAAACGGCAACCAGTACACCTTTACGAGCGACAGGATGATTACCTCTCCCGTGACGGTGACGGCACAGAAGAATGTCAACACGGGCTGCGATGATATGCTCATCTGGGGCTGCGTAGGCAAGCAGACAATGGCTTCTGGAGCTTCCGACCCCGTGTATTTCTATCTGAAAATCGACACCGAAACCTACGGCACAGGTCATATCAAAAAGACTTCCGAGGACGGCGTTGTATCTGGCATCAAGTTCAACATTTCTGGGAACGGCGTAAACCAGACCGTCACCACCAAGGCGGACGGCACAGTGGATGTTCAGCTTATGCCGGGCGTTTACACCGTCACCGAGCAGAGCATTGACCGCTATGAGCCGCAGAGCGTCCAGAGGGTAACTATTGTCAGCGGTCACACCTCTACCGTCACCTTTAACAATGTGCTGAAGCGTGGCGACTTAAAGGTTATCAAGACTTCCGAGGACAATCTTGTGGAGGGTGTAAAATTCCACCTTTACGGCACTTCGCTCAGCGGTCTGCCCGTGGACGAGTACGCCGTGACCGATGCACAGGGCGTTGCCATGTTCCAGAATGTGCTTATCAGCGGCAGCACCCCGTACACCGTGGAGGAAGTGGATACCGCCATCCGCTATGTCGTTCCCGCTTCCCAGACCGCACCGATTGAGTGGAAAAAGGTCACGAGCCGCAGCTTTACCAACATCCTAAAGAAATTCAATGTCACCGTCACCAAGAGCGACTATGAGGCAGGCACGGCACAGGGCGATGCGTCCCTTGCAGGTGCGGTCTACGGTATCTACAATGACGGGCAGCTTGTTGACACCTATACCACCGATGAAAACGGGCAGTTCACCACCAAGTATTATATCTGCGGCTACGACTGGACTATCCGAGAAATCAGTCCGTCCGAGGGATATTTGCTTGACACCACCGTCCACAAGGTAGGTGCAGAGCCAGAGCTTTACACCGTGGAGCGTAACAGCACCGCTAACGATGTGACCGAGCAGGTCATCAAGGGCAATATCGCTATCATCAAGCACACCGATGACGGGGAAACCCAGATTGAAACACCCGAAACGGGAGCGACCTTTGAAGTCTATCTCAAATCCGCAGGCAGCTATGAAGCCGCCAAGGAAACCGAGCGTGACATCTTAACCTGCGATGAAAACGGCTTCGCCCAGACCAAGGATATGCCTTACGGCATCTACACCGTGAAGCAGACCTCTGGATGGGAGGGGCGTGAGCTGATGAAGCCCTTTGATGTGTTTGTGGGTAAGGACGGTCAGACCTACCGTTACCTTATCAACAACGCCAACTTTGAGAGCTATATCAAAATCGTGAAGAAAGATGCGGAAACGGGCAACACCATTCCGTATGCAGGTGCGGGCTTCCAGATTTACGACCCAAGCGGAAACCTTGTAAGCATGACCTTCACCTATCCCGAAGTAACCACTATCGACACCTTTTACACCACGGCGGACGGCGAGCTTATCACGCCACAGACCTTGGAATACGGCACGGGCTATTCTCTCGTTGAGGTGCAAGCCCCTTACGGCTATGTCCTTAACTCCGAGCCTGTTTACTTTGATGTGGTGCAGGAAAACTCCGAGGAAGAAAGCGGCATTACCGTTATTGAGGTGGTACGCTCCAACATGGCACAGAAAGGGACTGTCACCGTATCCAAATCGGGCGAAATTTTCAGCTCCGTGGCAGGCGACAAGGGCTTTTACCATTCGCTTTTTGCCGTGGCAGGGCTTGAGGGTGCGGTCTATGAGATTACCGCCGCCGAGGATATTTACACTCTGGACGGTACTCTCCGAGCATCCAAGGGCGAAGTTGTTGACACCGTTACCACAGGTGCGGACGGCACAGCGAAATCCAAGGAGCTGTATCTTGGCAAATATGAGGTAAAGGAAATCACCGCCCCGTATGGCATGGTGCTGAATGGGGAAATCCACGGCGTTGAGCTTGTGTACGCAGGTCAGAATATCGCCGTGACGGAAACAGCAACAGGCTTTGTAAACGAGCGTCAGCGTGTGGAAATCGACCTTGTAAAGAGCCTTGAAACAGACGAAGCCTACGGCATCGGGAAGAACGGCGAAATCTTTGATGTAACCTTTGGGCTGTATGCCGCTAAGGATTTGACCGCCGCAGACGGCGAGGTTATCCCCGCTGACGGGCTGATTGAGATTGTTTCCCTTGACGAGAACGGCAAAGGCACAGTCAAGAGCGACCTGCCGATTGGCAGCTACTATGTGCAGGAAATCTCCACAAACGATGCCTATATTGTCAGCGACCAGAAGTATCCTGTTATCTTTGAGTACGCAGGACAGGACACCGCAACCGTCCACATCTCCGCAAACGAGGGCAACGCCATTGAAAATGAAATCATCTACGGCTCTGTCAGCGGAAAGAAATCGGACGAGGACGGAAAAGCTCTGGGCGGTGCGTTAATCGGCATCTTTAAGACTGGAACAACCGAATTTACCAAGGAAACAGCGATTGCGACTACCGTATCCGACGAGGACGGTAGTTTTTCTTTTGCCAAAGTCCCTTACGGCACATGGGTAATCCGTGAGATTGAAAGCCCGAAAGGTTTTGTACTCTCCGAGGAAGAAATCGCCGTGACAATCGGTGAGATGGACGAGATTGTGGAAATCGAGCTTGTCAACTACTTCATCAAGGGCAATATCGAGCTGACAAAGGTGGACGAGGATTATCCCGAAAACAAGCTCTCTGGTGCGGTATTCGAGGTCTACTACGATACCAACGGTGACGGCAAACTGGATAAGGACGATGTGCTGCTCGGCACGATGACAGAGCTTGAGGGCGGCGTTTACCAGATGAAAGAACTCCGCTACGGCAAGTACCTTGTCCGTGAAAAGACTGCCCCGACAGGCTTTGTGCTTGATGAGAATGTCTACGCCATATCCATCGAGGAAAACGGCAAGACCTACACCGTGGAGAACAAGGCGGGCGTTGGCTTTATCAACACCGCCCAGAAAGGAAATCTGAAAATCGTCAAGACATCTTCTGACGGCAAGGTGGAGGGCTTCTCCTTCCGTGTTACGGGCGTGAACTACGACCAGACCTTTACCACCGACAAGAACGGCGAAATCCTCATTGAAAATCTGAGGATTGGCGAATACACCGTTTCCGAGGTGAACGACAAGGCTTCCGCAGGCTATATCCTGCCCGCCGACAAGCAGGCTACCGTGCAGGTGGGAGCGACAACCATCGTCCAGATGCACAACGAGCTGAGGGACACCCCGAAAACAGGCGATGACTTCAACGCCGCCCTCTGGGTGAGCCTTACGGCGGCACTTACCATCGGTGCGGGCGTTCTGGGCTTTGTGGGCTTCAAGAAAAAGAAAAAGGAGGACTAAGCTATGGATGCGAAAACTATTATCGCCATCGTGCTTGTGGTGTTTATCGCAGGTGCGGCAATCTGGCTGAATATCCGAAACAGGAAGAATAAGTAATCCGAGCTTACGGGAACGGGGGCGGCTGAAAAATGCCGCCCCTTTTCCTTATATATGGAGGAACGCTATGTACAATCTGAAAACCATTGAGGGCAAGGTCAGAGCCATTCTGGAAAAGGACGAGGAAGCCAGAAACGATGACATGACCCTCTATCTTGCGGTCTGCAACGCTTGTCTGAAAGGCACGGGGGCGATGCCCTTTGCCGAGGTCATGTCACAGTACCGACATCTGGGCTTGCCGAGCTTTGAGAGCGTAGGCAGGACACGCCGCAAATTGCAGGAGAAGCACCCCGAACTGCTTGGGAGCCTGCGGATGCAGAAACTCCGAGCCAGAGGGGAAAAGGCATACCGTAAGTATGCAAAAAGCGACTGAACGGAGGTCTGATTATGGAGGAAGAAAAACGCTCCAACGGCGGTTATGAAATCATAGAGGGCTGTACTATCGGGAGTACGGAGCTTGTCATCGGGCATAACCCCAAAGCCCCCAACCCCTATGTGTGTTGGTACTGCAAGGGCGGCGACAATTATTTCTGGGGATATTACTGCAACGAGCTGTCGGCGGCACGGGAAAAGCTGAATGAACGCTACCAGACCGAGAGCCGTATGCCCTACAACAATCCCCCTGCCCCGAAGCAGAGGAACGGCGATGACCGTGAGCGATAAGAAGAAATATGACTGTACGACCTGTCCTTATCCCCGATATAAGGACGGTCATATCATTTTCTGCGATGTCTGTATCCGAAAGATTTTAG
>OGSD01003697.1_pt1 | contig 11214 bp, 9 predicted proteins | sample 1553571 | NCBI WGS metagenome assembly OGSD01 (sample SAMEA2580072, study PRJEB22360) | human gut metagenome | biome: human gut; feature: human-associated habitat; material: faeces | place: Denmark | collected 2008/2010 | reverse complement strand
TGCCCGGCGTCAGGCCCATATCGAGGATGTGCTTGCGCAGGGAAGGCTCCGAGCAGGTGACGGCGTCGATGATGGCGTCCTTGCCTTTCTCGAGCGCGTCGAGCGTGGATGAAGCGGGATGGTTTGCCATGGGCCGAGTCGGTCCTTTCGCGTTTCGGGTGCGTCAGTTTCCCATGGTAAACCGTTTTCGGAGCACGCGGGCCGCCCGGCGCTTATTTTCAGAGCTTTCGCATTCCCTTCGTGAAGAGTGCGTAGACGCTCAGGAACAGCCAGGCGACGACCAAGAGCCACGAGGCGGTGTGGACGCCCAGGAGCTCGACGAGGAGAGAGGTCGTGAAGACGGCGCATGGGGCGGTCAGGAGATAGAGCGAGTTCTGGGTGCCGAGGGCGGCTCCGCGCTGCTCGTCGGGCACGAGTCCGTAGACGAGGTAGCCGAGCAGGGCCGAGATGGGGCCGGCCGAAAGGCCCAGCATGAGCGCGCTCGCGATGAGCAGCGGGAACGGGGGCAAAAGGCCCAAGCCCAGAATGCCCAAGGCCATGCCGGTGAGCGACAGGATGTACCAGGTCCGGCTGCCATCCCAACGAGGGAGCAGACGTACCAGGTGCGCTTCTTCAGGTTGAGGGCGCATTTCGAGTAGATGAGCGACCCTGCCAGGGAGCCGAACGACAGAGCCGAAAGGGCGTACCCCAAGAGCTCGGGGGTGTTCTGCTGGGTGAAGAAGAAGGGCAAGACGAGTCCCTGGTAGCTTCCCATCGCCATGACGATGAGGAATCCGAGGATGACCGCCGAGCGCAGCGTGGCGTTGCGGACGAAGAGGACTCCCAGGCCCTCTTTTGCGCGGTGGAGGGCATCGGCGACGAAGCCGCGCGCTTTGCGGTCGGGCTTCGCGGAGGGGACCTTGCCGACGGCGCGAGGAACGAAGCAGGTGGTAATGGCGGCCGCGAGGGAGAGCGCGGAAGTGAGCCAGAGCGTGTTGGCGTTGCCGAGCAGGCTCATGCCGAGCGCCGCGAGCGCGGGGCCGATGATGACCGTGAGGCTCTCGATCGACTGGGAAACGCCGAGGAAGCGCTGAAGGTTGAGTTTGTCGTTGTCGATGACCGCGGGAAGGAGCGTGTCGCGCGCCGTCATCCCCGGGATGTCGCCGACGGCGCCGATCACGCCGCAGGCGACGAACCATTCGAAGGTGAGGCCGACGGTCGTCTCTATCACGGGCAGAGCGGCGATGGAGGCGGCGGAAATCACGTCGGAGATGATCGAGATGTCCCTACGGTTGAAGCGATCGAGCAGCGCCCCTCCGAAGACCCCTGCGATCATCTGGGGAATCGCGCAGATGAGGGCGAGCGCACCTGCGGCGAGCGCGTCGCCGGTCTTTGCCAGCAGGACGAGTGGAAGGATGACTCCGGCGACGGAATTTCCCAGAAGGGAAAGCGCATTGGAGATGACGAAGGGAAGCGTTGCTCGCAGGCGTGCCATGGGATTCCTTTCGAAAGAGGTCGTGTCGGTCGATACCTTCAGGAAAAACTATGACGTTACGTCATAGTCAAGTTCTTTTCGAAAGGCGTTTTCCGTATGTTGTCAGGATGATGGACCGAAGGCGGATGCGAGCGCCTTCTGGACGCGAAGGCTCACGTCCATCTGAGCCTGGTTGAGGGTTTCCCTGTCGAACATGTCGAGAATCCCGTAGGCGTCCTCGTTTCCGTCCTCCGATGAGCCTTCTTCTGCCGGATCCTCCTTGTCCGCCGCGTGCATGAGTCGCTTCATCCAGGCGATGAGGTCGGCGGCGAGTGCTTCCCGCTCCATCTCGCTCGCCTCGTCGCCAAGCGAGACGAGGCGCTCGCTCAAGGTGATGTAGTCGCCGAGGGCGTCGGTCTTCTTGACGAGCGAAATGAAGCGCTCGACCCGTTTGCGCTCTTTTGATTCCGGGGGGAAGATCTGCTCGATGAGGAGCAGGCCGGCTCGCTCGTTCTCGATGAGCCGGGTGCTGCCTCCCTGCTCCTTCATGCGGACGAGGTGGTCTCCGAACGGGGAGGCGGCGTCGGGGTTGAAGCCGCGCTCGCGCAGAAGGGCGATGGTTCGGCGCTTCTGTTCGAGGCGACGTATCTGCGCCGCGAGTTCGCCGTCGAGGTCGCTGAGGATCTTTTGGGTGGTGGGGCGATCGGAGCCGCCTTCCTCCTCGAGGATGGCGGCGACGTCGGAGAGGCTCATGCCCAGCTCGACTAGGCTCCTTATGCGCAGCACGCGCGCCGCGTCGATCGCGCGATAAGCTCGATAGCCGTTCGGGGAGCGCGGCGGTTCGGGCAGAAGGCCGATCTGGTGGTAATGGCGCAAGGTTCTCACGGTGACGCCGGTCAGCTCGGCGAGCTCCTTGCTCTTCATGCCTCTTCCTCCCCGTCGGGGCGCTTCCTGCGCCGTTTTCGCGTTCTTGTCATTATAGGATCCCCCTTGAAGGGGCGAGCGAGATGATGAGCGGGTCGCGATGCGGCCCTTCCTCGCGGATCCGTTCGTTTTTATCCCCTTTCCCATAGTTTCCATTGCGTAATGCAATATGCGCGAGCCATAGATCGAGTCCGCTCCCATATAATGGAAGCATCATTCGAAGCGGACGGCGAGGGGCGTCGCGCGATGATGCACGCGTTGCTTTGCGTTTTGCCCGCATCTAGGGGAAAGGGATAAACATGAAGCCACTCAAGGGAATCAAGGTGGTCGACCTTACCACGTACATGGCGACGCCGGCCACGGGCCGCGTCCTCGGCGAATGGGGTGCCGACGTCGTCAAAGTCGAGGCCGCGAAGGGCGACCCGCTGCGTGTTACCCAGGCTGCAGTCTTCAACATGCCCATGTCCGACGACGAGAACCTCGCTTTCGACATGTGCAACCTCAACAAGCGCTTCATCTCTTTGAATCTGAAGTCCGAGACGGGCGCTGAAGTCATGGATAAGCTTCTCTCCGAGGCGGACGTGTTCCTCACCAACACGCGCACCAAGTCCCTGAAGAAGATGGGGCTCGACTGGGAAACGCTCCATGCCAAGTACCCGAAGCTCATCATGGGCCATGGTCTCGGTTACGGTAAGAAGGGTCCTGAGAAGGACGATCCCGGCTTCGATGTTACGTGCTACATGGCTCGTGGCGGCGTTTTCGGAACGACCGTCAACCGCGGCGACTCCCCGATGATCCCCACCAACGGTTACGGCGACCTTCAGGCATCGATGTTCCTCGCCGCCGGCATCTGCGCGGCCATCATCGGTCGTGACCGCACGGGCGAGGGCGAGTACGTCACCTGCGCTCTTCAGCATGCGGCTATCTATGCCCTTATGACGGGCATGATCTCCGCTCAGTACGGCAACCCGTATCCTAAGAGCCGCCTTGAGGTCATCTGCCCCTTCAACAACGTCTACACCGCCGGCGACGGCAAGTCCATCGCCATGTGCGACCCCGAGTACGATCGCGACTACAACAAGATCATGGGCCTTATCGGCCGCGAGGACATGATCGACGAGCCGCGTTTGGTCAACTGCAACAAGATGAACGAGGCGGGGCTGAACGCAGAGGTCGTCGGGATCCTCGACGAGGCGCTCGCCAAGATGACCGCCGCCGAGGCTCTCAAGCTGTTCAAGGATGCCGGCATTCCCTGCGAGTTGTGCCAGACCCCGCTTGACGTCTACGAGGACGAGAACGCGATCGTCAACGACTACCTGGTGAAGATCAAGTACCCCGAAGCCGATCGCTGGGTTCCCACGCCCCCGATCCAGTTCGAATCCGAAGAGGCCCCCGATTACGTGCCCTCCGGCATGCTGGGCTCTGCGACGATCGACGTCATGAAGGGCTTGGGCTACACCGACGAGCAGATCGAGGCCGCCATCGCCGACGGCTCGGTCGCCGGCCCCATCGACCTCGATACGCTGGCGGGATGTTAAGCCGCCGCGACGCGCTGTTGTCTTTCCGAAGGCCGCCGGAGGTGCTCTGGCGGCCTTCTCCGTTTGAATGGGGCGGGATCGCCGCCCGGGCTCCCGGGTCTCTTATGTGGGGCTTGCGTATTCGCTTGCGCCGCTGCGCAGGGCTGCTATACTGCAAAGGCTGTTTTATGACACATGCCCAGGGGACCTGCGTCCGCTAGTGGCCGCGAGAGCGGTTGCGGAACGTGGGGAGGATCCTTGGCAGAGGCCTAACGAATGGAGAAAACAATGGCTAAGATCACTATCAAGTCCCTGCTCGACGCAGGCACCCACTTCGGTCATCAGACCCGTCGCTGGAACCCCAAGATGAAGCCCTTCATCTTCGGTAACCGCGGCGACATCTACATCATCGACCTCAAGGAAACCATGTACGGCCTCGATGCGGCCTACACCGCCGTTTCCCGTTGCGCCGAGAAGGGCGGCACCGTCCTGTTCGTCGGTACCAAGAAGCAGGCCCAGGAATCCATCGCCGAGGCTGCCAACCGCTGCGGCATGCCCTACGTCAACGCCCGTTGGCTCGGTGGTATGCTGACCAACTTCGTCACCATCCGCTCCCGCGTCCAGCGCATGGAAGAGCTTGAGGCCATGGAGGCCGACGGCCGCATGGATCTCCTGCCCAAGAAGGAGCAGATCCTCCTGAAGAAGGAACTCTCCAAGCTTCAGACCAACCTCAACGGCATCCGCAACATGAAGAAGACCCCCGACATGGTCTTCATCATCGACACCAACCGTGAGCAGATCGCCATCCACGAGTCCCGCCGTCTCAACATCCCCGTTGTCGGCACCCTCGACACCAACTGCGATCCCGACGACGTCGATTACGGCATCCCGGCCAACGACGACGCCATCCGCTCCGTCCGCCTCGCCGACTTCGTCGCCGACGCAGTCATCGCCGGTACCGGCGCACCGGTCACCGTCGAGGATATGACCGCTGCTCCCGCCGAGGCCGCCGAGGCTCCCGCTGCCGAAGAGGCCCAGGCCGAGTAAGCCCAACGCATCAATCCGTTATCCCTTTTGCGCCGCTTCAAGGCGGCGTAGTCCAAGAAAGGAATTACCATGGCAGAAATCACCGCAGCTCTCGTCAAGGAACTCCGTGAGATGACCGGCGCTGGCATGATGGAATGCAAGAAGGCCCTGACCGAGGCTGAAGGCGATATCGAGAAGGCCGTCGACGTTCTGCGTACCCGCGGTCTTGCAGCCGTTGCCAAGAAGGCCGGCCGCGCCACCAACGAAGGCACCGTCATGGCTCTCGTCTCCGAGTGCGGCCATGCAGGCGCTCTCGTCGAGCTCAACTGCGAAACCGACTTCGTCGGCATGAACGAGAAGTTCCGCGCCTATGCCGAGAAGATCGCCAAGGCCGTTCTCGCCAACAAGCCGGCTGACCTCGATGCCCTCAAGGCTTCCGAGATCGAAGACGAAACCGTCGAGGCCGTCGTTACCGACGCCATCCACACTCTTGGTGAGAACATCCAGCTTTCCCGCTTCGCCTACGTCGGGCAGGAAGAGGGTGCCATCGCCAGCTATATCCACGGCGGCGGCAAGATCGGCGTCCTCGTTGAGTTCAAGCTCGGCGACGCTTCCCTCGCCACCAACGACGACTTCAAGAAGTACGGTCGCGACATCGCCATGCAGGTCGCTGCTGCGAGCCCCGTCGCCGCTACCCGTGAATCCGTCGATCCTGCGGTCGTCGAGCACGAAATGGGCATCTACAAGGCTCAGGCCGCCGAGTCCGGCAAGCCCGAGAACATCCAGGAGAAGATCGCTACCGGTCGTCTGGAGAAGTTCTTCAAGGAGAACTGCTTGACCGAGCAGGCTTACGTCAAGAACCCCGACCAGAGCGTCAATCAGTACACCGCTGAGGTCGCAAAGGCCCTGGGCACGACGATCGAGATCGTTTCCTTCACCCGCTTCATGCTGGGCGAATAAGGACATTCCCACAAACTACGCGTAAGCCCTCCCGGAGGTTTTCATGGAAAACCGTCCCGGCGAGGGCTTACGTATATGATAAGACCGAGAGCGCACGGTTTCCTGCCGGGCAAGCCGTGCCTATCCTTTGTTCACCGAAGGAGATGAAGACAGCATGTCAGAAGAAATCATCATCGCTCGTGAAACTGAGAACGTTTGCGGAACCGTGATGATCGGGGGCGCTAAGAATTCCGCCCTCAAGCTCATCGCCGCGTCTTTGCTCGGGCGGGGCAAGAGCACCATCCACAACATTCCCCACATCTCGGACATCGAGATCATGAACGAAGTGCTGCGCTCTCTTGGGGCGACGGTCGAATGGGATGGCCATTCCCTCATCATCGACACCGAGCACGCCGAGGGCCACGAGACGCCCTATGAGCTCGTTTCGAAGATGCGTGCGAGCATTTCCGTCCTCGGCCCTCTTATCGGCCGCTTCGGCTGCGCGCGCGTAGCGATGCCCGGCGGCTGCAAGATCGGCGCTCGCAAGATCGATATGCACCTTAAGGTCCTCGAGGCGCTCGGCGTTCACTTCGAAACGGTTCACGGTTACCTGTACGCCTCTTCTCCCCATGGACTCCATAGCGCTAATGTCCTGCTCGAGTTCCCGAGCGTCGGTGCGACGGAGAATATGCTCATGGCCTCGGTGACGGTTCCCGGCACCACCACGATCGACAACGCCGCCCGCGAACCCGAGATCGTCGACCTTGTCGAGATGCTCAACGAAATGGGCGCGCGCATCGAGGGCGCCGGTAGCTCCCTCATCACCGTTCACGGCGTCTCCCTTGAGGATATGCACCCCTGCGAACACGCTACGGTGGGCGATCGCATCGAAGCGGGCACGTACCTCACGGCGGGTGCCTTGCTCGGAGGTCCCGTAACCGCAAAGGGCATCGACCCGTCGTTTCTTCGCATGGCATGCATGAAGTTCGAGGCTCTTGGATGCGAAGTCGTCACGACCGAGGATTCGATCACCGTTTCGCGCGAGGGGGCGCTCGTTCCGACCGACATCCAGACCTTGCCCCACCCGGGATTCCCGACCGACCTTCAGGCTCAGTTCATGCTTCTCGACGCGGTGGCCGACGGCAATTCGGTCATCACCGAGAACATCTTCGAGAACCGATTTATCTTCGCTTCGGAGCTCAACCGCATGGGTTCTCGCATCACGATCGAGGGGCATCATGCGCTGATCCAAGGCGTCGACCGCCTTCAGGGGGCCCCGGTCTCCTCTCCTGATCTTCGTGGAGGCGCTGCGCTTGTCCTTGCGGGTCTTGCCGCCGTCGGCGAAACCGAGATCCGTGACATTTACCATATCGATCGCGGTTACGAGGATTACGCCGGAAAGCTTCGTTCGCTCGGCGCAGATGTCGAGCGGGTTGTTCGCTAAAGGAGTCGCATGTTTCAGAAGCGAAACGTTCCCCGCCGCCCTTCTCACCGCAAAGCCTCCCGCCGTTCCGGCTGGTCTTCCTCGGTCGTGGGAACCCATGCATCAGGCGGCGGACCAGCGCGCCACGCCGCCCCACGTCGTCGTACGCGCTCCTACGAGGGGCGAGCTGCAGAGGTTAATCAGATCCACTTCGAGTCTCGTTCAGTCGATGAGAAGGCGCGCACCTATCAGACGAGCGGCGTGCGAGCCGAGCGCCTGATGCGCTCTCAGGCTCGCCGGACCCGCATCTGGGTCGTCGTTTCGATCGTCGTGATCGCCGCGCTCGCCCTTACTTTGGGCAGTTGCGCATTCAAGGGGTCCCTTTCTTCGTCTATGGCCATCAACGACGATAGCGTCACGTCGAGCCTCGTCGCGCCCGCCTCCGACACGGATCCGTACTACGTGTTGCTCGCCGGTATCTCGAACGAGGGGACGGACAAGGAAGCGGCGAGCTTCGTCGCGGTCATGCGCGTCGATGAGCAGAACAAAAACATCTCGCTTCTCAACATCCCGGGCACGGTCTCGGCGTCGTACGAGGGGGTTGCGCTCGACGACCCTCTTTTGAGGGATGCCCCGCACGCCGTCAACGAGGGCGAGCTGGTCAAGCAGGTCTCTTCTCTTATCGACCAGGACATCAACCACTACCTTCGCATCACCGACGAGAACTTCGTTGCGCTCGTCGATGGTCTCGGCGGCCTTCAGATCACCGTCGATAAGGCGGTTGACGATCCCACTGTCGGCACCACGGTGCTTGATCCAGGGGAACAGACGCTCAGCGGAACGCAGGCGCTTGCCTACGTGAGCGCCAAGAACTATACCGATGGGGTGGGGCAGCGCGCCTCTGTCCAAAACAAGGTTCTGACCGCCCTGGTCGATCAGATCGTCTCGAAGGGCGGGCTCTCGGCGGTGTTCGGAGCTGACGAGATCGCCGGGAAGATCAAGACCGATTTAGGCTACGACGAGCTGGTCGCTCTTGCCTCCCTTTATCCTGAAGCGAACGTGAACGTGGCAACGATGCCGGGATCTCAGTCGAAAGCGGGAAAGCGCTTGCATTGGAGTGTCGGTTCGAGTTGGTCTGCGGTCCGCGACGAATTCAAGTCGGGCGATGACATGGACGTGTCGATCGACACCAGCGGCGTCGATAAGGGGTCGCTCACCATCAAGGTCCTCAACGGTGCCGGCACCGACGGCTACAGCGCTCAAGCGGCGAAGGTTCTCGAGTCGGCGGGCTACAAGATCAAGGAAACGGGCAACGCCGAGTCGTTTGTCTACGATGAGACGCTCGTCATCTACCGCAACGACGATCTTCGTGCGGCTGCGGAGGCGATAGTCAAGGATCTCGGGACGGGTCGCGCCGTATCGGGCAGCGTGTATTACTCGCTCGACACCGACATCCAGGTCGTCGTCGGAAAGAACTGGACAACGAATGTTTGATCCCATCGAGTACATCAATGAGCCGCGCTGGCACGAGATGTCCCTCGGGCTCGAGCGGATCGAAGAGCTTCTTGAAGGCTTGGGCAACCCCCAGGATCGATTGGACTTCATCCATGTAGCGGGAACGAACGGAAAGGGTTCCACGTGCTCGCTTGTGGCTTCCGTTCTCCAGAGATCCGGATTTCGGGTCGGCATGTTCACCAGCCCCTACATCGTTCGATTCGAGGAGCGCATCCGTGTCGACGGCCAGGATATCCCTTATGAGGACCTCAAGGAGACGACCCTGCGCGTGCGCAGCGTCGCCGAGAGGATGAAGAGCCATCCTACGGAATTCGAGCTTATGACGGCGGTCGCTTTCTCGTATTTCGCTGCCCGTTCATGCGATATCGTCATCGCTGAAGTGGGTCTTGGCGGGCGTTTGGACTCGACCAACGTGATTGATTCACCGTTGGTGTGCGCAATCACCCCCATCTCCTACGATCACTGTGGTTTGCTCGGCTCGACGCTCGGCGCTATCGCCCGAGAGAAAGCGGGGATCATCAAGGAAGGCTCCCGCGTCGTGAGCGCTCCTCAGGAAACCGAGGCCCAGAGCGTTCTTCGCGATGTTGCCCAGAAGAAGGGCGCTCTCCTTTCGTTTGTCGATCCCTCCTCCATCGAAGGGAACAACGATTCGTTTTCGTACAAAAACCTGAAGGGTCTTTCGCTTTCCCTCAAAGGCTCCTATCAGCTCGTCAACGCCTCCGTCGCACTCGAGGTGGTTTTCGCCTTGCGCGAGCAGGGTTGGTCCATCGACGACGAGGCGCTGCGCTCCGGCCTTCGAGAAGCGCGCTGGCCTGGGCGCTTCGAGGTCATCGAGGGGCAGCCTTCGATCGTCATAGACGGAGGGCATAACCCCCAGGGCGCGCGGGAGCTCGCCGTGGATTTGGCAAAGACGTTTCCCGGCAAGCGCGTCGCCTTCATCGTCGGGGTTTTGGCAGATAAGGACCATGCGGCCATGCTCGCTTCCTGGGTTCCGCTCGCCTCGCTGTTCGTGTGCGTCGATGTGCCGAATCCTCGCACGCTTGCCGCTTCCGAGCTTGCGGCTGAGATAGAAGGGCTTCGCGGGGAATCCTCGACATTCGCCGTCGAGGTTCTTCCCGATGTGGAAGACGCCCTCGGCTTCGTCATGGACCGTGCGGCGTCCTACGATGTCGTGTGCTTTTGCGGCAGCCTGTACGGCATAGGCGCATTCAAAGAGGCGCTGGCCTCGCGTTTGCCCTAACTCGTTTGTGCGAGTTTGGTGGTGGGCGGCAACGGATTTGGGAAGCGTGCGCGCTTCGTTTATACTGGGCAGCGATATAAGTATCTCGAATGGGCTTGGGCGGCGCCACGTCCCGAACCTGGTCAGGTCCGGGAGGAAGCAGCCATAAGGGGCCTCTGACGAGCGCCCAGGCCTTTTCGGGATACTTCTCGATTCGCCGGTCATTGATCGGCGAATCCTTTTTTCGGCTCTTTGGGACCACGACGCAAAGGACGCTATGGACTTCATCGGATTTATCGCCGGCCTTCTTCACGATCCTCGCGCGGCAATCGCCGGGTGGATCATCGCCCTCGGACCGATCTGGGTGTACTCGCCGCTTTTCCTGATCGTCTTCATCGAAACCGGCTTGGTGTTCTTCCCGTTCCTTCCGGGCGATTCGCTCCTGTTCGCTGCGGGCGTCTTCTCTGCCGACGGCGGTGGGCTGAACGTTTTCGCGACCCTTCTCGTCTTCTATGCGGCGGCCATTCTCGGCAATACCTCGAATTATTGGATCGCGCGTTTCTTCGGCTCGCGCATCATCGATTCGGGCAAGGTGAAGGCGCTGACGCCCGAGCGTATGGCGAAGCTCGACTACTTCTTCGAGCGTTACGGCGGTCTTACCATCGTCATCACGCGCTTCATGCCCTTTTTCCGCACCTTCGCCCCCTTCATCGCCGGTACGGGTCACATGAATTTCGCCAAGTTCACGTTCTTCAACTGCATAGGCGGCGTCGCTTGGGTCAGCCTTTTCGTTCTTGTCGGTTATTTCTTCGGCGGCATCCCCTTCGTTCAGGACAACTTCGAGATCATCGTCCTGGGGATCGTCGCCGTGTCCGTGGCCCCGGCCTTCATCGGCGCCATCAAGGCGGCCATGACGGCTCGCAAGAACGGGACGGCTCACTTCCAGGATGAGTCGGTCGCCGAGGCGGAGCGCATCGTTCGCGGAAAGCATGCCCGCGCCGAGCAGGATCGGGACGTTTCGGATACCCTTGAGCAGAAGGGTAGTCGCGAATAGCGCGAAGGTCGGCGCTCGAATCTGCGCATCGATGCCTTCGTGCGTCGATGCGCTTTCTCATTGAAGGGGTGGAATGCCGTGGAGGCTTTATATCGCAAGTACCGTCCGACCACCTTCTCGGACGTCGTCGGGCAGGAGCATATC
>OGSD01003679.1_pt1 | contig 11258 bp, 9 predicted proteins | sample 1553571 | NCBI WGS metagenome assembly OGSD01 (sample SAMEA2580072, study PRJEB22360) | human gut metagenome | biome: human gut; feature: human-associated habitat; material: faeces | place: Denmark | collected 2008/2010 | reverse complement strand
ATTGAAGACTATAATGGTCTTCATTCATAGATGATGATTGGGACAGTCGGTTCGTGAGAATCGGCTGTTTTTTGTTTCTGTTTGTTTGCATATCAACGGCGGTAGTGTTACTTTTGCCGGACGAGGTCAGGTGGCCTCGTTTTTAACCTCTGAATAACAATGGCACAAAGCAAGAAATTTATCTCTCCGGGGGCATGGTTTTCCATGATGTATCCCGTAGATTGGAATGAATTTGAAGATGGAGAAGGCTCTTTTCTCTTCTATAATCCTAATGAATGGACCGGAAATTTCCGTATCTCTGCATACAAAGGCAGTGCGACGTATGCCAGGGAAGTAATCCGGCAGGAACTGAAAGACAATCCTTCGGCTGTTTCCGTAAGGATAGGAAATATGGAATGTGCTTACAGTAAAGAGATGTTTGAGGAAGACGGAGCTTATTATACTTCCCATCTTTGGATTACCGGTATGGACGATGTTGCTTTCGAATGTTCTTTTACTGTCAGTAAGGGTTCGTCTGCAGCAGAAGCCGAGGCGGTTATTGCTTCATTGGAAAAACGCAAAGAGGGAGTGAAATATCCGGCAGAGATTATTCCTGTTCGCCTGTCCGAAATTTACCAGATTAATGAAGCTTTTGAGTGGGTGACAACCACTGTGAAGGAGCAACTGAAAAAAGACTTCCAGGGAATGGAAGAAGATTTGGACAGTATGCAGCAGGTCATCGATAGTGGAACTATCGGGCCGAAGAAGAAAGAAGCGTGGCTCTCTTTCGGTATTGTCATCTGTGTGATTCTTGCCAATGAAGTAGATGGCCTGGAGTGGATGACCCTGATAGATGGTAATCGTGAAGCTCCTGTGCTACAGAATCTTATTACCGGAGAATGGATTGACCCCATGAAATTAGTGTGGAGCAAAGTGAAGGCAGGGGAGCCTTGCAACTTGGCAGAAACCTATAAAGCCTTGCTCTGATTATCCGCCCACCAACTATAAATTATAAATCATAAATCTTAAATTGTGATTAGTTATCTTCAGATAGAGAATTTGACCAAATCGTTTGGTGATTTGGTATTGCTTGAGAATGTTGCTCTCGGTGTAGCAGAAGGACAACGTATCGGATTGATTGCCAAGAATGGTAGCGGTAAAACTACCTTACTGAATATCATTGCCGGGAAAGAGGGATATGACAGTGGGAATATATCTTTCCGCCGTGACCTCCGGGTAGGGTATTTGGAACAAGACCCGCAATATCCGGAAAACCTGACTGTATTGGAAGCCTGTTTTCATCATGGCAACAGTACCGTAGAATTGATTAAGGAATACGAACGTTGCATAGAGACGGAAGGGCATCCGGGACTCGATGAAATCCTGATACGCATGGACCATGAAAAAGCATGGGATTATGAGCAGAAGGCCAAGCAAATTCTGTCTCAATTGAAGATACGTAATTTCGATCAGCAAGTAAAGCACCTTTCCGGTGGTCAGCTGAAGCGTGTGGCACTTGCCAATGCCCTTATCACTGAACCGGATTTTCTGATCCTGGATGAGCCTACCAACCACCTCGATCTTGATATGACTGAATGGCTGGAAGATTATTTGCGCCGCACCAACCTCAGCCTGCTTATGGTGACGCACGACCGCTATTTTCTGGATCGTGTCTGCACCGAAATCATTGAAATAGACAATCGTCAGATTTATCAATACAAAGGAAACTATAGTTATTATCTGGAGAAACGGCAGGAACGCATTGATGCAACGAATGTCGAGATCACCCGCGCCAACAACCTGTATCGTACAGAACTGGAATGGATGCGCCGTATGCCGCAAGCTCGCGGGCATAAAGCCCGCTATCGTGAAGAGGCTTTCTACGAATTGGAGAAAGTAGCCAAGCAGCGTTTCAATAACGACAATGTGAAGCTGGATGTGAAAGCGTCCTATATCGGCAGTAAGATATTCGAAGCGGACCATGTGTACAAATCATTCGGTGACCTGAAGATATTGGAAGACTTCTCTTACATCTTTGCCCGTTATGAAAAGATGGGTATTGTGGGAAATAATGGTACCGGTAAATCTACTTTTATCAAAATCCTGATGGGAGAAGTAAAGGCAGACAGTGGGACAATCGATATTGGTGAGACGGTGCGTTTCGGTTATTACTCGCAGGATGGCTTGCAGTTTGATGAACAGATGAAAGTCATTGATGTGGTGCAGGATATTGCCGAAGTCATAGAACTGGGGAATGGCAAGAAACTGACTGCTTCCCAATTCTTGCAGCATTTCCTTTTCACCCCCGAAACTCAACATAGCTATGTTTATAAATTGAGTGGTGGAGAACGCCGCCGCCTGTACTTGTGTACGGTACTGATGCGCAATCCTAACTTCCTTGTATTGGATGAGCCTACCAACGACTTGGATATTATCACTCTGAATGTGCTGGAAGAGTATTTGCAGAATTTCAAAGGCTGTGTGATTGTGGTTAGCCATGACCGTTACTTTATGGATAAAGTTGTAGACCACTTGTTGGTGTTCAATGGGCAGGCGGACATTCGTGATTTCCCCGGAAACTATACGCAGTATCGTAGCTGGAAAGAAGAAAAGGCTCGCCAAGAGAAAGAAAAAGAGAAAGAGGCTGCCAAACCGCAGGAAGACAAAACTTCTAAAGTACGTCTGAATGAAAAGCGACGGATGTCCTTTAAGGAGAAGAGAGAGTTCGAACAGCTGGAACAGGAAATTGCTGCCTTGGAAGAAGAAAAGGCCAGTATTGAAACTGCTTTATGCAGTGGTACCCTGTCTGTAGACGAGCTGACAGAGAAATCCAAACGTCTGCCTGAGGTAACCGATCTGATTGATGAGAAGACCATGCGTTGGCTGGAACTTAGTGAGATAGAAGAATGAATTTAACTAACTATCATAGTCATAGTTTGTATTGTGACGGACGTGCTAATATGGAAGACTTCATCCGCTTTGCCCTGAGTGAAGGATTTACGTCTTACGGCTTTTCATCTCATGCCCCGTTGCCGTTTCCTACTGCTTGGACCATGGAGTGGGATTGCATGGATGATTACCTGGCAGAATTTCGTCGGTTGAAAGCTAAATATGCCGGACAGATAGAATTGTATATAGGTTTGGAGATCGACTATCTGAATGAAGAAAGTAATCCTTCTGTTGCTCGTTTCCGGGAATTGCCATTGGATTATCGCATTGGCTCGGTACACCTGCTTTACAATGATAAAGGAGAGGTTGTGGATGTAGATGTTACAGCGGATAAATTCCGTAAACTGGTGGACGAAAAGTTCGGAGGTAATTTGGTACGAGTGGTACATCTCTATTACGAACGCCTGATGCGTATGGTAGAATTAGGTGGATTTGACGTTGTGGGGCATGCCGATAAAATGCATTATAATGCTGCTGCTTACTGTCCCGGTCTGCTGGATGAGCCTTGGTACGATGATTTGATACAAGAATATTTGGATGCCATTGCCCGTAGGGGGTATATTGTAGAGGTCAATACGAAATCATATCTTGAATTGGGTACTTTCTATCCCAACGAACGCTACTTCCCTGTATTGCTGGAGAAGGGAATCCGCGTGCAGGTGAACAGTGATTCCCATTATCCGGAGCGTATAAACAACGGACGCCTGCAAGCCTTGGCGGTCCTGCAAGCGTCCGGTTATCACACTGTCACGGAGATGTACAATAATGAGTGGAAAGATATGCCCCTCATCATTCATACATGACTCCTGTGACTTTTACTATTTCTTTTTCAATAAAAAATCTTCAATGGCTTTTTGATAGGTAGCTTTATCTGCTGCACCGCGGAAAAGCTGCGGTTCTCCTTCCATCGGAATGAAGACAAAGAGAGGAATACTGCTTGCATTGAATAATGCGGCAAGTTCGCGTTCCTTATCCACATTTACCTTGTAAATCACGATCTTGCCGGCGTATTCTTTTGCCAGTTCCTTCATGATCGGTGCTGTCATACGGCAGGGACCACACCAGTCGGCATACAAGTCAATGATGGCAGGTTTATCACCTTTATATTTCCAATCCTGGGATTTCCCATAGTCGAATACATCCTTAATGAACATATCCTTGTTCATTACGATGACCTCCCCGCTCTTAGCTTCCTTTTTTTCCGGTTCTTTTTGCTGTGCCTGAGCCTTGTCTGTGCAGGCATACGTCAGTACACTTGCAAATAGCAGAATGGCAACTGTTAAGATTTTCTTCATGTTTTTTATTTCTTATGAATTTTGTTCGATGACAGTTTTCAGTTCGCTGCCTTTGATTACTCCGGAATGGCGCCAAACAGCTTCCCCTTTCTTGAATATAATAAAAGTAGGTACTGCCTGTATGCGATACTTGGCAGCCAGTTCTTCGTGCTGGTCAACATCGATTTTTACGATGCGGGCAGCTTCACCAATTTGACCTTTCAACTCTTCCAATACAGGGTGCATAGCCTTACATGGACCACACCAAGTAGCAAAGAAATCTACTAAAACGGGTTTTTCTGACTGTATAAGTTCTTCAAATTTTTCCATAATCTTTTCCTTTCTGTTAGTACTACAAGTTTTTTTATTACTACAAAATTAGTGTTATTGTCTGTAGTTAGAAACAGTTTCGGATATGTATTGTTCACGCCCTTTTATCCTTTATGGCCGTTTTGAGCATATTTTGGCTATTTTTTAGAATACTTGTTATAATGAAACATTTTCCTATGGAAATGATTTCTTTAAAGAAACACCCCTACAGGTACTATGCAGATACTTGTAGGGGTGAATTATCGGAAGTCCGTAGGGACTTTTAGTTGCTTTTATTCCGCAATCGTCAATTCCTTAATGATGTGTGAAGCTCCGGCATACTTCTCTATGATGAATAAAGTATAGCGGATATCTACACAGGCGGCACGTTGTGATGAGGGGCGGAAAGCGATGTCTCCTGTAAGCCCTTCATAATTACGGTCGAAACCTGTACCGATCAGTTCACCTTTGGCATTGAATACCGGACTGCCGGAGTTACCACCGGTATTATCCGTGTTCACGATGAAACAGATAGGCATTTCACCGTTCGGCATGGCATAGCGACCGAAGTCTTTTGCCTGATACAACTGTTTTAGTTTTGCAGGAATCACGAATTCCCAGTTATTGGGATCTTCCTTTTCCATGGCACCTTTGAGTGTGGTGTAATAGCCATATTCCACTCCGTCCGCAGGTTCATACGGTAACACTTGTCCGTAAGTGAGACGCAGGGTAGAGTTGGCGTCCGGATAGATCGGAGTGCCTGCACTGCGTTTCATATCCATCATTCCCTTTACCCACACTTTATGTGCGGCATTATAGTTCTTGTTGGCCTCTGCCATGGCGATGGCGGTCTGCAACAAGCCATCGGTGATGGAGTGCTTGAACAACACCATCCAGTCGAAGCCCAGTTTATAAGAGCCCGGCTTGCGGATAAACTTCTCAAAGTTCTCTTTATTTCCAAAAATAGAGTAGTCGAAGCAAGCGTCCACAAAAGCATCACTATTCCCCTTGAAACGCTTATCGATCACTTCAAAGATACTGATACGTTGTTCTGCGGGGATATATTGCATGTAAGTCTGCAGCATTTTTTTGGCAACAATACGTTCCACTTCGGGGAAAGGTACGGAGGCAAAATACTTGTCTGCGGCAATCTTCAAGCTATCTGCGGCTGTTTTAATCTGCGCTTTATCCTTGCTCTTCAAGGCAGCCAGCATGGCAGAAGTATTGGGAATGCGCATGAAGTCCAATCCCGTTACCAATGCTTCCTGAATGGCTTGCTGGTGATAAAGGGCAGGGCGGCGATGTGCGACGATGTCCCGTATCTGGTCGAATGCCTTCTGATAAGAGTCGTCACCCTGTTCGCGTCCGCGGGCGAGGAGTTGCTCCTGTTGTGCCCGTTTAGTATCCAGCACTTTCAGGCGGACAAGTCCTTCGTTCATACCGATGGCATTCTTCCAATAGTTGGCAGATGAAGCATACTTGCTGGCGTAGTGAATACGTACGGCGGGGTCTTTCTGCATCTGTTCCATTAATGCTTCTTGGCGCACACCGCGTACATGATGGCGCATGAAATTCGTAGTTTCCATACGTTCTTCCACTTCGTCGGAGATCATATAACGCCAGTTGCGTCCGGGGAATCCCATAACGAACGTGAAGTCACCTTCCTTGTAGCCTGCAAGGCTGATCGTAAGGTGTTTCTTTACCTTCAAGGGTACATTATCTTTGGAGTATTCCGCAGGTTTTCCATCCTTATCGGCATAAATGCGGAACAGGGAGAAGTCACCTGTATGGCGCGGCCACATCCAGTTGTCGGTATCTGCGCCGAACTTTCCGATCGATGAGGGAGGAGCTCCTACCAGGCGGATATCGGAATAGATTTTCTTTGTGAACATGAAATACTGGTTACCGCCATAGAACGCCTTTATCTCAACTTCTGTGCCTGGATTGTCCTGCAGGAACTTTTCTCCGACTTTTGCTTTTGCCAGTCCGTTCAGAAATTTCGGAGATAGGAAGTTCATGCTGTTAGGATCGGTATCTTTTTTCAGTTCCTTTTTCACATAGTCGGTCACGTCTTCTATTTTATCGATGAAAGTGACGGTCATGCCGGGGTTCGGAAGTTCCTGATCGCGCGACATGGCCCAGAAGCCGTCTGTCAGGTAGTCATGTTCCAGCGTGCTGTGGCGCTGGATGCAACCGTAGCCGCAATGATGGTTGGTCAGGAGCAATCCTTCCGGCGAAACGATCTCGCCCGTACAACCGCCTCCGAAAATGACGACGGCATCTTTCAAGGAAGCTGAGTCGGGGCTATAGATATCATAATCCTGCAATTTAAGTCCCAAAGCTTGCATTTCTGGGAATCTTTGTCCTTTCAGTAGAGGCAGCAGCCACATACCTTCATCGGCTGCTACCGGTAGCGACAGGATGGCTGCCGCGAGGGAGATGATGAGTTTGTTCATTGATTTATAATTTGTGATTTATAAATTATGATTTCAGGTTTATGACTTTATCGTCTTCATAAATCTGAAATCATAAATCTTACCATTGTTTGTACGGATATTTTGTCAGCATCGAGTTGTAGTAACGACGATCTCCGCTGACCTCGTGTCCGACCCAGTCCGGCCGTTCAAAAGGTTCGTCTTCAGAAGCCAATTCGATTTCCGCTAAGATCAGTCCTTCGTTGTCGCCGTGGAAGACGTCGACTTCCCAGGTGTGTTTCCCGACAGGGACCAGATTGCGTACTTTGTCGATAATACCGGGTTCGCAGAGTTTCAACAGTTCTTCCGCATCCGCGGGTGGTATCTTCTGCTCGAACTCGTAGCGGCTCAACCCATTCTCGTCCGATGCACCTTTGATCGTGAGGAATCCTTCTTCCCCCCGGATGCGTATCCGTACCGTCCGTCCGGGTTGTGAGCAGATATATCCCTGCATGATACGTTCGGATTTGGAAACCTGTTTGCTGAAATCCCCTTTTACCAGAAATTTCCTTTCAATTTCAATCGCCATGATCATTTGATTGTTACCATCGTTGCCCCGAAGCCGTATTCACGGAAAGAGGCATCCTGGTAATAATATTGTTTGTATTTTGTTTTCAGTTCTTTCTCGATTGCTTTGCGCAGTACCCCGTCACCTTTACCGTGGATGAAGACGATTTTCTGTCCTTTGTTGGCGGCATATTTGGCGAGCACTTCATGGAATTTCTCCAACTGGTAATCCAGCATATCCGCATTACTCAGCCCGTTGGTGTTGTCCAGCAGTTCGGTGATATGCAGGTCCACTTCCAGAATTGAGCTGTCGGTTACTTTCTTCTTGACGATCGTTTGGGGGACACGGCGGTCTTCGTGCACCTTCTGCTGCATGGCTTGCTGGAGTTCGGCAGCAGAGATCAGTAATTCTTTTTCGGGGATGTCCTGGCGTACGATTGGGTATACCATTGCATCTTCATCGAAAAAATCATTTTCCATGAAGCAGTGTTGTTTGTAAAATTTGACCGTATCGAGATGGAGTTCTACCGAAATGGCATTCTTCAATGAATAAGGTTTGTCTTTTTTGAAAGCGATCAGTTGTACGCAAATACGTTCCAAGTCGTTCAACTCTTCTTTACCGAATTCTTCCAGGAAGATCTGTGTATTCGGCTCCACAATGCCGTTATAGCGGCTGATCCAGCTATTGTTCTGGCGATTCATATAGTTGAAAAACAGATAGTAATTGCTGTCATTGATAAAATAGGTTTCATAGCCGCTTCCCTGTATCACTTTGGCAGGCTCTATCGGGAGGTAAGCCAAATAGATGTTCAGCCGTTCGCCTTCTATGGTTTCCGTTACCTTTTCTACTTCGGGTTGAGGTTCCGGTTTCTTAGGTTGCGGGACAGCAGCCTGTGTCACGGAAGGCAGCGGTGAGCGTCGGGAGCTGTGTACCTGCATCTCGCTGTCTCCTACGACTACACATTCGCGGATCAATGCCGGTACTTCGAATCCGTCTTCATCTTCCACCAAAACTTGATCTTTCCCTTTGAAACTACGAACGACACCTCCACCGGTGCTGTTCAGGAAGCGCACTTTGTCTCCTACTTTTATGTTACTCATCATTCTATTTACTTTTGTTATTTGCTACAAAAGTAGTAAATCCTGAAGAGTAATACCTGTTCTTGTTGATATTTTCTGGTGAATGCACTTGCCGACTAAAAGTTTCATCTTATGAAACGGTTTGGAACTTCAAGAGCCACTTATAAAGCAGAAAGGGTTTTTGACTATTCGTATTTATTTTTTGAGTTCTTTCGGGATATTGATCTCCATGCAATATGAAAACGGATAGTTTTTTCCCTGCTTTCTCTTCTCGGTTATTCCGTAAATGGTTTGGCATACTGGATCATGCCTTGTACGTCTTTAAGGCTTTTCGGACGCAATTCGATTGCCATGCAATATTCGTGGGGAACATCGAAAGGAAATTCGATGCCGGAGTCTATGGCTTGTTTATAGCCGAATCTCGGATAGTAGTCCTTATGTCCTAGTAAGACGACAGAACCGTATCCCAGTTCGGTGGCTCGTTTGTGTGCTTCACGGATCAAGGCTGATCCGATCCCCCGATTTTGATATTCAGGGAGAACTGAAACGGGAGCTAACCCTAAAGAGGTGACGGATTTGTTTTCTGAAACGATTTCGACTTTTGTCATCAGGATATGGCCGATAATTTCTTCGTCAACCTCGGCAACCAATGAAAGCTCTGGGATAAAAGCGTCTGTTTGACGTAGTTGATCTACTAAAAAAGGTTCGTTATGGTCGCTGTCTTCCATATCTCTGAAAGCGAGTTCTACTACTTTATGAACTGCTTCATAGTCTTTTATCTGTTCTTGTCTGATATTGAAATCCATCGGTTTATATCTTTAGGTTTATAATTTTCTGCTAAGATAAGAAGAATACGACAAAATGTCAATAAATTTGTACTTTTGCAATCCGGTTCGATTAAAAGAGCCTGTAATAGTAAAAGTCATGACAACAAAGACGCAACAGATACGCATCGAAGATTTTGATTATCCGCTGCCTGACGAGCGGATCGCCAAGTTCCCGTTACCCAAACGGGATGAATCGAAGCTCTTATTATATAAAGAAGGAAAAGTCAGCGAGAGTATATTCAAGCATATTACGGATTATTTGCCGGAGGGTTCTCTGATGGTATTCAATAATACACGGGTGATCCAGGCACGTCTTCTGTTTCAGAAAGAGACAGGGGCGAAGATCGAGATTTTCTGTCTGGAGCCGGTCGAGCCGCATGATTATGCTTTGGTTTTTCAACAGACTGAATGTTGCCGCTGGACTTGTTTGGTCGGCAATCTGAAGAAATGGAAAGAAGGACTTTTGAAGAAGGAGGTGCAGCTCGACGGTGAGACTGTTATACTGAAAGCGGAAAAATTGCAGACCTGCGGGGACAGCTACCTCATCGAGTTTACGTGGGATCATCCGACTTGTACGTTTGCTGATCTGTTAGATGCAGCGGGCGTATTGCCGATTCCTCCTTATTTGAATCGCGAAACTGAGAAAAGCGATTTGCAGACCTACCAGACGGTTTACTCCAAGATAAAAGGTTCGGTGGCCGCCCCGACAGCGGGTTTGCATTTTACACCGGAAGTTCTGGCTGCTATCGATGCTCAGGGAATCGGACGGGAAGAACTGACGCTCCATGTCGGAGCCGGGACGTTCAAACCCGTGAAAAGCGAGACGATCGAAGGGCATGAGATGCATACCGAATTTATTTCGGTGCGCCGGAGTTCGATCGAACGGATCAAGAATAACCTCGGTAAGATTATTGCGGTCGGCACGACTTCGGTCCGTACGCTTGAAAGCCTCTATTATATGGGTGTCACGTTGGCTTCGAATCCGGATGCCACAGCCGATGAACTGATCGTCAAACAATGGATGCCTTACGAAGAGACGAATAACAGGTTAACAGCTGATGAAGCTTTGCAAAATATTTTGGATTATCTGGACCGACACCAGGCGGACAAGTTGGTGACGGCTACCCGGATCATTATCGCTCCAGGCTATGAGTTCAAGATCGTACGTGGTATTGTGACCAATTTCCATCAGCCGAAAAGCACGTTGTTGTTGCTGATATCCGCTTTTGTGAAAGGGGATTGGAAAAATATTTATGATTATGCCTTAAGGCATGATTTCCGTTTTTTGAGTTACGGGGACAGCTCGCTGTTGTTGTAATGATCATACAATAAATAGTACATAATCCTGTTTATATAAAACATAGATTATAGCAAATGAGACAATTTACCCCATATTTGTTCCTGTTGTTGGCTGCGTCTTTTCTGTATTCCTGTAAATCAGCGAAGTTGAGCGATGCGGAAGAGAAGCAGCGTATCGGCGAATATTTTGAAGCGGCGGCCATATACCGGAAAGTATATACGAAGACTCCTCCTGCCAAGCGAGACTTGCGTGGATATATCGCTTTCAGGATGGCAGAGTGTAACCGTCTGATCAACAATACACCGCGTGCGACCAGTGCTTATATGAACGCGCTCAGGTATAAGTATCCGGACAGTATCGTGAATCTTCGCTTGGGACAGATGTACCAGAAGAGCGGACGTTATGGAGAAGCAGTCAAATATTACAACGACTACCTGCTGGCGGAACCGGGCAGCGTATTGGCCTTTAACGGCGTGACCGGTTGCGAGGAGGCCGTGAAATGGAAACAGTCGCCGACCCGCTATACGGTGAAGCGGATGGACAAGTTTAACTCCCGCCG
>OGSD01003676.1_pt1 | contig 11262 bp, 9 predicted proteins | sample 1553571 | NCBI WGS metagenome assembly OGSD01 (sample SAMEA2580072, study PRJEB22360) | human gut metagenome | biome: human gut; feature: human-associated habitat; material: faeces | place: Denmark | collected 2008/2010 | reverse complement strand
TTTCGGGGAGGACAATCCCAAGTTTTACAAGGGAGAACGTGTACGCATAATCGACGGAAAATTCAAAGGAGCGGAAGGTATCATCTGCCGAATCAGGAAAAACAGGCGACTAGTGGTTACAGTCCAAGGCATATGCGCTGTAGCCACTTCTTATATTCCACAATCCTTTCTACAACGGATAGGGTAAGATCAAGAAAATCATCAAAAAAATTATATAGTGGATATTTTTCATTTTATCGAATTTGCCTTTACAGTCATAGTCGGCTGGACATTGAGTGCGCTGGTCCTTCCCCGCATCTCGTTGGTTTCTTTCCGTCGTCGCCTGTTCGACTCGGTGGACGAACGTAAGTTGCATACCGCCCATATACCAAGATTAGGAGGCATCGCCTTTTTCCCATGTATTACGGTTACAGTCTCTCTCGTTATCATCGGTTATAACCTTAGGGTAGGTTACAACATACTTGACATGGATTTAACAAACAGTCTGCTTTCCATGCTCTGTTGTCTGTTCATACTCTATCTCATAGGTATGATGGATGATCTTATCGGTGTGCGTTATCGTTCCAAATTTGTGGGGCAGATACTTTGCGGTATACTACTGCCGATTTCCGGGCTGTATTTCGATAACCTGCATGGATTATTCGGCATTTATACCCTACCTTATTATCTAGGAATACCGTTCACGGTATTCCTCATCGTCTATATCCTGAACGCCATCAATTTGATAGACGGCATTGATGGGCTTGCCTCCGGATTGAGTATCATCTCCTTCCTCGCTTTCAGCTGCATGTTCATCCGTTTGCAATGGTGGATGTATTCCTTTATCAGTCTAGCTGCTTTCAGTGTGTTGTTGCCGTTCTTTTATTATAACGTATACGGTAAGATACATCGGGGACGCAAGATCTTTATGGGTGATACCGGTTCGCTCACTATCGGGATGCTGCTGGCAATGATGGTCATCCGTCTGAGTATGTCCGATCCAGTGAAAGAGAGTCTCTTTCCCGGTGGCATTGTGATAGCTTTTTCTTTTTTGATTATACCAATGCTTGATGTGATACGTGTGGTTATTCATCGGTTACGTAACGGTAAAAATCCATTTCTTCCAGACCGAAATCATATCCACCATAAATTTATAGCCTTAGGAATGTCCCAACGTAAAGCTATGGTAAGCATTGTTATTATGGCAGCTCTTTTTGCATTGGGAAATTGTTTTTTGATTCATTGTCTTTCCGTAACAAGCTTGTTTCTATTGGATGTGGCTATTTGGACAGTGATACATTGCTACATAACAGTGAAAATCAACAGAAAACATAGAGCGGAAAAATCAACTATACAGAAAAGATAACATATGAAAATTCATTTAATTAAATTGTGCTTCTTGTGTGTGTTATTGGCATCCTGCAATACCTCCAAGAAAATCGTTTATTTTCAGGATATTGTAGTTAATCAACCTGAAGCGATTACTGGGGCTCGAGACATTACAGTTCAGCCCAAAGACCAAATCTCCATTATGGTATCCAGTAAAGATCCACAACTTGCTGCCCTATTTAATCTGACTCGCATACAATATCGTGCCGGCTCTCCTGACTTACGTTCCGGCAACATGAATGGAGAAATATCAGGTTACACATTGGATGATAAAGGAAACATTGATTTTCCTATTGTCGGAACATTGCATATTGCTGGTATGACCAAGAGCCAAATTGCCGCTTTGGTTAAGCAAAGATTGATACAAGAGAATTTAATTAATGACCCGGTTGTTACGGTAGAGTTTATGAATCTCTATTTCTCCGTGTTAGGTGAGGTAAAAACACTAGGCAAGTATGCCATTACAAAAGATCAGATTACCCTTTTGGAAGCCATCAGTATGGCAGGCGATTTGAGTATTTATGGTAAACGGGATGCGATATTTGTTATACGTGAAGAAAACGGCAAGCGAGTAACTCATTGGGTGGATATCCGTTCCAAGGATTTATTTAATTCGCCAGTTTATTATCTGAGACAGAACGATGTGATATATGTCCAGCCCAACAAGGTGCGTGCTGGACAGTCTACCATCAATGAGAACAGTGTGAAATCGGTATCGTTGTGGATCAGTATCGGTTCGTTCCTTTCCTCGTTGGGAGTCTTGTTGTTTAAGTAATATTCACATCCAATAAGTTAGAAGTTGAAATGATGGAAAAGAGAATAAATGCAGGAAAGCCTGTTGATGACTTTATACGGATACAGGATTTATGGGGTATATTTGTTCCCAAGTGGTATTGGTTTGCCATTTCATTGTTTATCACATTAGTCTGTGCCTCTCTGTATTTACTGAGCACCCCCAACATCTATACCCGTACGGCAGCCGTTTTGATTAAAGATGACTCTAAGAACGGATCATCGACAAGTGCCATGAACGAGTTCGCCGATATGGGGCTATTCAAGTCGAATACCAATATTAACAACGAACTGCTTACAATGAAGTCACCCACCTTGATGACAGAAGTAGTAAGACGTTTAGTATTGAATGAAACCTACATCATCCGCCGTGGGTTGAAACAAATTGAGTTGTACAAAAACAGCCCGGTATGGGTAACATATCTTGCTAATAATAAAAAGGACGTAAGTTTTGCCATCGAAATCAATGGCAGCAATCAATTTCATCTTTCGGAATTTGTCGTTGCCGGTGAAGAGACGGATGAGCAATTCGAAGGAAACATTGGTGATTCCATTCAAACCTCTGCCGGAACATTGGCTGTCAGTCTGACTTCTCAATACAACGACTCTTTTATAGGAAGCACTATTCATTATAGCAAAAATTCAGCAGATAAGGTAGCGGATAACTATGCTCAAGCACTGAGGGCTGAATTAGGTAATGAAGATGCCACGATTATCAATCTAAGCATTGATGATGCTTCCGTACAAAAGGCAGAAGATATCTTGAATACACTAATTGAGGTCTATAACGAGAAATGGATTCAGGACAAGAATCAAATAGCAGTTAGTACCTCTCAGTTTATTGGTGAGCGTTTGGGAGTAATTGAAAATGAATTGGGGCATGTGGATGAAAATATCTCCAACTACAAGAGTGAACATCTCTTGCCCGATGTCCAAACAGCCTCTAACCTATATATGAACCAGTCGGCAGAGAATAAAAAAGAGATACAGGCGCTTTCCAATCAGCTTTCCACGGCCCAGTATATCCGTCGCGAACTGAACAGTAAGGATATGAACCAGCCATTACCGACCAACTCGGGAATCTCCAGCGTTAATATTGAAAGCCAAATCGGTGAATACAATAAGATGGTTTTGGATCGAAACCGGTTGATAGCCAACAGTAGTGAGAAAAATCCGTTAGTGAAAGATTTGGGAAATTCGATGCAGAGTATGAAGCGTACCATTTTACAATCGGTGGATAACCTGATTGTATCGCTGAATACCCAAATACGCAGTATCCGTCAACAGGAGGCAATGAACACCCAGCAATTAGCATCTAATCCAAGTCAAGCAAAATATCTGCTATCGGTAGAACGTCAGCAGAAAGTGAAAGAAGAATTATATCTCTATCTACTTCAGAAGCGTGAAGAAAACGAACTTTCGCAAGCGTTTACCGCTTATAATACAAGGGTGGTCACAACACCACGCGGTAGTGCTTTACCTACGGCACCAGTCAAAAAGGACATCTTGTTGGTAGCTTTTGTTCTCGGTCTGCTGATTCCAGCGGTCATAATCTTTATGCAGGAGAACATGAACACCAAGGTGCGTGGTAAGAAAGACCTTGAGAACCTAAGTATACCCTATATCGGTGAAATTCCATTATATGGTAAGGGTAAGAAAAAAAACAAATCTCAGGAAAAAATAATCGTGGTGGAAGAAGGCAATCGCAACATCATCAACGAAGCTTTTCGTGTACTTCGCTCCAATGTGGATTTTATGACCGGAAAAGAAAGCAAGCAGAAAGTATTTGTGGTCACCTCTTTCAATCCGGGTAGTGGAAAGAGTTTCTTTTCAGTGAACATAGCCATGAGCTTTGCCATTAAAGGGAAAAAAGTATTAGTGATAGATGGAGACTTACGGCATGGATCCACTTCTGCTTATGTAGGGTCGCCTAAGAAAGGCTTGAGTGACTATTTGGGTAACAGGGTGGCCAATTGGAATGAAGCACTTGTAACAGATAAGAAACATGCCAATTTGCATGTTCTTCCTGTGGGAACTATTCCCCCAAATCCGACAGAGCTGTTGGAAGATGGAAAATTTGCAACCTTGATGCAAATCTTGCGCAACGAATACGATTATATCTTTGTGGATTGTCCACCGATAGATATCGTGGCAGACACACAAATCATAGAACAGTATGCAGACCGGACACTTTTTGTAATACGAGCCGGACTGTTGGATCGCTCACTGCTGTCCGCATTGGAAACTTTCTATCAAAAAAAGCGTTTCAAGAACCTTGCAATTGTACTGAATGGCACGGAAAGTACTGGTGGACGCTATGGCTACCGTTACGGATATAGTTTTGGTTACCACAATGCCTATACATCTTATTATGGAAACAAATAATATAATCTGTAGTATTTAAGTTGAAATATGTGGTTTTTTGAATCTTCTATTTCCATTACAGAAAGTGGTGTCTTACAAGGGATGACTGATTGCCATAGTCACTTGTTGCCAAGTGTAGATGATGGAGTAAAGACGGAAAAGGATACGTTCGTTATTTTGGACGAGATGGAGCGACAAGGAGTTCGAAAAGTATGGTTGACTCCTCATATTATGGAGGACATACCCAATGAAACCGTTATGTTGCAGCAGAAGTTTCAGAATTTGAGGCAAGAATATCGGGGAAAAGTGGAATTGTCTTTGGCGGCAGAATATATGCTGGATGCCCTCTTTGAGAAACGATTACAACAAGATGATTTGCTTCCATTAGAAGAGGACAAACGATACCTATTGGTTGAAACTTCTTACTTCAATCCACCGATGGATTTACTTTCAACCTTGAAGCGAATTCAATCAAAAGGATATTATCCGCTATTAGCTCATCCGGAGCGGTATGAATATATGCAAATGAAAGATTATAAACATTTGAAAGAAGACCGAATCTCTTTTCAGTTGAATGTACCTTCGTTGACAGGAATGTATGGTAAGCATGTACAGAAGAAAGCAGAAATACTATTGAAAGCTGGGATGTACGATTACATCGGTAATGATACCCACTCTGTGGATTTTTATTTACGACTGTTACAATGTAATATTCGAAAAAAAGTGGCAATTAACCTCGCCAATCGTAACCGTGGTTTCGATTGACCTTTAATTTATCGAAAGTATATAAATTCAGTTTGCAAAACTTCAATAATAATAAAATAAATCAATGAAAGCTTGTTTTATGGGCTTGGGCTACATCGGACTACCCACAGCCATTATTGCCGCCAAACACGGTGTTCAAATAACGGGAGTTGATATCAATCCCCATGTAGTGGAAATGACTAATGCAGGACATCTGCACATTATTGAACCGGGTATGGAGAAAATGTTACAGGAAGTAGTGAAAACTGGCATGTTGAAGGCTTCGGTTACCCCAGAAGTAAGTGACGCTTATTTTATGGTAGTTCCTACCCCTTTCAAGGGGAACCATGAACCGGATGTAAGTTACGTGGAAGCTGCTACTCGTGCTGTATTGCCGTTGCTAAAAGAAGGAGATCTTTATGTAATAGAATCCACTTCCCCCATAGGAACCACAGAGGCCATGGCACGCATCATCTTTAATGGACGTCCAGAACTGGAAGGTAAGATTTATATAGCCTATTGTCCAGAACGTGTATTGCCCGGTAATGTAATTTATGAATTGGTACACAACGACCGTGTCATCGGTGGTTTAAATATCGAATCGACCGATAAGGCCATTGAATTCTATTCCCAATTTGTACAAGGTACGCTTCACAAAACGAACTGTCGCACGGCAGAAATGTGCAAACTGACAGAGAACTCCAGTCGCGATGTACAAATTGCCTTTGCCAATGAGCTCTCACTTATCTGCGATAAGGCGGGCATCAATGTTTGGGAGCTTGTCAACCTTGCCAACAAGCATCCGCGTGTAAATATCCTGCAACCCGGTTGCGGTGTAGGGGGACATTGCATTGCGGTGGATCCATACTTTATCACAGCAGATTTCCCTGCAGAAAGTAAGTTGATTAGCGATGCCCGTGATATTAACAACTATAAGAGTTTCTGGTGTGCCGAGAAGGTAAAAAACGCCATGTTAGAGTTTGAATTGAAACATCATCGCAAACCTTGTGTCGCCATGATGGGACTTGCCTTCAAACCCAATATCGACGATTTACGTGAAAGTCCTGCGAAATATATTACCACGAAAGTGATGCAAAGCTGTAATAATGCCGACATTTTGGTTGTGGAACCGAATGTAAAAGAGCATAACGTGTTTAAGTTAACCGATTATCGTGAGGCTTATGATAAAGCAAACATCGTGGTATTCCTTACGGCTCACAAGGAGTTCAAAGAGCTATCTTGGAGAGAAGATAAGATGATGTTGGATTTTTGTGGGGTATTTAAGAAGTAAAAGTATATGAAAGAATTATTTCGCTATATACAATCTGATTATTATCGATATACAGGGGAAATGAGGGGGGGGGGTAAAATACTACTTTACCTTCTTTTCAAACGGAATCACTGCTTTAATTACAGTTTTTGGTTACGGTTGGCATCAAGGAAGAACATATTGTTCCCTTTAGCCGTTCTGATGCATCGTCACCTAACCAATAAATATGGAATACAGATCCCACGAACTATAAAAATAGGGTATGGATTCTATATAGGCCATGGTATAGGCATTGTGATTAACGCCGGAACTGTGATAGGAAATAATGTAAATATTAGTCAGTTTTTATCCATCGGAACCAACAAGCGGACTCCGGCAAGAATAGGCAATAATGTCTATATCGGTCCTAATGTTTGTATTGTGGAAGATGTTAACATTGGTAATAACAGTTGTATTGCAGCAGGTGCGGTGGTTGTGAAAGATGTACCGGAAAACACTACTGTGGCAGGATGTCCAGCAAAAGTGTTAGGTGAAAACAAGCATTCCGAATATGTACACAATCGTTATAATATCAATCATTAGGTAAAAAATTGACCGCTTTACAATACATCAACTACACAAATAACAAACTGTTGGAAGAACTAAGTACGTACCGTTCTAATTCTACTAACGAGCAATTCAAAGTAGCACATTACAGCTTAAGCAATAAGCTATTTTTATACAATCGTTTCATGAGCACAGTATCTGACAATAATAAACGAATCGCCAAGAATACTCTCATACTTTATGCGAGAATGTTCTTGGTAATGTTCATATCTCTATACACCAGCCGTATCATATTAAAAACGTTGGGTATTTCTGATTTTGGTATATTTAATGTTGTTGGAGGCGTGGTAATGATGATGAATGTAGTAAACAGTGCTATGTCGGTGTCTACACAGCGATATTTGACTTTTGAATTAGGGAAAAAAGATTATGTCCAATTTACCAAGACATTCAGTATGTGCATGAATATATTTTTTCTCTTGTGTGTTTTGATATTAGTTTTAGGAGAAACTGTTGGTTTATGGTTTGTAAACACATACTTGATTATTCCTCAGGAAAGAATGGAAGCAGCTAATTGGGTTTACCAATTCTCTTTACTTTCATGTATGTGTACACTTTTAAGCAACCCCTATAATGCCACAATTATATCGCATGAACGAATGAATGTATACGCTTATATCGGCATTACGGAAGTCTTTCTTAAACTTGCCATTGTTTATGTTTTACAGATAATTCAGATAGATAGGTTGACAACTTATGGAGTATTGACTTTTATCAGTTCGTTAACAATAACACTAATTTACCGCTGGTATTGTGTGAAACATTTTGCCGAGGTACGGTATTCATTTTATTGGAATAGGCAATTATTCAAACAATTAGCTTCTTATTCAGGATGGAATCTATTCGGTTCTCTTTCCGGAGTAGCCAAAGGGCAAGGATTAAATATTCTTATCAACATATTTTTTGGTCCATCGGTGAATGCTGCACGTGGAATAGCTTATCAAGTCAATGGCGTGATTCAATCTTTCTTCTAACTTTTATACAGCAGTGCGCCCACAAATCACAAAATACTACGCTCAAGGTAATAAAGAAGATATGTTTAAATTGATATTCAATAGTTCTAAAATGGCATTTTTTCTTATCTTATTTATTTCTCTTCCATTGGTTATAGAAACTCCATTCATAATACAATTATGGCTTGGGCAAATGCCAGAATATGTTGTACCGTTTGTTAGATTGGTAATTGTTATTACAGCTATAGATTCCATGTCTCCATTGATGACAGCCATTCATGCCACAGGCAATAATCGTTTATATCAATTTTCGGTAGGTTTAATTATGATAATGACCTTACCTATTTCCTATATATTTTTAAAATCAGGTTATTCTCCGTTATCTGTTTTTGTCATATCATTGGTATTAAGTATGATTAGTCTATTTGTGAGACTTGGAATAGCACACAGACAAATTGGATTACCATTCATGGAATATACAAAGCATGTAGTGTTCCGTTCATTTCTTGTCGCATCATTGGCCTTTATAATTCCAGCATGGTTGCATTGCATAATGCAGCCGGGTTGGATTGCAACTGTTAGTGTGTGTAGTATGTGTGTAGTAAATAGTCTTTGTTTTGCATTTTTTGCTGGACTTAGTTTATCCGAGCAGCAAGTTTTAGCCAACCTACTAAAAAATAAACTAAAAATAAACAAATGATAAAACTCGTATCCAAAGATAAATGTACCGGATGTGGCGCTTGTTCCTATATATGCCCCAAGGGATGTATAGAAATGAAGGAAAACGATATGCATGAATTACTGCCTGTTATCAATGCATATATGTGTGTGGAGTGTGGGAAATGTGTTAAGATATGTCCTGTTCTGAATCCCGTGGAAACTTATGTTCCAATAGAGGCTTATGCAGCACGTAGCAACGACAAGAAAGAGGCTTTCAATAGTGCTTCCGGTGGAATTGCCAGTACTTTATATCGTGACGGCCTCAAAGAAAATGCCTATATTGCAGGTGCTGTGCAGAATCCTGATTTTAGCGTAAATCTTATCTCTGGGAAAAATATTGAACTTATTAACCAGTTCAAGAATTCCAAATATGTATTTAGTACGGCTTATCGGTTATATCCAGAACTGGCAACTTTATTGAAACAAGAAAAACAAGTAATCGTAGCTGGACTTCCATGCCAGATTGCAGCTATCCGTAAGATATTCAAGGATAATCCTAAGTTATTCTTGATTGACATAGTATGTCATGGTACTACACCAACGGCTTATTTACAACAGCACATCAAAAAGATAGAACAAGAAATGGAACAATCTGCCACAAAGATGTTTTTCAGAGACCCTTATGTTTATACTTTTACTTTTACTTTTACTTTATATAATAAACATGGCGAGCGCTTCTATGCAAAACGAACAAAAGATGGTGATACATATCAATTTGGCTATCATCGAGCCATATCCTATCGCGAAAGCTGTTATTATTGCCCATTCGCATGCAATAAACGAACCGGTGATTTATCCTTGGCAGATTATCCGGGTTTAGGTTGTATTATCCCTTTTACTCACGAACGGGAATTTATCAATTGTGTATTGGTCAATACGCTTAAAGGTAAAAATTGGTTTCGGAAATCAATAAACAAAGGGAGTATTCTTGCATGGGAGCGTCCTATAGACGAAGCTATTGCCTATAATAGGCAGTTAAACACTCATGCAGAAAAAAGTGCCTATCGTCTTATGTTTGAGAAAACGATGCGAACAAATGGAGCAGATTTTGAGAAAGCGATGGTTCCACTTATGCGTAAAGGTTTACGTAAAGAAAAGATAATCCGCTTGTATATGTTACCGAAACGTATAGTAGGAAAAGTTAAACGGGTAATAAAGAATTTAATAAAATGAAAAGAGTAGGAATTATAACCATACATCATTCTCCTAATTATGGAGCATGTCTCCAATCATACGCCCTTTATAAATACATAGTACAACAAGGGGCATATTGCGAAATAATTGATGTACACCGTCCGATTCATTCAGATTATATTTATGAAAAACGTTATTCGTCCTATAGAAACAATCAGTTCAAACCTTCTGTACGAATTAGAAAAGCTTTAAAAAACATAATTAAGAAGGTACTGGGACGTGAAACGGTTGTAAAACAATTTACTTCTCCAATATCTGAACAGCGTTTCAAAGAATTCAATTCCATTATAAAATATTCACAAACATATAATCGACTATCGGATCTAAAAAAAAATCCTCCCGTTTATGATTTGTATATATCAGGAAGCGATCAACTTTGGAATCCAGCGCAACCCTACTGTTTGGAACCTTATTTTCTAACATTCGTTCCTGATGGAAAGAAAAAAATATCTTTTGCCACAAGTATAGGACTTACCGAATTAACTCAGCAAGAAAAGTCTGATTTTAAAAGATGGTTAAGAAGTTATGATGCCGTTTCCGTCAGGGAAAAACAAGGCAAAGCACTACTTGATGCATTTGTAGAAAGAGATATTGAGCAGGTTGCAGATCCCACATTCTTATTGGACACATCATACTGGAATGAAGTAGCAATATTTCCACAAACAAAGAAAAAGTATATCCTACTTTTTCTGCTAACTGCAAATGCCGACATTTTGGATTATGCAGTACGTTTAAGTCATGAAAGTGGACTTGAACTAATTGTTTTAAAGACTTCACAGTTGGCAACTACAGAAGAAATGTATACTGTTGATAATGATTGTGGTCCACGGGAATTTATTGGATATTTAGGGCATGCCAATATGGTAATAACCGACTCTTTTCACTGTACGGTTTTTTCTTTATTAATGGGTGCGAAAAACTTCTATACATACATAAATGTAGCCACCAAACGTGGAAGTCGTATCACAGATTTGTTGAGTACATTCGGATTAGAAGATCATCTACTACCAACAGATTTTTCTAAAAGTTATCAAGAACTCACTCTAAAGCTAATCAACAGAGAGAAGATATTCAAAATTATTGAAAATGAAAAAAAACACGCAAGAGCATTTTTAGATAGATGGATAAAAGCATGAATAATATAACTCAATTTTCCGATTGCTATGGCTGTGGCATGTGTGCCATAGTGTGCCCAAAACAGATTATATCTATTCAACAAAATATAAACGGTTTTTATGAACCTGTGATAAA
>OGSD01003675.1_pt1 | contig 11265 bp, 10 predicted proteins | sample 1553571 | NCBI WGS metagenome assembly OGSD01 (sample SAMEA2580072, study PRJEB22360) | human gut metagenome | biome: human gut; feature: human-associated habitat; material: faeces | place: Denmark | collected 2008/2010 | reverse complement strand
GGCCACTCGGCGGGCGGTTACCTGACCTCGATGATCGGGCTGGACAAGCGCTGGCTCGAACCCTACGGCATCGACCCCGACACGACCTTCGCGGCGCTGATTCCCTACAGCGGGCAGGTGGTGACCCACTTCGCGCGCCGTCGCGAGATGGGGATTCCCGACACGCAGGTGGTGGTGGACGACATGGCGCCGCTCAATTACGTGCGGCCCGACTGCCGCCCGATCCTGATCCTTTCGGGTGACAGGGAGCGGGAGATGCTGGGCCGCTACGAGGAGAACGCCTACTTCTGGCGCATGATGCGCGTGGCGGGGCATCCCGACGTGCGGATTTACGAGTTCGACGGCTTCGACCACGGCAACATGCCGCAGGCCGGGCACTTTGCGGCGGTGCGCTATATCCGCGAGATGGAGCGGAAAATGGAGCGGTAGTTGTGTAGAATCGGAGCTATGAAAATAAACGGATATGCGCTTTTGCAGGCCGCGGCAGCCTTGTGCGCCGCGCTTGCGCTGACGGGGTGTTCGCTGCTGAAGGTCGCCGTGGCTACGGGCGACCCCCTGTCGAAAGAGGAGATGAACGTGCGGACGATGACCCGTGGATTCTATTACGACATGGCCGCAGAGGTGGCGCGCACGGCCGATTCGATCGCCCAAGCGGCGCCGGATATGGCTACGCGGGTCGCCGCGGTGCGGTGGAAGATACATGCCACGCGGGCGGGAGTCTCGGCCGCCATGCAGGGGATTCCCGACGTGGCGCTGGCCGACATGTGGATTCTGTGCCGCCGCATGAACGAGGGTTTCGCCCAGGCGCCCGATTCGCTGCTGTTCGGTCTTCAGAGCGACATCGCCCGCGACGCCGCCGGAAGGCTCGCCCGGCAGGTGCTTCCGGACGACCGCTATGCGCTGATGGAGCGGTTCGTTACGGACTACGTGCGCGACAACCCCGCCTCCGAGGGCGACGAGACCGACAACACGACCCTCGCGTGGCTGGAATACCTCCGGGCGGCCGGCGTCGAACACGATTACGCCCCCGGCTCGATCGCCGAAGTGCTGGCCGACGTCAACGACCGGCTGAGCGGCCAGACCCAGCAGGTGACCAACAGCGTGAGCTGGTCGAAGGACATCTTCGAGATGCGGCTCCGGCAGGACAGCCTGCGCCTGCAGGTCGGGGCGCAGCTCGATTCGCTGGAACGCAGTTTCAACCGTATCGTGGTCGTCGCCGAGCACCTGCCCGAGATTTCGGACAAGGTGCTGGAGGAGCTGAACCGGCAGGCCACGCAGCTCATTTGGACGATGAACGCTTCGGTGGACAACGCTTTCGCCGACTTCGACCGCCAGCGCGGCGAGTTGCAGCAATACGTTACGCGTGAGCGCGAGGCGTTGGTCGAACAGTTGCGGGCGACGGGCGACGAACTGGTCCGGACGACGCTCGACGCCGTGCCGGGGCTTGTCGGCAAAATCCTGCTCTACCTTGTGCTGGCGCTTGCGGTGCTGATCGGCGGGCCTTTCGCGCTGGGCTTCTGGCTGGGCGGCGTGCGGGCCAAAGCCCGAATTAAAAATGAAAAATTGAAAATGAAAAATTAAGCGTTGACGGTTCCGTATGATGGTTCCGATACGTTTTGCGGGGAAATAATTTTGAATTATGAATTTTGAATTATGAATTGTTTTTAACTTTGCACGCAAAGTTAAAAACCGATGGCAAGAAAGAAAGCGAACTATCCCCTCGTCGAGGGGCTTGAAATAACGACCCTCGCGGCCGAGGGCAAGGCCATGGGCCGCTGGAACGACGTGGTGGTCTTCGTTCCGCTGACCGTTCCGGGCGACGTGGTCGACGTGCAGATCCGCTCCAAACGCCGCCGCTTCATGGAGGGCTTCGTGGTCCGCTATGTGAAGAAATCGCCCCTGCGGGCCGAGGCGTTCTGCGAGCATTTCGGCGTCTGCGGCGGCTGCAAGTGGCAGAACCTGCCCTACGGGGAGCAGCTGCGCTTCAAGACCGATCAGGTCCGCGACCAGCTGACGCGCATCGGCAAGATCGAGCTGCCGGAGATCGCGCCCTGCCTCGGCTCGGCCGAGACGCAGTTCTACCGCAACAAACTCGAATTCACCTTCGCCGACCGCCGCTGGCTGACGCGCGAGGAGATCGAGTCGGCGGGCGACATCGGCGACGCGCCGGCCGTGGGATTCCACATCCCGGGGATGTTCGACAAGGTGCTGGACATCCGCAAATGCTGGTTGCAGCCCGACCCGTCGAACGGCATCCGCATGGAGGCCAAGCGGTTCTGCGTGGAGAACGGCTACACGTTCCACAACGCCCGTTCGCACGAGGGGCTGATGCGCAACATGATCGTCCGCACGGCCTCGACGGGCGAGGTGATGGTGATCGTGGTCTTCAACAGCGACGACCGGCCCCGCATCACGGCCCTGATGGACCATCTGGCGGCCAAATTCCCGGAGATCACCTCCCTGTTCTATATCGTCAATACGAAGTTCAACGACTCGGTGGGCGACCTCGACCCGGTCTGCTACTGCGGCAAGGATCATATCATCGAGGAGATGGAGGGACTGCGCTTCAAGGTGGGACCCAAGTCGTTCTACCAGACCAATTCCGCGCAGGCCTACGAACTTTATAAGGTGGCCCGCGACTTTGCCGACCTCCGGCCGGGCGACGTGCTTTACGACCTCTACACCGGGACGGGAACCATCGCTAACTTCTGCGCCGCGCGTTGCGCCCGGGTGGTGGGCGTGGAGTACGTCCCCGAAGCCATCGCCGACGCCAAGGTCAATTCGGAATTGAACGGCATCGAAAATACGGTCTTTTACGCCGGGGACATGAAGGCGGTGCTCGACGACGGATTCGTCGCCGCGAACGGCCGTCCCGACGTGATCATCCTCGATCCGCCGCGCGCGGGCGTCGACGAACCGGTGATCGAAGTCATCCTGCGCGCCGCGCCCGAACGGATCGTCTATGTGAGCTGCAATCCCGCCACGCAGGCCCGCGACCTCCAGCTGATGGACGCCGCCTACCGCGTCGAGGCCGTGCAGCCCGTCGACATGTTTCCCCACACGCACCATGTGGAGAACGTCGTGAAGCTCGTGCGGCGGTAAACGGCGCGTCCGCGCGGGACGCAACCTGAACTGCAACCTGAACCACAGACCGATGATACGAATTTTTCTGACTGCATCGTTCGCCCTGATGTTCGTCGGGGCGGTCGCCCAGTCGCCGACCATCCGCACGCAGCGGAATGAGAATAACTCCGTGGATTTTATCCTGGAGAATAAGACGCGTCCGGGGACGTTGACTGTTTTTCTGACGCTCCGGGATTTGCAGAACTGTAACACCGCTTCGGGGACCTTCAGATACGAGACCCGCTATACCGGGACGCGGCTGCTGTCTCTCCGTCCCGCCGACGATACCCGGGGCGTGAGGTACGGTTATTCATACCGCTTTTTTTTAGGCCCTGTCGATAAGGAGCCCGATACCGCGTTTGTCTACCGCATGCCCACCACTGTTCGCTGGCCGGTGCGTGTGTCGCGCGGCGTGAGCGTTTACGACCGTTTCCGAAAAGAAAAGAAAGGGGCTTTGGGGTTGCATTTCGAAATGGAAAAGGGCGACACGGTCTATGCGATGCGGCGCGGCACGGTCGTGGAGGTCGGCATTCCCGAACGGGAACCCGATGCCCCGGCGGTGAGTTTTACCTCCGAAAGCCCCGATTTGCTGGTCGAGCAGCCCGATGGCACGCTGGCCTGGTATATCTGCCTCGACGGCGACAATGTGCTGGTCGAGGTCGGGGACGAAGTGCTGCCCGGAACGCCGCTGGCGCTGGCGGGAAGCTATGACGGCGAGCGATACAAAGTTTCTGTGCAGACCTTCTGGTGGGAGAGTAATCCGGACCCGAAGGAGCGGGAGCGAAAACCTTTCATCCGCAAGCATTTCTTTCCGCGGTTCGTTACGGAGGAGGGTGTCGTGTGCGTTGAAAAGGGTGTTTACCGACCCGTTGAAACCGAGGAATTGGTAATCCGCGAGATGAACAGGAAGGAACTCAAGAAACACCGCGGAGGCAAAAAGCGATAGGGAGTTGTTCAAGGCCTGATTTCGCATCGGGGATGCAGTATTTTCGTTTTTCGGCGTTTTACTGGATACAAAGGGATGGAAACCGGCCCGGCTGAAAACAGTTCCGCGCGACGCCCGGCTTGCATAATCTTTGTAATAGGTTATTTAAAAACGAAAAGACAATGAAACGACTGATTTTATTGGCGGCGGTGGCGTTTTTCGCCCTCCCCGCGGCAGCGCAGATGCAGGAGGCGTTCCCCAGCTACATTCAGGTCAACGGACGTGCCGAAAAGGAGATCGCGCCCGACGAATTCTACTTGCAGATCATCATCAACGAGCGCGACTCGAAGGGCAAGATTTCGGTCGAAAGCCAGCAGCGCGATATGATCGCCGCGCTCAAACGTGCCGGGGTCGATGTCGAGAAACAGCTCAAGATGGCCAACCTGTCGAGCGAGTTCTTCAAGAAAAACACCTCGGTGGCCACGGCCAAATACCAGTTGCAGCTGGGTTCCTCGGCGATGGTCGCCAAGGTGTGGCAGGCGTTGGACGGACTGGGCATCTCGAACGTCTCGATCCTGAAGGTCTCGCACTCGAAAATCGAACAGTATAAGGCCGAAGTGCGCGTCGAGGCGATGCAGAACGCCCGCCAGAGCGCCGCGACGCTGGCCGAAGCCATCGGGCAGAAGATCGGCAAATGCTTCTACATCTACGATTCGAACAACAACGTGATGCCTGTTTTTTACGACAACATGGCCGTGATGCGCAGCGCCAAGGCGATGGGCGTCGCCGAGGACGCCGCTGCGGACGAACCGCTCGATTTCAAGACCATCAAGTTGCAGTACAACGTGCAGGCGAAGTTCGTGCTCGAATAGGACGGTTTCCGATTCTCTCGGGTGTCTTTCACCTCGCCTTGTCCGGGCTGAACGGGAAATGCGCTTGTGTGTCCCGTCCGGCCCGGACTTCGTTAAGGCGAAATTCCCTCCGCGATAGTCGCAGACGGCTCGCGGCGTCCGTCCGCCTCGTTCTTTGCGAGGTGCGGAACCCTCCGGCCTGCGGACCCGGCCGGCCGGTCCCGGCGCCAAATCCCCGTTCGTCGGCCGGAAGGTCCTGAAAATAAAACAATTCATCCGGGTTGAAAGCAAAGAGACTGAAAAAGTGCGATTCAGTAAGCGATTTCTGAAAATTTTAGTATCTTTGTAGTTCACCCCTGTAAAAAAGGAGGAGTTATGGAAAAGCAGTTTTGTTTCGATTATGAACATTACGCGGCGCTGTCGGAGCTTTCCGAAGCCGACCGCAGGCTGGTCGCCGAGGCCGAACGGGCCACGGCCAATGCGCATGCGCCCTACTCGAATTTCCACGTAGGCGCCGCCGCGCGTCTGCGCAGCGGGAAAATACTCTACGGCAGCAACTTCGAAAGCGAGGTCTATCCCGCGGGACTCTGCGCCGAGCGGTCGCTGATGTTCTACGCCCAGGCCAATTATGCCGACGATCCGATCGAGACGATGGCCATTGCCTCGAACCCCTCGGAGCGCGAATGCTATCCCTGCGGCCAGTGCCGGCAGGTGATGGTCGACGTCGAGCGTCGTCAGGGTTCCCCGATGCGGGTGCTGATGAGCGGCCACGGTACGGTGACGGCGGTCGATTCGGCCTCCAAACTGCTGCCTTTCACCTTTATTCTGTAATTTCCGACGATGTTCAACCCGGACGACATTCTCTACGAAGACAACCACCTGCTGATCGTCAACAAACGCTGCGGCGATCTGGTGCAGCCCGACCCGTCGGGCGAGAGCGCCCTCGAGGACCAGATCAAGGCCTTCATCAAACGGCGCGACGCCAAACCCGGCGAGGTGTTCCTCGGCGTGGTGCACCGCATCGACCGCCCGGTGAGCGGAGCCGTCGTTTTCGCCAAGACGTCGAAGGCGCTCGTCCGTCTGAACGAGATGATCCGCGAAGGCCGTATCCATAAGGTCTATTGGGCGCTGACCGAAGCCACGCCCGATCCCGAGAGCGGCGAATTGCGCCATTATATCCTGCGCGACGGCAGGACCAACCGTTCGCGGGCCTGCGACGCCCCGAAGGGCGACGCCAAGGAGGCGCGCCTGCGTTACGCGACGCTCGGGGCGGGGACGAACTACACGCTGGTCGAGGTCGAACTGCTCACGGGGCGTCACCACCAGATCCGCGCCCAGCTCTCGAAGATCGGGTGCCCGATCCGCGGCGACCTGAAATACGGCGCCCGGCGCTCCCTGCCCGGGGGCGGCATCTCGCTCCACTCGCGCCGTGTCGAATTCGAGCATCCGGTGCGTCGCGAGCCGCTCTCGGTCACGGCTCCCGTGCCTGCGGGCGACAACCTGTGGACCTATTTCGAAAACCTCTGAATATCCCTGCCATGCGATTGCTCATTCAGCGTGTAAAACACGCTTCCGTCGCTATCGGCGGCGATGTCCGCTCCCGGATCGGGGCGGGACTGCTGGTGCTGCTCGGCGTCGGGTGCGACGACACCGACGAGGACATCGAGTACCTCGCCGGAAAACTCGTGCGGCTGCGTATCTTCGACGATGAAGCCGGGGTGATGAACCTCGACGTGGTGCAGACAGACGGCGAAATTCTGGTCGTGAGCCAGTTCACGTTGCAGGCCTCGACCCGCAAGGGCAACCGGCCGAGTTATATCAAGGCGGCCCCCGAAGCCGTTTCTCGCCCGCTTTACGAACGGTTTACAGCCCGGGTCGCCGAGCTGCTCGGCCGCGGGGTCGCCACGGGCGAATTCGGCGCCGACATGCAGGTCGAGCTGGTCAACGACGGGCCGGTGACGATCTGGATGGATTCAAAAAACAAGGAATAACATATTTATATCAAAATGAAGAAAATTTTTGCATTTCTGCTTCTGGGCCTTACCGTGGCCTTCGCCTCCTGCGGGGATGAAAAGACGGAGACCGGAACGGACTGGTTCCTGACGCCTGTGGCCGAGGTCAACGGCACGACGGTCGGGTTGAGCTGCCAGACTCGTTTCGGCGAGGGCGTGCTCGAAAACACGAGCGTGGGTTTTTCCTATGCTGCCGTTGTCGACAATAAAATCGGCGCGTTTGCCGATGTGGCGGGTTCCGCGGTTGACGGCACCGGCATTGCCGCCACGCTGACCGGGCTTCAGCCCGAAACGAGCTACGTGGTTTTCGCCTATGCCGGCCTGTCGACCGGACGGGTTCAGAGCGCAGGGGCGGTCTTCAAAACCGGGCAGGACGACATGCCCGACCCCGATCCCGAACGGCCCGCTTTCGGAACTCCTGCGGCGTCGGGCGTGACCAAGACCGAGGCGACGCTGAGCTGTACGTTCAATTTCGAAGATATGGCCGACTACGACGTCTATTTCCGGTATAAGCCGGCTTCGTCGGGCAGCTATGACCGGGTAAACGTTCCGACGGGAACGGGAACCAAGACGGCGGCCCTGACCGGCCTGACGCCCGGCACGACCTATGAATTCGCGCTCTGCGCCGACTGGGACGGGCAGACCTACACCAGCGCCGCGGCGACCTTCACCACCTCGTCGGACGGCGGCGGTGGCGGAAATACGGGTTCGGCCAAGTATTCGGGCTGGCCCGAATTGGTTCCGGAGGACAAGTCGAACAGCGACTATCATTATGCTTATCACCTTTGCCCGGACTATCCGGCGACCGGTACGAAGGCGCGTAATTTCTCGACCTGTTACAGCAAATCGTACCGCTGTCCGGTCTGGGTGGCTGCCCCACTACATGACTGCTATACAGGCGATGTGAATCGGACAGACGCTTACCGGAATGACCCGGACATCAATTGTACGCAAGCGGGTCACTGGAGCGGCTACACGCGTGGTCACATGCTTGGCTCAAACGAGCGGCGCGTGACGAAGAACGTTAACCGTGACGTTTTCTATTATTCGAATATCGGTCCGCAGCTTCAGACTTATTTCAATATCGGCGGCGGTCAGTGGAATACGGCTGAAGACTGGGTCGACAAGCAATGGCGTGGCTTGGCGGATACTTGCTATCAGGTGGTGGGAACCTATTGGGAGAATACCTCCAAGGTTGTGGATGGTACGACCATTCCGACGCATTACTACATCGTGCTGCTCAAAGCCAAGAAAAGCGCTGGTAATAAGTGGGTGGTAAATTGTTCGCAGGGGGAACTTCAATCCATTGCCATCATGGTTCGGCATAAGACCTACGCTAAAAACGAGGTGGTTAAGGCTGTTGATTTTCAGTCGAAGGGGGTGTTTAAGACTGTTGCGGAGATCGAACGCCTCACGGGGCATACGTTCTTCCCTAATGTGCCCAACGTTCCGAAGGATACCTACAATCCGGGCGACTGGAATTTTTAGGCGGAGATGACTTACCCGTGGGGCGATACGAGGCGGTTCAACTCCTATGCGGGGTACTTCCGCCGTCTGTTCGGCTGCCGGGTGCAGAAACTTTCCGTCGATGCGGGCTTCACCTGCCCCAACCGCGACGGGACGATCGGAGAGGGAGGGTGTACGTTCTGTAACAACGGAGCGTTCACCCCTTCTTATTGCATGCCCTCGAAGAGCGTCGGGCAGCAGATCGCCGAGGGGATCGAATTCCACCGCAACCGCTACCGTTCGGCGCAGCGCTACCTGGTCTATTTCCAGGCTTTTTCCAACACCTACGCCCCGCTGGAGCGGCTGAAGAGGCTTTACGATGAGGCCCTCGCGCATCCCGGCGTGGCGGGAATCGTCGTCGGCACGCGCCCCGACTGCGTCGACGAGCGCAAGCTCGACTATTTCGCCGGGCTGGCCCGGGATCGGTATGTCGCCCTCGAATACGGCATCGAATCGACCTTCGACGCCACGCTCCGAGCCGTCAACCGGGGCCACGACTTCGCGTGCGCCCGCCGCGCCGTCGAGATGACCGCCGCGAGGGGCCTGCACGTCGGCGCGCACTTCATCCTCGGACTTCCCGGCGAGACCGACGCGATGCTGCTCGACCAGGTGGAGCGGATCAACGCCCTGCCGCTCACGACCGTGAAGTTCCACCAGCTGCAGGTTTTCCGCGCGACGCCGATGGCCGCCGAGTACGACGCCGCACCGGAGCGTTTCCGCTTCTGGGAGCCGGATGAGTACATCGACCTGTTCGTCGAAATCCTCCGCCGGCTGCGTCCCGGCGTGGTCGTCGAACGTTTCGCCTCGGAGGCTCCGCCGCGCTACCATTACGGCCGCAACTGGGGCCTCGTGCGCAACGAGCAGCTGCTCGCGATGCTCGAAAAAAGATTGGAGGAACGCAATGTATACCAAGGCGAAATTTTTACTACCTTTGCCGCAGACAAACTTCGGCAGAGGTAGGCTGCGCCTCGGCAGAACGCGGGTGGACCCGGCTCTGCGTCCGGCCTGCGCCGCCTTTGCGGAGGCAAACCCCGAATAAACCCCTTCGTTATGAAACCCATCAATCCCGACATCGTGCTCAAACCCGTCAAGGAGTATGTTCTGATGGCTGTCGGCATGCTGATGTACTCTTTCGGCTGGATCGGCTGCATCCTCCCGGCCGGCGGCGTCGGCGGCGGCGCCGCAGGTCTGTCGCTCGTGCTGTGCAATGCGCTCTCGACGGCGGGAATCGACCTGCAGATCGGTACGATGGTTTTCATCATCAATGCCGTCCTGCTGCTGGTCGCCGGATTTATCGTGGGGTGGAATTTCGGTCTCAAGACCATCTTCTGCGTGGTGATCATCTCCTTGGGCATGAACTTCTGGCAGGAGGTGCTTCCCGATGGCAACTTCCTCGGGGTCGACAACCTGCTGGCCATCGTCATGGGCGGTATTCTGGCCGGCGCCGGCATCGCGCTCTGCTTCTCGCAGGGCGGCTCGACGGGCGGCACGGACATCGTGGCCATGATCATCAACAAGTACCGCACGGTCAGCTACGGCAAAATCCTCATCTACTCCGATTTCGTCATCATCGGTTCGGCCCTGCTGGTGGGCATGGGCATCAGCGCCGTGATTTACGGCTACGTGATGACGGCCGTCGTGGGTTACACGGTCGATATGATCATGGCCGGAAACCAGCAGTCGAGCCAGGTCTTCATCGTCACGCACGACTACGAGAAAATGGCCCAGGCGATCGTCGACAACGTCCACCGCGGGGTGACGCTCATCGACTCGCAGGGGTGGTATTCGAAAAAGGAGTCCAAAATCGTCATGGTGGTCTGCCGCAAGCGGGAGACCTCGATGATCCTCAAATTCGTCAAGACCATCGACCCCGAGGCCTTTATGACCGTCGGATCGGTCATGGGCGTCTACGGGAAGGGATTCCAGACAATCGGGAAGGGCTGATGCAGCTCTACGCCGACATAGTTCTTCCGCTGGCGCAGCCCGTCTACACGTTTGCCGTGCCCGGAGGCACGGACGTCGCGGCCGGGCAGGCCGTGGCGGTGCAGTTCGGCGCACGCAAATTCTATACGGGCATCGTGTGGCGGGTCCACGACCGCCGGCCCGATTTCAAAACCGTCAAACCGATCCAGCGCGTGCTCTACGATGCGCCTCTGCTCTCGGCGCAGCAGATGTCGCTGTGGGAGTGGATCGCCTCGTACTACATGTGTTCCCTGGGGGAGGTGATGCGCGTGGCGCTGCCTGCGCTGATGAAACCTTCGGGCGACACGGAGGAGGAGTTCTCCGGCGACGAGTTCCGTCCCCGCACCGAGTGTTACGTGTCGCTGGCTGCGGAACTCCGCGACGAGGGGCGTTTTCACGAAGTCTGCGAGAAGATCGAACGGCGCGCCCCGAAGCAGTACGAGGCGCTGCTCGAGCTGGCTGCGGCCGGCGACGAGACGCGCATCGCGACGGGCGAGGTGGCCCGCCGCCTGCTCCGGGCCGATTATGCCGTGCTGCACGCCCTCGAGCGCAAGAAATACATCGTCTGCACCCAGCGCGAACGTTCGGTCGAGCGCGGCGGGTCGGCCTTCCGCCTTCCGGAGCTGACGGCGCACCAGCTGACGGCGTTGAACGCCCTGCGCGAACAGTTCGCCGCCGGGAAAACCACCGCTCTTTTGCAGGGCGTCACCGGTTCGGGCAAGACCGAGATTTACATCCACCTGATCGCCGAGGTGCTCTCCCGGGGCGGCGATGTTTTGCTGCTGGTGCCCGAAATCGCCCTTACGGCGCAGCTGATCGAGCGCATGGAGCGCATCTTCGGCAGCCGCGTCACCCCGTACCATTCCAAACTCACCAACCGCCGCCG
>OGSD01003673.1_pt1 | contig 11268 bp, 10 predicted proteins | sample 1553571 | NCBI WGS metagenome assembly OGSD01 (sample SAMEA2580072, study PRJEB22360) | human gut metagenome | biome: human gut; feature: human-associated habitat; material: faeces | place: Denmark | collected 2008/2010 | reverse complement strand
TAGCAGCTGCCTACCGTGCCCGGGCGCGCGGTGCGGGACGCCCCGCTGGAGGTGCAGGCAACATCATATTTGGCGCTGTCTGCCAGAATGGTCAGCTTGTCCATCAGGGTCTGTTCCATGCAAAAAACACCTCCAAAGAGGATAAAATCGGGGAAAAGGGTCAAAAAATAAAGCCATACGCAAAACAGCAGATGGCTTTATAAAAATAGGGGAGAGAGAAACAGCCACTTCTGCGCCCTTTCCCGTGAAAATGCGTTTGGAGCACTCCGCAGAGTGCGACAAACGCACAATTTAAAATAAAATTTCCGCTGAATATGCCCAGAGCAGCGCGGAGGGCATTCTAAATCAGCAAGCTTACCACTTGGCCTTGGTCTCCACCACGCGGCCTGCAATGTGCAGGTGGTTCAGGTCCTCGCCCTTGATGACCATCTCATGATAGGCGGGGTTGAAGGGCTGCAATACCACGCAGTTGCCGCGCTGGATGTAACGCTTCAGGGTGCCCTCGCCCTCGTCGCCGTAGATCAGCACGCCCAGATCACCGTTTTCCAGCGTGTCCTGCTTGTGCACCAGCGCAAGGTCGCCGTCCTGAATGCGGGGCTCCATGCTGTCGCCGCGCACCACCAGATAAAAATAGTTGGCGGGGTCCTTCACGCGGGCGTACTCCTGCCCGTAGTCCTCTTCAAAGGCCAGTGCGCCGTAGCCTGCCTTCACTGTGCCGATGACCGGGATCAGGCTCTCGGTGTAGCTGCCGAAAAAGCGCTCCTCGGGGGCAGAAACATTGCTGACCGGGCGGTACAGCCCCAGCAGATAGTCTGCCGTGGTGTTCAGCAGCTCCGCAATGCGGGCCACAGTGGAGGGGTCGGGGGAGGACTTGCCGCTTTCCCACTTGCCGACAGCCTGCTGGGTGACCCCCAGTCTGGCGGCAAGCTCCGCTTGGCTGACGCCCTGCTTTTTGCGGCACTCCTTCAATAGCTCTGAAAACGACATAATGATGCTCCTTTTCCCGATGGGTGGTTTATGTTGGTTTTATTATACAACAAAAAGGTGTTTCTGTAAAGAGAAAATCCAAAAAAACTTCGAATAAAGGTTGTGGTAAATGGGGCTGCTGTGCAGCTATCGGACAGAAAAAAGAAAAAATTTGCATAAGGGCTTGACAGAACAGCGTAAATCTGGTAAAGTAAATAGGCATTCGACACGGCGTAACGCGAGTGTCCACAAGGAGAGATGTCCGAGTGGTTTAAGGAAGCAGTCTTGAAAACTGCCGTACGGCAACGTACCGTGGGTTCGAATCCCACTCTCTCCGCCATTTTTTATTGAATAAGTGTAATGCACTTTGCTCTGGAGTAGTACTCAAGAGGCCGAAGAGGCGCCCCTGCTAAGGGCGTAGGTCGTCTAAACAACGGCGCGAGGGTTCAAATCCCTCCTACTCCGCCAAGAAAATCCCTCGTAGTTTCGTGAAAACTGCGGGGGATTTTCCTTTTGTCAGAAAAATCTAAAACGCCACAGACTGTAAAAGCCTGTGACAGTTGCACCCTCTGATGCACCCTGTTTTCTCTGCACCTGGCAGCTGGTGCGACAAATAACAAAAAGCCCCGGGGATCCATTAAGGTTCCCCGGGGCTTTGCTATGTCACCATTTTCGTGGCGCAACGAAAATGGTTATGTTTTCGCAACGTCACGAAAACATTAGTATACGTTTTTCCGCTGCCGTTCCAGATACTGATCCGCAGCAATGGCCGCCGGGGTGAAAGAGTTATTCTTCCACCACGAGATCAACGCGGCCACGGTGGTAATGCCCGCCGTGACCAACTGCTCCACGGTGGCGCTCTCGATAGGCAGCACGGGCTTGCCCAGAGCGCTCAACACCTGATTGGTCAGTGCCAGCAGCAGGACAGCGGTGCGGGCGATGGTTGCGGTAGAGATGTGATACTTAGACATGGTTAGATCCTTTCTGCTCTGTGGAGCTTTCTGCTTTTTGCTTGAGGATATCCACGGCCTTGATAATGACCTCCGGGATCGGCAGCCCCATCAAGCCCGCATTTTCGATAATAGAGATCGTTTCATTGGCCACGAACGCGATAACGGCAGCGTCCCGCACGAAGTTGGAGCCCATCACGGCATCCAGACGGCAGGCAACCAGCACGATCAGCAGGGTCTCGCCCTTGCGGATCAGCCCCTTCCAGCCTGCGCGGCTTTCCAGCGTGCCGGTCTCGGTCTTGGGGCTTGCGTGGAAAACTCCCGCCACGATCAGACCGGTGATGTAGTCGATGGCCATAAAAATGACCAGCGTTTGCAGGGATGCGTCCCAGCCGCCGAAAAGGCTGGCGATCATGCTGCCGATCGCGCCGATGGCAAAACATACATAGTCTTTCACGGCTCGCCTCCTCACATCGTCCACCGGCTTTTGTTCGGTCGGGTGTCAACGTGCACCCAGCCCTTTGCCCGGCCTGCCTTGACGGGATAGCGGCCAACGCCGCCCCAGTTGTGCAGCAGGCTTTCCGCGTATGCTGCCACGTCCTCCACGCTGGTGCTCGCCACCTGAATGTCCGCAGCGCGGCCAAGCAGGTGCTGGCTGCTCTTGGAGCCGCCCACCTTGGCGTTGTGTGCGGGGGTGCGGTAGCCGCTGGTAATGGTCACTGCCTTGCCGAAATGCTCCCGGATACACTGGAGCAGCAGCACCAGCGCCTCGTCCACAAGGATCTCGTCAGAACCATCCTTGCAGCGAAACTCCCGCACCTTAAAGTCCGGTGCAAGCTTGCGGTTGCCGTCCTTTGCAAGGCTATACTGTCTGATCATCTCGTTTCACGTCCTTTCCTTACAGCCACTTCAGCAGCGCAGCGATGGGCTCCATGTAAAACCGCTCGTAGCCGGCCTTGTTGGGGTGTGTGCCATCAATCGTGTACTTGTCGCTCAGCTCGCTGACGCCGTGGGCACCCATGGGCGGGGCGCATTCCTCAATATCCACATAGGGCACGCCCCACTTTTTAAGCGCCGAAAGGATCGCGGGCTTGTAGGTCTTGTACCAGTTTTCGCTGCTGGCAAACAGTCCGCCGTGCGGGAACACATAGGCCACACGCTTATCACTGCGTTTTTTGGCCAGATAGTCCAGCATCGCTTCCAGCGTACCGATCGTGTCCCCCATATAGAACGCCGGATCAAAGCTTCCGTTCAGCGCGCCTAGCTTGGCATTGTTCCATGCATCATTCACGCCGCCCTCCAGCAGGATGTAGTCTGCCTTTTCCAGCTCCGTAGAGCTTTTCACGGTCATGCCGATGCTGGTGCGGTAACCGCCGTTCACATTGTCAGGGACCAGTGTCGCCAGCGTTGCACCGTCCACCGCTTCGTTGATCAGCTGCATTCCGTACCGGTCTGCAATGCACTTGCCGTAGCCGCCCGCGCTGCCCTTGCCATAGGCGATGCTGTCGCCTGCAACGTACAGTGTTTTTCCTGCCAGCGGGTCAATGATCTGACCGTTGATGTCGTATATCTCCATCTTACCACCCCTTATTGATATATGCTTTTATCCGGTTATCACTCAGCAGGCCCTTGTACACCTTGCACTGATACAGTGTGCCCGGCCAGAACTGCTGCTTTTTGCTGCCGTCCGCGCTCTGTGCCGCACCGATCAGGAAGGTCTGGGGCACATCGGTGATCGTGCCGTTGCAGGTCAGCCATTCAGTCATCGGGCAGTAGGTGCTGCCGCCGCGGTACTTTTTACCGTCAAGCTGCACCACATACCGCGTGCGGGTCTTGAGGTGCTCGATGCTGTCCGACAGGGTAACGCCGCCGTAGTTGTAGTAGGCGAACTCCGTCTTATTATTCAGCGGACTGCTGGTGGAGTTGAAGCCGGGCAGGTTGGCGGTGCTGCCGGTCTCGGTCAGGCAGTGCAGGAAGGCTGGCCATGTGCTTGCATCAAAGTTATCCCCCGCCTTTGCGTCCACCAGAATGGTGTACTGCGGCGACTCGGTGGATGCGTGCTCCAGCAGCTTCAGGCCGGTGTCAAAGCCGCTGGTCAGCTCCGTTTCGGCGGGCAGGGTGTAGATCAGCTGTGCTGTCTCCGCCTGCGCAATATTCACCGTGCAGCTGGCGCTCTTGCCGCCTGCCGTAGCTGTCACCGTGCAGATGCCGGCCTTCACGGCAGTCACCGTGCCGCCTGCCACCGTAGCAAGACCGGCGGGCGAAACGCTCCACCACACCAATTTGTTGGTAGCGTTCGCGGGCAGCACCATGGCGGTCAGGGTCTGGCTCTCGCCCTCGCTCAGGTTCAGGATCGCGGCGCTCAGGCTCACGCTCTGCACCGGAATGTCCTGTGCACTGCCGCCCCACTCTGCGCGCAGGGCATTCAGGGCAGACTGTGCATCGCCGGTCTTGTAGACCGCGTTTTCAAACAGGGTCAGCAGCAGTTCCTTTGCACCTGCGGTAAAGCCGCCGGCTGCTGCAATGCCCTCCTCCATGTGGTTCAGGTGGGCAGCCGTCAGGGTCTGGCCGTCCACAAAGTTTTGTTTTTCGTAGCTCATTCGTTCCTCCCTAAGCTCATTTTTCCAAGGATCGCCCGTCCCAGCACAGCAGAAGCCGTGTCCGTCGGTGGATCCGGCTGCGGAGGGTCTGGCTGATCTGGAATGCGGTCTTTCGGCCATGGGTTACAGGTTGCGGTGATCTTCACGGCAGCCTTGTACTCGCCGGGGGTCATCTCCACGTCCAGCTGCCCAGCCCAGACCTCACCGTCCCGAACAAAATAGAAGTGCAGCCATTGCCCTTGCAGCAGCGCTTCCAGCTGCGCACGGATAGACGCCCACTGTGCTTTGGGTCGGTCGCAGACAAACTCCATCGAGATATTCCGCTTTTTGTGGTGTACGCTGCCGTCTACGGCGCGGGTCAGATCCAGCAGAAAATCCGCGCCGGGCACCTCAACGAGCATAGAATCGGTTTCCGGTTTGCCGATCTGTGGAGAGTCGCGCTTGAGCCACAACCCAAAGTCCGACCGCATGGAGAGCGTGCCCTTTGGCGTTGTGATACGCATATCGTTCAGGCGGGGGCTTTGGGCGGCGAGCGCTTCCAGTGCGGCATAGTCTCTCATGTGTAGGTCACCTCGGTTCCGTCATCAGCGATCTGCACTGCAGGTACTGGAGCGGCGGGAGACTCAGGCGGGCTGTAGATTAGTTTTTTGCCGTCCCATACATAGTCGCTGCAGCTCGTGCCGTTTCCAGTCTCGGGAAATTCGTCAAAAACAGCCTCGTTGGGCTCAGGTACGGGCAAAAAGCTGATATGGTACCATGCGCCATTGTACAGTCTGCCATCAGAGCAGACCTTTGCCAGATACTTAAAGCCTTCTTTTTTCATTACATAAACCCATAAATCTTGTACGGTACGCACATACCGGCATCTTCTGACCAGCCGTCACCGCCTGGATTTTGGAGGTTGAAAGACCAGATACCCAGAACGGTCGTTCCTGAATAACTAGAGGTTCTTTCGTACCCGCTGCCGAACACGATACGGTCGTCATATACGGTCACGCTGCGTTTGTGCACGGTGTTCCATGGGTACACCATACTCATTTCCACGCCGTTCACGGGCACGATCATAGAGACCAGTCCGGCATTGCCGCCTCCCGCGAACCACGTCCCGCCTTTTTGGCTGCGGAACAGGATCAGCAGCGCAGAGTAGCTGGACAGGCCGCTCGGTCGGATAGTCTGGGCACCAAAAGTCGTTTCGCTGTTATACCAGAGCTCCTGCTTGTTTCGAATGCCGTTGAACGTAATGGCACCGCTGCTGATGGAACAGCTGCCCATGCCGTCCGTAATGGAGATGGCGTTGGACTGGATATTGACCATGCTGCTGCCATCCATGACCCGGATACCATCGTTCAGGATCTGTACCCGTTTGCCGGGCAGAGAATCGTGCCGGACGATGAGACCGTTCTGCGGGGTGAACTCCAGAAAGTTCGTGGCAGTTTTGGCAGCTTCGGCTGCATCCTGCTTTGCCTGATTTGCGGCGGTGTCATCGGTATACTTAGACGCTTTCACCCAGTCAGCAGCCTGATAGCTGCCGGACTGGCGGGCGGTCTGGCAGCGCAGGATATCACCGTCGTCGCCCTGCATCCAGATGTCACCCACGTCATAGGGCGGGGCAGGGGTGCTACCAAAGCAGCGCACCTTTCCGTCTGCGGCGGCCTGCGCCGCAGCAGCGTCTGCCAGAGCCTTGGCAACGCCCGTGTCCCGGATGACGGTCCAGCTGTAGGTGCTTCCATCCAGCACCCAGCGGTAGCCCAGACCGGTGAGCTTGTCGTAATACAGATCGCCGATGTGCTGCTTTTTGGCGGTGTCGGTCGTCCAGTTTTTTGCAGGCTCGTTTGCAGCGGTGGGCGTGCCGGCATAGAACCAGCTGGTGATGTTATCATCGATCTGGTTCTGCAGATCTCCCATCTTCACGACAGCATTCGAAAGCCCCTTGGAGATATCCGATAGCTTACTGTCTGTGCTGCTTTTGTAGGCAAACAAGCGCTTCAGCATATCCTGATGGTATTTCTCGGAAGTATAGGCGCTTTCCTGCAGCAGATTGGTCGTGCCCATGTTGGCCACCTGCCGGTCAGTCAGGGTGCGGCGGGTCATGCCGAAGGTGAACTCTTTCTGCGCAGGCTTTTCCAGTGGCTCCACTAGTTTTGTGCAGAGCATCACGGCATCCACACTGTGCGGTGTGCTGACAATGTGGGAGTACATGGAAAAATCAAGCCGGTCGGTGTCGTAGCCTGCATCCACAAGATCCACTGCCCGGATGACGTAGCTGGTCTTCATGGCGTAGTTCTGCTGCAATGCCTGCACACCGGCTGCAAAGGTGTCGTTCGCGCTGTCGGTGTCCAGCTCTACAATGCGGGTGATGATGCCGAACTTCTGCACGGCTGCATCGTTCTGGATCCAGCCCTCTTCCAAGTTGTAGGAGTAGCCCGATGCAGGCAGATACTGCGCAACAGTAGCGGCATCTGTTTCCATGATGCCCCAACGTTCCTCGTGCTTATCCTTGGAGGTGTCCCGCCACCACATGAGCTTGTAGTACCACTTGGAGGTGTCCACCGTGTGCTTGTTGCCGATAGGGTAGATGCGGGTATAAAGGTCGGTGGCGTCGGTGGTTTCGCTCAGGTTGAGCAGGTTGCGTCCATACTCGATTTTCTGGGCGGTCTGCCGCTTGGCTTCTACCGCTTGGTCGCAGTAGTTCAGCACGTTGTAGCCGGTAGCCGCGTCAAAGCCGCAGTAGAAGTAACCGCCGAACACCTTGAGCACCAGCTTGTCCAGAATGTCCCACACTTTACCGTAGTCCTCGCCAACGCCGTACTGGTCGGCATCGCCGAACTGCACCACAAGGTTGCCCAGCGCCGCCGTCACGGTGCCAAGCTGGAAGCATTTCATCTTGCTTTTGACCTGATCGTTGTGTGCGTCAATCAGGTGCTGCAAAAACTGGCGCAGCGTGCCCTTGTAGTTGAAGGGGGTGATGGAGGAATCGTTGAAATAGCTCAGCGCGCCCTCGCAGTACACTACCCGCCGGTTATAAAAATCGGCCTCGTGCTTCAGCACCCGTCCGCGCCAGATTTCTTTTCCGTCCCGCTGCACCTGTACTACTGTGCTCAGCTTTTGCAGCATATCGTACTGTGCATGATCCCGCGTCATGGTAAAAACAAGGCTGCCGCCCTTGCTGACCTCGCGGGTCAGCTTGGGGGACAGCACCAGCGCCTGCGGGTCATTGGGACGATAAAGCAGCAGCTTTGCGTCCGGGTTGCCGTAGGGGTATGCGTAGATCTCGTACATATCAGTTTCCTCGTTCGCTCAGCACCGTAAGGTCTCCCAGGCTTCTGTTTACGCTGGGGGTAATGATGCGTCCTACCTGCTCGCCGTCAAGCGCGATCACGCTGTTTCCGGCTTCTGGCAGGTACTTTTCCACTACGCCGTAAAGCCGCTCCATCTGCGCCTGCATTTTGGCCTGATAAGCCAGCATGGCGTTGTTGTCCGGGTTCATGACGTAGGGATCGGTGCGGTAATCGTAGCCTGCAAAGGCACGCTCGTTACCGTACCAGTATGCGTCCTGAATGTCCTTGTAGGAGTATGCTTTCTGCGTGCTGGTAGTGCCGCTGCTCTTGCCCTTGCCGAACTTTGCAAACAGCGCAACGCCCAGCGCCACCACACCCGCCACAATGGCGATGATCGCGGCAACTTCCGGGTTCGAGATGATCAGGCTGCCCACCTTTGCGATCAGCCCGCCTACGCCCTCTGCGATCGTGCCAAGGCTGCCCATGCTCCCGGCAAGGCCTGCGATTTTGGTGCCCGCGTTGAGGGCAAAGTTGCCCATGCTCGTGCCCATGGTGCCCAACACACCCATGATCTTGCTGCCGACGTCGGAAACGTTGATGTTAAGTCCGTTCAGGATATCCTGTACCCCGCCGTCCTTGCCCAGTGCATTGCCCAGACCCTTGGCGATACCGTCCGCGATGCTGCTGCCGATATCCCACGCCTTCTGCGAAATGTTGCTGATCTTGTCGCCCAGCACCTTGTTCAGCTGCTGGATGAGGTTCTGCCCGAAGTCATCAATGAACTTCTGGCTTTCCGGTGCAAGGCCGTTGTACAGTGTGGACAGCACCCACTGGCCGATGGACTTCCAGTCCTTGCTTTTTACGGCAGAGATCAGCGTGTTGAAGGTGCCCAGCACGCCCTTGTCGGCCTCCTTCTTCCAGCCCTGCACAAGGCCGGAGAAGTTCTTGGAGGAGGCTTCCTCCAGCGTTTTTGCCACCTGCTCGGTGCCATCGGCGGCGATGGTCTTTACCTCCTTCACCGTGCGCAGCGCACCGTCGATGATGGCGGTGTAGGTCTTGGTGATGGTCTGCTTCTGGCTCTCGGTGCCGTCGGTCAGGGTCTCGGTCACGGTCTGGGTGGCGGTACGGATGCCGTCCACCAGCGCCTCGCTCGTGGAGGTGACGGAGGAGGCAAGCTCCCGCACCGTTTCCATGGTCTGCTGCACGGTCTTTTTGCCGTTTGCGCCGATGGTGGTAACAGTCTTGATATCCTTCAGCACGCCGTTCACCAGCTGGCGGCTGGTCTCGGTGATGGTCTGTTTCTGCTGCTTCTGGCCGTTGGAGAGCACCTCGTCGGTGGTCTGGGTGGTGCGGGTGACCTTGCCAAGCACCTCGGTGACAGTGTCAGCGTAGGAGCTGACCACAGAGGCCGCTGTGGCGGTCTTGGATGCTGCCGCAGCGGCTGCGCTCCCGGACTTGGTATAGGCCGGGATGGCAATCTCCGCCATAGTCTGGGCGCTGCTGCCAAGGCTTGTGTTGGCGCTTGCCCAGCTGGCAGCCCAGTTGTCCTGTTTGCCGCTGGCGGTCTCGGCCAAAGAAATACCGGCAGTGACAGCGGTGGCGGCATTGCTCACCACATTGCCCTTGCCGGTCAAACCCTTGATAAAGCCCTTTATCAGGTTTTTGCCCCACTTCACCGCCTGCGCGGGCAGGCTCTTGATCCAGCTCAGCGCGCTGGAAAAGCCGCCCTTGAAGGCGGTCAGCATACTGGAGCCCATGCTCTTTACGCCGTTCGCCACGCTGGTGAGGATGTTCTTGCCGATGTTCAGCCAGTTGATGGCAGAGATCACAGACAGGATCGCCTGTAAAATTTTCTGCCAGTTGGCCAGCAGGGCAGGCACGGCCTGTATAATGCCCGCGATCAGCTGCACGATGATGGAAACACCCTGCGCAAGGATCTTGGGCATATTGTCGTTGATGATGCCCGCAATATTGATGATGATATCCGGCACATAGGCGATCAGCTGCGGCAGACCGGCGATCAGGCCGTTGAGCAGCTGGGTAATGCAGTTAAGACCTGCATCCACAAACTGCCCCGCGTTGGCGCGCAGCTCCTCGGTAAAGGAGAGCAGCTGCGGCAGGGCAGTGGACAGAAACGCCGGGATGCCCTGCGCAAAGCCTGCTGCCAGACTGCTGACCAGCTCCGTGCCGGTCTGGAGCACCTCCGGTACAAGGCCGTACACCAGCTGCGGGATGCCCGCCAGCACGTTGCCGATCATGGGCAGCAGGTTGCCCTGCAAAAAGGTGCGGGCGGTATCTGCCAGCGCCTGCATGGGCGCGGTCAGGTCTGCGCCGGTGCTCCAGTCGCCCAGTACGTTCTGCGCTGCTGCCTTCATGGCTGCAAAGCTGCCGGTCAGGGTGGTGGCGGCTTCCTTTGCCGTGGTGCCGGTGATGTCCAGATCGGTCTGTATAATATGGATGGCGCTGTACATATCGGCCAGATTGCCCAGCTCGTAATGTACGCCAGAAAGCTTCTCTGCATCGGTCAGCAGCCGCTGCATCTCTGCCTGCGTGCCGCCGTAGCCGAGCTTGAGGTTGTCCAGCATGGTATAGTTCTGCTTCGCAAAGCCCTGATAGGCATTCTGGATGGATGCCATGTCAGTGCCCATCTTGTTAGCGTTGTCCGCCATGTCCACCATGGCCATGTTGGCCAGCTGCGCAGCGGCGTTTGTGTCCTTACTCACGCTGGACAGCAGACTGGCGGCAAAGCTGGTGGTCTGCTCCATGTATTCGTTGGCGGACAGACCCACCGTCCGGTACGCCTGTGCGGCATTGTCAAAAACAGTTTGCTGGGACTGCATCAGAGATGCATATTCGTCTTTGACGGCATCCACCGATTTGCCCACGGACTTGGCATATTCTTCTATGCTGCGTCCGCCCGCACCGAACAGCGTTTCGATGCCGCCGATGCTCTGCTGCAATGCGCCGCCAAGGTTCAGGGAATCCGAGATCATCTTGCCGATGCCCGCAGCAGCGATCACCTTTTTCAGGGTGCCCACCAGCTTTGTGCCCAGCAGCGTACCGGCGCTTTCACCGGCAGAGGATGCCTCGCCGCCCATAATGCGGCTGATGCTGCCCTGAATGCCCTCGGCAGAGGGCACGATCTGGACATAAGCCTTTGCCAGCTCAATGCCGTTTGCCATCTGGTTCACCTCCTTCTGCGGCGCGCATCGCCGCCTCAAATTCCTCGGGACTGTCAAAATATTGCACCGGGCTGTCCTCGGATTCTGCTTCTGTCTTGCCCAGCAGGGTGTTCAGAATGGATGTGGGCGGTTTCTCGTCCGCATACGCAAGCCGTCCGATGCGCCAGCAGATGGCCTGCAGGGTGTCTAGTTCAGCCGCCTGCAGGGTCTGCGCAAGGGTCAGTTTCTGCCCATGCAGCACCATCATGCTGCGGCTGTCCGGCGGCAGACCGGCGGGCCGGGGCCTGTACGA